>Ga0315283_10001400_pt1 | contig 19414 bp, 23 predicted proteins | sample YL17G09_0_MG_FD_204541 | JGI IMG/M metagenome (GOLD analysis project Ga0315283, IMG submission 204541) | Sediment microbial communities from Yellowstone Lake, YNP, Wyoming, USA - YL17G09_0 | ecosystem: Environmental > Aquatic > Freshwater > Lake > Sediment | place: USA: Wyoming | collected... | reverse complement strand
GCACGCCGGTCCGTGGCACCGCCAGGTGAGCCTCCTGGCCAACGAGAGCATCGAGAAGATGAAGCCCGCCTGCCCCACCGTGGAGCCGGGCGCCTTCGGCGAGAACATCACCACCGAGGGCCTCGTGGTCTACGAGCTGCCCGTGGGCGCGCGCATGTACGCCGGCGAGGCCCTGCTCGAGGTCACCCAGATCGGCAAGGTGTGCCACGACCGCTGCGCCATCTTCCAGCAGGCCGGCGACTGCGTGATGCCGCGCGAGGGCATCTTCGCGCGTGTCATCGAGGGCGGCGAGATCGTGCCCGGCAACGGCATCGTGCTGCTCAAGCAGAGCCTCATCGTGGCCGCCGTGCTCACCGTCAGCGACAAGGGTTCGCGCGGAGAGCGCGACGACACGAGCGGCGACGCCCTCGAAGAGGCGCTGCGCGCCTTGGGCGTCGCCTCCGTGGGGCGCGCCATCGTGCCCGACGAGCGCGACCAGATCGCCGCCGGGCTCAGACGCTGGGCCGACGAGAGCCCGGTGAACCTCATCCTGACCACCGGCGGCACCGGCATGACCACGCGCGACGTGACGCCCGAGGCGACGCTCGAGGTGCTCGAGCGTCAGGCGCCGGGCTTTGCCGAGGCGATGCGCGCCGGCTCGGCCGCCAAGACGCCGCACGCCATGATCTCCCGTGCCGTCGGCGGGATCCGCGGCAGGACGCTGATCATCAACATGCCGGGCAGCCCGCGCGCCTGCCGGGAGCAGTTTGCGATGATCGCGCCGGCGCTACCGCACGCGGTGGAGAAGCTGCTCGACCTGGGCGGCGACTGCGCCCTGCCCGAACCGCCGCTCGCGTCCGAGGGCTGACGCCGGCCGCGTCACCGGGGCCGGCGGCCGGCCACGCCGCTCAGGGCGTGAGGCGCTGCCGGCGGAAGTAGCTCAGGTACGTGGCGACGGCCGCGTCGGCCTCTTCTACGGCGCGACGGTGACCGGCCGTCAGGCGATCGCCCACGCTCTGGCGCGTCACTCCGAGTCGTTCGGCCACGTCGCGCTGGTGGCCGAGCTCCCGGTACGCCGCGATGGCCTCCCACTGCTTTTCGGTGCGCGCCCGGATGAGGGGGTCGACGAGACGGCACAGGGCGCCCAGCAGCACGTCGCCGGCGTCGCCGGTGCCGAGGTAGCGGCAGAGGCTGTGGTCACGCACGGCGAGCTGAAGGGCGCGACGGGCGACGGAGTAGACGTCGCGCCCGTCGGCCGCCGAGTCGCGCACGCGCTCCACGGTGCCGATGCCCACGCCGACCCGCAGCTGCAGCGGTGCCAGGCTCTCGCGCAGCACGCTGATGCAGAGCGGCGCCTGCGCCGGGTCTGCCAGGGCGCCGTCGACGCGGCCGGCGCCGGTCTCGGCGAACGCTTCGGCGACGGCCGGCGCGAAGAGCTTGTTGAGACGCTCGACGGCGGGCGGCAGCCGGCGGCCGACATCCTCGTCGCCGGCGCCGGAGACAGCGGCGTAGATCACGGCGATGAGCTTGCTCTCGCGACGTTTGTCGATGGGCATGTTGCTAGCTACGCCGCCCGGCGCCGCCCTCCTTCACACGACTTAATCATCCTGCGGACAGTGGAAATGGCGCAAAGCCCGTTCGTCGGCTACACTATGAGTCGCCGCTCGCACTACAACCGGGGGTATCCGCGTGAACAAGAAGTCCCGTACGCGTCTGCTCATCGCCACGGGCGTGATCGTCGTGGTGTTCGTGATCGGCGTGGTCTTCCTCGTCCAGAAACAGGGGGCGTACTACCGTCAGGTCTCCGATCTCACCACCGGCCAGTACGACGGCAAGAACGTCAAGGTCGGCGGCAAGGTGTTGGACGGCACCATCGATCGCGACGCCAGTGGGGTGCACTTCACCATCCAGGATCTCACCGGCAAGCCCGAGACGGTCAAGGTCACGTACAGCGGCCAGATGCCCAACACGTTCAACAGCGGTGTCGACGTGGTCGTCATCGGCAAATACGCGTCCACCGGCGGGGTGATCACCGCCGACCAGCTCCAGACCAAGTGCCCGAGCAAGTACAAGGGGCAGGCCTCGTCCGCGCCGACGCCCTCCGCGGCGCAGTGAGATCGCGCGGGTGCTAGAGCTCGGCAGATACTCGCTCTGGGCCGCGCTCGCCTTCTCCATGGCGAGCGTTCTCTTCCTTGCTCTCGGCATGCGCTGGGACCGCAAGGACCTGCTGCGCAACGGCTACTATGCGGTCTACGTGTTCTTCCTCACGACCGTCGTCGCCGGCGCGGTGCTGCTGCAGGCCTTCCTCAAGAAGGACTTCAGCTTCGGCTACGTCGTCGAGAACTCCGACGCCAGCCTGTCGGTCTTCTACCGCATCGCGGGCTTCTGGGCGGGGCAGCAGGGCTCGTTCCTTCTCTGGCTGCTGCTCATCGCCGTGGTCGCCGTGGTCATCGCTCTCATCGACCTGAACAAGGTCGAGCGGCTCACCGGCGGCGCCGTGATGGTGATGTGCGTCATCGGCGCTGTTTTCGCCGCGCTGATGGTGCTCGACAAGGGGTCCAACCCGTTCCTGGCCGCCGAGGCTGGCGCGACGCCCTTCGGCCTCAACCCGCTGCTGCTGCACCCTGCCATGGTGCTGCATCCGCCGGCGCTCTTCATCGGCTACGTGGGCCTGTCGGTGCCCTTCGCCTTCGGCGTCTCCACCTTGCTCCTGGGACGCGCCGACAAGCTCTGGGTCACGCTCTCGCAGAAGTGGGCGGTCGCCGGCTGGCTGTTCCTTTCGCTGGGCATCGGTCTTGGCGCCTGGTGGGCCTACGTGGTGCTCAGCTTCGGCGGCTACTGGGGCTGGGACCCGGTCGAGAACACGTCCCTGGTGCCGTGGCTCACGGCCACGGCGCTCCTGCACGCCTTCACCTTGTACAAGTCGCGCGGCCTCTTCAAGCATTGGGCCCTGGGCCTCGCCGCGGCCACCTTCTGGTTTACGATCCTCGCCACATGGACGACGCGCACCGGCCTCATCCAGTCGGTGCACGCCTTCGAGAAGCGCAGCGTGCTGGTGTGGATCCTCTCGGGCTTCCTCGTGGCGGTCGCCGCCGCCAGCGTCGGTCTGATGGCCTGGCGCTGGCGCCGTTTCGCGAGTCACGACCAAGTGGAGTCGGTCCTCTCTCGCGACTTCCTCTACTACCTCTCCAACCTGCTGCTCACCCTGTTCGCCGTGGCCGTCGCCTTCGGCACCGTGGTCGTACCCCTGACCATGAACAAGACCGTGGGGCCGAGCACCTACAACGCCATCGCCCAGCCTCTCGGCGTCGTCATGCTGGCGCTCATCGCCATCTGCCCCCTGCTGGCCTGGCGCAGGACCGACGGCGCCGCGCTCCGCAAGACCCTCATCCTGCCGCTGGTCACCGCCGCGCTGTCGGTGCCGCTGTGGCTGTACCTCGGCTTCCAGTCCAACGTGTGGGGCTTCGTCGGCCTCGTGGTCTGCGGCTTCGCCGTGGGCGCCGTGATCCAGTTCGTGCTGCGCTCGGCGCGGCGCGCGGCCGGCCCCGGCAAGAGCCTCTGGGCCGGCATGGGCCGCGCCTTCACCGGCAGTCGCACGCGCACGGCTGCGTACCTGGTGCACTTCGGGATGATCCTCGTGGTCGCCGGCCTGATCGGCTCCAACGTCTACAAGCACGAGGAGACGGCGCTGGTCAAGGTCAAGGTCGGGGAGACGGCAACCATCGCGGGCTACACCCTGACTTACGAGGGCATGAAGGGGAACACGGGGGCGCAGAACTCCACGCGCTCCATCGCGACGTTCGGCGTGACCCAGGGCGGCGCGCGGATCGGCACGCTGGCGCCGCACACCGACGTGTACCCCATGAGCGGGGCGGCGGTGCGCGCTGTGATCCTGGGGCGGCCGTTCGAGGACCTCTTCGTGGTCGCCGACGAGCCGTTCGACGGCACGTCGAAGCGCATCGCGCTGCGCATGGTCATCTTCCCGCTCGTCCGCTGGGTCTGGATCGGCTCCATCCTGCTCTGCGTGGGCGCCGCCGTGTCGCTCTGGCCCAAGGCGCGCCGTCAGGAGCAGGAGGCGCGCGCCGCTGTCCCGGCCGCCGACGCCGACGGCCGCCTGGACGGCGCGTCGGCTTGACGGAGGCTGCCGTGCCGCTCGAGATCGAGGTCGAGGGCCTGCGCAAGACGTTCGGCCGCCGCGAGGTGCTGAAGGGTCTCTCCTTCAGCCTCGAGCGCGGCGGCTTTCTCAGCATCTTCGGCCCTAATGGCGCCGGCAAGACCACCACGCTGCGCGTGCTCGCCACGTTGCTCTCGGCCGGCGCCGGTACGGTCCGGGTCGCCGGCCACGACGTGCGCGACGACCCCATGCCCGTGCGCCGCACCATCGGGTTCATCTCGCACGACCCCATGCTGTACCTCGACCTCACGGCCGAGGAGAATCTGCGCTTTTACGCCGACATGTACGGGGTGGACGCCCGCGAGGCGCGCATCACGGAGCTCCTCGAGCGCCTCGAGCTCAGCCACCGCCGTCACGACGTGGTGCGTACCTACAGCAAGGGCATGCGCCAGCGGCTGGCGATCGCGCGCGCGATCCTCCACCGGCCGCGTGTGCTGCTGCTGGACGAGCCGCACTCCGGCCTCGACCCGCGCGCCGTCGACATCCTCGACGGCCTGCTGACCGAGATCCGCGACGAGCACACCTTCGTGATGGTCACGCACAACATCGCCAAGGGCCTCGAGTGGGGCACCCGTCTCATGATCGTCGAGAACGGCCGCATCGCCTACGAGCATGCGGCCGGCGTCGACCCGGAGTCGTTCGGCGCCGTGTACCGCGAGCACGTCCAGGAAGGCGCGGTGCTCTGAGCATGGGCCTGCGGCAGTTCATGGCCATCCTGCGCAAGGACCTCATCCGCGAGCTGCGCACCCGCGAGATGCTGATCAGCATGATCCTCTTCGTGCTGTTGGCGATGGTGATCTTCCACTACGCCTTCACCGTGAAGGAGGGCGCGGACCTCACGTACTTCACCGGCGGCATGCTCTGGGTCACCTTCATCTTCGCCATGCTCCTTGGGCTCAACCGCTCCTTCGCGCAGGAGAAGGACGAGCGCTGCCTCGACGGGCTTCTGCTCTGCCCGGTCGACCGCGTCATCATCTTCCTCGCCAAGACCGCGGGGAACCTGATCTTCCTGCTGATCATCCAGGTCGTGGCCGTGCCCGTGTTCACGCTGTTCTTCGTGGAGCGGAGTTACGTCGGCGACCTGCTCCCCTTCCTCGTCGTTTTGCTGCTCGCCGACGTGGGCATCTGTGCCTTGGGAACGCTGCTCGCGACGATCTCGATGAACACGCGCTCGCGCGACCTGCTGCTGCCGATCATCTTTCTGCCGCTGATCGTGCCGGTGCTCATCGCCGCGACGGGGGCGACCACGCTCATCTTCGCGGAGGGCGCCGGGTTCGGCGGCCTACTCGCACGCGTCCTGTTCCTGTTAGGCTTCGATGCCGTCTTCATCGTGGCGGCCTACGGCACCTACGACTTCGCCATAGGAGAGTGATCGTGAAGCAGCTCGTCAGCGCCCCGGCGCTCTTCGTGGGAGCCGGCATCTGCCTCATCGCGGGGCTGCTGCTGGCCTTCCTGTACGCGCCCGTCGACGCCTCGTCGATGGGCTTCAGCCAGAAGATCTTCTTCTACCACGTGCCCATCGCCGAGACAGCGCTCGTGGCCTTCGGCATCGCCTTTGTGGCGGCCATCGGCTACCTGCGCACGCAGAACCCGAAGTGGGACCGCCTCGGCTTGGTCTGCGTGCGCCTCGGCCTTCTGTTCAGCCTGCTCGTGATGGTCACGGGCATGATCTGGGGCAAGGCGGCGTGGGGTGTGTGGTGGGCCTGGGAGCCGCGCCTGACCACCTTCCTGCTGGTGTGCTTCCTCTACATCGCCTACCTGGTGCTGCGCTCGGCGGTCGAGGAGGAGCAGCGCCGGGCCACCTACGCGGCGGTCTTCGCCATCATCGCCTTCATCGATGTGCCCATCACGTTCTTCGCCACGCGCTTTCTGCCCGAGGGCCTGCACCCGGTGGTCATCACCGCCGGCGGCACCGGGATGGAGAGCAGCATGCTGATCAGCTTCCTCGTCAGCATGCTCGGCATGACCCTGCTGCTGGTCGCGCTCATCCGCCGGGACCTCGCCGTCGAGGAGCTCCAGGACCGCGTGGCCGACCTCAAGCACACGATCGGAGGCTGACTCCATGAGCATCGAAGAAGGCGCCAAGTTCGTCGCCGCGGCCTACGCCGTCATCCTGGCCGTGCTCGTGCTCTACTACTTCATGAGCGCGCGCCGGGTGAACACTCTGCGGCGCGACGTGGAGTTGCTCGAGCAGGAGGTCCAGCGGCGCCAGGCCGGGGCCGGCGAGGCCGGCGGCGAGTGAGCCGCCGGCGCCACCGGCGTTAGGCGAGGCGCATACCCACGCCCATGGCACACGCCTCCGTCATCTTCTTCTGGCTCGCGTTCCTGCTCTATGGGGCGGCGTTCGCGGTCTTCCTGTACTACCTCTTCAGCAGGCGCTCGGCCATGAACAGCCTGGGGCTCGCCCTGGTGGTGGCCGGTCTCGCCTGCCAGACGGCGGCCATCGTCCTGCGCGGCGTGAGTGCCGGGCGCGTACCCGTGGTCGGCGCCTACGAATCGCTCACCATGGTCGCCTGGTCCATCGTCCTCGTGTACCTCGTGCTCGAGCTGCTCACGAGGATCAAGGCCGTCGGGCTATACGTCATGCCGATCGTGCTCGTGCTGCTCACCGTCGCCCTGGTGGAGTACAAGGCGCCCGGCGACCTCATGCCGGCGCTGCGCAGCGACATCGTGGTGCTGCACGTCATCGTGATGTTCGTCGCCATCGGCTGCCTCTACGTCGCCGGCGGCGCGGCCCTCATCTACCTGGTCGAGGAGGCGCTCCTCAAGCGTCACAAACTCGGAGGGGTGCTCGGCCGGCTGCCGTCACTGGCGACCCTCGAGAAGCTCGTCTATCACGCCACGCTGCTCGGTCTGCCGTTCCTCACCATGGGCATGGTGGCCGGCATCATCCGCGCCGAGACCTTCAACGTCCCGCACTGGTGGGTCGACCCGTTGGTACTGCTTTCGCTCGGCGCCTGGGCCGTGTACCTCACCCTGCTGTGGGGTCGCATGCGCGCCGACTGGGTCGGCAGCCGCATCGCCTGGCTGGCCATCACCGGCCTCGTCGTGCTGCTGGTCATCCGCTTCGCCGCCGTACCGTACCTCAGCGGCTTCCACACCTACGGAGGCTGACGGCGTGCTCGTCGTCGTCACCGGCATCTCGCACAAGACCGCCTCACTCGAGCTGCGCGAGCGTCTCGCCCTCGACGAGGCGCGCGCGCTGCGCGTGGCCCAGGAGCTGCTGGACGGCGGGGCCGCCTGCGAAGCCGTCGCTCTGAGCACCTGCAACCGCACCGAGCTCTACCTGTACGGCCGCGACTCGTTGGCGGCGCGCCAGGCTGCCGTGGAGCGTCTGGCGCAGCACGCCGGAGTGCCCGTCGGCGAGCTCGAGCCGAGCCTCTACAGCTACTCGGGCGACGCGGCCATCGCGCACCTCTTCCGCGTCACCTCGAGTCTCGACTCGATGGTCGTCGGCGAGGCGCAGATCGTCGCCCAGATGAAGGCCGCCTACCAGCAGGCCTGCGAGGGCGGTTGCACCAGCGTCGTCTTCAACCGCCTGTTCCGGCACGCGCTCGAAGTGGGCAAGCGCGTGCGCACCGAGACGGCCATCGGCGAGCGCCCGGTGAGCGTGAGCTCCGCGGCCGTCGAGCTGGCCCTGCAGGTGTTCGGCAAGTTCAAGGACCACACCGTGCTCATCGTGGGCGCCGGCGAGACCAGCGAGCTCACCGCCACGCACCTCAAGGCGCACGGCATCGAGAAGATCCTCGTCACCAACCGCACGTTCGGCGCCGCGGACGAGTTGGCCCACCGGGTCGGCGGCCGCGCCGTGCCCTTCGAGGATCTCGAAGGGCATCTGGCCGCCGCCGACATCGTCATCAGTTCCACCTCGGCGCCGCACTACGTCATCACGCGTGAACGTGTCGAGCGTTCGCTCAAGCACCGCCGTCACCGGCCCATCTTCTTCATCGATATCGCCGTGCCGCGCGACCTCGACCCCGAGATCAATCGCGTGCGCAACGCCTACCTCTACGACATCGATGACCTGCAACACGTGGTGGAGCAGAACCGCGGCGAGCGCGAGAAAGAGGCGCACCACGCCGAGCGCATCGTCGAGGAGGAGCTGCGCAGCGTGAACGACTGGCTGCGCAGCCTCGAGGTCGTGCCCACGATCGCCACGCTGCGAGACACGGTGGAGCAGATCCGCCGGGCCGAGCTCGAGCGTCTCGGCGGCAAGCTCGGCGACCTGACCGACGAGCAGCGCACCCAGGTCGACATGCTCACGGCGAGCATCGTCAACAAGATCCTCCACATGCCGACGGTGAAGATGAAGGAGGCCGCGGGCAGCCAGGAGTGCTATCTCTACGTCGACGCCGTGCGCACCCTCTTCGACCTCAGCGGCAACGGGCCGGCCCTGGAGCGCGACGGCGACGCAGCCGCCGCCACGGCGACGGACGCCGCCGCCACCGTCCATCACCTCCGCGGCACCGGCACCGACAACGCGTGAGCGGCACGCTGCGCATCGGCTCTCGGGGCAGCAAGCTCGCCCTTATCCAGAGCGAGTGGGTGCGCGGCGAGCTCATCCGTCTTCATCCCGACCTGCAAGTCGGGATCGAGGTGATCCAGACCAAGGGCGACAAGCTGCTTGACGCGCCGCTGGCCAAGATCGGTGACAAAGGGCTGTTCACCAAGGAGCTGGAGGCGGCCATGCTGGACGGCCGCACCGACCTCGCCGTGCATTCGGCCAAAGACATGCCGACGGAGGTCCCCGAGGGGCTCGCCATCGTCGCCTTCACGGCGCGCGAGGACGTACGCGACGTGTTCGTGGGCGCCGCGTCCTCCCCGCTGCGAACCCTCGACGAACTTCCCCGGGCAGCGACGGTCGGCACCTCCAGCCTGAGGCGCCGCTCGCAGCTTCTGGCGCTGCGCCCCGATCTCGAGCTCGTCGACATCCGCGGCAACGTCCAGACCCGTCTGCGCAAGCTGGAGGAGCAGGGCATGGCCGGTACGGTCCTGGCGGCCGCCGGCCTGGCGCGCCTCGGGCAGCCCGAGCTGGCGTCGTTCGCCTTCGCCTTCCGGCAGATGCTGCCCGCCGTAGGGCAAGGCTCGCTGGCCATCGAGGCGCGGGCCGGCGACGCGCGCGTCGCGGCCCTGGTCGCCCCGCTGATCCACGAGCGCACCTCTCTCGCCGTGCGCGCCGAGCGCAGCCTCATGCACGCGCTGCAGGGCGGCTGCCAGGTGCCGATCGCGGGCTTCGCCGAGGTCTCCCAGGTGCCGGACGAGCTCGGCGTCGACCAGCTCCTTTTGCGCGCTTTCGTCGGCTCCGTGGACGGCACGAAGGCCGTGCGCGGGGAGCTGGCGGGGCCGGCGCAGGCGCCTGAAGGACTGGGGATCGCGCTCGCCGAGGACCTGCTGGCGCGCGGCGCCGACAGGATCCTCGCTGAGGTCCGCGGAGCCGCCTGACATGACGCACGGTCGGCCGCTCGAGGGCAAGACCGTCGTCGTCACGCGCCCGCGCGAGCAGGCCGCCTCTCTCGTCGAGCCGCTCGAGCATCTGGGCGCCGAGGTGCTGCTGGCGCCGACCATCCGCATCGTGCCCCGGGCGCTCGACGACGAGATCGTGCGCGTCGTCGTCAACGATCTCGCCGGCTACCGGCTCATCATCTTCACCAGCGCCAACGGCGTGGAGGTCTTCCTCGGGTATCTCACGGACCTCGGCCTGCCGCTCGCGGCGCTCGACGACGCCATCGTTGCGGCCGTGGGGCCGAAGACCGCCTCCGCCCTGGAGGAACGCGGCGTCACCTGCGATGTGGTGGCCGACGACTTCGTCGCCGAAGGACTGCTGGACACTCTGGAGCAGCGCGCCGTGGCGCCGGCCGGGACCAGGGTCCTGATCCCGTCGGCGCGCCTGGCGCGCCCCGTGCTCCCCGACGCGCTGCGCGCGAGCGGCGCCATCGTAGACGTGCTGCCGGTCTACGACACGGTGCCGGCGGAGAGCCTGCGGGTGCCGGCCGCGCAGGTCGAGAGAGCCGATTTCATCACCTTCACCTCCAGCTCGACCGCGGAGCAGTTCGTCGGGCTCATGGAGGCGTCCGGCGCCGGTCGGCCGCTCGCCGAGCGGCTCTCCGGCGCCGCCCTCTGCTCGATCGGCCCCGTGACCAGCGACACGCTCCGCGAGCTGGGGCTGCCGGTCGCCGTGGAGGCCTCCGAGCACACGGCCGCAGGGCTCGTGGCGGCGATCGCCGCCTCTGCCGGCGGCCTCGCCTGACGCCGGCGGCGCCCCGCGACGTTGCGCCGCCGCGCGCAACGTCGTAGGTTGCGCCTATGCCCAGGCCCATCTGCTTCGCCAGTGACTACGGCTACGCCGACGACTTCGCCGGCGTGTGCCGCGGCGTGATCGCACGTGTCGCTCCCGACGTGCGCGTCATCGACGTCACCCACGGGCTGCCCGAGCGCAACGTGCTGGCCGGGGCGCTCGTGCTGCGCAACACGCTGCCGTACATGCCCGAGAAGGCCGTGCATCTCGCGGTGGTCGACCCCGGGGTGGGCGGGCCCAGGCGGGCGGTCGCCCTGCGCAGCGGCGGCGACCGCCTCTTCGTGGGTCCGGACAACGGGCTGCTCACCCTGGCCGCCGACGGCGACGGCGGTGTCGAGGCGGTCCACGAGCTTACCAACGAAGAACTCTGGTTGACGCCCCTTTCGGCGACCTTCCACGGCCGCGACATCTTCGCCCCGGTCGCGGCCCGGCTCGCCGACGGGCTGGCGCTGGAGGTCGCCGGACAGGCCATCGCGGCCGACAGCCTCACACGGCTCGAGCTCCCCGAGCTGCGCCGGCACCGCGACGGCCTGACGACCACGGCGCTGCTCGTCGACCGCTTCGGCAACGTGGCGCTCAACCTTCGCGCCCGGCAGCTCGAGGCGGCGAAGTTCGGCGACACCGTCGAGCTCGTCTGCGGAGGGGAGCGCTTTCTCGCCCGCGTGGCGCGGACCTTCGCGTCCGTGCGCGCCAGCGACATCGTCGTGCTGGTGGACAGCTACGGACAGGTGGCCATCGCCGTCAACGCCGGGTCTGCCGAGGAGGTGCTGGGCCTCGAGCCCGGCGACGAGGTGCGGCTGCGGCGGCTCGCGTGATGGTGGCGCAGGCACCCGCCGCGCGGCGTGGGGCCCCCTCGGCCTCGTCTTGCATCGCCAGGCGCGATTGGCTATAGTGCCCTTTCGCGCGTCCACGTGGGGCGCGCGTTCTGTCACCGACACGAGTGAGCGCATGAAGACCTACGTCGCCAAGCCCTCCACCATCGAGAAGAAGTGGTACATCGTCGACGCCAAGGGCCACACGCTGGGCCGTCTCGCCACCGTCGTCGCCGACTGCCTGCGCGGCAAGCGCAAGGTCACCTACACCCCCACCATCGACACCGGCGATTTCGTCGTCATCATCAACGCCGACAAGATCGTCGTCACGGGCCACAAGCCCGAGCAGAAGATGTATTACCACCACTCCGGCTACCCCGGTGGCATCAAGAGCGAGTCGTATGCCAAGCTCCAGGCCCGTCGGCCCGAGGAGATCGTGCGCCACGCCGTGCGCGGCATGGTGCCCCACACCAAGCTCGGGCGCGCGCAGCTCCGCAAGCTCAAGATCTATGCGGGCACGGAGCATCCTCACGAGGCGCAGCAGCCCGAAGTGCTCGAGATCAAGGAGTAAGGCGTGCCTGATGCAGTGACCTACCGGGCGACCGGCAAACGCAAGACCAGCGTCGCCCGCGTCACCCTCACCCCGGGCGTCGGCACGGTCGTCATCAACGGCCGCGCCATCGACGCCTACTTCGGGCGCAAGGTCCTCGAGACCATCGCCCAGATGCCCTTCGAGACCACCCACACCGCCGGCAAGTTCGACGTCAAGGTCAACGTGTACGGCGGCGGCATCTCGGCGCAGGCCGGGGCCGTGCGCCACGGCATCGCCCGTGCGCTCTGCGAGGCCGACGAGAACTTGCGCACGCAGCTCAAGCGCGCCGGCTTCCTCACCCGCGACGACCGCAAGGTCGAGCGCAAGAAGGCGGGCTTCCACAAGGCGCGCAAGAAGCCGCAGTTCAGCAAGCGCTGACGCGGCGCACAGATACGCTTTCCCCGACGGGCTGCCCTACGGCGGCCCGTCGTCGTTATGCGGCGCCGTGGCGCAGGCGCGTGAGCTGCAATTGGTCATGAATCGGCTTGGTGAGTGCAGTCCACGATGGGTCAGCGACGAGGCGGCGGCATGCGCTGGCCTGTCGCCTCCGGTGGGGTGGCCAGGCCTCATACTCTGTGCAGACGCGTGTAAGCTGCTCGGTGCTGGTCGGCTTCTTCATGCGGTACAGGCCGTAAATGACGGCGTCCAGCCGGTCGTGCGCAGCCCATGGTGGCTGGCAAGAAGTCGCTTGACCTGGAGGGTATACTCAACGTGAGGTGCGGGCGTCGACTGGGTCGATAGTCCGCACTTCGGTCTTGAGCCCGCACTTCCCGCACCTCGAACCAGCACCCCTCTCGCCGACGCGCGCCGCAGGCGAGGCTGTCCCAGCCGAGGTGCTCCCGGAGCCGGTCGGCGAGAGCCACCTTGCAGGGGTCGGTCCCCTTTGCGGGCTCCCTGAGGCGAAGGAAGTCGTAGCTCACCGCCCCCAGCAGGACATCAACGACCTGGATGAGGAGGGACGCATGCGACTCCAGCATGCAGACATTGAAGACCGTGCCGGGCATTGTGGGATCGTCCGCAAGAGCCAGGATCTCGTGTTCGTAGTACCGCCCACTGGCGCGCGGTTTGCCCTGATAGTCGGCCAACACGCAGACGGACTCACCCGTGGCCCAGCTCTTCTGAACGAGCATGCGCGAGTAGTCGATGTACGAATCCCATACTGAACCAGCTTGTTCCGCCACAGCTGCGGCCGTGCCGTGCTTGTCGAGCATCACCGCCAGGAAGCGGTTCGGGGGGTGAGCGAACACCTCATCGATGAGTTGCAGGTGGTAGGGCAAGCCGACTCGCTTGACCGTGTTGAACTTGAACTCGAACCCGACTGAGGTCCTGCCCAGCCTTCCTCGCACGCGTTGGTACGTGCGGTGCACCGCCTCGGTGAGGGGCGCGGTGTCTTCGAGCTTCAGGAGGCCCAGCCCGTAGAAGCGCTGCGAGCCGGGGCCGAGCACCCCGGTCTCGTCGATGAACGCGAAGACGTTGCTCATGTGCTCCAGTGCGGATGGAAGGATGCGGTGCGGCCAGTCGCGAGCTGCTCAGAAGGTAGCAGGGCACCCTCAGGGGGTGAAGGGTGACGGAGCCAGGCCGGGGGTGACGTTGGCCAGGCCTGGGGGTTTGCGACCCCGGCGCGACGCGCGTAGCATGGCGCACGAACCGGCGTGGACGCGCCACACCCCACTGGAGAACGGAGAGCGGTCGCGGCATGGGCACCTACTTCGGCACCGACGGCATCCGCGGCGTAGCCGGTGAGTTGCTCACGCCCGAGTTCGCCGTGCAGGTCGGGCGCGCGGCGGCGGTGGTGCTGGCCAAGAAGGCCGGCCCGCACCCGCTGTTCGTCATCGGCCGCGACACGCGCCTGTCGGGGCCGATGCTGGAGGCGGCGCTCACGGCCGGCCTCACCAGCGGCGGCGCGCGCGTGGAGATCGCCGGGGTGATCCCGACGCCGGGGCTCGCCACGCTGGTCCACCAGCGTGGCGCCGACGCCGGCGTCGTCATCAGCGCCTCGCACAACCCCTTCGCCGACAACGGCATCAAGTTCTTCTCGGGCGCCGGCCTCAAGCTGAGCGACGAGGAAGAGGCCGAGATCGAGGCGCACATCGCGCACCACGATCTGCAGTCGCTGGCCGGCGCCGACTTCGGCTGCGCGGAGCACCTCGAGGGAGCCGTCGAGGGCTACGTGTGGGACGTCGTCAAGCGCATCCCGCTGGATCTCAGCGGCATGAAGATCGCCCTCGACTGCGCCCACGGCGCCATGTCGCGGGCGGCTCCGCTGGCGCTCGCCGAGTCGGGCGCCGACGTCACGGTGCTGTTCGCCGAGCCCGACGGCACCAACATCAACGCCGGCTGCGGCTCCACGCACATCGGCGCGCTGCAGGACGTCGTCGCCGCCGACGGTTTCGACCTCGGCCTGGCTTTCGACGGCGACGGCGACCGCGTGCTCGCCGTCGACGCCGCCGGCGAGCTCGTGGACGGCGACTTCATCATCGCCATCCTCGCCCGGCACCTCAAGGCGCAGGGCAAGCTGCGTCGCGACACTGTCGTCACCACGGTGATGACGAACCTCGGCTTCCACCTCGCCATGCAGCGCGAGGGCATCGAGGTGCTCGTCACCGACGTCGGCGACCGCTACGTGGTGGCCAAGATGCTCGAGGGCGACTTCCTCCTCGGCGGAGAGCAGTCGGGCCACATCATCAACCGCGACGTGTGCACCACCGGTGACGGGCTGGCCACGGCGCTGCTCCTGCTGCAGGCGCTGCGCGAGATGGACGTTTCGCTCGCCGAGGCCGCCCGCGTCATGACGCGTCTGCCACAGAAGCTGGTCAACGTTCGCGTGCGCGACAAGCGCGAGTTGGATGGGGCCGCTGCGGTGTGGGCGGCGGTCGACGAAGAGACCCGCCGCCTCGACGGCAACGGCCGCATCCTCGTGCGCACCTCGGGCACCGAAGAGCTGGTGCGCGTGATGGCCGAGGCGCCCACGCACGACGACGTCGAGGACGCCTGCTCGCGCATCGTCGCCGTGGTCGAGGAGCATCTGGCCTGATCCTGCGGCCGGCCGGTCGAGCCCTTCGCCGCCCCGCAGTTGCGGCGATCGCTCGGCGCCCGCGAGTCAGCGTCAGCCGGTCAGCTCCGCCAGCTCGATGTCCGTGCGCGCGAAGTTGTGACCGATGGCGAGCAAAGGCCGCTGCGTCGCTCGCGCCAGCGCATACGAACAGCAGTCGAGGATGTTGAGAGCGGCGGGATGACGCCCTTTGCCGAAACGCCGCCAGGCGTCGCCTGCCACTGTCGCCTGGTCGGCAGTGAACGCAGAGACCTCCACACCGAACGCGTCAAGCAGGCGCTCCAGCTCCGCCTGCCCCTCTGGCCCGAGCCGCGACTGCGCAACGATGGTCGCTTCAAGCAGGCTGCAGGACGACAGCAGCGCATCGTCCGCCTCGGCCAGCGCGACGAGTACGGCATCGCGCTGCGGCTCCGCGAACAACGCGGCGAGCAGTGCGGAGGTGTCGACGACGAGGCCGTTCACGGAAGCCCGCGCTCGTCGTACCCGAGGATCTCATCTGCGGACCGGTGGTCGAGGATCGGCAGGGTATCGACGCGCCGCAGCACGGTACGCGCCAAGGCGAGCTTGTCGGCAGGGCTGCGCCGGCCTTCCACACGGGCCAGCCGCTCCTCGAGAGCCCGCCTGATCGCCGTAGTCAGCGACTCGCCCGTCTCGCGGGCCAGTTCGCGGGCGAGGCGCTCCGTCTGCTCGTTCTTGATGGAGATGCCCATGCGGGTATTCTACCATTGGTGGATGATTCCAGAACAGGCCTACCCTGCAATTCCACCACCATCTGGTGAAGATGCATGGTATGGCGGCATTCGGCTGTCAGCTTGCAGCGCCCGACCTGTCAATAGTGGTGCCCACGCCGGAGCAGCCAGTTGAGTCTCTCAGTGTGGTGTAGAAAGCTCCGGGCCTGAGAGCCGACAAAGCATCGGCCATCGGAAGCGTCCTAGAACCGTCGTTGTTCCGGCAAGAGCAGTGACGAGAGGAGTGTCGCGATGGCCGATACTAGAGCCGCTCCGTTTGAGCTTGGACGTGGCGTTTTGTCTCAGGAAGCGCTGCGCAAGCCCGAAGGCAAGGTTGTCCAATGCGTCCATCACGGTCTTCGTTGCGCGGCGTGGTCGAGCGCGAGGGCGCCGCGATCGGCGTGCTCATCACCATGCAAGAAGCCACCTCGCACGTGCGCACCGTGGCCGCAGCGGCCGGTTTCCACGACTCACCCTGGGGCGGCAGCTACCCGCGCATCCAGATCCTCACCGTGGCACAGCTCCTCGCCGGCGAGCGTATCGACTACCCCGACGTCGAGGGCATGGACCGCACCTTCAAGAAGGCGCCGAAGGCCGCGAAGTCCGAAGCGCCGCACCCCGAACTGCCGCTGGGAGACTGAGGAGCCGCCCACCGGAGCCCCACTCTCGCATCTGCCGTGTCAGAGTGATAACATGTAGAGGTCATGTGATTACACGTTGGGGTGACGATATGGTGCGCACACAGATCCAGCTCAGCGAGGACGAAGTCGCGTCGGTGAAGCGATTGGCGCGTGAACGCTCAGTCTCCATGGCGGCGGTCATCCGCGATGCTGTCGACCAGTACGTCAGTCGTGAATCGGGACCCTCGCTTGACGAGCGCTGGCGGCGTTCACTGGCTGCCGTGGGCGGTTTCCATTCCGGAGGCGCGAACCTCTCGGCGACGCACGACGACGAGTTCGCTGCGGCAGCCTCGGAGTGAGCGTGTTCGTGGACACGTCGTTTCTCGTCGCGCTGCTCGACGAGGATGACCCCAGGTATGCGGACGCCCTGCGCCTCTGGCGGAGGGTGGAGGCAGAACGCCTGCTTGTGCTCACCAGCAACTACGTGGTCCTCGAGGCGTGCGCGGTGCTGCAGCGACGCCTGGGCGTTCCGGCCATGCGCAAGCTCGTGCGTCAGATCCTCGAACCTGTGGCCCTCGAGTGGGTGACGAGGGACGATCACGAGCGCGCTGTCGAGGCTCTGCTCGTCGCCGATCAGCGACGCCTGAGTCTGGTCGACTGCGTGAGCTTCGAAGTCATGCGCCGTCTGGACGTCCGCGAGTGCCTCGCCTTCGACCAACATTTCGCCGAGCAGGGGTTCTCGCCGGTCGGCCCACCCGCCGGTGCGGTAGAATAGCCCGCATACAGCAGACCGGCGGCGCGGACACCCGAAGAGCAGCCTGAGCGCCTGGCCCGCGCGCGAAGCCCCGAAGGGGCTGCCCCGCGCGGGTGACGAGGTGGAGGTTGCCTAGACTGCCGCTCGGGGAGTGACGGCGTCTCGGTTCTAGTCCTCGTCCTCCGGCTCATCTTTGAGCAAGCTCTTGAGAGGCTCCACGAGCGGCGGCAAGTTGATTCGCACCGTGTCCCACACGATGCGGAGGTCCACGCCGAAGTACTGGTGCACGACGACATTGCGCATGTCGCGCATGTCCGCCCACGGCACCTCGGGGTGGCGGTCGGTGAGCCACTCCGGAATCGAGGCCGCAGCCTCGCCGATGACCGTCAGATCACGAACCACGGCCTTGACTGTCCGCGAATCCTGCGCGAACGCGTCGTAGTCCAGATTCCGCGTGTACTCCTCGCTGGTGGCCACGCACTCCAGAATATCGGTGACGCGGAGGCGCCAATGCCTAGGCGGCACGGATGGCCTCGCTGAGGATGCTCGCGCGGAGCGCCTTGTGGAGCGCATCGGGCGTCGCCAGGTCGACGCGTCGACCGAGGAGCTCGGTGAGGTACCGTTGCAGCCGCACGAATTCGAATAAGCCGACCACGGCTTGCGGATCGAACTCGACGAGGACGTCCACGTCACTGTCGGCCGACGCCTCATCTCGCGCCATGGAACCGAAGATGGACAGGCTCGTCACATGGAATCGGTCCAGGTCCGGCCGGCTCGCGGCCAGCTTCGTCAAGACCTCCTGACGAGTCACCTGCTCACCCCCATCGTTACCACGCCCGTCATTCGGGTGCCGTCGCCCGCGCACGGGTCGGTCGTCATGCTCTCGACAGTGTGGCATGTATCGCCCTGCTTGACCATGGACTCGAACGACTTGGCCGCCTGGCGCGCCGCGCTGCGTGCGCCGAAGCGGTAGAATAGCCCGCATACAGCAGATCGGCGGCGCGGACACCCGAAGAGCAGCCTGAGCGCCTGGCCCGCGCGCGAAGCCCCGAAGGGGCTGCCCCGCGCGGGTGACGAGGTGGAGGTTCATCGAAAGACTCGGCGGATGCCTCCCGGCCCGGCACGGTCGATATCGAGTCGTCAAAACCCGCCGGCGACGGCGGAACAAAGCGGCCCGCAAGTGCCGTCCGCAGCCTGCCCGCCTGCGCCATACCCGCAGAAGGGAGCACGCATGTGCGGCATCGTAGGCTACGCCGGGCGACGTCCCTGCAAGCCCATCATCCTCGACGGCCTGAGACGGCTCGAGTACCGCGGCTACGACTCGGCGGGCATCGTCCTCATCGAGGACGGCGGCCTGGAGACAGTACGCTCGGTGGGCAATCTCGACGCGCTGTTCGCGGCCGCCGGGGAGACCTCGTCAAAGGCGACGGTGGGGCTGGGGCACACGCGCTGGGCGACGCACGGCCGGCCCAGCCATGAGAACGCGCACCCGCACGACGATTGCACAGGCAAGGTCTCGATCGTCGTCAACGGCATCGTCGAGAACTACAAGCAGCTGCGCGCCGAGCTCACGGCGCGCGGGCACGAGTTCAAGAGCGAGACCGACGCCGAGGTCGTGGTGCACCTCATCGAGGAGCACGTCGGCGAAGGCCTCACGGCGGCCGTGTGCGCCGCGGCTCGTGCCCTGAAGGGCCACCACGCCTTCTGTGCGGTCTCAGCCGACGAGCCCGACGTCGTGGTCGGCACACGCAACCAATGCCCGCTCGTGGTCGGCGTCGGCGACGGCGAGATGTTCTTTGCCTCGGCGATCCCCGCCTTCATGGCGCACACGCGCACCGTGGTCGTGCTTGAGGACGGCGACGTCGTCACGCTCCGCGCCGGCGGCGCGGAGTTCTGCGACGTCGCCGGCGCGCCGCTCGTGCGCGAGCAGACGGTCATCGCCTGGGACGACGCCGCCGCCGAGAAGGGCGGCTACGAGACCTTCATGCTCAAGGAGATCCACGAGCAGCCGGCGGCGCTTCGCGACACGCTCGCCGGCCGGCTGCTCGAGGACGGCAGCGTCGACCTCTCCGAGGTCGGCATGGGCGACGAGATGCTGCGCCGCCTGCGGCGTATCTTCATCGTCGCCTGCGGCACCTCGTATCACGCGGGCCTCATCGTGAGCTACGCCATCGAGCAACTGGCGCGCGTGCCCGTGCAGATCGACGTGGCCAGCGAGTTCCGCTACCGCGAGCCCGTCTTCGACCCCGATACGCTGGTCATCGGCATCACGCAGTCGGGCGAGACGGCCGACACGCTCGCCGCCATGCGGCTCGCCCGGGAGGCCGGCTCGCCCGTCCTCGCGCTCTGCAACGTCATGGGCAGCCAGGCCACCCGCGAGGCGGACTACGTGCTCTACACGCGCGCCG
>Ga0315283_10001399_pt1 | contig 19422 bp, 23 predicted proteins | sample YL17G09_0_MG_FD_204541 | JGI IMG/M metagenome (GOLD analysis project Ga0315283, IMG submission 204541) | Sediment microbial communities from Yellowstone Lake, YNP, Wyoming, USA - YL17G09_0 | ecosystem: Environmental > Aquatic > Freshwater > Lake > Sediment | place: USA: Wyoming | collected... | reverse complement strand
ATGACGCCGAGCCGCGTTTCGAGAAAATCGAAGGCATCGTGCGGCAGATGCGCGACATCGTGCTTCAGGGCAAACGCGCGCTCGAACTTCCACCCTCTCCGCAGACGTGCATGAAGTATGGCGGCTGCGCATTTGTTTCAAACTGCAAACTGACGACCAAAGAACTATCAAGGAGCCTGTATATGCAAATGTCCCTCGCAGAAAAGTTGAAAGCCCGTCTCAACGGTCAGGCAGCTGCCGCAGCCGCTGCGCAGCCCGAGGAAGCCGCGCCTGCCGAAGCTGCGCCGAAGCCCGCGCGCGCGTCCGCCCCCAAGATCAACCCCGACGCCCTTCCCGCTGCGACCGAGGCGGCTGTGGAGAAGTCCGTGGCGTCCATTGCTGCAGGCGCGGCCGCCGCCGTCGAGGTCGCCACCGCGCCGGCGAAGAAGAAGGCCGTCGCAGGGGACTTGCAGGAGCGTCGCGAGGCGTTCGCGCGCTCGGCAATGGAAGGCCTGCTTGCGCGCGGCGCCGCCAACCTGGCAGGGCCCCAGGGTCTCAAGGCGCTGGCGTCGCTGTCGTTCGAGATCGCCGACGCGATGATGGCGGAGAGCTGAGCCGTGGCCGGCCCTGCGACAGGTGGGAAGCTGCAGCTGAAGGTGTCCCAGGACGACCTGAAGAAAGCCGCCTCGCGCATGTTCAAGGCGGCCGGCGTCCCGCAGTCTTTCGAGTTCGACCGCATCGAGGCGCTGCCGCGCAGGGTGTGGCAAGCCACGGACACCGAGGGCATGACGCCCGAGGGGCTGGCCGAGCTGCTCACGAACGCGCTCAAGCGCCCGGGGGGCAAGATCAAGCTCTGGCCCCGACAGGCGCGCGTGCTGCAGGAGCTTCACGACTACCAGGGTGCCGTGGCGCTTCTGGCGGTCGGCAGGGGCAAGACGATCTGCAGTTTCTTGGCCCCGGCCGTGGTGGACGCCAAGCGCCCGCTCTTGCTCGTGCCGGCGAAGCTACGCGAGAAGACGAAACGCGACTTCGCCGAGCTTTCGCGCCATTTCTACGGCAAGCCACCGATGGTGGTGAGTTACGAAAAGCTTTCGAGAGAGGGCGGCACGGAGCTGCTGCACGAGTTGAATCCTGACTTGATTATTGGAGATGAGATCCATCGACTGATCAACAAACAGGCCGCATGTACGCGCAGAGTCCGCGACTGGATGAAACACCACCCAGACACGGCCCTGCTCGCCATGAGCGGCACCATCACTAAGAGGAGTCTACACAACTTCGCGCACGTGTTGGAGTGGACACTTGGAAAAAGGCGCATGCCGCTGCCGTCGTCGCAGCGGGATCTGGACGACTGGGCCCGCGCGGTCGACGTCGACGAAAAGGGGTCGTTCAAGGGCCGCATGCCGCCCGGCGCCCTCGTCACGCTGTTCAACCAGGAGGAGCGCGACCTGGCACAGACCGACCTACTCAAGGCGACCCGCCACACGGTGAAGCGCAGGCTGCACGAGACGCCCGGCGTCATCGCGTCCGAGGACAACGACGACGACGTCCCCGCGTCGCTGAACATCGAGGTGCGCCCGGTCGAGGGCTACGGCCCGCGCATCGAGAAGCTGTTTGAGGACATGAACAACGACATCCTGCCGAACGGCGACCCCGTCACCGACTCCACCCTGGGTGTGCGCTGGGGTAAGTGCCGGGAGCTGACGAGCGGCTTCTGGTACGACTGGGATCCGCGCCCGCCCGACGACTGGCTCCTGCCGCGCCGGGCGTGGAAGAAGCTCGCAGCGGCGGTGCTGGACCGGCACCTGCAGGGCCTGGAGTCCGAGGGGGTCGTCGCAGCGAACCTGCAGCGCTTCGGCGTGAAGGGGCTCCAGAAGTTCGGAGTTGGGCAGGACCTGGCAGAGGAGTGCGCCCAGGCGCGCGTCGCCTGGGACAAGGTCAAGGACACGTTCAAGCCCAACATCGTGCCGCGCTGGGAGAGTGACCGGATGGTCGAGGAGATAGCCAAGTGGACGAAACACCACAAGGGCTTGATCTGGATCTCCGAGGTCGCGCTCGGTGAGAGATTAGAAAAAGAGGGCATCGTTCCGTACTACGGCCGCATGGGCCTCGATGGCAGGGGGCGCTTTGTTGAGGATGCGAAAAGGAAACAGGGTTCGATAGCGCTCAGCGTCGGAAGCAACTCCGAGGGCCGGAACCTGCAGCACGAGTGGGACGAGGCGCTCGTGGTGTCCTGCCCACCGACCGGCACCGTGCACGAGCAGATGTACGGCCGATTGCACCGTCCCGGCCAGCAGGCGGACGAGGTGTGGTTCGAAATCCTGATTGGCTGCGGCGTCGAGTACGCGTGCTGGATTCAAGCGTTGAAAGACGCGCACTATGCTGTCTTAGACGGCAGAAAAAAGTTGACCTACTGCTCCAAATCAGTAGAAAACATGCCCTGGGGTTCTAACGCCCTTTGGCCCTTATCCAAGCAAACGAAATAGAAAAAGCAGGAGAACAAGTCATGGGAATTTACAGCACAATCAAATCGGCGAAGGCGACGAAAACCGGCCAATACTACGAGGCCGGCGAGTACAAGTGCAAAATCCTCGCAGTGAAAGAGGTCACCTCGACGCAGAAGTTGGGGCACATGTTCTTCGTCGTCGAGACGGAGTGCCTGGAGTCGAACAACACCAACATCAAGGTGGGCGGCGAGTATTCTCAGGTCATCGACATGTCGAACATCATGGCGATGCCGAACATCAAGGTGCTGCTCGCGGCGGCGTCGGACCTTGACCCTTACACCATGTCGAATGACGACCTCAACGACGCGTTGGAGGAGCGTTGGAGTGAGTTGTGCGAGCGTAAGATGGAGCTGGACCAGATCTGTGAATTGATCGCCGGCCCCACCAACCCGCTTGAGGGGATGGAGATCGGGCTCACCTGCGTGAACCAGAGGACCAAGCCCACCTTGCAGAAGCCCGAGGGTGGCAACTTCACCAAGTACCAGTGGTATTCGCTCAACCTCAACTGAGGGACGGGACCTGACACCAGCAGCGGGATACAGGGGCGGCGCAACATGGACATGAGCAAAGCAGTCGCGATCGACACCGAAACGGGTCGATTCGCGCCCGGTCTATTGGCGCCGCCCCTGGTCTGCGTATCGTTCGCGCGCTCGGGCGACCGGGGCCTTTTGCACGTGAAGGACCCGGCCTGTAAGCGTTTCGTCGAAGACGTGTTCACGCACAGCGACCCGATCTACGGGCTGAACATCGCGTACGACGTCGGCGTCCTCGCCAACGCGTACCCCGACATGGTGCCGCTGTTTTTTGAGGCCTACGAGGACGACCGTGTGCTCGACGTGGGCCTGCAGCAGAAGCTGGTCGACATCTCCCAAGGCATCATGCGCATCATGGAGTCGCGCGGCGGCTACTCGCTGAACGCCCTCGGCAAGCGCCTCCTGAAGCGCGACCGCAGCAAGGAAAAAGGCGAAGACAGCTGGCGCATGCGCTACATCGAGCTGATCGACACGCCCGTTTCGGCCTGGGAGTCGGCAGCGCGGCAGTACCCCATCGACGACGCGGCAGAGACCCTGGACCTCGGCCTTCTGCAGGTGAAGCGCTGGCTTCCACTATTGGCCGACGCGCCGCGCCAGACGCGCGCCGCGCTCGCGTTGCACCTGATTTCCTGCTGGGGCATCCACACGGCGCCCGAGCGCGTGAAGCTGCTCAGGCTGAGCGCCGAGGATGCCTTTGAGGTGATCGGCGCCGAGCTGAAGAAGACAGGCCTCGTGCGCTTTGACGGGACGCGCGACGTTCGCGCAGCGCAGCGCCTCATGGTCAAGGTCGCGCGCGAGGGCGGCTTCCGGCCCAAGCTCACCAAGACCGGCTACGAGCGCTACGAGACGTTGGTCGAGCAGCACGGCGAGCGCAAGGCTCCGCAGCTCCTGTTCGTCGAGAAGGACCTGATCAAGTACACCTCGGTGGACCAGGACGCCTGCAAGGAATCAGCGGACGAGACGCTGATCAAGTACGGCCGCTACATCCAGCTCCAAGGTGTTGTCGACACGCACGCCCCAGACCTTGAAAAGGGCACCGTCACGCCGATTCAGGCCCGCTACAACCCTCTGGTCGACACGGGCCGCACGTCTTGCTCCAAGGGCAAGGGCGGTGGGCTCAACGGCTTTCAGATGCAGAATCCGAAGCGGGATCTGGACTATCTGCCGGTGGGGATTCGCGAGTGCTTCACCGCGCGCCCCGGCATGCTGTTCTACGACAACGACTTCTCCAGCCTGGAGCTGTGCACGGTCGCCCAGGTCTGCATGGACTTGCTTGGCTGGTCGACGCTCGGAATCGCGCTCAACGCTGGCAAGGACGTCCATCTCGTGATGGCCGCCAACATGATGGGCTGGTCGTACGAAGAGACGGTGCACCGCAAGCACGAGCCCGAGGTGAAGAAGGCCCGACAGCTTTCAAAAGTAGCCAACTTTGGCTATTGGGGTGGGCTAGGAGCCGAAGGGTTCGCGGGCTTCGCGCGCGGCTACGGCGTGAAGATCGCGCCCGACAAGGCCAAGGAGCTGAAGGCGATCTGGCTCGCCACCTGGCCCGAGGCGAACGAATACTTCCGCTGGATTCGAGACCACCTCGCGCTCGACAACGGCAAAGAGATGCGCGAAGCGCTCCTGCAGCTCGGGGACGAGATCGACGAAGAGCAGCTGGAGAGGTACACGTTCAAGATCCCCACGGGCGTGTTTCAACAGCTGCGCGTCGGACGGTTCCGCGGGCGTTGCAAGTTCACGGTCGGCTGCAACACGATGTTCCAGGGGCTCGGCGCGGACGGCTCAAAGCAAGCCCTGTGGGACGTGACGCGCAACAGCTACGACATCACCCGGGGCTCGGTGCTGTACGGCTCGCGCCCCGTCATCTTCGTGCACGACGAAATCGTCGGCGAGGCGTTCGAGGAGATCGCGCACGAGCAGGCGTTTGAGGCCGCCGAAGTCATGGTCAAGGGGTGCAACCGCTACCTGCCCGACGTGCCCGTGCGGTGCGCGCCCGCGCTCGGCAAGCACTGGTCCAAAGAGCTGGAGGGCGTGTTCGACGTCAACGGGCGTCTGCAACCCTACGACATCGCGAAAGCGCGCAAGCAGAAGGTCTTCTACGCAGACGGGCAACCCGTCAAGTGGGCAGCATGAAAAACAAAGAACACCCGGTCGAGGGAATGTACGCGCGCTGGCTCAAGGACCCGAAGGGGGTCGAGCAGGAGAACCGCGACAGGCTCGCGCGCCTGGGGCCCGAGGCTTTCCTGCGTGACGCGCTCGGAGGACGCGGCGTGTTGTTCGGGCCGACGCACTACTTCGAAGGCGCAGAAGAGGAGATACCGTGCGGTCTTTCGTCGGAACGGCACGAGGAAACGTGAGATCCACCCTCATCACCGCCCGTTGCGACGCCAGACACCCGTACTCGGGAGGCTACCGGCCAGGCCAGACCCGTCCATGTTGCAAGTCCTTGGACGCGCGCTCCAATGTCGCACTCACGAAGGCGTTGAAAGGGCTCGGATGGCGTGAGACCCAAGACGGCACGGTGACTTGCGACGAGTGCCTCGCGCGCGAGGCGCGTGGCGAGAGCATCACCAAGTCGGAGCACGATTCCTGATGCCCTACACCAAGGACGACGTCCCGTACGTGGCGGGCTCGGGCACGAGCGCCGCAGCTGCGCACGCGACCAACGCGACGCGCGACAAGGGTCGCGTTCTGGATCACATTAGAAGGGTTGGCGGCGCCACCGACGACGAAGTCGAGCGCGCGCTCGGCATGGCACATCAGACCGCGAGCGCCCGGCGCCGCGATCTGGTGCTCGCCGGCCTGGTCACCGAGAGCGGCCACTACAGAGAGACTTGTCGCGGATGCACCGCGACCGTATGGATTTCAACGAAAGCGGGGCAGATCATGAGCACGAACACGAAGCCAAACATCAAGCAGACCATCGACCCCAAGCAGTGCGCCGCGATGCGCTGCAAACACCCGCCCACCGTGTGGGTCTCGGGCATTCACTGGGACTTCGATCAGCGGATGGGCGTGCCGCTGTGCGATCTGCACTTCACGGCCGACCTGCGCGAGGCGGAGGCGGTGCTCGCAGAGTTTTCCAAGGAAACGGCGCCCGGCACAACAACCGTCTTCGTCCCGAAAGAGGATCTCGGCGCGTTCATCGAGACGCACGGCGAGCCCGCGCCCAAGCCTTCGACTACGTTCGATGACGCGGCGCGCTCGTTGGTCGTGGCGACGTCGAAAGAAGCGGACGAGAGCATCGCGCTTGTGCGCGACATCAAGATCGAGTGCCAGGAAGACCTGGTGTTCGTGAACGAGCTGCTCGTCGACGTGAAGCGCAAGCTCAACCATGTTCTTGAGGTCGAGGCACGCGTCACCGAGCCGCACAGGGCGCTGCTCGAAAGCACGCGCGACCTGTTTCGCCCGGCCAAGCAGAAGCTGAGCGTTCTCGAGGCTGTGCTCAAGGGCAAGGTCGCGGGCGCCAAGGCAGAAGAGGACGCGAGCAACCGAGCCGCGCTCGCCCAGGCCGCCGAGGCCCACAAGGCAGGGGACGCTGACGGCACCGCGGCAGCTTTGGCCCAGGTCCGCCACCAGACCAACGTCGACAGTGGCGTCACCACGCGCGTCGGGTGGGCATGGGAGCTTGTGGACATCGAACAGGTGCCGCGCGTCTACATGAAGCTCGATGAAAGCGCGCTCAACAAGCTGTGCAAAGGCGCAACAGAGCCGCAGCAACTGCCCGGCATCCGTTTCGTGCAGAAGGACATTGTCGTTGTGAAGACGAATGGAGTACAACCCGAAGCGTGATCACAGTCCATCCGATGTCTCTAAGTTTGAGCTTGCTGGCGGCTTTCATTGGAGGCATGGTGTTTTGGCATTTTGCACTTCTTTGGTTCGCTCAACGACACGTTCGCGTGACATACGAGCCGGGATGCGAGAAGTGCGGAACAGAGGCCACGCTCATGGTGCTGGAGCACGCCAGCTGTTTTCAGTGCATTTTAGACGACACAGACGTAGCGACGCGCGAGCGCACCGAAGAAATCGCGCGCATTCAACGCAACACAGACGAAAACGTCGCCAAGATCAAGCGCGAGTTAGCAGCGGATCTGGCGCGCATGGAACGTGAACACGAAGAGGAACACCGCGATGAACATTGAAGCACTCAAAGACAAGCTCGCGGCGTTTCGAGACACCGTCTCGTTCGTGCGTCACGGTCGCAGCCCTCGGAGCATTGCCGACAGGGTCCGCATGGCGCCGCACGTCATGCGCGAGCGACACGTGATCCGCATCATGCAGCGCTACGGCACCAAAGTGGACCCCGAGTACGTGAAGTACATCGAGAACGTGCTCAAGGGCACGGCCGACGGCACCGAGGAGTACCCCCTGTGTGACGTCTGCCTGACGGCGTTTTCGCCTGGTTTTACGGCGGACGACGGCTTCCATGCCAGCGACAAGACCTGCGCAGGCTGCCTGCGCACGCGCGAAAAAGACAAAGAAAGAGAGAGCGAACGTGACCAACTTCTATCTGAGCCTGACCACGTCGATCCCGCACCCGCCGTTCAACTACCCAGACAGGACGAGTGCGTTGAACGCAGCGACGACAGCGCTGAAGAGCGGCCTGTACGTCCGTGAGGACGCAGACCTGTCGATGCCGGGAGAGAACAACGTGCTCATGTTCCAGCTCGGGGCCGGCACGGTGCTGCGCGTGATGTCGGAAGAGGCGCTCCTGTCGCGCGCTCGCGAGCAACAGCAGCAGCAAGCGAACCTGCAGCGCGCGGCCCAGGGTCTGATCGTCCCTGCACCGGCGGTGCCTCCGAAGCCCTACAAGCTCGTCATCCAGACGGGCGCAGGGCAGCTGGAGCCTCTCGACTACGACACGCGAGAGCAGGCGCGCGCCGCCGTCACGGATGGCATGGAGCGTGGCTGGATCGAGCACGAGGTGCAGAACGACAAGAATGGCTACGTCGAGGACAAGCTCTTCATTCAGACGGGCCCCGACACCTTGTTCATCGTGCTCAGCACCAAGAGCTACGACCTGCAGCGCAGGAACGCGATGGAGGCTGAGATGGCGCGAGCACGCGCTGCGAACGCACCCAAGACGGTCCTTCTGAGGGGCTGACGTGGCGACTGAGCCTTGCTCGTGGTGTTACGCGACAGGATTCGTCGGGACGAATTTGTGTCAGGAGTGCCGAGGCAAGGGCACGTTATCGAACGGGGAGGATGAGATGAAAAAAGTGAAGATCCACTTCGAGATTCAGTCGGAAGAAATCGGCTACATCCTCGTTGATCTCGAAGACTTCGACGGCGAGCCCGACGAAGATCAGGCGCAGCGGATGGTCGATGATCACGTGATGAAAAACGTGGTCGGCATCTTGTCGAGCTTCAAGATCGTAGAGAGATGAAAGCCTGCTGCAAAGAACCCAAGAACCGTCACTTCCACTCCATCTCGGGCATCCTCCTGTACACCGAGGTCCGCAAGAAGAAGACCTACTCGTTTCGCTGCGCCGCTTGCGGCGCGCACCACACCACCACGATCAAGCCCGAGCCGCCCGTGACGATGTTCACAAGGAGCCGAACATGATTCCCGTGATCCTTGAGAGTCCCTACGCGGGTCTCGTCCATCGGAACAAGGCCTACCTGCAGCTGTGCATCCGCGACTGCATCGCGCGCGGCGAGAGCCCGTTCGCCAGCCACCAAATGCTGACGGATGCGCTCGACGACAACGATCCCGCCGAGCGTGCCCAGGGCATCGAAGCAGGCCTTGTCTGGGGGCCGTTCGCCAAGCGCACGTGCGTGTACACCGATTTCGGACTCAGCACGGGGATGAAGTACGGCATCGCGCGCGCCGAGGCCGAAGGACGCCCCGTCGAGTACCGCACGCTGCCCGGCTTCGATGCGGACGCGTTCTTCACAGAAGACGATGAAGATCTGGAGTCGGACTGGGTCGAGTTGCTCGCCCGCGCCCGCAACAAGGTGCCCGTCGCAGGCGCCTGCGTCATCGTCTACGAGTTCGTCGACAGTAAGCCCTTCGTACTCGGGCTCTTGGGCCCCAAGGGCGTGGGTCTGCCGGGAGGTAAGATCGAGCCTGGGGAGAGCCCCCTTGTCGCGGCCAAGCGCGAGCTGGAGGAAGAAACAGGCTACGCGGTGCGCCCCGGGGCAACCATCGTCGAGCTGCCCGTGCGCGCCACGGACAACGGCGACACCGCGCACGGCTTCTGGCTGCACGCCAAGGACTTGTTCGGCAACCCCCGCGACAGTGCGGAGGGTATTCCAGGGTGGATGCCCCCCGAGATGCTCGTCCACAACTCGCGAGGCGTCTCGGTCAGGTTCCCCCTCTACAACGACTGGGCCTTCCGCATCTTGTTTGGCGAGGCGTACCAGTCTTGCTTTCCATCCGAACCGTGAGCATAGTGTTCAAAAGGGGTCTTTGTGCTTCTCAGCAGGATTTTAGAAAACCAAAGGATTCTCCAAGAAGCGTGCAAGCGCTCCAAAGAGGTCATGGAGCAGAACGCGCACACGCGCCGGAGAACGCCCATGCTGCGTGTCGTCCCTAAGGAATCTGTGCAGGTGGAGGAGCCCGCCGCACCTCCGCCGACCTTTGTGCCAGTCGAGGAGCCTGAGCCTGTCACGGTGTTGCCGTCCGTGCGACCCGGGCCGGCCGCACCCGAGCCCGAGCCCGAGCTGCCGAACGCTGCGGTCTCGGATCTGCCCGAGCTACGGTTCGGCACGCTCGCAGAGAAGGTCGAGGTCGCGGACGACTTCGACGCCCCCCTCGCGTTCGCGCCCACCGAGCCCCCGCCCGCGGCGGACGAAGAGCCGGTGCTCGTGGTGAAGCAGACGCGCACGTGCGGCGTAGAGCTGCCGCTCGACGTCCACGCCGCGCTGGCGGCCCGCGCCAAGGCCAACGGCAACACCTTGAAGCAGGAAGTGCTCAAGGCAGTGCTGATCGGGCTGGCGAAGTGAGCGAGAGTTGCGGCAGTTGCCGTTTCTTCAAAAAGTGCGGCGGAGCGCAAGGCCTGTGCCGTAGACGCGCACCATCAGAGAGCGAATTCAGCTACCGAGGCACGCATCCTGTGGTGACTTCTGCTAACTGGTGCGGTGAGTACGAGCCTGTCCCTGTCGCCGCCCTGGCCGTACCGATGTGCCGCTGCGGACACCCCCAGATCGCACACTGGGCGCCCTCCAAAGGCGTTGTCGAAGCGTGCCAGGTCTGCGACTGCGCGCAGTATCAGCGGCAGCGCAGAGCGGTGTCGAGCCCTGAGATGTAGTGCCCCAGGCACTCAATCTCAAGCAGCAGGTCGCTCAACGTGTCGCCCATCTCCAGCACGTTGCCCCGGGCCGCCATGTCCTTGAAGCGCACGAGCAGCTCTTCGTGCAGGTCGTTCGACCACTGCAGCTGCAACGCGATGCGCCCAGAAAAGTCCAGTGCTTTCCACACCCTGACCTGCTCTTGCATCACCTCGCGCGCCTCGGGGAGCACTTCGTTGAGCGTGTCTTTGTCCTGCGCGATGAAGTCGTCTAGCTCCACGATTTCGAAGTCGCCCTCGGGCGTTTCGTAGATGGCGAAAGCGTCATCGACCTCTTGCGCAGGCGCAATAGAGAAACGATACTCGGCGTGCGGGGCGAGCAACATGAAGTGAGCGAGGGTGGCGTCCTCGTACAGTTCCAGGCGCAGGAACTTGAGCTTGGATGTTTTGGTTGTCTTGTGCTTTTTGAAACGTAGAATCTTTCCCGACATGGAGACCAAAATGGACACCAGCAAAGAACTTGTCAACGCGATCGGCCTGGAAGTCGAACAAGAAGACGAAGAAGTGAACATGGAGCTGGCCGACGCGCTCGCCCGCAACATGATCGACGGCATGCAGCGCAAGAAGGTCAGCAACACGGACAGCATCGGCTCGTTCGTGCTCGCGGCCGTGATCCTCATGCTGGAAGAGGGCTTTGACGACCACGACGTCTACAGCACCATGGTGCAGCTCACCGGCGAGATGCTGAGGGAGCCCGAGGAAGAGAGCGCAACCGATGGCTGATGCAAGTGTCGCCCTTGCCTTGGCGCATATCGCTCGCGTCTTAGAGCGCATCGACGACAAGCTCTCACGTCTCGAAAAGGCGCGTTATACTGCTACTTCCGGGGAGAAAGTGCAGTTGAACGATGCCGCAGTACCAGGTCGTGATGCAGAGGTTGATCACCGAGGTGTACGAGATCGAGGCCAAGGACCCGAAGGAAGCGGCGAGGAAAGTGCTGCGCGACCGGCCGCTGCCGAAGAAAACGAGCGGGTTCTCGGGAGCGGGCGACATCGTAGCCGTTTTAGAGACCAAGCTCTGACCCACTTGTGTCAAGAATGCAGAGAGCAGCGGGTCGCAGAGGAACAAGCCGTGTGCGAAAAGTGCTACCGAGCCCGTTGGGGGCGCACCGCGCTGAGCGAGTAGGAGGAATCACGATGGATGCCAACGACCTGTACAACATGCTCACAGACGGCGACCCGTACGCGCGCATCCGGCCCGTCGTGGAGGCGATCGAGGCCCAGGACATGTTCCTGGGGGACGAGGAGCGCTCGTTTCTGAGCGGGGTGCAAGCGAACATGGCGCTCAACGAGTCTCTGGGGGCCACGACCGAGCAGGCCCTGCGGCAGCTGCTCACGGTCGTGCGCCAACGCATTCACACAGGGGGCTGAACATGGACCAGGCGAAGGCGTTCGGGATGCAGATTGCCGCGGCGCGTGCCTGGGTCGTCGCTCGTACCCGGCTCCGGCGCGCGATGGACAGCAAGAAAGCCCGCCCCGAAGACGTCGAGGCCGCGCGCAAAGTGGTTGGAAAAGCCTCCGCTGACCTTGAAGCGGCCGTGCGTCGGTTCGACCAGAGCGTCAAGACGCCGCACAATGGGCGCCAGAATTTGAATCTGGGGGACATCGCCGGAGCGGTTGCAAAAGTCGCGGGCGGGATAGAGCAAGCCGTGCGCGCTCGAAAGGGCGTACCCCCGCGCGTCGAAGTGATTGATACGGACGGCGAAACAGTCTAAGTATCCAAGTGAACACCTGAAAAACCAGCAAGGAGCTACCACCATGTCAGGACGCGGACCTTCCTACAGTGCCGACGAGATCAAAGGTCTCGCGAAAATCGGAGCCACCAAGCAGTCGCTTGCTGAAAAAGCGGACGCTTTCATCGCGCAGTTTGGAGACGTCCGCACGAAGACGGCGTTGATCCAGAAGTTCCGCAAGATCGAGGCGGCCTCCGCAGGCCCGGCACGTGCGAAGAAGGCCAAGCCCGAGGTCGCGAGCACCAACGGCCACACCCGCACGAACGGCAACGCGCCGCAGGCGCGTTTCGAGCTGCCCGGGGGCATCGTCGTCTCGGGCCCCGCCAAGGGCGTCGCGCAGTTTGTCGCTTCCCAACTCTGACGGGGCGTCGTGCGCAAGCAAAAGCAAAAACTGCAGGGGCTAGGGGCGCCGGTTTCGCGCATTTCGACGCTGTGGCGTTGGATCGTGTCGATGCTCACGCTCGTTGTGGGGTGGGTACGCGCGCGGGTGTTCCTGCTGCGGCGCGGCGTCCAGGAGACCTTCAACGAGGGCTCAGAGGCCTTGCGCAAGATCGCCGACGCCAGGGTGTGTGCCCCGGACACCGTGAGTGCGGGCGAGTGCCGCGGGGGCCCGGCGATCTTCTTCAGGCACAACGACGGCATGGAGGTCTTCGTCGGCAACACCTACGACCACGCCGCCAACGAGTTTCTGCAGTGGATCACGGTGCAGAACAGGGCGGACGAGGCCCCAAAGACGTCCAAGACGACGAAGCTGAATCGGGCTCAGCGCAGGTTCTGGGCGAGCAACAAGCGCCCGAAGCTCAGCTGACGCGAGTGAAGTGGCCCCAGGCAGTCGCGCGCAGCGAGCCCGTGCCGTCCGGGCTCACGAACCCGATCTGCAGCGCGTTGTTCGTCGCGCTCGGGGCGAGCAGCGGGATGTCCTCAAGCAGGGTCGTGAGCGCGCTGTTGGGTGAGACGCCCGTGGGCGAGTTGCGGTTCAGCAGCATCTGCACGCCGTTCGGGAACTTGAGCACCGCCAGGGAGTTGTCGTCGAACGGCCCGACGAGGCCCTGGACGTTGGTCGTGAGGGTGACGACGTCGGCGTAGTCCGCGTTGAGCAGCTGCGCGGTCTTGTAGACGGGAGCCGCGCCCGCAAGAGCGATGTCGAGCACCGTGGGGGCCGCGTTGAAGGGCGTGACCAGCGCGGTGGGCTCTAGAGGCCGGAAGTCGTACGGCACAGGGTCCGTGGCGTTCATCTCGAAGTAGCCGTAGGCCGCAAGAGACGCTAACGACACGACCTCGCCCGTCACGAACGTGAGCACGATCTGCTGATTGCCGCGCAGCGTGAGTTTGTCGAGCACCTTGGGCGGAGTCCCAGCCGCGAGCGCGGCAAGGAAGAACGCAGACGCCGCCACGGTGTTCTTCCGCACCAGGTCCACCGAGACACCGTTTGTCACGAGCGAGATCCTGAACGAAGGGATGCCCGCGAACACGTTGCCCACGAGCGCCGGCCACAAGTACGCCGTCACCTGCCAGATCTGGCTCTGATCGAGCGTCGTGGTGTCGAACAGGGTGATGGACGACGCGACAGAGCCGTCGTCGATCATCTGCATGGGCATGCCGCCGCCGAGAGGTCTACGCATGGGCCGAAGCATACACCAGCCCTGGGAGGCGTGGTACAGTGCAATCGCGGTGCCAGGCCCGGCAAGGGAGCGCTGTGCCCGTTCCCTGCGGGTTCGGCCCTTTGCCCAACTGCGCCGTAGCGTCTCGCCGGCCTTTTGCCGGGCCGCGAGGCCTAGATCATCTGGCCGTGGTCCTGGAAGCTGTAGAACACGAGCGGGCTGTCGGTGAGCACAAGGTGATCGAGCAGGTCGAGCGCGAGCAGCTTGCCCGCCGCCTTGAGCTTCTGCGTCAGCTCCGCGTCCTCCCGGCTCGGCGTGGGGTCTCCGCTCGGGTGGTTGTGAGCGAAGATGAACGCAGAAGCCCCCACGAGCACAGGGGGCTGGAGCAGAAGCACGGTGTCGATGCCCAGAGACGAGCGGCCGCCCGAGCCCACGAGCGCGACGCCCATGGGCTGCATCCTCGGGTCAAGACACACCACCATGGCGTGCTCGGACCCGCGGCCGGCGAATGGCAGCGCCTTGTGCAAAAAGAGAGAGACGGCCTGGGAGCTGATGAGCCTCGGCACGTCCGCCTCGTGGCGCGGCAGCACGCGCTCGACGCACGTGTCGAGACGGAGCCACGCGAACTCGCCCCGATTCGAGGCGCAGAGCCGCTCGCGCGTGCGCCGCTGCGCGGCATCGAGGCCGTGCAGCGCGAAGATGCGTTCAGGTCGGACAGGGTAGGCCATCAGATCGCAGTGTATCGCGCCACGTACCAGTTCGTACCGTCGCACTTGCACGCAAACTGCTCGAAAGCAGCCGGCGTCACGGTGATGCTGGTCGCTGTTCCGTTCACGTTGCCCGCGGGCGTGACGAGGGTGAAGGTGTTCCCGACGCCCGTCATGATGAGGTCGATGCTCTGGCCCGCGCTCACGTTCGGGTTTGGAAAGTTCACAGCCGCGATTGCGCCGCCGCTCGTGTTTATTCTCTGAATCGAGCCGTTGATGAGCGTCTGGGCCGTTGCGGTGATGGCGGTCGGTGTGTTTTGAACGACGCTCGCGCCGCTCTGGGCCGTCGAGGTCGAAGACCCACCGACCATGAGCACGTTCGCCGCCAAGATGATCGCTTCGCCCGATGCCGGCTGGATGCGCACGGTGCCCTGGGGGCCTCCCGCGCCCGGCACACCCGGGACGAGCACGATGCGTCCGCCGCGGTTGTTCGCACCATTGCCGTCGCTCGCCTGGATCGTGACGTCCGCGCCGACCGCTGCGTTCGAGGTGCCCGCGGTGAGGTTGATGGCACCGCCCGCTTGCGTAGAGACCGCGTTCGCGCCTGTCAGGTTGACGGCTCCGGGAGCCCCTGTACCCGTGGGGGTACCGCCCGTGATCGTGACGCTTCCGCCCGCAGAAGTCGTGGCGCCGCCCGAGCCGCCCGTGATCGTGACGGCGCCGCCCGCCTGCGACGTGCCCGCGCCGTTGCCGCCCTGCAACGCAAGGACGCCGCCCACGCCCGATGTGGTCGCGTTTCCACCCAACAGGTTGAGCGCTCCGCCCGCCCCTGAAGTCGCGCCACCCCCGCCACCCTGCACCTGTACCAGGCCGCCTGCGTTCGTGGTGCCGCCCGCGCCGCCCGTGATCGACACGGTGCCTGCAGAGGTCGAACCTGACCCCGCTGTGAGCGTGAGAGATCCACCGATGGTGCTGCCGCTGCCGCCGATCAAAGACACCGAGCCACTCGCGCCCGTCGTGACACCTTGGCCGCCCGTCAACGAGATGCTTCCACCCGTCGAGCCCGCAGCGACGCCGTTTGCGCCGAGGATTGAAATGCCACCTGCCGTGGTGCCTGTTGCGCCAGGGGCGCCGCCCGTGAGGTTGATCGTCGCGCCCGCGCCGGAGCCCACGCCCGCGCCGCCCGTCAGATTCAATGCGCCGCCCGCGCCCGACGTCGTGGCGTTGCCGCCGCGCACGGTGGTCGCGCCGCCCGCCCCAGAGGTCGATCCGCCAGCTCCCGCCGCAACCGTGATCGCGCCGCCTGTGCCCGTCGCACCACCCTGGCCGCCGATCAGAGACGCCGCACCGCCTGCGCCGCTCGTGTTTCCGAGACCACCTGTCAGAGAGACAAGCGCGCCTGCGATCGTCGCGCCCGCCGCTGCACCACCCGCCATGACGAGCGTTCCGGGGGCGCCTGTTGTGCCAGGCGTGCCGCCTGTGATCGTGACGCCACCACCGTCACTCGTGGTCGCGCCGCCCGCGCCGCCTGTGATCGAGACTGCGCCGCCGGTTTGCGTCGTTCCAACGCCAGCGCCGCCGTTGAGGTTGAGCGCCCCGCCGACACCTGAAGTGGTCGCGGCGCCTCCCGCGACGGTTGTTGCGCCTCCCGCGCCCGAAGTCGCGCCGCCCGACCCACCTGTGAGGGAAACGGTTCCGCCAGCGCCAGTTGTACCGCCGTTGCCTCCGAGGAGGTTGACGGGCCCGCCCGCGGTCGCACCTGTGGACGCACCGCCCGTGACGCTGACAGTGCCGCCGGCCGCGGGCGCAGCGCCGCCTGTACCGCCCGTGACGTTGACGTTGCCGCCTGCTTGCGAAGCGCCGCCCACGGCGTTGCCGCCTTTCAGGTCGAGTTGTCCGCCCGCTCCGCTTGTCGTCGCGTTGCCGCCGCGTACGGTGGTCAAACCGCCCGCGCCCGAGGTTGCGCCGCCCGCGCCGCCCGCAACGGTGATCGCACCGCCCGTGCCGGTCGCGCCGCCCTGGCCGCCGACAAGAGAAGCCGCACCACCTGCGCCTGTCGTGTTTCCGAGGCCGCCTGTCAAAGAAACAAGCGCGCCCGTGATGGTTGCGGCAGCCGCAGCGCCGCCCGTGATGACGACGGTACCAGGAGCGCCGGTCGTGCCGGGAGTGCCACCCGTGACCGTGACGTTTCCGCCCGCAGAAGTTGTGGCACCACCCGAGCCGCCCGTGATGGCGACAAGTCCCCCTGTTTGCGTCGTGCCGGCACCGTTGCCGCCATTGAGACTGAGCTGTCCTCCGACACCGGATGTGGTGGCGTTGCCGCCTCGCACAACGGTCGCGCCGCCCGCTCCCGAGGTCGCACCGCCCGCGCCCGAGGCGACCGTGGTCGCGCCGCCTGTGCCTGTTGCGCCGCCCTGACCGCCGATCAGAGACGCCGCACCGCCCGCACCTGTCGTGTTTCCTTGCCCGCCAGTGAGAGAAACGAGCGCGCCTGCGATCGTAGCGCCCGCCGCAGCGCCGCCCGCCATGACGAGCGTGCCAGGGGCGCCTGTTGTACCCGGCGTACCGCCCGTGATCGTGACGTTGCCGCCTGCGGAGGTTGTCGCTCCCCCCTGGCCGCCCAGGATTGCCACCACGCCGCCCGTTTGGGTCGTACCGACGCCGTTGCCACCGTTCAAGTTGAGTGCGCCGCCGACGCCCGATGTGGTGGCGTTGCCACCGCGCACCGTGGTCGCACCGCCCGCGCCCGAGGTCGCACCGCCCGCGCCAGATGCGACGGTCGTCGCGCCGCCTGTGCCGGTTGTTCCTCCCTGGCCTCCGACCACGGAAGCTGCGCCGCCCGCACCCGACGTGGTGCCGGCGCCGCCTGTGAGAGACACGAGTGCGCCTGCAATGGTTGCAGCAGCAGACGCACTGCCCGCGATGACCACGGTACCTGGGGCGCCGGTTGTGCCCGGCGTGCCGCCCGTGATCGTGACGTTGCCGCCCGCGGAGGTCGTCGCGCCACCTGGGCCGCCCTGTATCACGACAGCGCCGCCCGTCTTCGTAGTCCCCGCGCCGCCTCCGCCGCTTATGGTCAGGAGCCCGCCGACACCTGAAGCACCCGCGCTGCCTGCCTGCATGGTTAGCGTGCCGCCGTCGCCAGACGTCGATCCTCCCGTTCCACCAGAAATACTGACGTTTCCGCCTGTACTTGTGGTCGCGCCACCAAGTCCGCCGGAAAGGTTGACATCGCCTCCGACTTGGGTCGTGCCCACCCCTTGGCCGCCTGACAAAGTCAGGGTGCCGCCTACGCCGGACGTTGACGCATTTCCACCTATCACGGCTGTATTGCCGCCCTGTCCCGAGGTAGCGCCGCCGACTCCTCCGAGCAGAGAGGCGTTTCCGCCTGCGCCCGAGGCAGCTCCGGTTCCGCCTTGGACCAAGACCAGACCTCCGGCGTTTGCAGAGGCTACACCGTTGCCGCCCGTGAGATTGAGCGCGCCGCCCGCGCCGGAAGTTGTCGCGTTGCCGCCTCTTACGGTTGCGACACCGCCTGCGCCCGAGGTCGCGCCGCCCGCGCCGCCCGCGACGGTGGTCGCGCCACCTGCGCCTGTCGCACCGCCTTGTCCCGCAAGAATGCTGAGAATCTGCCCAGCTCCCGCCCCCGTGCCAGCGCCCGAGCCGAGCAACGTCGTACCCGCGCCCGCGGTGCTGTCTTGAATCGAAGTCGAAGTGAGCCACGTGGGGACCGTGTTCGCGGTACCTGTGCCCGTGACACCGCCACCGCCCGCTACCCAGCTCAATACGCCCGAGCCGTTGTTGCTCAGGAACGTGGAGGCACCGCCTTGAGCCGTCGGTAAGGTCAGCTCGTAGGACGTCGCGGTCGCAGGGCCCTTGATCGACACGGTGTTGCCGTCGTTCGCGACGAATTGCAGACGCGTCGCGCGGTTGTCGGTCGTCGTGCGGTCGATCTTGACGACACCGTCGTTCGCAAGAGCGCTACCGCGTCCGCCGCGCAGGACGACGTTACCGCCGATCGTGCCGCCCGCGCCTAAAGCCGAACCCGCGAGCGTGACGTCGCCCGGGACGTTGGTCGTGCTCGGAGCGCCGCCCGTGATGACAACGCCGCCGCCCGCACCGCTCGTGCCCGTGCCGCCCGTCAGATTCAGAGCCTGTCCGACACCTGCAGAGACCCCAGATTGGATGTTTCCAACCTGCTCGAACGTCAAGGCGCCTGAGTCCGCCAGATTGATTGCACCGTAACGCATGGGAGAGCCTCTTCAGAAAAAGAAGGAAAAATCCGCGAATTTCGCGGTCATAGCCGCAAATTCGAAGGCCGGAATAGGAACATCCACCCGCTCACCCAGCCGGGCCCTTCGGACGTTCTTTTCACGGTCAGCTTCAGCGACCATGTCTGGTGGATCCAGTCCGTTCGATACACGTCGACATCGTACTCCTGCATCTTGGCGCCCATCGTCACACCTGGGATGACGAGTACCTCCAGCGAGTACGGCGCGAGCATGTACTTGCCGCCTGTGCTCGACGGGAAGACCTCGCCGGTCACCTCGTCCACATCCCACCCCATGCCCGCCTTGGGAATCGGGGCAGCGGTTGTCAGGTCGATCTGGTGGCTGCCTGTTCCCGGTACCGCGGGGATGAACCGAGGAACGCCTCCGGGGGCGATGAGCGTCGCGTTGCCCGCGCCTGTGTTCGCGCCCGTTGTCGCGGGGATGACGGCCGAGAACGAGAAGAAGTCCTTGAACGTCCACGCGCCGTCCGGGCCGCCCCAGTTGACCTGTCCGTCGTGCATCTCGACAGGAGTGTCGAACCGAAAGATGCAGGATTGCGTGCGCGGTCGGTCCAGGTTCTCTGTGGCAGAGAACTCGACGACGATCATGTCGCCAAGGCCGCGGCCTGCGGGGCCTGCCGCAACGTCGTCCCCAAAGCTCGTGAGCCAGGTCTTCCAGCCGTCGCGGCCCGGTGTCATGGTGACGATGGGGCGCTTGTCGCTCTCGCGCGGGCCGTCGAGCTTCACCGTCACCACGTCTGTCGGCGACGCAGCGCCTGTGTGTGCAGCGACCAGCGCGCTGA
>Ga0315283_10001397_pt1 | contig 19433 bp, 17 predicted proteins | sample YL17G09_0_MG_FD_204541 | JGI IMG/M metagenome (GOLD analysis project Ga0315283, IMG submission 204541) | Sediment microbial communities from Yellowstone Lake, YNP, Wyoming, USA - YL17G09_0 | ecosystem: Environmental > Aquatic > Freshwater > Lake > Sediment | place: USA: Wyoming | collected... | reverse complement strand
AAAGTTTTCTCAGGACAAAAGGCATAAAAGTACCGGGGAAAAGCGCAAATCTGCATCCTATTGCGGAAGCAAAGAACGATTTAATCTTCTCAGAGACCCTAATAAAGACGTAGTGCTTTCAGTACTAAACAACCCACAAATCACCGAAATGGAAGTTGAAAGGTTTGCAAAATTGCATACAATGCCGGAAGAAGCAATAAAAACGATAATTCAGAATAAAGCATGGATAAACCATTATGGAATTGTTTCCGCACTTGTAAATAATCCTAAGACGCCAGCTTTTATCGCTACTACTCTTGCGAATAAATTAAAGAAAAAAGATCTCAGAAAACTTGAAAGGAATAGAGGGGTTTGTGAAGTAGTCCGAAGTGCTGCCAAGAAACTTTTATCTCATAATGTATAGATATGGAGCTTTACAGCATTATTGGGTATTCGCTTTAACACATGGAGCTTATGGAGAAAAAGAAAGAGGGTTACTGAAAAAACAATATTTAACTTTAAAGCACAAATAATATAAATTCAATTATAAATCCTTTGGAAACAATAAATAGGATGACTGAACCAATCGAAACTATTCCCCCTGATGCAGGGTTGATAGGAGAATTCATCACTGAGTTGAAGGTCTCCAGCAGAAAAATTGTAGTATACCCAAGAGATCATCCAGCAGTGCAAAATTCATTAAATCAAGTTTATACTTTATTACAAGAAATATTTCAACTTAGACCAGGAATTACCCTCGCTGTCGGGAAAGACACCTTTGTTATTGATACCCATCCCCTGGATAAGAAAAATCATCTCTATAGGGAATTCGCTCAGAATCTTAGAAGGTTGAGCATCGCATATATACATTTTTCACCCGGCCTGACATTAGATCAACTGTATAATTTTCAACGCTTTATATCCATACAAAGAAAAGATTTATCGAGTGAAGGAATTCGTGAAACCCTCAGTAAATATGATTTATCCCATATAAATGTTGGATTTTTAGATTACGAAGCATTTTCTTTTGAAGAAGGAAAAACTGTGGTAGAAATACCCCAGGAAGATCTTTGGGAAACCTATATCGACGGTATTATTAATGGAACATTGAGAATCGAAGAGATTTCTGAAGAATTAGGAGATGTTCCTCTTGATACCTTTGCACACTTATTAGGCACATTGGGGAAACACGGCATTAGTAAAACATCTTCTCAAAATATTGTTTCTCTGTATATGAAAAAGTTTTTTCAGAAGCCGTTTTCAAATAGAGAGATAAAAAAGCTTCTTGCTTCCATCAATGAATTGCCATCAGAGCTGCAGGAACAGTTCCTTTCCATAGTGATTGAAACACTTTCAAGGGATATTCTCATAACAGCCAGAGTATGCCAGAACATATCTGCAGAATTAATCATGGAATTATTTGAAGCAATAAGATCGGCAAAAATAGAAATACCGGAAAACCTGAGAAATCTTCTCGATGTAGTACTGAATTTCGAACCGCAAGCGGTAGAACAGCGCACTATTGGTGAAAATGTGCTTGTGGACGATATTTTTCTTCCCTCTGATACGGTAGATATGCTCTCGAAGAGTGATACGAAAAAAGCCCTCTCCGATTCCTTTGAAACTTCAGTGAGTGATGAATATCAAGAGGAAATCAAGCAAATTCTGGAATATGATGCGTCAGAAATGTTGTCGATAAGCTTGCCTGATTTAAAAAGAGAAATTATTGATGATTTTATCGAAAAGACCTTTAATCATGTAATTCTTGAAATCATGTCATCGGATCTAATCTCCCAAACAGAATACCTTCAATTAATTGAAAAACTGAAGGAACAGACAACGCAGTTTATCGCAACAGGGCAATACGAACAGATCCTGCGCATAAGAAAGCTCTTGCAGCTGAATGTGGAAAAGGATAGGTTTGCTGACATAACGTCAGAAGCACTCCAGTATTATTTTACTCCAGAGTTTTTTGCAGACTTCGTTGAGTCCCTCAAAATTATGGGGAGGCAGTCAAGGGATGAAGCATGGCAGCTCTGTAAAGATTATGGTGAGATAATTATTCCAATTCTTATCGATGCGCTTATGAATGAAGAGACACAGAGTTTCAGAAGTTTACTGATGAGTTTGATCAGGCAATATGGAGATGCTATAGTTCCCGAAGCTTTACACCGCCTTAATGATTCAAGATGGTTCGTGAAAAGAAACATGCTTTACTTGTTGAGTGGATGTAAAAATGACCAAATAATCCCCTATGTGAGACTATACTGCCGGCATGAAAACACTAAAGTAAGTTTCGAGGCAATCAAATGCCTCTTAGGTATGGAGGATCGTTTCGGGATTGAGAGAATACAGGAACATCTGCGGTCAGGGACGCAGGAGGAAATCGAGCAAGCAATAACTCTCTTGAGTGCCTACAGGATGAAAGAGGCAGTTCCCGATCTTGTTCAGATGCTCAGGAAAAAAGGAATGAATAAAGCCGATTTATCGCAGAAGATTGCAATCATCCAAGCCCTCGGAAATATAGGGGACTTGCGTTCTCTGGATTCTTTCAGAGAGATAATCTTTAGGAAAACCTTCTTCCTTTTTAAAGGCGAAACAGAAAACCTTAAAGTAGAGATATACAAAACACTGAAAAATTATCCCTATAAAGATATTGAAGATATTATACAGAAGGGCCTGAAATCCAGAAATGAATATATAAAGAATGAATCATTACGGATAACTAAAATGAGGAAACAATAAATGGTTATGGTAAAAAAATTTATCTCTGCACTCATGGCTGCTATTTCGAATTGTTCACTGTATGCAAAAGATCATGCTTCTGTGGATGAATTTACCCGAAAATCCCTCAAAATACTGGAAAATTTACTGAAGGAATCGGACAAGTTTGAGATAATGCTTATTGAGGATGATCTTATTATCAACAAGACATCGTTCAAAGAAATTGGACTTCAGGTTGATAACCTTAAAAAACGCATGAAGAGAAAAGGCCTCTCAAAAATTGAGTTTTTGCCAAAAGTGGCTTTTGAAGAAATGAGGCAATTTATTTCAGAAATATTGGAAACAGACAATAAAATGCCGGGTTTCCCTCATATAAAAACAGGTGTTCTTGATATTCAACTTGAAGAAGCAAAGATGGAAGATAATTTCGATAGTGATGATATCTCAAGTTTCCTCTCCCAACAGACAGAGATTGTAAAAGAAATATATAAAGGCATTGCATCTACTCAACAAACCAACGTGCCACGACTGAATCAGGTTATGGGGAATTTTTTGTCTGCCTTCAGAAAAAAAGCGAATGTGCTCAAACTATTGAGCCATGCCAAATCCAGGGAAGAATATTCCTATATTCATGCAACTAACGTATCGGTATTATCAATATTCCAGATGAAAACGTTAGGGGTAAAAGAAAACCTTTTTTTGCGCGATATCGGCATTGCAGGACTTCTCCATGATATAGGGAAGTTATTTATTTCAGGAGAAACACTCGGGAAAAGGGGTGTTCTTGAAGAAAAAGAGTGGGCAGTGATTAAACTCCATCCATTACATGGAGCACGCTTTCTCTCTTCAATAAAAGGACTCGCTCCTCTCGTTACCATAGTAGCATTTGAACATCATTTGAAATACGATGGGCATGGATATCCACAGCTTAATGTGTTTAAAAACCAACATATTTGTAGTCAAGTTGTATCAATATCAGACTGTTTTGATGCCTTAAGGAGCACAAGGCCATATAGAAAAGGGTTAGAGATTAAGGAAATACTTGCCATTATGCAGAAAGATACTTCACGAGCCTTCAACCCTTTTCTTCTTGAAAACTTCATACGTAGGATTGATAAGGCATTACACTTTAAATCGTAATAGCATTAGAATTTGAGGCAACTTGGAAAGTTATGATTGCAATAAAAGAAGAGCCGAAACTCCAAAACAAAAGAAAGCTAAAAAGATTTAGTCACCGGTGTAAAATAGCCTTTACCGTTGACGGAGTGACCTACAGAGGGTTGTCGAGCAATTTCTCTTTAAATGGTCTCTTTATAAGAACGAATCACCCTTTTCCACCAGAAACGTTACTCGACATAGTAGTTTATTTGCCCAATGATTTAACCGCACAGGTAAAAGGAAAAGTTATCAGAGCTTCAAAAGATCCGCTTCTGGGAACGATTGGAATAGCAGGAGGATATAGGGAAAAGGGTATGGGGGTGGCAATAATAGAAAAGGCACCTCTCTATCTGCACTTTATCAGAGCGCTGTTATCACATGAGGGGGAGTTCCTTTTTGACAAATTACTATTCTCTGAAAAAGATTCAAAATATCGAAAAGTAACAACTGAATTGCAGAATACCACTCAACTCTTTGATGTTGTTGCTCTATTGATTGGGCAGCAGTCAAAACAAGCCGAATTTCTTGGCAAGATATGGTTTGAAGCCAAAATAAAAAACAATACCGATTATACCTTTAAGGGCCCTGTAGTAATATTTATGACAACTAAAAATAATGAACACATTCAAAATCAAAAGAGCAACAGCTTACCGGAGATCGGCACAATGCTGATGAGTGCTTCAGATAACATTTTTTACTGGAAGCCAGGTGAAACGATACCCTTGGAGGGTGAAATAAACCTATTGTCGGAAGACATTCAGCATTATGAACGTAAATTTATTGATTATTTGACTACGACTCGCCATTTTGGGCTGGATAAACCTATGAATATCGATGACTATATTACAACCCTTTGGGTCGGTTCGCCTGATATAGTCGCTGATTCTCCTATCGCAAAACTCACAGTGCATTCAAATATTTAGACTTTCGTTTAATATTTGGCTCCTGAGTATGTCACGCCTCGCTCGAGCAAGTAAGGCAAGATAAGCCTTGTATTTTAAATTTATCAGAGAGCTTGAGGCATCGTACTCAATATTTAATCGGAAAAATCAAATGTATCAGCCAGACTCGCAAACTCTTCCATGCTCAATGTCTCGGGTCTCCTGTGAGGGTCTATCCCTGCTTTATGAAGCCACTCCGCCACATCTTCATGCACTTTTTTTAGCGAATTCGAAAGCATTTTCCTCCTTTGGGAAAATGTTGTCCTCACGATTCTGAAAAACAGTTCTTCATCCCGGACCGCAACAGAGGGCTTATCAAGTATCCTCATATGCACAACAGCGGAATCAACCTTAGGCGACGGCCTGAATGCTTCTTTGGGGATGATGAATTGGAGCGAAGAGTCTGCGTAGTATTGCACCATGATCGAAAGCACGCCGTAGTCCTTTCCGCCAGGCTTTGCTGCTATTCTTTCAGCAACCTCTTTCTGGATCGTCAAGGTCATAGACTTCAGGTTTTTTCGTGCATCGAGGAGTCTGAAAATTATCGGGGTTGTAATATAGTACGGGATATTCGCAACCACCTTGAATGCGGGCAGATTCTCATACTGATATTCGAGCGCATCGCCACATACCAATTCGATGTTGTCATATCCGGCAAGTTTAACTGTCAACTTCCCATATAATGCATTATCGAGTTCAATCGCGATGAGGTGCTGCACCTTCTCCGCAAGCCTTTTCGTAAGACTTCCCGGTCCAGGGCCGATCTCAAACACAAGATCGTCTGGTTCAAGCTGCGCAGCCTGAATAATCGCTTCGATGACTAAGGGGTCATAGAGAAAATATTGTCCTAAAGATTTCTTTGGCATTTCAATATATTCTTAATGTAGCCGCAACCTTCAGGTTGCGTATTTTTTGATAATGAATGGTACCCTGACGCAGGCTAAAGCCTGCGGCTACTATGCTATCGTGAGACATTCGGCGCCCCTCCCCTGACAGACAAGAGGATGATTAACCCGATCAGAAAAAAAGCCGCGACAGAAAGTATCGCCGGCCTCTGGCTTCCAAACGTCATGGATACCTGCCCGAAAACAAGGGGGCCGATGACTGCCGATGATTTTCCGACCAGGGAATACACACCGAAATATTCCGCTTCCTTTCCCAATGGAATAAATTGGGAATAGAATGCACGCGATGCCGCCTGAACAGTGCCGAGGCCGAGCCCTGCAAAAGATGCCAGCAGCCAGAAATGGCTTTTTGCCTCAATAAAATAGGCGATTACAGCAACCGACGTCCACAAAAGGAGCGAGGCGATCACCACTTTTTTCGGTCCCCATGTATCAATCGGTTTTGCCATCATTAGAGCGCCTGCAAGCGCTGTAGCCTGCACGACGATATAAAGGACGATCAGTTCGATCGGTTGAAAGCCGAGGGTAGTAGCGGCGAAGATGCTCGAAAACACTATTACGGTATTCACGCCGTCTTCGTAAATGAGATAGGACAATAAAAATTTCCCCGGCTCTCTTCGTTTCAGTAATTCCTTCAGCGTTTTAAGGGTAAAAGAAAGGCCTTTCATCCCCGCGTGTGTAATTGACGATGCACCTCTTTCATCCTTCGGCAAGAAAAGAAAGGCGGGCACCGAGAAAACAGCAAAGAACAATGCGACCATGAGCCATGTCGCCGGAAAATGACCGGTCTTTACCAAAGGAAGTGCGATGAGGAGCGACAGGATAGACCCTCCATAGCCGACCATAAACCCCCATGCAGAGACCCTGCCTAGATATTCCTTCGGCGCTATCCGGGGAAGAAAGGAATTGTAGAAAACGAGCCCCCCTTCCATTCCGATATTTGCAACTAAGATCAGCATAAAGCCTTCAACGATCGCTCCTTTTTCGAGGAAAGCCAGACTCGCAACCCCGCATACGCTTAATAAAGTGTAGAGAAACAAAAACCTTTTTCTCAGCCCTCCGTAATCCGCAATCCCGCCTATAAACGGTGAACTCAGGGCCACAATAGCCATACTCAGGGATATCGCCCTCCCCCACCATATATCACCGAGCCCTGCTTCGTTGCCGACTACCACGTTCGCATAGTAGACGGGGAAGACAACTGCGGCTATGACGGCAGCGTAGCTTGAGTTCGCAAAATCAAAGAGGGTCCAGCTTATGATATGTTTTTTATTCAGATTCATTGGCTCAGAAATATCTCTGATATCATACCATTCAATGGCAGGCTCTGCCATTTCAGCCTTCATCTTCTTACTGTGGAAAATATAACACCATAATTGAAAAATCTCCCCTTACCCCTCTTTACCAAAGAGGGGTATTATTCCTCCTTTTGACAAAGGTCTACGACTCGTAGAGGAGGTTAGGAGGGATTTTATGGATAATGTCTTTATACTAATGACCTTATGTAAAACTTTTTCTCCTGCTATAATTGATACATGAAAATAATGATCTGCGGCGGCAGCGGCTTTATCGGCCAGAACCTCGCGCAGCATCTCCTGAAGCAGGGGCATAGCATTGTTATCCTCGACAGGAATGCCTCAAGGATATCCTCTCCGTATCTGCAATCCTTTCAGGTCGATCTGCTCCAGCCAGGGCTTTTCGATCAGAAATGGTTCGAAAGTGTAGAGGCAGTCATTAATTTAAGCGGCAAGGATATTTTTACGTTCTGGAACCAGAAGAACAAAAAGATGATCCGGGAAAGCCGGATTCAGGTCAATCAAAATCTCATTCAATTTATTTCCAAACTCCCTCAAAGGCCGGATGTTTTTATTTCTGCCTCAGCGGTCGGATACTACGGCAACCGCGGGGAAATTGAACTTCTGGAGAATGAAGATCCCGGAGAAGGGTTCCTTGCGGAAGTGTGCAAGGAATGGGAAGCAGAAGCACGAAAGGCCGAGCGATTGGGCCTGCGCTCTGTTCAAATAAGAACAGCTCCGGTGCTCCTGAAAAACGGCGGCATCATGCTTCAGATGCTGAAATCCATGCAATTCGGCTTTACGTTTGTGTTTGGTTCAGGGAATCAGTGGTTCTCCTGGATTCATATGAATGATCTCCTTCAAATCTATCATGAAGCGGCAGTGAATAGGGCTTTATCAGGCCCTGTCAATGCGTCTTCTCCTCATCCTGTCCGGTTTCGCGAGTTCCTGCGTCAGCTCACAAAGTTCAAAAAGGCGCTTCTTCTTCCATTTCCCGGCTGGCTCCTGAAGATTTTCCTGCAGGAGACAGCGGATGTGGTGTTATTCAGTCAGAAAATGATCCCGGGAAAATTGCTGAAGGCAAATTTTCAATTCTCATATCCGAAGTTGGAAGATGCGTTGAGAGAAGTCTTTGCGGCCAAGACATAGACTTGCCCATGAGACGGAGATAGAGTATTTGAGCGGATTTTTTTGCCGATAGTCAACTACCCCCCTTGATCCCCCCTTGCCAAGGGGGGAATATAAGGGGGGTGAGGCAAAAGCCTCGCAGGGAGGAACGACCGAGAATGAGCGAAAATACTCTCTCTCCGGCGATTTCAAAAAATTTATACCGTGGAATATGTTTTCAAGCTCACCGCCAGCTTTATCGCCTCGATCATGCTTGACGGGTCTGCAATCCCTTTCCATGCGATATCGTAGGCGGTGCCGTGATCGGGAGAAGTACGGACAAACGGCAAGCCAACAGTAACATTCACTCCCGTATCAAAAGCGATCATCTTCAATGGGATCAACCCCTGGTCATGATACATGCAGACAATGATGTCAACCTCTCCTTTATATGCTTTATGAAAAATAGTATCCGGCGGATACGGACCCGAGACGAAAATCCCTTCCCGCGCCGCCATTTTGATTGCAGGGATAATTTTTTTAATCTCTTCGTCGCCAAACATTCCTGCTTCTCCCGCATGCGGGTTAAGCCCTGCAACAGCGATCCTCGGCTTTTTCATGCCGAGCATGCCGGAGGCTTTATTTGCAAGACGGATTGTTGTTGCTATCTTTTGTTTTGTCATTAAATCCGGAACATTCCTAAGGGCAGTGTGGATTGTGACAAGGATAACCCTTAACGATCCGCCGGTTAGCATCATTGCATAATCCTTTGTCCCCGTCAGATTAGCAAGCATTTCCGTATGGCCCGGCCATCTGCAACCAGCCATTTTCAAAGCTTCTTTTGATATCGGTGCCGTCACAATACCTTCGACGTGCTTATTCAGGGCAAGCTCAACCGCTTTCTTTATGTAACTGATACAGGCCCTGCCGCCTTCGGCAGTTGGCTTGTTTTTTGCGAATGGGTATGTTGCAGGCACATCAAGAATATCAATTGTCCCTTTACTATGCTTCGCTTCTTTAAGATCTTCTATGGTTCTTACCTTGAGGGGCAGTTTGAGATGCATGACCATCTCTGCAATGACAGATGAATCCCCAATAACGACAGGCAAACAGGTATCTCTGACTTCAGCAGAATGAAGAGACTTTACTACTACCTCCGGCCCAATTCCTCCCGGATCTCCCATTGTGACAGCAAGCCTTTTCATTCCCCTATTATCTTCACAAGCACCCGCTTTTTCCTTCTCCCGTCGAACTCGCCGTAAAAGACCTGCTCCCATGTGCCGAAGTCGAGTGTGCCGTTCGTAACTGCAACCACCACTTCTCTTCCCATTATCTGGCGCTTCATATGGGCGTCGGCATTGTCCTCGCCGGCGTTGTGGCGGTATTGGGAAACAGGCTCATGGGGCGCGAGTTTCTCAAGCCAGACGTCGTAGTCATGATGAAGCCCTGATTCGTCGTCATTGATAAAGACAGACGCAGTAATATGCATGGCGTTTACAAGAACAAGGCCTTCCCGTATCCCGCTTTCCTTCAGACATTTCTCCACATCGGGGGTGATATTAATGAATGCCCGGCGGGCCGGAACATGAAACCAAAGCTCTTTACGATAGCTTTTCATAAAATATTCATTCTTCCCGTGCTGATGGGAGATTCGTTTTTCTTTATAATTTCAAGCAGTTCTGCTATATTCATCGTATAAATAATAACAAGTATGACTTTTTACTACAAGGCATCTTGCCAAAATTGCCGGATATTTATTAAGATATAGTTCAATCCATTTTTTAGGAGGTCACTTTGAAAGAAGGTATTCATCCGTCATATATTGAGGCAACAGCCCAATGCGCCTGTGGTGAGGTATTCACGACAAGGTCGACAAGACAGAAGATCCAGGTAGATATTTGCTCGAAATGCCATCCATTTTTCACCGGCAAGCAGAAGATACTCGACGCTGAAGGAAGAGTGGAGAAGTTTAAGAGAAAATACGCGAAAAAGTAGATACGCTGAAAGACAAGAGTCGTTAGTCGGGAGATGCATGACTAACGGCTTTTTTTTGGAATAATGAGATTGAGGGGAGTGAAAGGTAGTATTAAATGAAAAACGTAGGCGGACAGGCTGTTATAGAAGGCGTCATGATGAAAGGCCGGAAAGGCTGGACAGTTGCAGTCAGAGATCCGAAAGGGGAGATCCACGTAAAAAGAGAACCGCTGTCGGAACTGCCGAAAGTGTTCCGGCTCCCTGTCATACGAGGCTTTATCTCTTTGTTTCATGCCATGTTCATCGGCATTAAGGCGATAGAGTTTTCCGCAAACAAGGCGTATGACGAAGAAGACGGGAAACCATTGAATCCTGTTGCAATAGCCGCCACAATCGGGCTTTCAATGCTCCTCGGCGTAGGGCTTTTTATCCTGTTGCCGTTATATGCGACAAAATTGCTGGGGCTTGTATTCGCTTCAGTGTCGAAGAGCTCTCTACTCTTCAACCTTGTCGACGGCGTTATCCGGGTGATCGTCTTCCTGATCTATGTCGTCTCCATCGGCCTGTGGAAGGAAATGAGGAGAATCTTCGAATACCACGGAGCAGAGCACAAAGTAATTCACGCATATGAAAACGGCAACAACCTTACACTCACGAATATAAAAGACTTCAGTCCGCTGCATCCCCGCTGCGGAACAAGTTTCCTGCTGATCGTCATGCTGATCAGCATCTTTACCTTTTCGTTCATCCCTCAGGAGTGGTCATTCCTTTATAAATTCCTTTCCAGACTCATCCTCATCCCGTTGATCGCCGGAATGTCCTATGAATTTCTGAGGTTCTCTGCACGGATGAAAAACAACTTCATCATGCATCTGATGATTCAACCGGGGTTAATGCTCCAGAGGCTCACGACAAGGGAGCCCGATGAAGCTCAGATCGAGGTAGCTCTTCGGGCGCTCGAAGAAGTCCTCCTCATGGAAGAAACCAATGCTTGAAAAACTCAGGACGATAGAAAAAAGATACGAAGAGCTGACAAATCTCCTGATGAACCCGGAGGTGCTGTCAAAACCTCAGGAGCTTCAGAAGTATTCTAAAGAACAGTCTGAAATCCAGCCGCTGGCCGAAAAAATAAAAGGATACCGCAAAATCCTCTCCGATATCGAAGGCGCTGAAGAGCTTCTCGGCGCAGGCGACGGAGATATGCGTGAACTTGCCCAGGCAGAACTCAATGAGCTTCAGGAGAAAAAACCGAAGATAGAGGAAGAATTGAGGGTCATGCTCCTCCCGAAAGACCCGCGTGATGCGAAAAATGTTTTCCTTGAGATCCGTGGAGGCACGGGGGGAGAAGAAGCGTCCCTTTTCGCTTCAAGCCTCCTTCGCATGTATTTAAAATACGCGGAGAATAAAAAATGGAAAGTCGAGACGATCGACCTGAATGCTACAGGGCTCGGAGGCATCAAGGAAGTGACCATCTCAATACAGGGGAAGAACGTTTATAGCAGGCTTAAGTTCGAAAGCGGCGTACACAGGGTCCAGCGTGTTCCTGTAACAGAAGCGTCTGGACGGATTCATACGTCTGCCGCTACAGTAGCGGTGCTTCCGGAAGTCGAAGAAGTCGACGTCAAGATTGACGCAAAAGACCTTCGGATAGACACGTTCTGCTCGTCCGGACCCGGCGGACAGAGTGTCAACACAACCTATTCCGCGGTCAGGATCGTCCACATCCCCACCGGGCTTGTTGTTCAATGTCAGGATGAGCGCTCACAGACCAAGAATAAAGACAAGGCGATGAAGGTGCTTCGTTCCAGACTCTATGAGAGCGAGATGGAACGGCAGGAAAAGGAAAGGGCATCAGAAAGAAAATCACAGGTGGGGAGCGGCGACAGGAGTGAAAAAATACGCACATATAATTTCCCTCAGAACCGTGTCACCGACCACAGAATCGGGTTCTCGCTTCACAAGCTCGAACAGGTTCTTGAGGGAGACATCGATGAGATCATCGACAACCTGATTACCCACTACCAGGCTGAAAGCCTTAAAGAACTTAATTACGCAGGATGAAAAATACGGATGTTTTTTCTGTACTTTTCTAAAAATGGTATGGTAAACTTTTTAATGCGCAAATTTACCTTCATCATATTGGCCATCGTTCCGATCATCTGTTTTATCTCCTTGCCTTCTGTATTCGGCGCTATGCCCGCTGGCCATGATTGTACTCAATGTCACCGGATAACAAGTGACGAGGCGGTAAACGTACTCAAAGATATAGCCCCCGATATAAAAATACTCGAAATCCGTCCGATCCCCTTGAAGGGATTATGGGAGGTCGCAGCTGAGGGAAAAGGTCAGAAGGTGGTGCTCTACATCGACTTCTCGAAAAAATATCTCATCTCCGGCAACCTTCTGGATATCAAAACAAAGACCAATCTTACTCAGGGGCGGTTCGATGAGATCAACAAGACGGATGTATCACTGATTCCATTGGATGATGCTCTGGTTATGGGAGACAAAGATGCAAAGAACCGTGTTATCGTATTTACCGATCCCGACTGACCGTATTGTGTAAAACTTCATCAGGAGATGAAGAAGGTCATAGAAAAAAGGAAAGATATTGCTTTTTTCATAAAAATGTTTCCCCTTCCTTTTCATAAGGGGGCTGATGTAAAGTCGAAGGCAATAGTCTGCGAAAAGTCGATGGCATTGCTTGAAGCTGCCCTCGAAAAGAAACCGCTGCCGGAGCCTAAGTGTGATACAAAAGCTATCGAAGAAAACATCAAGCTTGCCGAAAAACTCGGAATCCGGGGCACACCGGCCCTTATTCTTCCCTCCGGGAATATCATCCCCGGTTATAAGGACGCCGATTCTCTCATAGGCCTGATCGATAAGCCAGCCGCACAATAATATCCGCTGCCTTTTGTAAAGACTCCTTCATTCAACAGCCTGTCGTTTTTCTTCTGCAGGTTTATCACAACACTATATGAGGATAGCCAGAAAAAACGCATCCTGTAACGTTGATCAGTTCCCTTTCCTCCACGTTCTTACCGCATAGACCTTCCTCATTTCTTCTGCCAGCAGAAGCCCGATACTGAACGGCACGAGCATCAGCCACACATCGAGCCCTATGGGAGCTGTTCCGAATATGCTATTCCCAAAAGGATGATATACAATGAACAGTTGGAGTACAAGTTCGATGAGGATACCTCCGAATATGAGCCTGTTTGAAAAAAAACCTATGCTGAATACGGATTCTCTCGATGAGCGGCATGCAAAAATATTTCCTATCTGCGTGATGATAATCGCTGTCAGACATGCGGTTGTTGCCTGCAGATACAGCGTATTCGTTGGCGGAAGCATTTCTCCCCATGCCCATCCTCCCCGGTACAAAACAAAGAAAAAACCGAACATGCAGGCAATCGCTTCGATCGGGCCAAGAAACAGATACGCCCTGGCAAGCAAAGGAAAATCCACCAGACGCTCCTTTAATTTGCGTGGAGGCTGTTTCATTATACCGGGAGTAGGATTCTCGGCGCCCAGCGCAAGGGCCGGCAGCATATCTGTTCCGAGATCCACTGCAAGTATCTGTATGATCGTTAAGGGGAGTGGAATTCTCAGCAGGATATAGGCAAGGTAAGGAATCGCCTCCGGGATATTGGATGCGAAGATGTAGGTGATAAACTTTTTGATGTTCTCATATACCACCCTCCCCTCTTCAACAGCATTCACAATAGTTGCGAAGTTATCATCGAGAAGGATCATGTCCGAAGCTTCTTTTGCCACATCAGAACCCGTTATCCCCATTGCAATACCGATGTCCGCTTTTTTGAGGGCAGGGGCATCGTTCACTCCATCACCGGTAACAGCAACAATCTCACCCTCCTCTTTTAGTATCGACACCACCCTCATCTTGCCTTTTGGAGTCATGCGTGAAAAGAGAACCTCTTTTGCCGACAGTTTTGTTCTCAGTTCGTCATCGCCCATCTGATTAAATTCATGGCCTTCAATGATGGTGGGATCGCCTTTCACAAGGCCTATTTCCCGTGCAATGGCAACAGCTGTCCTCGTTGCATCACCCGTTATCATTATTATCTTTATTCCTGCTTCACCACATCTTCTGATAGCTTCAGAAACTTCCGGTCTCGGGGGGTCTTCAAGTCCGATCAATCCGGCGAATACCAAATTGCTCTCGATCTCCTCAGGCCTCATATCAGCTGTGGTATAGCCTTCGGTCTCCTTAAAGGCAAAGGAAAGAACTCTCAGCCCCATGTCCATTAACGTCTGGCACGCTTCCATCGTCTTTTTTCTCATGGATTCATCCATACGTATTGTCTCACCCTTGTACAGTTGGTGGCTGCACAACGGCAAGAGTGCTTCAATTGCGCCTTTCGAGAAGATGACGGCATTCCCTTCAATGGCATTTATTGTTGTCATTCTCTTTCTCTCTGAATCAAAAGGTATCTCTCTTTTCCGCTCTGCGCTTATATCCCCAATGGTTTCCCTTCCCGCTTTAAGCAGCGCAACTTCTGTTGGATCGCCTTTATATTTTCCCTCAACAGATCGTGCGTTATTACAGAGGGAAGCAATTCTCAGTAATATAAACGCATTCTCTTTCCTTAAATCCCGGACATCGGTAACTTTCTCATCAAACCAACACTTGTTTACCGCCATGTTATTCTGAGTGAGTGTGCCTGTCTTATCCGTACAGATGACTGTGACGGCGCCGAGTGTCTCAACAGAGGTCAAGGTCTTAATCAACGCCTTTCTCTTCGCCATTCTCTGACTTCCCATTGCCAATGAAAGCGTCATGGTCGGGAGCATCCCTTCGGGGATAAGGGCAACTGTTATGCCGATAGCAAAGATAAAATTGTCCCAGAAACTCCTTCCGATGACAAATCCCAGTATAAAAAAGAAGATGCCGACTGCTGCCGCTATTGTGGCGACAAGCCTTGTTGCCTTTATAATTTCCCTCTGGAGTGGACTCAACCCCGCCTCGACCGCGCTCGTGAGATGAGCGATACGGCCGAACTCTGTCGTCATACCGGTTGCATATGCGACTGCCTTTCCCGACCCGCTCACCACTGTTGTCCCTGCAAACACCGTATTGGGGCTGTCAATAGACTCACCTTCGAAGGCCGCATGATTTCTCAATACCGGTTCGGACTCGCCAGTCAGAGGTGCGTTGTTCACTTTCAGATCAGAGGCTTCTATAAGCCGTGCGTCTGCGGGTATCTTGTCACCTTCTGAAAGCAGAATGACATCACCAGGGACAACTTCTCTCGCATGAATCTCTTTTTCCTTTCCGTCTCTCATAGCCTTCACATAAAAGGGCAGGAGTTTTTTCAAGGCTTCGAGTGCTTTCTCCGCGCGGTATTCCTGAATAAAGGTAAATACGGCATTGATGAATATTACTGCGATGATTGCAGCGCCGAGAGTGAGCATGCCTTCACCGGGGTGGTGATACTCAGAAAAAAAAGAGAGCAAAGCCGCTATCCAGAGCAGAATCGCCAGAAAATGCGTGAACTGAGCAAAGAACTTAAGATATAAAGGCTTCTTCCTGACTTCTTTTATTTCGTTAAGCCCATATTCATTGAGTCTTCTTTGTGATTCCTCTTCAGGCAATCCGTTCTCGGAAGTCAGGAGGGTTTTAAAAACTTCTTCTTTGGTCAGATTCTGTATCTTCACAAAAGTTTGAGTCCCGGACGCAGTATGATGAGATTACACGGTGTTTCCCTGAGAACCTGCTCTACAGGGTTTCCGCTGGCGATACTCCTGAGAAGGCTTCTTTCACTTGCCCCCATCACGATAAGATCATTGCGCCTGTGGGCTGCTTCAATCGTAATCGACCGCGAGACAGCGCCGTATCCTGTCTTTTTTTCATGGCTTATCTTGTACCTCTGCAGGCATTCGGTAAAATCCTCTATATCCCTGGGGATTTTTTCTTCCCTCTGGGCGGGGGGGAGATGAATATCTCCATGGAAAAAACTTGCTATGGGACTGCTAAGATGGAAGAGTGTCACCGAAGAGTCGAATACTTTTGCGAGCCTGGCAACAAAACATGCCCTTTCTTCAAGACGGGTCATCCTGCCTTTTAACGGTACGAGTATCTGCTTTGGGTAAGACTTCCCCATCTGCACCACCCTCACCATGGCAACCGAGCAGGGAAGCCTCAGCATAAAATCTCGTGCAAGCGTCCTTTGAAAAAAACGTTTACTTACGTCTTCCCTGCGGGTTGCCGTAAATACGATATCGATCGGCGCTTTTTTTACAATAGCCAGGATATTCCGGAGAGGCGAGCCCTTTTCAGTGATGCTCTCCACGTCAAGACCCTGATTCTGGGCCTCCGTAGAAAGCCGTCCGAGAGCGGATTCTGCGTTTCTGAAAGCATCTCTGTCGATTCCATCCTCCGCGACAAAGACGAGGGAAAGTTTTGCTTCGCAGGATTTCGCAAGCGCAATCGCATATCTCGCAGCAAACTCGGAATTGGTGAATTCATTTATTGCTGCGAGAATCCATTGATACATACAAGCATTATAACCGTGGAAATCCCGAATCGCAAGCAAGTTGAAATGTTACAATATTCTATGCTTGACACCTCATGTAAGAATATCCTCGTGAGGGGCGTAAACTGGATTGGCGACGGTGTTATGACACTGCCTGCCTTGAAGGCCTTGAGAAAGGCTTTGCCGGGGACGAAAATATCGTTGCTGGTGAAGCCATGGGTATCTCCTGTTTTTGAAAAAAATCCGGACATCGACGAGATTATTCCTTACTGCGATACCCATAGAGGGATTATCGGGAAAACACGCCTTGCATGGGCGCTGCACAAAAAAAACTTTTGCAGCGCAATCCTGCTCCAGAATGCATTCGATGCTGCCCTCGTTACCTTTCTTGCAGGCATTAAAAATCGCATCGGGTATAAGAGAGATGGGAGAGGTTTTCTTTTAACAACTGCGGTTCCTGTACCGAAGAATAAGGATAGTGCCCATCAGATTTACTACTATTTAAACCTCCTCGACCAGATCGGGATTAATGCCGCCTATGCCTCTCCGTACCTCTACCTCGGGCTTGATGAAAGATTGTCTGCACGGTCGGCCTTGGACGGGTTGAAAAGGCCTGTTTTGGGGATAAACCCCGGAGCAACATACGGTTCTGCCAAGCGATGGTTCCCCGACCGTTTTGCTGAAATTGCGAACTGGTTTATCAGTGATACCGGCGGCAGCGCAGTCCTTTTCGGAAGCGCATCAGAAACATCCATTGCCGATGAGATATTCAAAAAGGTAATCCCCGAATTCCGTGCTCCTGATTCCCTGCTCAGTCTTGCAGGAAAAACGTCATTACGGGAACTCATTTCGCTTATTGCAGAATGCGATGTCTTTGTTACCAATGATTCCGGTCCGCTCCACCTCGCATATGCGGTAAGAACCCCTCTCGTAGCGTTATTCGGATCCACCGATCCCTCATTAACCGGACCGCCAGCCGGAGGCGGTGGAGCTGTTATCATCAAACCCGATCTCCCGTGCAGTCCCTGCTTTGAGCGCTCATGCAAAAAAAACGATCTGCAATGCATGTATGCGATAACATCGGATGAAGTGTATTACGGCATAAAAAACCTTTTGCCTGATACCGCTGCTGTTTTTTTCGACCGCGACAACACCTTGAACAGAGACGCCGGATATATCAATCGCTTTGAGGACTTCCACGTATTTGAAGATATACATCAGGTCAGTCGCCTGAAAGAGAGAGGGTTCAAACTCATCGGTATGTCGAACCAGTCAGGTATTGCAAGAGGATTGGTGAACGAGGGATTTGTAAAAGAAGTAAGCAGCATATTCATAAGACAATACGATTTTGACGACTTTTATTATTGTCCGCATCATCCCGATGAACACTGCCCATGCAGAAAACCCGAGCCCGACATGCTCTTTCAGGCAAGAAACCGGTATAAAATCAGCCTAAAGAAATCATATGTGGTCGGAGACAAGGATTCCGACATGCTCCTTGCGAAAGCAGTTGGTGCGAAAGGGATTCTGGTACAGACAGGTAACTTAATGGAATCACCGAATGCAGACTTTATCGCGAAAAATCTGACTGAGGCAGTGAATATTATTCTCAAAGACAGTGGATGATCGGAGTGTATTTCTTTCCCCTCTATCAAGAGGGGTGCAGGGGTGTGTCATGGATAAAATATTCTACAATTTAAAAATTAAAAGACCTTTCAAAACAGCTAAGGAACAGCGATAAAACCAATGAATCTTGATCAAATCACGATAAATCCTCACAAAATCCTCATCGTGAAACCGAGTTCGCTTGGAGATGTGGTCCACAGTCTTCCGTTCCTGAACGCCATGAATACCTGTTTCCCTGGAGCGGAGATACACTGGGTGATCGCAAAGGGACTCGAAGATCTCCTCGATGGGAATCCGATGATAAAAAGGCTCTGGATTATCAATAAAGACGCTTGGAAAAAGATCGATAATGCAAAAAATACTGTCACGGAGATAAAAATTTTATTCAAAGGATTGAAAACAGAAAAGTTCGATCTCGTTATCGATCTGCAGGGGCTCCTGCGGAGCGGAATCATTACGTCTGCCACCCGCGCACCGGTTAGGATAGGTTTTCAGGAGGCGAGAGAGGGGAGCAGGTTCTTTTACACGCATAAGGTTAAGGGCGGAACGGATATCCACGCTGTTGAGCGCTATCTGAAGATTGCGGCCTTCCTCGGATGTGACACATCAGAAATTATTTTTCCTTTTCCAGAAGCTGACACTATTTCATCCTTGATCCCTCATCCTTCATCCTTCAGGGAATACGCCATTCTTGTCCCCGGAGCACGATGGAAGACCAAAATATGGTCTCCGGAAAAGTTCGGGGAACTTGCTTCGCGCCTGCCGGTGCAATCGGTAGTCGTCGGGAGTAAAACTGACAAAGATAGTGCTGACTTAATCGTCACTCTATCGAAGGGAAAAGCAATTTCCCTTGCCGGTAAGACAAGTTTGAAGGAGTTGATCGCAGTAATGAGGAAAGCGAAATTTGTCATAAGCAACGATTCGGGCCCCATGCATATCGCCGCGGCGCTTGGGATTCGCGTCTATGCGATCTTCGGGCCGACAGACCCGCTCAGGACAGGTCCTTACGGAAAAGGCCATACGATTATCAGCCCAACAATACCCTGCGCGCCGTGCTTCAAAAAAACATGTGAAGATGTGAAGTGTCTGGAAGGGTTATCGGTAGATAAAGTCTTCGAAACAATTAAAGCCAGACAGCATATATAAATATGCTCTTCCCACGAGCGATGACAGGCCTCAGAAGTCTACGGCTGTAAAGATATTACAAGCTTTCTATTGAGAGCCTTT
>Ga0315283_10001396_pt1 | contig 19437 bp, 14 predicted proteins | sample YL17G09_0_MG_FD_204541 | JGI IMG/M metagenome (GOLD analysis project Ga0315283, IMG submission 204541) | Sediment microbial communities from Yellowstone Lake, YNP, Wyoming, USA - YL17G09_0 | ecosystem: Environmental > Aquatic > Freshwater > Lake > Sediment | place: USA: Wyoming | collected... | reverse complement strand
TCTCCCGCCACGCCATGCGCCCGACAAACGACGCACTACGCACCGGGCGTCTCCGCGTGGCCCCCGCGCAGGCGCAGGACGGCGTCGGCGCGGCCGGCCAGCTCGAGGTCGTGCGTAGCCAGCACCAGCGTGGCCCCGCGCGATCGCCGGATCTCGGACAGCACGTCCATCACGTGCTGGCCGTTCGCCAGATCGAGATTGCCGGTGGGCTCGTCGGCCAGCAGGATCGGCGGGTCGTTGGCCAGGGCGCGGGCCAGGGCGATGCGCTGCTGCTCGCCTCCCGACAGTTGCGACGGGTAGTGGTGGCCGCGGGCGGTGAGCCCGACCTCGTCGAGCAACGCCCGCGCCCGCGGGGTGGCACCGGGCCTCCCGGCAATCTCCATCGGCACCATGATGTTCTCGAGCGCGGTGAGCGACGGAATCAGATGGAAAAACTGAAACACGAACCCGATCATCGAGCTGCGCAGCCGCGCAAGGTCGTCCTCGCCCAGGCCCGAGATGTCTCGCCCGCCGACGAGAATGCGGCCGGTCGAAGCGGCGTCCAAACCCGCGATGAGCCCCAGCAGCGTGGACTTGCCGCTGCCAGATGGACCGGTGACGGCGAGGAACTGCGCCTTCGGCACGACCAGGTCGAGGGGATGGAGGATGGTCAGCGGCTGCCCCCCGCTGTCGACCGTCTTGGACACCTGCTGCAGTTCGATCATCTGGTCACCCAGGCCCGGACGGCCGTCTCGACGTACGGCCAGAGCAGGTCCGCCACCTTCCGGGCGCCGGCGGCGTTCGGGTGGATGCCGTCCGACTGATTGAGCGCAGGGTCGCCCGCGACACCGGCCAGCAGGAACGGCAGAAACGCCACGCGGTATTGCGCGGCAAGATCGCGGTAGACCTGGCGGAACGCCGCCGTGTACTCGGGGCCCAGGTTCGGAGGCGCTTCCATGCCGGCGAGGATGACCGTCACGTGCCTGGCCTGGGCCCGCTCGATGATCCCTGAGAGATTGCGCGTCATCTCGGCCGCGGGCAGGCCGCGAAGCCCGTCGTTGCCCCCAAGCGCGACGATCATCACCTTGACGGACGCGTCCAAGGCCCAGTCCACGCGACGCAACCCCCCGGCGGTGGTGTCCCCGGACACCCCGGCGTTCACGACCACGACCGGGAACCCGGCTGCGCGCAAGCGCGCCTCGAGCAGCGCCGGATAGGCCTCGCTGGGATCCAGGCCCAGGCCGGCGGTCAGGCTGTCGCCAAGGGCCACCACTTTCATGGCGGCGAGCGGCGCGGCGGCGTCCGATGGAGGAGCGGCCGCCTCCGGTGCCGGTTGCGCCGGCCGCGAACCCGAACAGGCCGAGGCCAGGACGAGCGCGATCGGGATCACGCACGACGCCGCTTTGCGTCCGCAGGTTCTGACAGCGTCCCTCATCATGGTCATGGGCTCGGATCGATGTGCCGAATGGTTGAGGCGTCCATTATCCTCTACGTGTGTCGACCACCGCTTTGCCAGGCCCCGACGCGCTGGTCGCGGGCCTGGGTGAGCGAGCCGTTCTTCAAGCCGTGATTGGGGCATCCGACTGTCGGCGTCGCCGATCCTGCACTTGTTTACAGCTTTCCAAACCGGGCGGCGCGTAGTAATGTTCGGTGTTGTCGGTGAGCGGTTTGCGTTCGCGTGAGGTGCGCCCCGTCCGGCCGGTCCCCCCTCGCCCCTCGCGGTTTCCGAATCGTTCGGTCAGGCTCCCCCAGCTCTACTCACCGAAGTCTGGCTTGCGAGTGACACGGGACTGCCGGTTTTCCGGCGCCGACCTGAGTCGTCCGCTAGAACTGCCCGGAAATCACAGATTCCATGGCGTTTCAAGGGGGCACGGAGGTTGCGTAAGTACGGGCGCACCGCAGGCACTGCCTAGGACCTGCCCCTGTTATCCATCGGAGAGTTCACACATATGGAACGGTCGCGCATCACCATCGACGGCAACGAGGCGGTCGCTTCGGTTGCCCATCGCACCAACGAAGTCATCGCCATCTACCCCATCACGCCATCGTCCAACATGGGCGAATGGGCGGATGAGTGGTCGGCGAAGGGCTACAAGAACATCTGGGGGACGGTCCCGCAGGTGACCGAAATGCAGTCGGAAGGCGGAGCCTCGGGAGCCGTGCACGGCGCGCTGCAGGCCGGCGCCCTGACGACCACCTTCACGGCGTCGCAGGGCCTGCTGCTGATGATCCCGAACATGTTCAAGATCGCGGGCGAGCTGACCTCGTACTGCATGCATGTGTCGGCGCGCACGGTCGCGACGCACGCGCTCTCGATCTTCGGCGACCACTCGGACGTCATGGCCTGCCGGCAGACCGGTTTCGCCATGCTGGCCTCGGGGTCTGTCCAGGAAGCCCACGACATGGCGGCTATCGGCCAGAACGCGACGCTGCGGTCGCGGGTGCCGTTCCTGCACTTCTTCGACGGCTTCCGCACCTCGCACGAGGTCGCCAAGATCACGTCGCTGTCGGATGACGAGCTGCGGGCCATGATGCCGGCTGAGCTGATCGAGGCGCATCGCAACCGCGCGCTGACGCCGGACCGGCCGCTGCTGCGCGGCACGGCGCAGAACCCCGACGCCTTCTTCCAGGCGCGCGAAGCATGCAACGGCTACTACCAGGCCTGCCCGCAGCACGTCGTCGACGCGATGGCGCAGTTCGCCGAGGTGACCGGACGGACGTATGACCTGTTCGAGTACGCCGGCCACCCCGAGGCCGAGCGCATCATCATCGTGATGGGCACGGGCGCCGAGGTGACGCACGAGGCCGTCGAGTGGATGGTCGCCCGGGGCGAGAAGGTGGGCGTCCTCAAGGTCCGCCTGTATCGGCCGTTCTCGCTCGTGCACTTCGCGAAGGCGCTGCCGCCGACGGTCAAGGCCCTCGCGGTGCTCGATCGCACGAAGGAGCCCGGCGCGCTGGCCGAGCCGATGTACCTCGACATCGTGACGGCGCTGCGCGAAGCCGCGATTGCGGGTATCTCCCCGCTCAAGGCCGACCCGGTCGTCATCGGCGGCCGCTACGGCCTGTCGTCGAAGGAGTTCACGCCGACGATGGTGAAGGCGGTCTTCGACGAGCTCGCCAAGCCCAAGCCGAAGAACCACTTCACGATCGGCATCATGGACGATGTCACCCACCTGTCGCTGCCCTACGACATGGATCTCGACATCGAGCCGGATACCGTCCACCGCGGCATCTTCTTCGGTCTCGGCTCGGACGGGACCGTCGGCGCGAACAAGAACTCGATCAAGATCATCGGCGAGGAGACCGAGAACCACGCGCAGGGCTACTTCGTGTACGACTCGAAGAAGGCGGGCGCCATCACAATCTCCCACCTGCGGTTCGGGGCGAAGCAGATCCGTTCGTCCTACCTGGTCAAGCAGGCCGGCTTCGTCGCCTGCCACCAGTACGAGTTCATGGACAAGTACGACGTCCTCGGCTGCGCGAAGCCGGGCGGCGTCTTCCTGCTCAACAGCCCGTTCAGCAAGGACGAGATCTGGAACGAGCTGACACTCGAGGTGCAGCAGGAGATCATCAGCCGGAAGGTACGGTTTTACGTCATCGACGCCTACAAGGTCGCCGGCGAGACGGGCATGGGCAACCGCATCAACACGGTGATGCAGACCTGCTTCTTCGCCATCTCCGGCGTTCTGCCGCGTGAGGAAGCGATCGCCCAGATCAAGCAGGCGATCGAGAAGACCTACGGGAAGCGCGGCGCGGACGTGGTCCGGAAAAACTTCGCGGCCGTCGACGGCACGCTCGCGAACCTGTTCCAGGTCGACGTGCCCGCCGCGGTCACCGCGACCCGCAAGATGCCGCCCATCGTGTCCGATGCGGCGCCCGATTTCGTGAAGCGCGTCACCGCCGTCATGCTCGCCAACAAGGGCGACCTGCTGCCGGTGAGCGCCTTCCCGCCGGACGGCACGTGGCCGACCGCCACGGCGCAGTGGGAGAAGCGCAACATCGCCATGGACATTCCCGTGTGGGACGCGGCGATCTGCATCCAGTGCAACAAGTGCGCGATGGTGTGCCCGCACGCCGCCATCCGCGTGAAAGTCTACGACCCGGCCGACCTGACGAACGCGCCGGCGACCTTCAAGTCGATCGACTTCAAGGGCGGCGAGTTCAAGGGCCAGAAGTACACCGTTCAGGTGGCGCCCGAGGACTGCACGGGCTGCACCTTGTGCGCCGTGGTCTGCCCCGCCAAAGACAAGTCGAACCCGAAGCACAAGTCCCTCGACATGTACCCGCAGCGCCCGCTGCGCGAGGCCGAGCGCGAGAACTACGCGTTCTTCCTCGACCTGCCCGAAGTCGACCGCATCAAGGTCAAGCAGGACGTCAAGGGCGTGCAGTTCCTCCAGCCGCTGTTCGAGTATTCCGGCGCGTGCGTCGGTTGCGGTGAGACGCCCTACGTGAAACTGATGACGCAGCTGTTCGGCGATCGCGCCCTTATCGCGAACGCCACGGGCTGCTCGTCGATTTACGGCGGCAACCTGCCGACCACCCCGTTCACCGTCAACCGCGACGGGCGCGGCCCGGCGTGGTCGAACTCGCTCTTCGAGGACAACGCCGAGTTCGGCTTCGGGTATCGCCTGGCGCTGGACAAGCACGCCGAGCAGGCCCGGGAGCTGCTCCCGACGATGGCCTCGCACCTCGGTGAGACGCTCGTGGACGGCCTGCTGAAGGCCGACCAGTACTCCGAAGCCGGCATTGCCGGACAGCGCGAGCGTGTTGTGGCGCTCAAGCAGAAGCTGGCGGGCATCAAGACGGCCGAGGCGCGCTGGCTGGAGAAGCTGGCCGACTACCTCGTCCGCAAGAGCGTCTGGATTGTCGGCGGTGACGGCTGGGCCTATGACATTGGTTACGGCGGCCTCGATCACGTCATGGCCATGGGCCGCGACGTGAACATCCTCGTGCTCGACACCGAGGTCTACTCGAACACCGGCGGCCAGGCGTCGAAGGCCACCCCGCTGGGCGCGTCGGCCCGGTTCGCGACGGCCGGCAAGTCCACGGGCAAGAAGGACCTCGGCATGATGGCCATGGCGTACGGCAACACCTACGTCGCTCACGTGGCCTTCGGATCGAAGGACGTCCAGACGGTGAAGGCGTTTGTCGAGGCGGACGCGTACCCGGGTCCGTCCATCATCATCGCCTACAGCCACTGCATCGCTCACGGCTACGACCTCTCAGCCGGGCTCGAGCAGCAGAAGCTGGCGGTCGACTCCGGCTACTGGCCGCTCTACCGCTTCGATCCGCGCCGGGCGAACAGCGGCGAGAACCCGCTCATCCTCGAGTCGGGGGCGCCGAAAATCGATCTCACGAAGTACACCGGCAACGAAACGCGGTTCCGCGTCGTCGAGCAGATGGACCCGGTGCGCTTCAAGACGCTCCAGCTGCAGGCGCAGCAGTGGGTCACGCGGCGCTTCAGCGTGTATGAACAGCTGGCGAAGCTGGCGTTCCCGGTAGGCAAGGAATAGAGGAACCGACAATCCGCCCGGCGCCCTCTGGCGGTGCCGGGCGATGGAGAGCCGATATGGACCTGTCGACGACGTATCTCGGACTGAAGCTGCCCCACCCCGTCATGCCCGGGGCCTCACCGCTGGTGGACCACCTCGACCTGGTGAAACGCCTCGAAGACGCCGGGGCGGCGGCCATCACCATGCACTCGCTGTTCGAGGAGCAGATCACCCGCGAGCAGCAGGGCATGGTCTATCACATGGAGTTGCTGGACCACGGAAGCGCCGAGGCCCTCGGGTACTTCCCCCAGGCCAGCGAGTTCCGCCTCGGGCCGTATCAGTACCTCGAGCAGATCCGGCTGGTGAAGCAAACCGTGAAGGTGCCGGTCATCGGCTCGCTGAACGGAACCACGCCTGAGGGCTGGCTGGAGTACGCCAAGCTCATCGAGCAGGCCGGCGCCGACGCGCTGGAATTGAACGTGTATCACGTCGCGGCCGACCCGGCGGAGACCGGCGCGTCCGTCGAGAAGCGCGTGATTGAAGTCGTGCGCGCGGTCAAGGCCTCGGTGAAGATCCCGCTGGCCGTGAAACTCTCACCCTTCTACTCATCGGTGGCACATCTCGCCGCACAACTGGACGGCCTCGGCGTCGAGAGCCTGGTGCTGTTCAACCGGTTCTATCAGCCCGACTTCGACCTGCAGGAACTCACGATCGCGCCGAGCCTCAGCCTCTCGACGTCCAACGACTTGCTGCTCCGGCTGCGGTGGCTCGCGGTGCTCTTCGGCCGGGTCAAGGCCTCCCTCGGCGTGACCGGCGGGGTGCACGTGCCGGTGGACGCCATCAAGGCGGTGATGGCCGGCGCGAGCGGCGTACAGGTGGTCTCGAGCGTGCTCAAGCACGGGCCGGAGCACATCAAGACCCTGATCGACGGCATGAAGGCGTGGCTGGAGGAGCACGACTACGAGTCGCTCGCCCAGGCCCGCGGCAGCATGAGCCTCGAGCGCAGCCCGAACCCGGCGGCGTTCGAGCGGGCGAACTACATGAAGGTACTGGCGGCGTACCAGCTGCAGATCCAGTAGGGGCTGGTCAGCGGCGCGGAGTCGTGACGGGGCCGCTCGCCAGCAGCGTGGCGATGCGCGCCTTCGCACGGGTCCGGACGTCGGCCGGCAGCCGGGCCACGCCCGCCTTGTGGCAGGCGTCCACGGTGTGTTTCAGGCCGTCGGCCATGTGCTGGCAGCACGGGCACCGGCGCAGGTGCTGCCCCACCGTCCGCCGCTGGGCGGCCGAGAGATCGCCGTCGAGGTACCGCGACACCTGCTCCAGCAGTTGCCGGCAACGGTCTGTCGGTTGCGGCTTCATGGGGACTCCAACTGCTGGCGCAACGACACACGCGCCCGGTGGAGGCGCGTCTTGACGTTGGCCTCCGAGATGCCGACGACCTGGGCGACTTCGCGCGTCGACAACCCTTCCACCTCGCGCAGGAACACGATCAGGCGGTACTCCGGCCCGAGCGACTGAAGCGCCCGATGCAGCGACCGCCGCAACCGTGAGTTCTCCAGCACTTCATCCGGCCGCCGCCCGGGATCCGGCACGTCGATCCCCTGAACGCTCCCGTCGGCGTGTTCCACGACCTCGTCCAGCGACTCGAGCCTTCCGGGTTCGTGCACGCGCTTGCGCCGGCTGATCAGGCAGGCGTTCTTCACGGTCCGGTATAACCAGGTTCGGAACGCGTCCGGCTCCTTGATCTGCGAGACGTGCCGGTACGTCTTCAGCAGCGCCTCCTGCATCGCGTCGTCGGCATCGTCGGCGTGTCCGCACACGTGCAGGCTGAAGCGGTACGCAATCGCCTGCGCCTGCATCAGCAGGCGCTCCATGGCCTGCTGGTGGCCCCCTTGGGCGGCCCGAACCAACGAGCCGTAGTCGATCCCGGGTGTGCTGCGTCCGTTGGTGGATGGATTCACGTCGGCCTGTTTCGTCACAATTCCCGCAATTCTACCGCGAATGCGCACGCCCGTCCGGATTCCGGCCTGAATCTGAAACCGATCCGGCGCCCGCTGCATCTAGGAGAGCGCGTATGCACATCCCTATCCGAACCGTGATCGTTGCCCTGTCATCCTGGGGCTTGCTCGCCGCGCTCACGCCGGCGCTGGCGCAGGCCCAGGAACCGCTGTCGCTGGACGAGGCCATCGCCCGGGCCCTGAAGCAGAACCCGGCCGTTCGCGCCGCGGCCGCAGGCGTGCAGGAGGCCCAGGCCCGCGCCGATCAGGCGCGGTCGGGCTGGTTCCCGCGCCTGGACATCACGGAAGGCTTTCAGCGCGGCGACCAGCCCGTGTTCGTGTTCGGATCGCTACTCGCCCAGCGCTCCTTCGGCCCCGAGAACTTTGCGATCGACGCCTTGAACCACCCGGCGCCCATCTCGAACTTTCGCACGGCGATCACCGCCGAGCAACTGGTGTTCGACGGCGGCCGCCGCGAATCGGCGGTTCGCCAGGCGCATCTGGGCGAACAGCTCGCCACAACCGCCGGCGCGGACGTCGGACGGAGCCTGCGCGTCGCCGCCACGGAGCGCTATGGCCAGGTGTTGATGGCCCTGGCGCAGCGCCGGGCCGCGGATGCCGCGCTGCAGTCGGCCGATGAAGATCTGCGCCGGGCCGAGCGCCGCCGAGATGCGGGACTGGGCACGGAGGCGGACGTGCTCGCGGTTCGCGTCTACCAGGCGCGGATGCGCGAACGCCAGATTTCGGCCGCCAGCCAGGAGACGATTGCCCGGGCGCTCTTGAACGACGTCATGGGCGAGCCGCTCGACCGCGTGTACGTCCTTCAGCTGCCCCGGGTCGCCGCCGAGGCGACGCCGGACATCTCCCAGGTGGAGACCGACGCGCTCGCGCTCCGGGCCGATGTCATCCAGGCACGCCTGCAGGGGTCTCTCGCCAGAGAGAGCCGCACCACGAGCCGGGCCGCGTTTCTGCCCAACGTCGGTGTGCAGGGCGGGCTCGAATTCAATGGCGCGACGTTTCTCGACCAGTCCCGCTCGTGGAACGTGGGCGCGTTTGTCAGATGGAACCTGTTCTCCGGCCTCGGCGATGTCGCGCGCCTCAAGGAGGCCACGGCGGCGCAGGCCCGGGCCGATGCGGACCGCGACCGGGTCGAGTCGGCCGTCAAGGTTGAAGTGCGCACCGCGATCGTGCGCGTCGACGACTCCCGCGCCCGCGAGGCGGTCGGGCGGTCGGCCCGCCAGCAGGCCGCCGAAAGCCAGCGCATCATCCGGGACCGGTACGAGGCCGGCCTGGCCAGCGTCAACGATGTGCTGCGCGCCGCTGAAGCGGTGCTCCAGACCGAACTCCAATACACGACCGCAGCGGTCGACGTGATTGTCAGCGCCGCGATGCTCGATCGCGCACGCGGAAAGTGATGAACGCCATGAGAGTCGCTGTCGCCCTGGTTCTCGGCCTGACTGCCGCGTCGGCCGCCGCATGCTCACGCGCGGAGCCGGCCGCGAAACCGGCCGGGACCGCGGTCGCCGTTACGGCCGTCCCGGTCGCCGCCCAGGAGCTGGCGGATACGCTGGAAACAGGCGGCTCGGTCCGCGCCAGGCTCGTGGCGACGGTCGTCAGCCGCATCATGGCCGAGGTGCAGAGCGTTGACGTCGTCCCGGGGCAACGGGTCCGTAGCGGCCAGACCGTGATCCGCCTCGACGCGCGGGAGCTCCAAGCGAACCAGCTCCGTGCCGCCGCCGCGGAAGCCGCCGCCAGGAACGGCCTGGTGGTCGCCGACGCCGACCGGCAGGCCGCGGACGCCGCGCTGACGCTCGCCCGGGTCACGCATCAGCGGCTGGCGGATCTGCGCAGCCGCAACTCGGCGACGCAGAACGAGCTGGACGAGGCCGTCGCCAACCTGCGCGCCACCGAATCCCGCCTGCGCGCCGCCGACGCCCGGATCGCGGAGGCCACCTCGGCCCTTGACGCCGCCGCCGCCGCCACGCGCGTCGCGTCGGTGATGCTCTCGTACGCATCCCTCCAGGCGCCGTTCGACGGAGTCGTCACCGAGAAGCGCGTCGACCCGGGCAACATGGCGTCCCCGGGGCAGCCGCTTCTCACGATCGAGGACACGCAGCGGTTCACGCTCGAAGTCCGTCTGGACGAGTCGCGGGCCGCGCTTGTCCGGCTCGGTCAGAACGTGTCCGTCATCCTCGACTCGCCGGCTGCCGGCTCCCCCGCAGGCGCCGGCACTCCAGCCGCGGGTGTGACGGGCCGCGTCACCGAGATCTCCCGCGTGCTTGACGCCGGGGCGCACGACTTCCTCGTCAAGATTGAGCTCCCGGCGTCGGCGGCAGGCCTGCGCACGGGGATGTACGGCCGCGCCCTGCTGACTGGTTCCTCGCACCGCGGGATCGCCGTGCCCTCGAGCGCGCTCGTCAGGCGGGGTCAGCTCTCCTACGTTTTTGTCGCCGGGACCGATGGCCGCGCGCACCTTCGCATGGTCAACGCCGGGGACGCCCTCGGCGACCGCGTCGAGATTCGCGCCGGGCTGGCCGCCGGGGACCGCGTCATCATCGAGCCCCCGACGCTGCTCACCGATGGCACGCCCGTCACGGTGACGGGCGGCGGTGCCGCCCGCCAGCCGGAGGCCGGGCGATGACCCGTCCGCAGGGCTTTGCCGGCCGCATGGCGGCGGCGTTCATCGAGTCGAAGCTCACGCCGCTCTTCCTGGTCGCCTCCCTGGCGCTTGGCGCGCTGGCGATCGTCGGGCTGCCGCGCGAAGAGGAGCCGCAGATCATCGTGCCGATGATCGACGTGATGGTTCAGATGCCCGGCGCGAGCGTCGCCGAAGTCGAGCAGCGTGTCACCCGGCCGATGGAGAAGCTCATCTGGGAGATTCCCGGGGTCGAGTACCTCTACTCCACGTCGAGCCCGGGTCAGGCCATGGTCATCGTCCGCTTCCTGGTGGGACAGGACGAGGAGCAGGCCATCGTCCGGTTGAACCAGAAGCTCTCCGCCAACATGGATCTGTTGCCGCCTGGCGTCAGCCAGCCCATCGTCAAGCCACGCTCGATTGACGATGTGCCGGTCATGGCGCTGACGCTCTGGGGCCCGTCGTATGGCGACGACCAGTTGCGCCGGCTCGCGGAACAGCTGCACGACGCGATCAAGGAGATCCCCGACGTGTCCGAGGTCACGATCATCGGTGGCCGGACGCGGCAACTGACCGTTGAAGTCGACCCGATGCGCCTGGCCTCCTACGGGATCGATCCCCTCCAGCTGAGGGCCGCCATCCAGGCGTCGAACATGCGTCAGCGGGCCGACCAGGTCGTGCGCGGCAGCCGGGGGAGCGTCGTCGAGACCGGTGCCTGGCTCGACAGCGCGCGCGCCGTCAGTGACGTGGTGGTCGACGCGAGGGAGGGGCGCTCGGTGTGGCTGCGCGACGTCGCCTCGATTCGCGACGAAGGCGCCGAACCGACCTCTTATGTCGCGCATCACATGCCCGACGGCCGCTCCTACCCAGCCGTCACGGTGGCGATCGCCAAGCGCAAGGGCGTCAATGCCATCGCGCTGACGAAGCATATCGAAGAGAAACTGGCGACGGTTGGCGGCGTGCTCGTGCCGTCCGACGTCGACGTGACGATCACGCGGAACTACGGCGAGACGGCGGCGCACAAGTCGAACGAGCTGCTCTGGCACATGCTGATCGCCGTCGGGTCGGTGTCCCTCCTGATCTGGCTGACGCTGGGCGGACGCGAGGCGGCCGTCGTGCTGGTCGCCATCCCGGTCACGCTCGCGCTCACGCTGTTCGTCTTCTGGATCTACGGCTACACGCTGAACCGGATCACCCTGTTCGCGCTGATCTTCTCCATCGGCATCCTGGTCGACGATGCGATCGTCGTGGTGGAGAACGTGGTGCGACACGCGCGATTGTCCACCGGCGAGTCCTCGACGATGTCCGCTCTTGCCGTCAGGGCGGTCGATGAAGTGGGCAATCCCACCATCCTGGCCACGCTGACCGTCATCGCCGCGATTCTCCCGATGGCGTTTGTCGGCGGCCTGATGGGCCCCTACATGCGCCCGATTCCGGTCGGTGCCACCGCCGCCATGGTCTTCTCGCTCGTCGTCGCCTTCGTGGCGACGCCCTGGGCCGCGCGCCGGCTGCTCCGAAGCCCCGGGCACCACGGGCACAGGGACGAGGACCGGTTCACGACACTCTATCGCCGTGCCATGTCGCGCCTCCTGACCGACCGTCGGTGGCGGTTCGGGTTCCTGGGTGGGGTCGCCGTCCTCCTCCTCGCCGCGATGGCGCTGGTGCCGCTCCAGCTGGTCACGGTGAAGATGCTGCCGTTCGACAACAAGAGCGAGTTCCAGGTCATGGTCAACATGCCGGACGGGACGCCACTCGAAGATACCGCCCGGGTCGCCGATGAACTGGCGCGGGCGACGATCGCGCAGCCGGCGGTCACCAGCGTGCAGAGCTACGTCGGGACGTCATCGCCCTACAACTTCAACGGGCTGGTCCGTCACTACTTCATGCGGCGCGGCACGCATCAGGCCGACCTGCAGGTGAACCTGACGCCCAAGGGGGATCGGTCCGAGCAGAGCCACGACATTGCGAAGCGGGTGCGTGAGGCGCTGCTCCCGATCGCGACAAAGGCCGGCGCTCGCATCCAGGTGGCAGAGGTGCCCCCGGGCCCGCCCGTGCTGCAGACGCTGGTCGCCGAGGTCTACGGCCCCGACCAGGATCGCCGGCTGGCCCTGGCGCAGCAGGTCCGGACCATCTTCGAACAGACGCCTGGCGTGGTGGACGTGGATTGGTACGTCGAGTCGCCGCAGTCGCGCGTGCGCCTCGAGGTCGACACGCAGAAGGCGGCCTCGGCCGGCGTGCCCGCCGCGGCCGTGGCCGCAGTGGTGCGGATGGCCGGGGCCGGTGAGGTGGCCGGCCTGGTCCACGACGATGAGTCGCGCGCCGACATCCCGATCGTGGTGCGCCTGCCCCGGCAGGCGCGTGGCTCGGTCGAGGCGCTCCGGAGCGTGCGAATCAGCGGACCCAGCAGCGTGGCCGTCGGCGAATTGACGAGGGTATCGGAGTCCGTCCAGGAGCCGAGCCGGTACCACAAGAACCTGCAGCCGGTGACGTACGTCGTGGGCGATGTGGCGGGGGCGTTCGAGAGCCCGGTCTACGCCATCCTCCACATGAACAAGGCGCTCGAGGCGATGCGGCTGCCCGAGGGCTACCGCTTCGAGGTGTTCAACGCGCAGCAACCCTTCGACACGACGCGCTACGCCATGAAGTGGGACGGCGAATGGCACATCACCTTCGAGGTCTTCCGGGACCTCGGCCTGGCGTTTGCCGCCGTGCTCCTGCTCATCTACATCCTCGTGGTGGGCTGGTTCCAGTCATTCACCGTGCCGCTGACGATCATGGCCGCCATCCCCTTCTCGCTGGTCGGCATCCTGCCGGCCCACGCCGCGATGGGGGCGTTCTTCACGGCGACGTCGATGATCGGCTTCATCGCCGGCGCGGGAATCGTGGTGCGCAACTCCATCATCCTGGTGGACTTCATCGAACTCCGATTGGCGGACGGCATGCCGCTCGAACAGGCCGTCGTCGACGCGGGGGCCGTGCGGTTCCGCCCGATGGTGCTGACCGCGGCCGCGGTCGTGGTGGGCTCAGCCGTCATCCTCTTCGATCCAATCTTCCAGGGCCTCGCCATTTCGCTCATGGCGGGCGAGGTCGCCTCGCTGCTGCTCTCGCGGGTGACTGTACCCGTCCTCTACTACGTCGCCAACGCACGCCGCGCCGCACAGCCGCCGTCCGACGGTGTGGCGCATGTCCATTTCCCGAACGAGGAGTCACTCTGATGTCTGTTGACCGCGCCCTTCGCCTGATCGCCGGTGCCTTCGTGTTTGCCAGCGTGCTGCTGGGCATGTATGTCCATCCGGGGTTCTACTGGTTCACCGCGTTTGTCGGCCTCAACCTGTTTCAGTCGGCGTTCACCAACTGGTGCCCGATGATGACCATCCTTCGCCGGGCCGGCCTGAAGGGGTAAACTGAGTCGGGAGCATACTGATGCGTGAATCACGATACGGGATGGGGGTCGATGTGGCGCTGCCCTACGACCAGGCCCTCGAGAAGACGACGGAAGAGTTGAAGAAGGAAGGCTTCGGCGTTCTGACGACGATCGACGTCAAGCAGACGCTCAAGGAGAAGCTCGACAAGGAGTTCCGCCAGTACACGATCTTGGGCGCGTGCAATCCGCAGTTGGCCTACCGCGCGTTCGAAGCGGAGCTGGAGATCGGTCTGCTGCTGCCTTGTAACGTGATCGTGTACGAAAACGGTGCCGGCCGGAGCGTCGTGGCCGCTATGGCCCCGGTCGCCGCCATCGGGATGGTCGGGGGCGACCCCGCGCTGAAGGAAGTCGCGCGCGAGGCCGACGAGCGCCTGCGGCGCGTGCTGCGCGCCCTGAAGGCCGCCGCGCCGGTGTCGGGGAGCTGACCGTGGACTACCTGGGTCCGATCCTGTTGCTCGTCGGCTGGTTCGTGCTCAACAAGTGGCTGCTGCCGCGCATGGGCGTGCAGACTTGAATGAGCGCCGCGTGTGACGTCGAGTCTCGACGTCAGAAGCCAAAGCCGGTCGATGCCGGCGCACCCGAGAACGAGGCGGTCACCACGCCTCGATTGACGGGAAGCCGACAATCGAGATCGTATGAGGTGTAGGGCGGGCGGTCAGGCCCACCGCGCCGGATTCCCCGTCACGATCGCCAGGTGGCGACGACGGCGGGATACTCCTCCAGCATCCGGAGGTAACGCGTCCGCTCCGGTGAGGATGGCCGCAGACCCGCCTCTCCGACGAACTTCGCCACGACGCTCTCCTGCTCAGCGAGCGTCAGCAACTGGTCGGCCAGCTTGTAGAAGTACTCGTCCTCGATGCGGATGTGCTCCCGAATGAGTTCCGTGTAGCCCTTCGCCTGCTCCGCCAGATTCCTGGCGGCGCCAGGGTCGCCGGCCTGCATTCTGGTGAGCGACATGCGCATCTTGGCGCCGTACATCCGGCCCGCCTCGTGTTGCGTCGTCAGGGCACGCACCACCGTCTGGTCGGCACCGACCCCGTGTTTCGCGAGCAGCGGGAACAGCGTTTCCTCTTCCCGGTCGTGGTGGCGGTCGGTGAAAATTTCGAAGAAGTCGAGGACATCGGCCAGCATCGGAACCGGCACGTTCGCGCCACGGGCGAGCCGGTCCGCCACGGCATCCAGCACGTCGAGCATCGCCGCGAACCCGCGGTGCTCCTCCATCAGGACTTCCAGGAACCTCATTCTCACCTCGCGAAACCACGGAGCGCGCCACGCCCTGCCGGTCCGCCGGCGGCACCCGCGGCAACGGAATTCCGGCAGAATGGGGGCGTCTGGAGGAGATTGAGGCAAGTGTCGTGCCGGGTTGCGGCGGCTCGCCAGGCATGAGGCGGCAGGCGGAAACTCCTACCAGACCTGGTCGCGTGGCTCGTCGATATCCACGAAGATCGCGTCGGCGACGGCCGGCTCGACGGCCAGTTCCGTCTGGTCGCACTGGAAGACGACGCCGGGAAACCGCTGGAGCACGGTGATCGGAGCGCCGGGCGTCACGCCGAGTGCCGTCAGCCGCTCCGCCCGATCGCGGTTGTCCAGCGCGACGCGGACCACGCGCCCCCGGGTGCCGGCAATCAAGGACGACAGCCGCTGTGGACGGTCAGAAGGTGACATGCAGCCCGCGCAGGACGAGGTTCAGGACAGCCCCGGTTCCGATCGCGATCACGGTCACGACGCCGAGGATGGCCAGCGCCGGGCGCAGCCGCTGCTCCTTGACCATCATGAGGAAGTTGGCCACGCACGGAACGAAGAGCGTCATCACCGTCAGCGCCACCACGGCCTGGACCGCGTCGAGCTGTCCGGCGTGCGCCAGCTGGAAGAGCCCGGCCGCGCCGTAGTCGCGTCGCAGGAAGCCCATGACGAACACGCCGGCCGCCTGTGGCGGAAGCCCGAGCAGGCCTGAGACCAGCGGTTCGGCCATCCTGGTCACGAACGTCAAACCGCCCGTGCGGCTCAGGACGAACAGCAGCCCGGTCCCGAGCAGGAACAGCGGCACCGCTTCACCCAGGTACCAGCGCACGCGGATCGCGGTCTTGCGCACGATGTTCCGCATCTGCGGCCAGCGCAGCGGCGGCAGTTCCATGATGAACTCCGATCGTTCGCCCGGCAGCGCCCGCGCGGCAAGGAACCCGACGATGAACATCTGCAGCAGCACGACGCCGAACAGGGTGATCAGCGCCGCGAACGAGATGCCGCCCAGGATGCCCAGAATCGTCGCCAACTGCGCCGAGCACGGGACCCCGAGCGCCAGCAGCAGCACCGCGATCAGCCGCTCCTTCGGCGTGCCGAGCACGCGCGTCGTCATGGTGGCCATGGTGTCGCAGCCCAAGCCCAGCACCATCGGCAGCACGGCCTTGCCGTTGAGCCCCATCGCCCGGAAGATCCGGTCGCTGAAAATTGCGAGCCGTGGAATGTAGCCGGAGTCCTCGAGAAACCCGAAGACCAGGAAGAAGGTGGCCACCACCGGCAGCACGATCGCGATGGCGTAGGTCATCCCCATCGTGATCAGGCCGTACTCCCCGACGAATAAGGCCCTGACGGGTTCCCACGGGATGAATTGATCCGCCAAGGCGATGGCCGCGGGATTGATGTAGCGTACGAACACCCCGTTCTCGATCAGGCCCACCAGCGTCTGCGCCCCGAAGACGCCCACCGCGAGGTACATGACGTACAGCACCAGCGCCAGGATCGGCAGCCCCGTCAGCGGTTCCCTGACCGCGCGGCTGAGGCGCTCCTGCCAGCGCACCGCCGAGTGCGGGCGCACGCGCCGGAACTTCACCACCAGGTCGTGGGCCCACCGCGCGTGGTCCCGCGGAGACTGCAGGCCGGCGCGCTCGAGCACCGCGCCGTGCCCCAGCGCCAATCGCACCTCTGGTACGCCACGCCCTTCGGTGGCGACGGTTTCCAACACCGGAACGCCCAGTTCCGCCTGGAGCCCGGCGGTGTCGATCTCGACGCCGTGCGCGTGCGCCTCGTCGATCATGTTGAGCACGAGGAGCATGGGCCGGCCGAACGCGGCCAGCTGAGACGTGAGCATCAGTCCGCGGCGAATATTCCGGGCATCGGCTACCTGGATGACCAGGTCGAGGTCGTCGTCTTCGAGGATCCGTCGCGAGACGTGTTCGTCCTCGCTCAGCGCGCCGTCCAGGGCGGTGATCCCCGGCGTGTCGATGACATCGCAGACTTCCCCGCCGATCACCGCGCGCCCCTGTGTGACGGCCACCGTCGTGCCCGGGTAGTTGGACACGACCGCATACTGGCCGGTCAGACGGCCGAACAGCACGCTCTTCCCGACGTTGGCATTGCCGACCAGTGCGATGCGCCTGGGGCGGGAGCGGAGGGTGAGGAACGGGTCGGCCGATTCGTCCCGGACGGCGGCCTGCGCACACGACATTCAGGTGGCCTCGCCGACCCGGCCAGCGTTCACCGGGGACAGGCAGAACATCTTGAGACTCAGTCTCAGGACCACCAGTGTATCAGATCCCGCAGACCCTCATATGAGAAACGGGCCGGTCATCCCTGCGGATGACCGGCCCGAGAGGACCGTCGAGAGTCTGAACGGCGCCTAGAACGTGTAAATCAGGCGCACGCTGCCCGTGCCGCCCTTGTAGGGACGGTTGGCGTAGCCCGTCGTAATCCCGCCCAGGTAATCGATCCGCGGCTGGTCGGTGCCCGGCAGGTTGATGGTCGCGAAGTCCGAGACGTCGAACTTCTCGTACCAGTAGCCCGCGCCCAGCGCCATCTTCGCCGAGAACGGGATCCGCATGTCGAACCCATACAACTGCCACTTGTTCGTGACGTTGGGCAGGGCTTCGAACGTCGTGACACCGTTGGCATCCTTGGTCGCCGCGAGCGAGCCCGGCACCGACGGATCGACGCGCGGGCCGCCGTGCACGAACGCGTTGTCAGAATCCGACAGCGTGTAGCCGAAGTGGACGTCGAACTTCTTCGTCTTGTAGTCGAAGTAGAGATCGAAGTTGTCGACCGCCTCGTCGTTGGTCATCGTCCAGTCGCGCTGCGGGTTGGTCCAGGTTGGATCGGGCGGCGGATTCGCGTTCCGGGACTTCTGGAACGCGTTCATCGTGTCGTGGCCGTAGTTCATCCCGAGCGCCAGTTCGGCCGTCGGCATGACGTTGACGCCCACGTTGTAGGTCGTGCTCTTGTTGTCGAACAGGCCGAATTCCATGCCCGGACCGTTGTAGACGTCCTTGATGTAGCCCACCGACACCGTCGCGTCCATCTTGTCACTGCCCATCAAGGTGGCCAGCACGTTGAACCGGTTCCGGTCGCGATCGGCTTCGTCGTAGAAGCGCAGGTCCGGCTGCGCGCCGCCCTCTTCGATCGCCATCTCGGAGAACCCGGACCCCTTCCGCGCGACCAGTTCGTAGCCGAACCGGAGCGTGACGTACTGGTTGCCGGTCGTATCCAGCGTCACCCTGAAGGCGTTGTCGCGCATGTCGTTGTGCGCGCGGCCCGTGCGGGCGAAGTTGTCGTAGCCGTAGCCCAGGCGCAGGGTCGTCATCGGCATCAGGACGTACGACACCGTGGCGTCGAACGTGTCGCGCACGATGCTGTGGCCTTCCGCCACGCCGCCAATCTCTTCCGGCACCGCGTCGAACCGCACGTACTCCACAGCCTCGAAGGGCCGAGACATGCTGTTGTGCGCGTTGTGGCGGTACTTCGCGTTGAAGCCCAGCTTGCCGGTCGGGCGCGTGTTGAAGTTCACCAGGCCGTTGACGCCGCTGATCTTGGCTTCAGCCGTTCCGCGCGGGAGGCTGGCCAACTCGGGGAATGCCGCCCACACCAGCGGCTGGTTGATGACCGAGTTGGTGGTCCACGGGATCAGGGCGTCGTTCTGCGTCTGGTCCGTAAACTGCATGGTGCCGTTGACCGTCGTGTGACGGCCGAACTTGTAGAGGCCCATGAAGCTGACCATCGACATCGTGTTGTCGGGGAACGACGAGATCCGGCCCTTGGCCGGGCCGTTGCCGTTGCTGTAGCCGTTCGGGTCGTACGGGCCGAGGAGCGGCGCGAGGCCATTGCTGAAGTCCGTGACGCGCAGCGGGTTGTCCCACTCGATGGCGTTCAGCGCGTTGCTGAAGGACGAGTGGTCGAAGGCGGCACGGAACATCCCGCTCTTCTTCGCCCACTCGAGGCCCACCGTGAAGTCCATCGTGGAGTTGTCGAGCGGCATCGCGAGTTCGTTCGCGTCGTTGAAGGCGAACGACATGCCGAACGGCTGATGGCCGCTCTTGCTCGTGTCCGTCAGCCCGAACGTCAGGGCGAGATCTGTATTGGCCTGGTAGGTGAAGCCGAGGCCGAACGTGTTCCGCAGCGCCTGAATCTCGGTCGTCTTGGCGATGCCGCGGTAGATCGACGGCGTGGCCAGCTGCGCGGGCGTCGTCGGGATGCCGATGACGCCAGCCTGCTTGTTCTGCACCGCCGTCCGGGCCGCCGTATCGAGCGTGAAGATGCCCTTCTGGCTCTCGACCCAGGGAGTGGCGCAGTTGTAGCAGTAGTTCAACGGCACGCCGTCGAAATACGCGTTGAACTGGACCTTGGCGCTCTGGTAGCTGCCGGCGTAGTACTGGTCGCGGTAACCGATGTTCTTCGCCTTGACGTCGAAGAGGTGGGTCTCGGTCTCCTTGCCGAACACGATATTCGTGTACGCGCCGTTCCGCAGGTCGCGGTAGCGCTCGTAGCGGGCCTCGTCACCCGACGTCGAGGTCGCCCGGAATCCGAAGTCGATCGTGCCCGATGTCGGCGACGTTGAGGCGGCTGCCGCCTCGGCTGGCTTCTGCTGCGCCATCCCCGCGGTCGCGGAGGCGAGCACAAGCGCTGCAGTCAAGTACATCAATC
>Ga0315283_10001393_pt1 | contig 19461 bp, 16 predicted proteins | sample YL17G09_0_MG_FD_204541 | JGI IMG/M metagenome (GOLD analysis project Ga0315283, IMG submission 204541) | Sediment microbial communities from Yellowstone Lake, YNP, Wyoming, USA - YL17G09_0 | ecosystem: Environmental > Aquatic > Freshwater > Lake > Sediment | place: USA: Wyoming | collected... | reverse complement strand
GCAAGATGCACTCTACGCCAAGATGCCCAAGTTTGAGATCGACCTCGACCCGAAGTTTGCGTTTGTCACCTCTCCCTACAAACATCAGATCGAGGCGACCAAGTTCATCACTCAGGTACTTCGGACAGCTATTTTCTACGACATGGGCCTGGGCAAGACCAAATCCGTTATAGATGCCATTCGGTATACTCGAGAGAAGACCCTCATTCTGGCTCCATCGGTGGGTATACACAATTGGGTCAAAGAATTCGAACGGCACGCAGAACCCGGGGCCTTCCGAATACAACCCATGGTGGGTAGTCGCAAAGCCAAGTTCAAAATTCTTGAAGATTCTTCAAACTTGGATATCATCATCGTCAACTATGATACTGCCAAGCTATACTACGAAGAGATTGCCCAGGCATTCGACTACGAATACATCGTGGCCGATGAGTCGCACTACATGAGGACGCACAATTCGGCTCGCACCCGCGCGTGTATCTCTCTCGCCTCCAGGGCCTCGCGACGAACCCTGCTCAGTGGCACCCCGTCCCTGGGCGACCCGCGCCACCTGTGGGGGCAGTTGACGTTCCTGGGCGCTCACATCGCTGGGTTAGACTTCTGGCACTTTCAAAAGAGATTCTGCGTGATTTCAGATAAACAAATTCGTGACCCCAAAGATCGGCAAAAGAAAAAGATTATCCATCTGGTAGTTGGCTACCGCAATCTTGACATTCTCAAGTGGAAAACCGATCCCATCTCCCTGCGTAAGAAGAAAGAAGAGTGCCTCGACCTCCCACCCCGAACCATTGTTGACGTGGAGTTCGACCTGAACCCTGAACAAAAGAACGTCTACAATGAACTTGTCCGCAACATGCACACCGTCGTATCCCAACATCCCGTCAGTGCTGCCAGTGGTGGCGTACTAATTCAGAAACTGCTTCAAGTCCTGTCTGGTTTTATCATTCATGGTATTCCAAAAGAGCTATGTGATTTCTGCGAACACCTTCCAAACTGCGTAAAAAGCAACACGACCCCCCTAACGGGGGGCTGTAGAATTTACCCGGTAAATACTTTGAGTAAGTTGCTGCATTTCAAGGGCAATGGCAAGGCAGAGGCTCTGGACGAGCTGCTCGAGGAGATTCTTGCCGAGCCCACCAACAAAGTCATCATCTGGGCCCATTTCATCGAAGAGCTCAACCTGATCGAATCCATGCTCAAGACCCGTGGCCTTGAATACGTCAGGATCGATGGTTCTAATAGTCAGAGAGCTCCTGGGCTGTCCGAGCGCTTCAACACAGAGCCTCAGCTGCGTGTTTGGTTGGGTCAGGTGACCACCGGGGTGGCCATCACCCTCACCGGCGCAACGTACATGGTCTACTACGGAGTCAACTACGACCTGGGCAGCTACTTACAGTCCATGGACCGGAACTACCGTATCGGTCAGAACAAGCCAGTGACAGTGTACAGACTGACCCATCGGGGTTCGGTGCTGGACTACCTCTACCAATCCCTGGGCAAAAAAGAAGAAGTGGCCATGACCCTGGCCGATAAACTCACTTGCATCACTTGCTCCCAGATGGTTTCATGTTTGGCTCAGGGGTCGCAGATATACGGCAAGGGGTGCAAGTTCAAACACCGCATCGATCGGGTGGTGACGGTTCCAAAAGAGCTGTAAAACGTGGTAAAAGAAAGTGAATTTCAACAGGGAGAATTTTCATGGACATCAAAATTGAAGTGCAATGGACCCGGGCCGAAATCGAAAAATTGTTGGAACGTGACTTGAACGAGAAGGGATTTGCCCCACACCTTGAGCCGGGAGAGAAAGAACCCTACTTTGCGTGGAGCGGTGCACCATTCGAAGGAACCTCGTTGCCTAAGCTACAAGTAAAAATACAGGCCAGGGTAAACGGAGTCTTGTGCCCGACGACGCCAACTACAAGTTACTTAAGCACCTATACAGGACCCGACGGAAAGGTGCAGGTCCAGGAGATACCCGCAACGGGTCCTACCTACGTCCCTAGCCCACAGCGCATAGGGCCTCCAGCATCCAAGCGCCTTCTCTCTCCCGAGGAGGTCGAGGCCCTGGCCCAGTTGCTACCCGACCCTCAATACGCCGAAGCGATCTTGAACAACGAACCGAGGAATATGTTCCCGGGGGAATCCAAAGAACGACCTGATTGAAAGGGGAACCATGACTGAACCAGAATCTTTTTTCGCAGATGGCGACATCGCCACGAGTTCGCTCCTACCCTCTGGCTACCTGAGCGCCTCCCAGATCAACACCTACCTGCGATGCCAGATGCAGTACTACTGGCGCTATGTGCAGGACATCGTCAGGCCACCCAAGGCCGTCATGGCCGAAGGGAGCGCGTTGCACAAATCTCTGGAACACGCTCTGAGATCGAAGATGTCTGGAACCGGGGTGTACCTGAGTCTCATGAAAGACGCTTGGCGACAAACCTGGGCCGAGAAAGAAAAGGAGGTGGAAGACTGGACCGACGAGGGGAAGAGCAGTTTTTGCCAGCAAGCCGAAACGCGCGGGATGAAATTTGTCGAGATGTACCACGAGCACTTCTTGCCCACAATTGAACCCAAGGGAGTCGAGCAAGACTTTCAACTCTTACTCGGAAAATCCAAGATTCCCATCCGAGGGTTCATCGATCTGATTGACGGGGTGGGGGCAACCAAGTCGGTGGTAGACCACAAAGTTGTGGATCGAGCCAAGTCAGAAGCCGAAGTCGACGGCGATCTCCAGCTCACTCTGTACGCCCAAGCTATGGGAATCTCCAACGTCAGATTCGATTGTTTTGTGAAAACCAAGTCCCCCAAGATCGTCAAGTTGGCCTCAACCAGGAGCGTTCGAGATTTCGTATGGATCGAACTATTGGTCGACCGGGTGGTTCAGGGAATTCAATCGGGGAACTTCATTCCCTGCGCCCCGGGGAGCTGGAGCTGTACCGAGAAGCAGTGTGGGTATTTTGGGATTTGCCGCAAGTAGTTGTAATTACTATAAATTCAAACTTAAAGGAGACCCAATGTCCATCAGCTCCTCCGGAGTAAGTCCTGAGTTTGCCACAATCGCTCAGTTGTACGACACATCGTCCATGTTGCTGGGAGAGGCCCTCCAAATGGAGAAGCGCCCAACCAAAAAGGGAGCCGTCCGAGTCCGAAAGCTCTTGAATGAGATTGGCAAAAATGTCAAACTTGCCAAAAAAGATTTCAAGGAGTTTACGATGGAAAAGTTCGGCGTGAAAGAAGATCCTGAACTGGTGGAATCCGCAAAGAAAACCTCCCGGTGTTCAAAATGCGGATTGTTTCTTTCGAAAGAATCCATAGAATCCAACGTTGTCATTTGTGACCAATGTGGCAGTGAACCTTACGAGTCCCAGGAGGACGTGAATGCCCCAACCGACAACACTGTCGAAGGCTAAGATGATTCCGAGAACTACGATTCAAATAACTCGGGTCCAAAAAGTCCAGCGAGAAATCGTTGATCGGTACGATCGAATCGTTAATCTCTGGATCTCGTTTCACAACTCTGGAAAATATGTCGATGAGTTTTCGAGGGAATTTTATCATGCTGTTGGGCGTATTTTGCAAGGGGTGCAATTAACCCCAGAAGACTTGACCATCGAGCTGCACGAAGTCGTCTCTAACCAAGAGTTCATTGCCAATGGAGGGCACAAGCGTGACAAAGAAAACAGACAAGGTCCAAGAGAAGTCAGTCGGTAAATCTATGATCTCGGTCGATGAAATCTGGGCCGATGATAATCTGCGGGACCCGGGTTGGGAAAAGAGCGTGACCGAGCTCAAAGTGTCTATCCAAGAGAAGGGTCTGTTGCAGCCAATCGGCATTCTGACAAAGGCCAGCCCAGGCAAAGGAAGCAAACTATACAAGGTCATCTTCGGCCATCGGCGCCTGGCTGCTATCCGCCTCCTCGGACAGAAAGTGATCGCAGCTCAGGTCTACAACAAGATGAGCGAGCAGGAAGAGTTCGCCATTCGTCTCAGTGAAAATGCAGACCGCTTGAACCTCGAGCCCCTGGAAGAAGCCAAGGCTTTTGCTCAAGCGATCGAGAAGAAACTCTTCACCGTGAACGAGCTGGCCAAAGCGATCCACAAGACAGCCGGGTACATCAGCCAACGAGTCGGTCTGCTCAAACTCGGTGATGACGTAAAAGATGCTCTGGAAGCTGGGCGCATCAACATCACCCACGCTCGAGAGTTGTGCCGAATCACCGACGACAAACTGCAGAAGAAACTGCTCGCCAAAGCTGAGAAGACAGACATCGACTCGTTCCGCAAGTTGATCGCTGATGCGGGCGAGGGGAAGGTCAAGAATACTGGCAAAGGTCGGCCCAAGAAGAATAAGGGGCCGGAGAATATCATGAAGCCCCGCCAGTGGGACGACGTGAACAAAACCCTCAGCGAACTCAACCGTCGTCAGCTCCAAGCCAAGCAACACGAGGAGCGAATGAAGTCAGAGTACCTGAAGGGTCTGATGCGCGGCATCACCTGGGCACTCCAGATGGGCGGGGCGGATCAACTACTAGAGGTGGAGGAAGCCACAAACACGGTTGACAAGCCTGCGACGAAAACCAAATCGAAACCGGTCATCTCGGTTCTTTCTGGTCCGTTCGCGTGTCAAACAAAAGACGAGACCCCAGAAGTGCAGCCCGAGACAACCTGCGTAGACCCCAACAACATCCAGTAACCCCTAGTTCTCCGCGAATTCTGAACATCGAATCAATTTACTCCGAACTCGCCCCAAAGCCTGAACCTTTATCTGGCGTACTCGTTCGGAGCTCATGTTGATGATAGACCCGATTTGGCGAAGTGACATGGCGGGAGAAACAAGTCCATAGTAACTAAGCAACACGAATTTCTCGCGCGGTGAAAGTTTGAGAACCTGGGACTTGAACGATTCGCGTATTCGTGAATCGTTCAAGTCGCCTGCAAAGTTGCCTACCACCGACATATGGGGGTCGTAGCTATCGTCGGCCACTGTGTATTGGGGATTCCCATCCGAGCGAAGTAAACGACCCAGTTGAACATCCGAGAGTTGGGCACAACCACGTAGGTCCTCTTCTTCGGCCTTTCGTCCGTCACGTTGGAATATCCTATCCTTTTCGCGACTGATTTTGGCCAACGCTTTCTTTCGCCATTTCGGGAGAGGAATCAGATTCGAACTGGCTTCTTCGCGGATGAACAAATGAATCCAGTAAGTAGCATACGATAGGAAGCGCGTGTTAAAGCTTGGGTCGTAACGTTCGAGGGCGTGCAGGATCCCGAGGTTCCCGGAAGCGATGAGGTCCTTGAAGATCTCCGGGTCTCGCGAATAGCGGGCTGAAATCTTTACCACTGTACGTAAGCAATTGTGAACGAGTTCGTCGCGCGCAGAAAGGTCCCTGTTCTTGTAACGAAGAAAAATCGCACGTTCCTCTTTGAGCGAGATTTGCTTGGTTCCAGAAACCTCTTTGTAGTATTGACTGAAAGTTCGGTCCATTGGCCTATTCGAGCATCAGTCTGTTTGATGATGGTACCCAACCAGTTTATGTGTAGAAATGGGGGTTCACAAGAAAAATCAACACTTAGAACTTTATTCATAACATCCCGTTCTATAAACAAAAAACTTTGTCAAATTTGCTTGATTAAGAGTACCTGATTGGCCTAGTATTCAGGACTCAACATTTTCTTTTCTACAAGGAGTAGCTAATGTCAAACGAGATTCAAACAGTCGACCCCTCTGCAAAACTGAGCCTCGAACAAATCGCTGAGGCCGTCCCCGAAGCGTACCGCGAAAAAGTCGTAGGGTTGTTCCGCTTGCTCGACCCTTCCGAGAGCAAGCTCGAGTTGGGAGACCTCGATACCTCGCGGTACGTCTACCGTCCACCCATGATCCGGATCAAGCAGGCTATGTCGCAAACAAACCTTCCCGTCAAAAACGGGGACCTCTACTCGGCCGACACCGGAGAGATTTACGATAGGCCGCTGAAACTCATCCCCATTTTCACCTGGGAAAATCGCATGAAATTCGGGCAAGGTACCGACAAGGAGCTTTGCATTTCCGAAGACAAGGAACACAGCATCAATGGGCTGGAATGCGCTACGTGTCTAGATCGTCCCTGGAGAGACAAGCAGCGGCAAGAATGCAACGATTTTCTTCACTTCTTGTTCGTCACCCCGGATTTCGGGAAGATGTTCAAGATCGGATACTCGGGCGCGAGTGCCAAGGCTGGGCGCAACATCATCAGTCAGTGCATGAGCTCCGGGGAGAATCTCTGGACACGTTTCTACGACCTCAACACTGAAGAGGTCAAGGGGCCCAAGGGTAACTACTACGTAGCAACCACGGTCTTCACCGGATCGACCCCAAAAGAAATCCACTTCGCAGGCGCCGCACTGAACAAAGCTCTGAAGAAAGCGCGGCTAGCCATGAAGTACGATCTGACTACAAAGCTCGCTGAGAACTCTGCCGTAGTTGCCAACGCAATGGCAGGAAATGGGACCGGGACTCCAGCAACGAACATGAAGGACTTCGCCAACCTGTAGTTAACGAATCAGGAATGCCCGGGTTGTGTTGGACAGACAGCCCGGGCATTCCTGTCTTTGCTGGAGGCTAAACGAATGCAACTATCCGATGCAGTTCGTTCAATGAAACCCTGGTCTATGAGCAAAGCCGCACTCGCGAAAAATTGTCCGTTTAGCTTTCAACTGAAATACCAGAAACGAATACGTGAAATACCTCAACCAAAAGGGACCGCCTCCAGAATTGGAAAAGCCGTTCATAAAATGCTTGAAGCTTTTTTACGAGGTGTACCAGAGGACAAACTCTATCAGACATTGGTAAAAATAAGTATGATTGAGAGGCTCACCAGTGTCGAGACCGAAGAAGCTATGAGCTATCTTCACAATATTCGAGCTTTTACCGAAAAGATTAAAGTTTATAAAACTCGCCACGGTATTTCTGAAGAATTCATAGAGCACGAGTTCAGTTTTTCTGACGACCTGAAAGAAACACCTTACAACGGCAAAGACGAAATATTCAAAGGCATCTGGGACTTAGCTCTCAAGACTCCGGACAATTATTTGATTGTCATTGACCACAAGAGTGGGGAAAAGATGGAGACCCCGCAGGTCATCGAAAAGTATGGCCATCAGCATAAACTTTACGCGCTTGGAGCCTTAACAAAGTTCCCTGAGCTGCAAGGTGTGCAGATGGCCTTTAATTTTATACAGCATGACCACATCTCGTGGCTACCCATGCTGTCGCGATTAACTATCGAAAGTGACCTGGTCCCTTGGTTCTTTTCGTATCTCAACGAGAGTGCGGAACGGGCTCATACAGGTCAGCCGGTAAAGAGCTGGTTGTGTCAATACTGTGGCTACCTTCACCTTTGCCCACTTAAAGGAGGGAATTAAACGTGAATCCCAAGTCTTCCAAGAAACATGCGGCACTGAGCCGGGAGTTTCTGAAAGGTCTTTGGGCAAAAATCGGCACAGACAATTGGTTCAGTGTAGCTTGCGAGTTTAAGCCAGATGGCAAATGGAAAAAATCAGGCGATACAATCCGTGGTCTGTGTCTAGAACACCAAGAATCAAACCCCTCAATGGACGTACAAATTGATAAAGGGTTTGTTCATTGTCACGGTTGTGGGTATCGTGAGTGGAACCCGTTAGATTTTTACCGAAAACTCTCTGGTTACAGTACAGTCAACGTTGTCGGCGATATAGCCCTTCGCTTTCAAATAAAATTCCCAAGTAAAATCTCAGAAAAAATTCAGGCTATCAAAGACCACAACGATATGAAGATGGCGATCTTCAGAGCCTGCAGCATGGAGTTCCGAGAGCAACTCATCAAAACGGAACCCTATGCCGAGAAGTCGATCAATTGGTTGCAGTCCAGAAACTTGGACTTCTCAACCAGTCAAATGTGGCCGATTGGAATCGTCCCCCCTGCGGGTAAGATGCTCAACTTACTAGCGCACAACAAAGTTGGCCATCTGCTCCCCATGATTAACGCGTATCTGTACCCAGAAAAAGCGTTCCACTCAATCGGACATGTAGCATTGTTCCCGTTCAGTTCTCCCACCACCGTCGGGCATATAAAAATTCGAGAGCCATTTTCCAAAACGTTTCGAATTTTACCAGACGAATTCTCCGAACGGATGGAAGGTCTGTTTGGACTAAACACCTTCGTTCATTTACTTGGTAATCTGCAAGACACCCCGGTTTACACAGTCGAAGGTGAGTTTGATGCTTTGTCCCTATACTCCCACAGTCAGGCATGTGGGCACGACCTGTGCGTCGTGGCTACAGGCGGAAACTTTGAAACCAGTCTGGGTTGGCTAGCAGACTTTGGCATTAAGAATTTGCAACTATTACCCGACAACGATGGCGGTGGAATTGCCTGGGCTCAAAGCATTCTGCGAAAAAGTCCAAATGCAAGCCGAGTTCTCAACTGGCCCAAGACTATCGACGAACGGGTTGACCCAGAGGAGGCTGTTGGCAAATTCGGATTCGCTCCGTTCTGGGAGATAGTGCAAAACAACCTGCTGTCCAAATCTGACTGGGCTTACGATGTCCTGTCGTATCAGATCATCGATGTCGATGATGTAACCCGCCTCGATCGCGTATCGAACGTATCCAAGTGCTTGTTCGATTCAGACCGCTCGGCGTTCTTGCAACGAGTGCAAAAGGAACAAGGGGTTGACACGAGTTTGATCCCCGGACTTCAAGCCACCTTTGAAGACGATTCCATTGAGAGTTTCGTCATCAAAGTTGCGCGCGATATGGGCGAACGGTACCTACCTCTTTACTTTGAAGACAATGGGCCATCCCGCCAATTCGTCATGTATAGTCTGCCCACCAAAGAAATCCTTACCTTCCCTATTGGAAAAGGAAATGATCGCGGGCGTACCGAATTGCAGAGAGACCGAGGTTTTACACTCGATGACTATTTTCGAAAACTTGGCGAACCGATAAGTGTGGGTTTCAAAGTGAATAAAGATGGAATCCCGATACCCAAGACGTATGAAACTGTCACCAAGTTACGGAACCTGTGCTTCCAGCAATCTATAGAAACAGTAAATTTATGCGCAACCCCCAGAGCTCGGGTAGAGGAGCTAAAACGTGGTGTCCACTGTGTGGATAACAACATTTACGTATCAAACGGACGATCCCTTATCAAGGGAGAGAATATCGACAACGAAATGATTTTCTCCGAGATGGAGACCCCCAAACTCGATACTGGTAAACGACATGTCCTATTTTCTCCTGGGACCAAACGCTGGAGTGAATTTATAAATACTCCAGACGATCTTTACGAGGGGAAGGGGTACGATCTCAAAGAAATCTTTGAAACTGTCGTAGACTTGCTAGATAGTTGGATACTGGAGGGTAAAGAAAATGGGATCTCGCAGCAATTTTTAGCCGCCGACCTACTCTACACGACTGTTGCTAGCGCCTTTCCGACAATGACCATGCTACGCTTGAAGGGACCGTCCCACTCTGGAAAATCAGCGCTCATGTCCTTTCTCTACCGTAATAGAGACCCGTCTGGGTATTACCTATGCGAAGCAGCAGAGTACGTCGACAGCTATTCGTGGGCTGGTATACGCGGTTTGATGCAAGGGAGCAAACTCAGGTTGTGTATGGACGAGTTCGAACAGTCGAATCGCGCCGGATCGAATCGTCAAGGGGAGGCAGTTAACAATATCCTATCCAATGTCCGCAACACAGGTCAGGGGTCAATCTCCACCATGGGGACAGCAAATATGGGATTCAGCGAATTCGCTCTGAACTTTCCCATATTCGTAGCAGGCATTCACTCGATGAACGAATACCGGGACCTTAGCCGTTTCGTTCCTATTGAAACCATACGCATCGATACCCTGCAATCCCCCCTATCAAAAATTCGTAGCAAAATGACCCCGGAACAAATCCGAGAATTGCGCAAGAGGGTTACACTTTGCATGTTCACCCGGATACCCGAAATCGCCAGCACGTACAAAACCATAAGCCACGAACTCAGTAAATTTGGATTGCTTGAGAGGTTGGTTACTGCGGTTACCCCAGCGGCTTGCATCATGAAACTAGCTGGGATACCAGACTACATGGAAACTGTCGAGAAGTTCATACGTCTCAAAGCAGCTCAAATTTGCAACACTGTCGACGACGATGACGCGGCCCCTCTCATCAAGAGTATCCTACGGACCCCATTCCCTTCGTACATGGTATCCCCCAATCTCGCAAAATCAGTCGTCCACCTCGAAGAGTTATTCAAAGACCCCACCGCCTACGACCTATCATCGCTAGGAGTATACCTGCTCGATTCAAAGTATTTAATGATACGTTGGATTGAACTGACAGCCACGGTTTTAAGTAACGCCAAGAACTTTCGATACCGCTCCCCACAGAGATTGCGTAGTACGCTAGCCAACAGCAGATACGACATTGCCAAAGTATCGCTACCTCAAACCATTCAAACCAAAATCAACGATCTCATTGGTACAAGCGCCAACGAATACGATTATTCCATAATCGACCTACAATCCCTTGGCGTCTCGATTCAGAATTACCATCATTCCATGGTTGCACAGGTGGCTCCCCCCACCCAGAACGAGTGTCTATCCAAATTCGGCGACATATAAAGGAGGGTTCCATGGGTTCGCACACCTACACTCCCGATATGAAGACGGAACTATGCAAAGGGTGCCCGTCATTCAACGAAGTTTGTGCCAATATCGGAACGGGTGGGGCAACTCCAGCCCACCTGGCAATCATCCCCTACATGCCTACTCACCATGCGATCGTTGGATCTGGATCGTTTCTGGACCTTGACAAAAGCTTGGTGGCTAGGGTCATCAACGAAGTTCAACGAAAACGTTTCAAAGACCTCAAAGTCTACTACTCTTACGCCGTACGAACTGTGTCCAAACCTACCACGGACCATGTCAAGCGGTGCGCGGCCCTACTCAAAAAAGACCTCGCTGGTATTGAACCAGCGGGGTCTTCTTTTGACCTCCCTGTTTTCATCACTACTGGATCCGAACCGTTGAAATCCCTGGGCATCCCAGTGGGAAAAGTTGAAAACATCTTTGGAAGAGCTATCGATTACACACTTATCACCCCTCAAGGGGAGAAGAAAACCAAAGTCTACCCTCTTATTTCTCCGAAGAAGCTAGCGGCTACACCGGGTCTAATCTACCAGGTTGAGAAGATCCTGGAGCAAGCAATCATGCGAGCTCTGGGGGTAGAACCCGACGTTGTAAAGATCGATTATCAGTACCCCAGGTCCCCCACTGAAGTTGCCCAGTTGATCACGGATATATTTCACTACCAGCGCGACAGCATATCCCCGAACAAGTGGAATATCTCAATCGACACCGAGACCAACACCTTGCATCCGTACTCGCATCCTGACCCAAAGCTGCTCATGGTCTCTATCGGCTGGGACGAAGGGAAAGCAGCTACCATTCTGATCGATCACCCTGACTCGGGGTACAGCAAAGAAGAACGGGACCAAATTCTCGACCAAGTTCGATGGCTTCTTGAGAGTAGCAAACCCAAAGTATTTCACAATTACAAATTCGATTTGAAATTTCTAGAGACGCTCCACAAGATCAAAGTTTCGAACGTCAAGTGGGATTCGCTCCTGGGCGAGCATTTCCTGGACGAAGATAAAAAGGATATGTTCTCCCTCAAGAAAATTGGACCCATCTATGCTCCGGCCTACCAAGCCTATGACGACGAACTCAAGGATGAGCTCCAGAAAGATAAAAAATCAAACGACATCTACACCGATGCCGACCTTCTCGAAATGGCCATCAATGGCACGGTACCAGATGAAATCGAAGTGGACGATGAGAGTCGATACCCCAAATGGTTGCAGCTTAGTGAACATCTCATTGAACAGGCGGGGCTCAAAGAAGATGTGAAAGTAAAAACTGGAGAACAAAAAAAGTTCGTCAAGGCTGCTCTCGCCAGAACCAACAAGGTTATTCGCACGCTAAAAGTCACCCTCCGTCTACATGCCCCCAAGAAGAAAAAGGATGCGGGGTTTGAAACCGTCTCCCTCCCTACGATCCTGAAGTACGCCGCAGCGGACGCCGACGTCACCTGGCAAGTACTCCGTGGCCAGATCGAACGAGTTGGCCTCGAAGGTACCATGACCAACGGTGTAAATGTCATGAGAAGCTTATACATACCAGCTAGCCGTGTTATAGCGGGCATGGAGTGGCGTGGCTTTGCCATCGACAAACCCCACATGAAGCATCTCGAGCGCGAAGCTTCCCGCCGCGCCAAGGAACTCACCGATGGCCTTATCGTACTGGCCGACACCGTCTTCAACCCCAACTCCCCTCCCCAGACCTTCAAGACAATGTTCGAGAAGATGGGCTTCACCGCCATCGCCGGAGTGTTCACCGAGAGCACCAATAAGAAGGCCATGGAGCAGTTCATAGCGCATTACGCGGCAGATGACCCTCGGAGTGTGTTCGCAGAAAAGCTTGTTCAGTACCGAGAGGCCAATCAAGTCCTGAAGACCGTCAACAAGAACATCAAGAAGAACATGGCGTCTGATGGGCGGATACACACCCAGTTTCACCTACAAGGTACTACAAGTGGGAGACTGAGTTCTTCCGGCCCAAATCTGCAAAATTTGCAAGGGATTGCAGGTCGCCGGGTTCGCGAAGTCAACGGAGAAGAAGTCGTTCTCTACCCCGGGTACAACATCAAAAAGCTCTTCGTACCCAGCAAGCCTGGCTACCTCATCGTCAACTGCGACATTGCAGGAGCCGAACTTCGAACGTTCACGGCTTACGCTCCAGACGACGAGCTCATCGCGGCCATGAACAACGACAAGGACATCCACAGCTTCGTAGCATCAAAGATTTATGGCATTCCCTACGAAGAAATCCTGGCCAAGAAGGATACGGACCTTACCATCGCCAAGTATCGAAAGAAAGCCAAGGTCGTGGTCTTCTGCACCCTCTACGGTGGCGGACCCACCAAGATTGCTGAATTGTCTGGCGGTACCATCGATGAAGCGAAGCAGACCCAGATGTTCTTGTTCCAGGCGTTCCCAAAGATTCAGGAGTACATCGAAGGGGTTCGTGAAGAGGTTAAACGTTACCAGAAAGTTTCGACCGTATTTGGTCGGTATCGCCGGTTCCCCAATCTGATCCTGGATCGCAATGACCGAGCGGCTTGGTCCAACGCTTATCGTGAAGCTGTGAACTTCAAAATCCAATCGACTTCAAGCGACTTGGTTTTGTCCCAGCTCATCGAAATTGACGACAATATAAAAGAGCTTGAGGGCGACCTGTTACTCACCGTGCACGATTCCTACGTTCTACAAATCCCCGAGAAGAACACTGACAAGCTTTTTCCCTTCTTCGATAAGTACATCACCCAACGGGTAAAAGAGAAGTTCTCGTTCTTACCAGTCAAGTTTACTTATGACTTGGAAGTTGGACCGAGCTATGGTGAGACCGACGCAATCAAAAGACCTAAAGAAAGGATCCTCGAATGAGCATCGACTCTTTGCCGCACCCATACGATACGGAAAGGCTGAAAGTTTACTTCATCGTTTCCACGGGAGCGGCCATTGCTGCTCAAGAAATTGAGCCATTGAGTGGTATAAGGATACGCGTTAGCCATCCTGCTACGTTTCGACCCAAAGAAGATGGCACTGGATTCGAGTTTGTTCCAGTGTTGTTTGTCGAAAAGGAGATGGAACTTTTTAGCACTGCGTTGCTAGGGATGATCGACATGCCTGACATTGTCAGATCATCGTATCTGGAGTACGTCAGGAAAAGAGAGAACAGCCTACCCAACTAACGAAAGGGGAAAATCATGAAAAACGAACTAGCGATCATGGGCGTTACCGGCGACACCAAGATTCTTTGGGATGCCGACAACAAGGACGAAGTGGACAATGCTCGAGAGACGTTCAATCGTCTCAAGAAAAAGGGTTATGTGGCTTACACAGTCAAGGGAAAAAATGGGGACAAGGGTGAGATCTTAAAAGAATTCGACCCAAATGTCGAACGAATCATCATGGCACCCGCCGCTGTCGGAGGCTGAGATGGTTCCGTATAGCAGCGCCATCTCCGGTACCAGCACCACGAGCGACGCTACTTGGGTTCGCTGGAACAACATCTACACCACGGGTACTGGGTCTTCGACGTGCATTACAACATGTGGCAATTCCGAGAACCCTATGATTTGGCGTACGTGGAACAATGATTGGACCAGTGCTTCGAATGCTTCGAACGAAATTCGTATTTACAGCACCGGTGCAACAACCACGTCCGATCAAATCTGGACCTACTGGAATGACCAATGGCAACAGACGCATGTGTACCCAATGCCTTTGGAAGAGACCCAGAGACGACAGGGGCAACTCGAGCATCTTCAGGGCCGGGGTCTCATACGACCAGTTTCTGCTGAACAACGCGAGCAGTGGCAGCGTGAAGACGCTGAACGACGTCGCGTTGCCGAGGAGCATGTAAAGAAGCTCGCCGAAGAACAAGCCATGGCCAAGGAGCGCGCTGAGAAACTCCTCCGGTCCTGCCTATCGCCTCAGCAGCAAGACGAGCTAGAGCGACTACACCACTTTCACCTGATTGTCGGGAACAAGAGGTATCGGATCAACCGAGGGCGTTCGCGTAACATCCAGCTCATCGACGAGACAGGCAAAGTTGTCAAACACCTGTGCGCCCATCCGCGCGAGTACGTTCCTGACGCCGACACCATGCTAGCCCAGAAGTTGATGTTGGAGACCGACGAAGAGAGCTTCTTGAAGATTGCCAATCACAGTTAAGCCACCTCCCACTCTGTGTCCCTCATCTCGTAGAAGAACTCGACCTCGCCACGTACAATCTTCATGGCCAACCAGGCATAGACCTGGGCGTGCAAGCAGTCATCCGGGGCTGTCGGAGGGTGGGTCCATATCCTGCGCTCCGTCAGCCCGCTATTTACCCGATCCTCATAGATGTTCAAGACGTCCTGAATCGGTATGGCCATCTGCCGAACGTTCGGGTAGATGACCTCGTGGTTCTTGAGGGCCAGGATGTACGAATCGATGACGGCCGTCCGGTTGACCAAGAACCGATTGGCCTGAGGACTCCAGCGAATCAGCTTGGTCCCCTGCATGCTCCCGCCATACTGGCTCTGCCCTACCCTGTGTGGCCCCAGGATGTCCCGCAGTCGAGAGTTGGCAATCGCCCCGCCGCCCGCATCGCCCACGATGTACTTCACCCCGACCTGCTGACAAATCTCAGCGATGGCATCCACATTCGCGGACGGGTTCTCCTCGGAGAAGACCTTGAAATATATAGTCTTGTGCTTGTAGTCCGCGGTCAACCCGAAGATCCAGAGCACCGTCCGCGAGATAGCCCCACGCGAGTCCGACCCACCGCCCCAGTCTACCCCCGCCACGATGGTTCTCAGCCCCTGCTGCACCCGGGGCGGGATTGGCATTGCAATGAAGTACTCCATGTCGCACAGAGCAATCAGGTCCTCCTGGTTGATGCTGCGCGAGCCGATGGCATCGGAGACCCCCAGGACCTCGTTCTTGAACTTGGTGTCCGAGTAGATTTGCATCTTCTGCAAGATGCGCTTCCACCGCTCATACACCTCGTTGTTTTTAGGCATGATTGGCTGAGATATATGAAACCCTTTGATGTCAGCCATCGGATTGAAATTGTACCACTTCCCAGATCGCGGATTCAGGGCGTGCCCGCACTTGACACAAATCAATCCACGCATACCGATCGACTTGACCGAATCGACAAATTGCCACGAGCCGCACCCCTCGCACTTCATGATCCACTCGGACTGGGTGCTGTGCTTCCAGAGAAACTCGATGGTATTGTCCATCGTCTTGGGCGTGCCCGCATAGACGATGTAGCCATAGTCCGAGTTGGCCATGCACTCTTTTACGACTGGAACGACCGCATCATAGACGATATCCTGAACCTCATCGAGAAACTCTCGATCGGCCGAGATTCCTCGGATACGGTCTGGATCGTCATCAGCGTAGGACAAACTGATCTCGGAACCGTTCTTCAGAATCTGCAAGAGGACATTGTGCGTACCGCGCCCATCATAAAAGTTGTCATAAATCATGGGCGAGTAGTAGATAATCTTGGCCAGACGGGTGTTGGAGAATTTCGATGTTTGTTCTTTCGTAGGCGAAATGTACAAGGTCTTGAAGTGCGGGTGCACAATAGAATCAGTGATGATCAAGTTTGCACAGCAGGAGCTCTTTGCCACCTGCCGACCAGTTTTCAATAATATTTCAGGAGAACTCGAATCATATATACCGTAGAAGAAAGGGTAGTCATGTAAAGAAAAACGTTTCCCGTCAATCGTTAGAACGGTTTCCGCAAGTTTAGAACGCGTAACCGACGGCCTATTTAGTAAGTGCTCGTTCATGTTTCCAATTCCAGTGTACCAAAAACTCGAATATTGACAAGGAGAAGCATCACTATGGCGGACAAAAGTGAAAACGTATCCAGGAATCACTTCTGGGATAGTCTGGGGATCATCCCATGTTCCCTTGATGAGGCGGGGAGAATCGCCATGTTCTGTTGGGGGTGTGGCGACGTCCCGCTCTTCGTAGCCGAGACGGGGATTGGCAAATCGCAGAAAGCCCGGCAACTCGCTGCGCAACTGGGGTGGGATGCGTACTTCAAGTTCCTGGCCCACTCGGAACCCGAGGACCTCACGGGGGTTCCCTACCCTGACAACGGCTCCGGAACCTACAGTTTCCTGTGCGAGAAGATTGTTCGCCAAATCATCGATAGCCAGAAACGCACTTTGATCGTTTTGGACGAACTGAACCGTTGCGAAAAGGTGGTTGCGAACGGAGCATTCACCATGTTTGAGGACCGTCGATACGGAGGGCACCCACTCCCACCCCACGTTTTCCTCATGGGCTGCATGAACCCCTCCGAGGAGAATTACCTGGTAAATGAATTCGAGAAGGACCCCGCTTTCCGACGTCGACTCTGTTTTATCGGAATCCAACTCGACGCAATGGTCTGGCTCCAATGGGCAACCGGAAAGTCCCGGATCCCGCTGAGTGAAGAGATTCAGATTGACCCCGCGGCCTTCGAAGACTACCGCGCCCAACTGAAAACTCCTATCCACCCTCACGTGGCTGATTACATCCGAATCAACCCGTCGAGCCTGGTGGACATCCAGGGTCGGGATGCCGGAAAGATCTCAACCAACCCCGCCAGCTGGGACAAGGTGTCCCGAACGCTGCAGTGGATGGACTGGAACAAAATGGATCTTGGCAAGTACATGACTACGTTCAAATACAAAACGATGGGGCACATCGGATTCGGTCAAACGGACAGTTTCATGATCTGGCTCCGGGACCGAGAATCGTTGATTGACCCCAACCTGATTTTCCGGTATCCGAAGGTCCGGGACAAAGTCCTCTACCTGGTAAAAGAAGGTCGCAACGACCGACTTTCCATGCTCATCGATGGTCTGGCTTTGACCATGGTCGAACAAGAGAAAGTTCCGGAGAATAAAGAGTTAGATGGGTACATTCAATTCTTGCAGGATTTGCCTCTGGAGTTAGCCAGAACGTTCTTCCAGAAACTCGACAACATGAGCATCGATGATCACCAGGGTTACTCGGCCAAGTTGTCCATTGGAATGCAAGGGCACACTGAGCTGATCAATATCACCAAATCGATTTTCGGAACAGACGAAAAGGTCGTGGCGAAGTTCGCTTCGGCGTGAGTCCTAGGTCAAATCCGCAATCTCTCGATGCAACGCCTCTGCCTGAGATCCCACATACAAATGGATAGCCGCCAGCTTTCCCAGCTGGATATCCACCGCTGATTCCGCCAAGGTGAGCTCCTCGAGCTTCTCCTTGTTGACCGTCGCCCAGGTGTCGGAAACCGCCTGGGCGACGGTCTTGTTCTGGTTGAACTTGTCGAGTTCTTCTTGAGCAAAGACGAGCAACTCAGGGGCCAGAACAAGACCTTCCCGATGCATGGACAGAGCTGCGTACTTGGTCGGCTCGTAGTCGTAGGGGTTCTCGCGGCCCGTGTGGCGAGCCAGTATCTCGAACAAAAATACGGCCCAGGACAACTCGGCCGGAGACGCCTCTTGGACCGTATCCGGGGTCGAGATTTCGTTGTTGAAAGCCTTGGCCGAATTCTCAAAAATCAGGGCGTCCCAGTGGAACGCGTCGTTGTGAATCGCCGTGATGAAAGCTGAGACTTTGTCACGATTCACCAGGGGCAAATCTAGTTGGAACTCGTTCACGAGTTCCAACCAAATCGACTCTGGCTCCCAAACCAAAAAAGAGTTGGCATGAAAGAGTTGAACCAGCGAAAAATACAACCCGAACGGAGAAGTTTTGTCATTCTTCAGGTACTCGCGCGCCTTCTCAACTTTCTTCGGGTAGTCTCCCTTCTCGTAAAACACGAGAGAGTGCAGAGCTGTCCGAAACAAAACCGGCAATGCCGTCTTGAGGTCAATTGCCACTCAGGCCCCCAGTTGCGCCAGAAACGTATTCAACAGGTCCCGGGGCATGGTGGGCAGTACGACCTCCACCTTCTCCGGGTCAAGCTGCCCAGAGGCATCCGTCAGGTCCTGGAGCACGTCCGGCCCGAAGACGTCCGCGTAGACCTGGGGATCGACGCTCAGGATGGTCTCGATGGGGACCGGGCGTCCCGCCAGGTCGAGCGTGGCCGCCGCCATTTTTTCCGTGTTGAAGACCGTCTCCAGGGGGTTGAGCAGTTTCCTGCCGTAGTACTTCTCGAGCTCGCCCGCGTTGTCCAGCTCCTGCACAGCGCTGGCCACCTTGATGAGCCCTTCCCGGTCAGTGATGACAGCCGGGAAATTTTCCAGTGATTCCGAGAGTTTGAGAAACCCATGGCTGATTTCTGCGTCGGGGACCACCTGCGCGCGAACGTCCAGCCAATCCCGCAGGGCCTGGGTATCGCAGACTGTCATCCCGGCCAACTTGAGCATGTGCGCAGGCACCCTCACCTGGTGGTCCACAGCCTTCTTCACCAGGTTCAGGGCCGCGGTAGCCTGGTCGTCCACGCTCATTCGGCGCTGGTTGCGCTCGATGGCCTCGGCGGCCAGCCCCACGTCTTCGGCTGTCTTCACAGAAAACCGCTTGATTTGTGGTAAAAGATAGTTGGAATCATCGTCAACTTTCGCCACTTTTTCATGCAGCGGCAGTTCGATCCCATAAATGGCCAGGGCTTTGTCACAGGTCTTCAAGACTTCGTCTGGGATCCCTGCTTGCTTGGCCATGTACACCCGGGACAGGGCCGCCTGGTCGGGGGAGTCGATGGGAAACAAACGACGCTCTTGCCAAGCAAACGCTTGGTCCATGCGGGCGTCGTTTTCTTCGAGATTCAGTTCAGCTTCTTTGATGAAGGGATCGATCGCGCTGAATTCCTGCAAGCAGGCATTCAACATTTGATACCCATG
>Ga0315283_10001388_pt1 | contig 19484 bp, 17 predicted proteins | sample YL17G09_0_MG_FD_204541 | JGI IMG/M metagenome (GOLD analysis project Ga0315283, IMG submission 204541) | Sediment microbial communities from Yellowstone Lake, YNP, Wyoming, USA - YL17G09_0 | ecosystem: Environmental > Aquatic > Freshwater > Lake > Sediment | place: USA: Wyoming | collected... | reverse complement strand
GCGAGCTCCCGACTGCCGCGGACTGCGCCGCCATCACCGAAGAGTGGCAGAAACGCAGCGTCCTGCCGCAGTATCTCCTCGATACGATGAACGCCGTCGCCAAGGATACGCACCCGATGACCCAGTTTTCACTGGCCATCCTCCAGCTCCAGCGGGAGTCGGAGTTCGCCCGGCGCTACAAAGAGAAAATGCCCAAGTCGCAGTATTGGGACGCGACGTTCGAAGACGTCATGAACCTCATCGCCAAGCTCCCCAACATCGCCGCCTACATCTACCGCCGGTCCTACAAGGGCGGCAAGCACATCGCCCCCAACTTGAAGCTCGACTGGGGCGGCAACATGGCTCACATGCTCGGCGTCACCGACGACCCGTCATTCAAAGAGCTCATGCGGCTCTACCTCTGCATCCACAGCGACCACGAGGGCGGCAACGTGTCGGCTCACACGACCCACCTCGTCGGCTCGGCCCTGTCCGACGCCTACTACTCCCTGTCCGCCGGCATGAACGGCCTGGCCGGGCCGCTCCACGGGCTGGCCAACCAGGAAGTGCTCGGCTGGATCCAGGACCTCATGAAGGATCTCGGCGGCGTCCCGACCAAGGAACAGCTCGAGAAGTACATGTGGGATACCTTGAACGGCGGGCGGGTCATCCCCGGCTACGGCCACGCCGTCCTTCGGAAAACCGACCCCCGCTACATGGCCCAGAGGGAATTCGCCCTCAAGCACATGCCGGACTATGACCTGTTCAAGGTCGTCAGCATGGTCTACGAAGTCGCGCCCGACGTCCTGACCAAGCACGGCAAGACTAAGAACCCCTGGCCGAACGTCGACGCGCATTCCGGCGTCCTCCTCTGTTACTACGGGGCCGTCGAGTACGATTTTTACACCGTGTTCTTCGGCGTCTCCCGAGCGCTCGGCGTCCTGGCCCAGCTCGTCTGGGACCGCGCCCTCGGCCTGCCGATCGAGCGGCCGAAGTCCGTCACCACGGAATGGCTGGAGGCCTTCATCAAGGAGAATCCCCCGGCCGCTAAGTAAACGTCTCTTGTAGAGCAGACGTCAAGGGCTGTTCGTCCTCATCGCCGACGGTGAGGGCGAGCGGCCCTTTTTTATTGGGGACACAATACCATTTTCCGAATTTCACCTCACCCCGAATAGACCACCCTGGCATTTGTATATTACGGACTGGCAGGGGGGAAATTCGGAAAATGGTATTGTGTCCCCGATTTTGCTATCATCCCATTTTCGAAACGCGCGGGAGGAGGACAGGAATGGAACACCGGATCGGGCTCATCGGCTGCGGCACCGTCGGGCAGGGACTGCTCGGCATTCTCGACGAAAAAAAAGACTTCCTCCGCGACGCCTTCGGCTTCGAAGCCCGGGTCGTGGCCATCACCGACAAGATCAAAGGGACGCTCCTCGCCCCCGAAGGGATCGACATCCCCACCGTCCTGGCCCTCCTCGGCCAGGGCAAGGGCCTGGCCGAATACTCCAAAGCGACACCGGACCAGGTCGAACCGCTCGACCCCCTGGACATGATCGAACGGACCGACGCCGACATCATCGCCGAGATGACCTACACCGACCTCAAGACCGGCGAGCCGGCGACGAGCTACATCAAGAAGGCCCTCCTCCGCGGCAAGCACGCCGTCACCTCGAACAAGGGGCCGGCCGCCCTCCATTACCGCGACATCCAGGACCTGGCCCGCAAGAACGGCGTCCAGTTCCGGATCGAGGGCACGGTCATGAGCGGCACCCCGGTCTTCCACCTGGCCGAATGCGGCCTGGCCGGGAACACGGTCCGGGAGGTCAAGGGCATCCTCAACGGGACGACCAACTTCATCCTGACCAAGATGGAGACCGAGGGCATGGACTACGGCCCCGCCCTGGCCCTGGCCCAGAAGCTCGGCTACGCCGAAGCCGACCCGACGGCCGACGTCGAGGGCTTCGACGCCCTGGCCAAGATCGTCATCCTGTCCAACGTCCTCCTCGGCGGTTCGCTCAAGACGACGGACGTCCCCTGCAAGGGGATTTCAGCCATCACCAAGGCCGACGTCGAGGCGGCCAAGGCCGCCGGTTTCCGCTACAAGCTCATCGCCCACGCGAAAAACGAGGCCGGGGTCGTCACGGGCAACGTATCGCCGCAAAAGCTCTCCCTCGCCGACCCGCTGGCCGGGGTCATGGGCGCCCACAATGCCCTCACCCTTGAGACCGACCTCATGGGCAAGGTCACCATCCAAGGGGCCGGCGCCGGCAAGGTCGAGACGGGCTTCGCGATACTATCGGACATTCTGGCGATCCACCGCTGCTAAGGAACCCAGGCCGTTTCTTCCGCTCCTATCAGGCCGAGGGATGTCCTCGGAGCGAGGATAAGCGGTGATTTAGCCATCACGGTCCGGATTCGATCAGGGCCCTCGCGTATCCGGTCCGTGATGACGTAAAGAATCACCGCCGCGAGCGGAGACAACCGCCAAAACCAAGGCTGAGGGGTATCGTCGACGGGAGCATAAAGCGGGGATTTAGCTTTCCCGGGACGGATACGCGGACTCCTCCCATCGGATCCGGACCGGGAAAGCGCTAAGAATCACCGCGCGGACGGCGACGATACCCCGAGGCCGAACTTGACTCGGCGCCCTTCTTCTTTATATGCTAGGGGCGCAGTAACAACTGTGTCATGTCGTTTGTCATAACGCTTTTTTCCAATCCTTTCGAGCCGCCGTCTATCCCGACAATCCCACTGGAGGACCCATGAGCTCCGCCCCGAAACTATCGCCCGGAGTCCAGAAGTACGTCGACGCCGCTCGGAAGCTCCTGGCCCAGCGGGAGGCCTCGCTAACCCGGATGAAGTCCATGAAATTCGACACCATCGCCGTCCACGGCCTTTACACGGTCGAGGAGGCCCTCGAACGGAACCAGGGGGCCGTGATCGAGCCCCTCTACCTGTCCTCCGCCCAGGCCTACGCCGACTCGGACGAGCTCGAGGCCGCCCTCGCCTATCTCGTCCCGACGTGGTGCTACACGCGGATCGCCAACCCGACGACCTATTACCTCGAATGGGTCCTGGCCCTGCTCGAGGGCTACCGGACCGGCTACGACACCTCCTGCCTGGTCACCGCCTCCGGCATGTCGGCCATCGCCGCCGCCGTCGACCCATTCCTCGTCGACCAGAAGGACGGCCGGCCGGAACGGAAGAACTTCGTCACCTGCATCCAGGTTTACGGCGGCACCTACCAGCATTTCGCCATCCGTAAAAAGAAAGAGCGCGGCATCGACGTCCGTTGGGTTCAGCACCCCTGGGACATGGAGGATTGGAAAACGAAGATCGACGAGGACACGCGTTTCCTCTACATGGAGATGCCGTCCAACCCCCAGCAGTCTTTCACCGACATCAAGGTCCTCGCAGACCTGGCCCATTCCTGGGGGATCCCGCTCATCGTCGACGCGACCTGCGCCACCCCGGCCCTGATGCGGCCCATCGCCCACGGCGCTGATATCGTCGTCCACTCCCTGACGAAATCGATCACCTCGGGCGGGCTGGCCATCGGCGGCGCGCTCATCAGCCGCAAACCCATCACCACGAAAGTCGTCAACGACAGTCCCCTGTTCAAGGAGAGCTTCGCCGAGTACGTGAAGTTCCTGCCCTGCCGCGATAACGGCCCGGCGGCCTCGCCCTTCAACGCCATGGTCGCCCTGAACGACCTCCGGACCCTCCGATCCAAGATGGACCTCGTCAGCACGAATTGCCAGAAGGTGGCCGAGTACCTCCAGTCCCATCCTCGGGTCTATCAAGTCGATTACCTGGGTCTGCCCAGCGATCATCTCCACGGGGTGGCCAAAAAATACATGAAACTCGTGGATTCCGACGACGGAAAAGGAAATGAGGTCAACCGCTACGGCCATCTGATGAGCTTCCGGGTCGACGGCTCCCCGGAGAAAGCGAGGAAAGTCTTCGACAACTTCAAGATGATCTTCCGGGCCACCGACCTCGGCCGGATCAAGAGCGTCGCCACGATCCCGGCCATCTCGACCCACCAGCAGCAAGGTGAAGAAGCGCGGCGGCTGGCCGACGTCCCGCCCCAGCTCATCCGGCTCTGCGTCGGCGCCGAGCATCCCGACGACGTCATCACCGACCTGGACCAGGCCCTGCGGTCGCTGTAAAAACATAACTATGCCCGAAGCAATAAAATGACTGGATACAAGGGCCGCTGGGCCTGGGTCGACCTGACCAACCGGACGATCCGCGTCGAGCCGGCCGACGCCGGATACTGCCGCGATTACGTCGGCGGCCGCGGCCTCCAGGCCAAGCTCCTGGCCGACCACCTGGAAAAAACGGGCCCGCTCAAGGACCCTCTCAGCCCGCAAAACAGGGTCATCGTCGGCAACGCCGCACTCAACGACACCGCCGTCCCGACCGCCGGGCGCGGTTCCTGCTCGTTCGTCGGGACGATGGCCCGATCGCCCGAGCCGGCCCCCTGGATCCCGGGCCACAAGCCCATCTACGGGCTCGTTACCCACTCGAGCGCCGGAGGCCTTTTCCCGAACATGCTCAAGCGGTCCGGTTTCGACCAGGTCATTATCGACGGCCGGGCCGACCGCCCGGTGCGCCTCGAAGCCGTGGACGGCGCCATCCGCATCATAGACGCCGAGGACGAGCTCTTCGAAAACGCCCAGGGACGCCGCGTCCCGCGGCGCGCTTCCGAGATCACGGACGCCATCGCCGCCCGGATCAAAGGCGCGTCCACGCTGACCGTCGGGCCGGCCGGATGGAACCTTGTCGACTTCGCCTGCCTCACGGCCGACTATCACCGCAACTTCGGCCGGGGCGGGGCCGGGGCCGTCTTCGGTTCGAAGAACCTCGTCGCCATCACCGCCTACGGCAAGGACGCCGTAGCCTACGCCGACGCCGGAGCGTTCAAGACGTTCGGGCAGGAGATCGACAAGCTGGTCAAGGCCAGCGTCGACGACCCCAACCGGACGGCCTCCTTCCGCCCGACGACGGGCACGACCTGGTGGCTCGACCGCGCCTTCAACGGCCGCTACCTGGGCGCCAAGGGCGGCTATCTCCCCTGGCACAACTTCGACGAGGGGGCCTTCGACCCCGCGGACTACGACAAGGTGTCGACAGACGCGTTCCTGGCCATTTCCGGAAAGCACAATGTTTGCAACAAGTGCCGGCACGTCTTCTGCACCCGCTCGGCCAAGGTCGAATCGGGCCCTTACGCGGGCGAAGGCATCCGGCCCGAGTTCGAGACGATCGCCCTGTGGATCAACTGCTGCATCCTCGACCGCGACGCTATCTTCCACCTGAATGCCTTGTGCAACGAGCTCGGCGTCGACACGATGACCTTCGGCAGCGTCATGGCCGGGGCCATGGAGCTGGCCGAGAAAGGGTTCCTCGCGAAATACGGAAACGCCCCGAAGTTCGGGGACGCGGCCGGCATGGTCCGGACGCTCAAGGACATCGCCTATCGTTCGACCGAGCTGGGCCGGCTCCTCGGCGGCCACTCCGACCGTGTCATCGCCGAGGTCACCGCGGGTGCCCCGCCGGCCGCCCTCTCCGAGATCGCCTACTGCCTGACGACGGCCTACGGCGGGCTCGGCTACGCCGGGATCCACCCCAAGGCCTTCCCGGGCATGTTCACGGCTTACGGCACATCGAATCGGGGGCGCGGCGACCACACGTACGCCTGGACGATCCAGGCCGAAGAGGGCGGGCTCAAGGACGCCCGGGATCTGGCCGCCTACGTCGCCGAAGGACAGGCCGGCAAGGCCCTCGTCGATTCCCTGGGGCTCTGCGACTTTTTCACCGGCGACATCACGGCCGAGCCGTTCCTTTCGCTTTATGGCGCCTTGACCGGGACCTCCTACACGCCCGAATCTTTGAAGGAATGCGGCCGCCGGATCTACGCGCTCGAGCGCCGCCTGAACAACCTCCAGGGCCGGGACAGGGCCTATGACTCCTTCGTCCCGCCCAAGCTCAAGGTTCCGCTCGGCCGCGGCGCCCACCAGGGCCAGGCCGTCGACGAGGCCTTCTACAACTCCGTTCTCGACGCCTATTACGAGGCCTGGGGTTGGTCGAGAAGAGGGACAGTCGTCTGATGGAAAAGCTGATTATCCGGGGCGGCCACGACCTGCGGTTGAGCGGCGAAGTCCGCATCAGCGGAGCCAAGAACGCCGTGCTCCCGGCGATCGCCGCGGGGCTGCTGACGAGCGAAGAGGTCCGCCTCTCCAACATCCCCCGGGTGAAGGACGTCGAGACCATCCTGACGCTCATCGCCGAGCTCGGCGGGACGTACACGATCGACGGAGACACCGTCGCGATCCGCGTCCCCAAGATCCGCTCCGACGAGGCGTCCTACGAGCTCGTCCGGGCCATGCGGGCCTCGATCCTCGTTCTCGGCCCGCTCGTGGCCAGGTTCGGCAAGGCCGTCGTCGCCCTTCCCGGCGGCTGCGCCATCGGCTCGCGGCCCATCGACCTCCACATCGCCGGCCTGCAGAAGCTCGGGGCGACGATCTCCCTCGAGCACGGCTACATTCAAGCCCAGGCCGACCGCCTTCGCGGCGCGGTCGTCGAATTCGAGAAGAAGACGGTGACCGGGACGGAGAACCTGCTCATGGCCGCCGCCCTGGCCAAGGGCGAGACCATCCTCAAGAACTGCGCCCGGGAGCCGGAAGTCGCCGACCTGGCCGTGCTCCTCAACAAGATGGGCGCCAAGATCGAATGGCTCGACGACGACACGGCCCGTATCCGGGGCGTGCGCGAACTCGGCGGGGCGGCCCACGAAATTATCCCGGACCGGATCGAGACCGGCACCTTTCTCGTCGCCGGAGCCTTGACAGCGGGCGATTTCCTCCTGCGCAACGTCTGTTCCGAGCACGCGGCCACCGTCATCGAGAAACTCCGCGCCTCAGGCGCCACCGTCGAAGCTGAGGGCGAAAACGCTCTCCGCGTCGCCGGCGGCCGGGAGGTCAAGGCCCAGGACATCACAACCTCGCCTTATCCCGGCTTCCCCACCGACATGCAGGCCCAGTTCATGGTCCTGCTGACCCAGGCCGCCGGCGCGTCCATCATCACGGAGACGATCTTCGACCGGCGCTTCTCCCATGTCAACGAGCTCGTCCGGCTGGGCGCGTCGATCGAGGTCCAGGGCGACAAGGCTGTCGTCAAGGGCAAGACACTCCTTTCCGGCGCCGAGGTCATCGCCACCGACCTTCGGGCATCGGCGGCCCTCGTCCTGGCCGGCCTCGTCGCCGCCGGCGAGACGACGATCAACGAGATCGAGCACCTCGACCGGGGTTACGAGAGGATCGAGGAAAAGCTCCGCGGGCTCGGCGCCTCGATCGAAAGGGTCAAGATATGACTTCACCGTCCGCCGGCGACTGCCTTTTCTGCCGTATCGTCCGCAAGGAGATCCCGGCCAAGATCGTCTTCGAGAACGAGCGCATGCTCGCCTTCGAGGACATCCGGCCCAAGGCGCCGTCCCACATCCTGGTCATCCCCAAGGACCACTTCGCCTCCCTCAACGACGCCCCCGACGGAGCGGAAGCCCTGCTCGGGGAGATCCTTTTCCGGGCCCGGGAGATCGCCCAGGAAAGAGGGATCGGAGAGAGCGGCTACAGGATCGTCCTCAATACGGGCCGCGACTCCGGCCAGGAAGTCTTCCACATTCATTTCCACATCCTCGGCGGCCGGCCCCTGGCCTGGCCGCCGGGCTGAGAGAGAGACGCCCTCCCACGGCGCGCCATGGCCTACCTCATCGACGGCAACAACCTCCTCGGCCGCATCGCTCCCCACGAACTGCGGGAGAGATCGGGACGGGAAGGCCTCGTGGTGAGGCTCCTCGCCTTCCAACGTGTGACCCGCGCCCGGATCCACCTCGTCTTCGACGGCAACCCCGAACCAACGCCGACGGACGTCCCGGTCAACACCAAGTTCACCATCCACTTTCCCGGCGAGGGGCAGAGCGCCGACGACGTCATCCGGGACATGATCGGCCGGCAAACCGACCGCCGCCGCTTCTTCGTCGTCAGCTCGGACCGGGCCATCCGGGAGCTGGCCAAGGAAAGCGGCCTCCAGCCCGTGAAATCCGAGGCCTTCGCCGCCGAGCTCAAGACGGCCATCAAAGAAGGGAAGAAACGGCGGGAGCTGGCGAAGAGGACGGAAACCCCTTCCCCGCTCGAGGTCGATCTCTGGGACGAGGTCTTCAAGTCCAAGCCATGAAGAGCTTTTCCATCGTCGGCGCCGGACGGCTCGGGACCGTGCTCGGGGCGGCACTCGTCCGACGGGGCTGGACGGCCGCGGCCATCGTCGACAAGGACCCCCGGGCGGCTCGGGAGAGCCGCCGCATCATCGGCCGGGGAAGAGCCGTACCTTCCTGTTTAACCCTTCCTGGCAAAGGGCTTGACAGGAAGGTGCGGCTGGGCGATGTCGTCATCATCGCCGTGCCCGACGACGCGGTCGGCCGCGTCGCAGCCGGGTTGGCGAGGTCCGGCGTGTCGTGGGCCGGACGGTTCGTCTTCCACACGAGCGGTCTCCTCCCCGCCCACGTCCTCGAGCCCCTCCGGAAACGGGGAGCACGCATCGCCTCGGTCCATCCCGTCCAGTCCTTTCCCCGGAAGGACGCACCGGCCTCGATCTTCAGGGGCATCACCTGGGGCGTCGAGGGGGACCCGGCCGCCGTCGCGGCCGCCGAAGAAATGGTCCGCGATCTTCGGGGGAACGTCCTTCTTCTTTCGGAAAAGGACAAGCCTCTCTATCACGCCGCGTGCAGCCTGGCTTCGAACGCCATGATCGCCCTGGAATGGACGGCGTCTGGATTGCTCGGGGCGGCCGGGATCGGAGAAAAAGCCGCCGCCGGCATGCTGTTCCCCCTCGTGCAAGGAACTTTACAGAACGTAAATAATCTTGGCCTGGAAAAAGCCCTGACCGGGCCGATCCTCCGGGGGGATGCCGCCACCGTCCGGAAGCATCTGGAAGCCCTCCGGGACGACCCCCATGCCAGGGAAGTTTACCGGGTCATGGGGAAACAGATCCTTCGGCTGGCCGAAAAAAGCGGATTACCGGCAGGCCGGGTCACTGCCCTGAAGCGTCTGCTCGAAGGTGGATGACTTCCTCTTCGAGACGCACGCCAAACTTCCGATAGACCCTTTCCTTGAGCTCTTCAGCCAGAAGGAGGACGTCGCGCGAGCCGGCATTGCCCTTGTTGATGATGAAATTGCAGTGTTTCTCGTAGACGGCCGCGTCGCCGACCGCGAGGCCCCGGGCCCCCGCCTGTTCGAGCAGTTGGCCCGCCATGATCCTCTCTCCGGTCGCCGAACAGGAATTCTTGAAGTAGCTCCCGGCGCAGGCCGTGCCCAGGGGAGGGTGTTTGGTCCGCCGCTTCTCGAGGATATCGTGAATTTTGGCCTCAGAAGTCTGGATGTCCCCAGGAGAGCACGAAAGGACAGCATCAAGGACGATGCCGCCCCCCCCATGCTTTAGGGCTGAATCCCGGTAGCCGAAGCGCAGGGCCTCCCTGGTCATAGGCTGGCGCTCCCCGCCCGGGCAGAGGAGAGTCGCCGTCTCGAGGACATCCCCGATGCTCCAGCCGTAGGCCCCGGCGTTGCCGTAAACAGCCCCGCCGACGGTACCCGGTATCCCGGCCAGGAATTCTAGGCCGGAAAGGCCCGCCGAGAGGGCTTCCCGCAGGATGGCGGGAAGGCCCGTTCCCGAGAGAACGCGGATCCGGCCTTCTTCCCTGACGATCCCCTCGAGGCGGTTGCGGATGAGAAGCCCCCGATAGCCGGCGTCGTCGAAAAGGACGTTGTTCCCGCCTCCGATGACGTAAAAAGGGTATTTCTCCCCAACCGCGAGAGCGACGGCCTTCTCGAGCTCCTCTTCCGTACGGGCCTCGAAGAAGAGGTCGGCGGGTCCGCCGATGCCGAAGCTGGATAGGGCCGAAAGTGGCACGTTTTCGGAGGGCGAATTTCCGATCTTCTCGAGGAACGCCTCCCGAAACTGGGTTTTCCGGTCCATGGCCGGTATTATAATGAAACGGGGGCGGGGAAGCAAAACTCCGGCCGCCGGCCTGCATCTTGGCATAATAATTGCTTTGGAGTTAATCCGGAGTGAGCGGATATTGACAAATATCAGGATGGGGACTATCATTCTTAAAATTTTCGAGCGAGGTTAGGCATGAAGAGGACATTAGGGACGACCGTGATCTTGGTTTTTCTCCTGGCAGGCCTGGTGGCCGCCCAGAGCGCGGACGAGGACTATCTCAAGGCCATGCAGCTTTCCGATAATTGCGCGAAAGTCCAGGCGCTCGAGGCCTACATCGCGAAGTACGCGGGCCAGGGCACGACGAACGAGCACTGGGCCTATCTCTACTGCTGCCTGACCCCCTGCGCGACGAAGAACACCCTGAAGGCGGCCGAATACGGTGAGAAGGCCCTAGATATGAGCGGCATCGACGAAAAGACAAAGATCGGGCTGTTGGGCACGATCCCCGGGCTTTATCAAAGCGCCGGGCAAATGGACAAGGCCAAGACCGCCGCTTTCAAGCTCATCGAGTACGGCAAGACCCTCCCGGATAAGGCCCTGGGGACGAAGCTCCAGGCCGGCGGCTACGAGCTTCTCGGCCAGTTCGCAGAAAAGGCCGGCGACTACGGCGCGGCCGCCGAGAACTACATCGCCGGCTACGCCCTGTTCAAGGCTTCGAGCATCTCCAAAGCGCTTAACAGCCTCGCCGTATCGCTCTACAATGGCAAGAAGTTCGCCGAAGCGGAGAAAGTCTTACGGCAGTTCTACGCAGCGGACCAGGGCCCGGATAGCGCCTCTTACCTGGGCCAGACCCTCTACAAGCAGGGCAAGGTGGACGAAGCCCTGGCCATCTACAAAGAAGGCTACGCCAAGAAGAAAACCGGGCCCCTCGCCCTGAACATCGCCATCATCCTGAACAGCCAGGTCAAGACGGACCCGTCCAAGACGAACGAGGCCGTCAACGCCTTGATCGACGCGGCCCTGCTCAACCCGAAGGATGCCAAGAACCTCCTGGGGCAGGCCCAGAACCTGTTCGTCGGCCAGGACAAGGACCTCGCCTCGAGCTACGCCCAGATCGAGGAGCACAGCAAGGCCATCGAGGAATTCACCAAGACCTACAATTCCAAGGCCGATGGCAAAACCGAGGACGACCTGTCCGAGGCCGACAAGAAGGTTCTCAAGAAGCTCGCTGACAACATCGAGGTCGAAAAGCAGGCCATCGCCAGGATCCAGGGCGGCCAGAAGGGCGTCCTGGACAAGTTCAACATGCTCGTCGCCCAAGCCAGGACCAAACTCGGCAAGTAGGGCGGGGCAGGAGCGGCGGGGAGTCCCCGATATTAGGAGGGAAGACGTGTCCTCCTCTCTCGCCGGCGGGAAGGACCGCGCCCGCGCGGAGCGGCTGCGCCGGGAGATCCTCTGCCACGAGAGGAAATACTACGTCGAGAACGACCCCCAAATCTCCGACGAGGAATTCGACCGTCTCGCCCGCGAGCTCGGCGACCTCGAGGCCCGCTTCCCCGACCTCGTGACGCCCGAGTCCCCTACCCAGCGGGTGGGCGAGAAGCCGCTCGAAGGTTTCCCCTCCGTCGTCCACCGGACTCCGATGCTGAGCATCGACAACTGCTACAACGAGGAAGAGCTCCGGGAGTTCGAGGGGCGCGTCCGCAAGCTCCTCCCCGAAAAGACGGTCGCCTACACGGCCGAGCTCAAGATCGACGGGCTCGGCATCTCCGTCCTCTACCGGGACGGCAAGTTCGCCCGGGCCGTCACCCGCGGCGACGGCGTCCGCGGCGACGACGTCAGCGGCAACGTCAAGACCATCCGCTCCCTCCCGCTCGTCATCGACGAAACGGGCGAAGTCGAGGTCCGCGGCGAGATCTACCTGCCCTTCGCCTCCTTCCGGAAGATCAACAGGGAGCGCGAGGAGCTCGGCGAGCCGCTGTTCGCCAACCCCCGGAACGCGGCGGCCGGCTCGATCCGCCTCCTCGACCCGAAAGAAGTGGCCTCGCGGAGCCTCGGCGTCTTCCTGTACACCCTCTCGATCGACGGCAAGGAGCAGGACGGCCAGTGGCTCTCCCTCCGGAAGCTCCGGGAGCTCGGCTTCGTGACCAACCCCCACTCGCGCTTCTGTCCCGCGCTCGACGACGTCCTCGCCTACTACAAGGAATGGGCCGAGAAGAGGGACAGCCTGGACCACGACGTCGACGGCATCGTGGTCAAAGTCGATTCCGCGGCCGAGCGTCAGGCCCTCGGGACGACGGCCAGGTCCCCGCGTTGGGCCATCTCCTACAAGTTCCCGGCCCGGCAGGCGACCACCCGGGTCAACGACATCGTCATCCAGGTCGGCCGCACCGGCGCCCTGACGCCCGTGGCCGTCCTCGAGCCGGTCAAGCTCTCCGGGACGACCATCGGCCGCTCGACCTTGCACAATGAGGACGAAGTGCGGCGAAAGGACATCCGGGTCGGCGACTTCGTCCTCATCGAGCGGAGCGGGGACGTCATCCCGCATGTCGTCTCGGTCATGAAGGAACGGCGGACGGCGCACCTCCGCCCCTTCGACTGGCCCGGCCGCTGCCCCGTCTGCGGCTCGGAGGTTTTCCGCCCCGAAGGGGAGGTCATCTCGCGCTGCGTCAACACCTCGTGCCCGGCCAGGGTCCGGGAATCCATCCTCCACTTCGCGGCCCGCCGGGCCATGGACATCGACGGGCTGGGCGAGGCCGTCGTCGACCAGCTCCTCGCCGCCGGGCTCGTCCGGTCCATCCCCGACCTCTACGGCCTCTGCTACGACGACCTCGTCGGCCTCGAGCGGCTAGGCCCTAAGAGCGTCCAGAATCTCCTCGACGCAATCGAAGGATCGAAGACGCGCGGCCTCGCCCGGCTCATCTTCGCCCTGGGCATCCGCCGCGTGGGCGAGCGGCTGGCCCAAACCCTGGCCGCGCGCTTCCGGACTCTCGACGCCCTCGAAACGGCCGGCGAAGAGGACCTCGTCCTGGTTGAGGATATCGGTCCCAAGGTCGCCGAGAGCATCCGTTTCTTCTTCGCCCAGCCGGAAAGCCGCGAGCTCGTCGGAAGGCTCAGGAAAGTGGGGTTGGCCACCGAGGCGGTCGGGAACACCGGCGCCCCGAAGCCCCTCGCCGGACAGGTCTTCGTCATCACCGGGACGCTCTCCGGCCTGAGCCGGGACGAGGCCCGGGAGCTCCTGGAGAAACTCGGGGCCGAGGTGGGTTCTTCGGTGACCCTGAAGACGACGGGCCTCGTCGTCGGCGAGTCGCCCGGATCCAAGCTCGATAAGGCGCGCGAGCTCGGTGTCAGGATCCTCGGGGAAGGGGACTTTCTGGAGCTCGTCGGAAAGACGCCCTAGCTATTTCTTCTTCTTCTTCGAACCGAAAAGGTCCATCCCGAACAGGCCCCTAGCCCCCTTCTTTTTGCCCCCTGTCAGCTCGTCGAGGGCTTCGCGGGCCGAAGCGTGTTCCGGTTCGACCTCGAGGGCTTTCTCGAGCTGCCTGATGGCTTTCGTCTGGAGTCCTTCGACCTTGTAGAGCAGGCCGAGGCCGACGTAGCCCTCGGGGTTCCAGGGCTCGAGCTGGATGGCCCTCAGGAAATCCTGTTCGGCCTTCTTGACGTAGGCCGGGACCTTCGATTCGGCCATAGCTAGGAGGAGGTAGTAATCGCCCTTGTCTTGGCGGACCCGGACGGCCTCCTCGAGGTAGGCGATAGCTTCGTCGATCCGTCCCTGGCCGTGGAGGGTCTTGCCCTGGCGGAACTTGATGTCGGCCTTGCGGAAGGAGTCCTGGATGTCTTCCTGGGTCGCCGCCGACCCGCTTTTCGCATCGTAGACTCGCCGAGCTTCTTTGTTACTCAGGACGCGGTAAGCGTTGGTGATGCCGTCGAAGACCTCGTCGATCTGGGCCTTGTATTCGGCCGCGAGCTTGCGCTCGAAGCGGTCGGGGTGGAAGCTGCGGGCCCGCTGGAAATAGGCCTTCTTGATATCTTCTTCCGCGGCCGTCTTGGGGACGTCCAGGATCTGGTAGAAGGTCATCGACGGCAGGGTGTCCCGGAAGGCGAGGACGGCGGCGACCTGAAGCGGGACGTTCGTCCGCGGAGCGGCGGAGGAGGGCTTGAGGGTCCCTTCTTCCGACGGAGCGTCTTGCCGGACTCCGCCCTCGAATTCGACGATATCAAGACAATAGAACAGGTAGAGGCTTTTCCAGAATTGGTCGGGCGGCATGGTCAGCGTCCGCAGGATGGCTTCGGCCGTGTCCGTGCCGTTGACCTTCTCCAGGATATCCTTTTCGTCCTCAGTGACAAGATAGGCGAAGGTCTTCCGGCCGGGGGCGGGGGTCCTCCGGGCTAGGAACATCTGCAGGAGGGGATCCGCCCGCATCCGCCGGATGCCGTATTCGATGAGGAGGGGGACGCTGACTCGGGGATCGTCGGCCTCACCGCTGAAATCTTCGTGCTCCTGAAAGTCGATCTCGGCGTCGAAGAGTGGGAAAGTGTTGAGAACGGTCTCCCGGATCTGATGGGCCAGTGCCTCGGTCAGGTCGTCCTCGGAAATGACACCGCGGCTCTTGAGGACCTCCCCGAGGCTTTTGTTGGGCTCGATGTAAGCGTCTAACTTGGCGTGGGCCTCTTTGGGGATCCGCTCGAGCTTGTAGAGGACTTCGCCCAGGCGTTCGTCGGGCTGGTTCGTCTTGACCTGGATGATGGCGCCTTTCTGGAAGAAAAAGTACTTGAGGATATTCCCCCGGCGGAAAACGAGGCGGCCGGTCTTCTTGTTGAAGAAGATTTCCCTCAAGTGGCTGGCGATGTGATTCATTTCGGCTCCGGTCCTCTTGGAAGACCAACTATAATGGAATCCGCGGCTTTTATCAATCCGCTCCGCATTTGAAAATCGCCCCCGGTTTGTGCTACTTATGGGCCATGAAAATCGCTCTCGCCCAGATTTCGCCGCGGCTCGGGGACGTCAAGGCCAACGTCGAACTCCACCTGGACGTCCTCGAAACGGCGCGCCGGGGGAAGGCCGACCTGGTCGTCTTCCCCGAGCTGGGCCTCACCGGTTACACACTGAAGGACCTCGTCGAGGAGGTCGCCCTCGACCCGGATTCGGACCCGCTCTTCCGAAAGATCACGGCCCGCACGCGAGGCCTTGCGGCCGTCGTCGGGTTCGTCGAGGAGAGGCCGTCGGAAAAGGGCCTCTTCTACAACTCGGCCGCTTTCATCGCCGACGGCCGCCTCCTCCATGTCCATCGCAAGGTCTACCTTCCGACGAACGGGATGTTCGAAGAGGCCAAGTTCTTCGCCCAGGGCCGCGATTTCCGGACATTCGAGACACCTTTCGGGCGCGTCGGCCTGCTCATCTGCCGCGACTTCCTCCACTACGGGGCGAGCTACGTCCACTATTCCTCCGGGGCCGACATGATCATCTGCATCTCCGCGGCACCGGGCCGGGGGGTCGGGGGCGGCGACGCCTTCGAAACCAACCGGATGTGGGAGCTCATGGGCGAGGCCATGTCCTATTTTTCGACCGCTTTCGTCCTCTATACAAACCGCGTCGGCATCGAGGACGGCGTGACCTTCGCCGGCGGGTCCTTCGTCTTCGCCCCCGGCGGCCGGCTCGCCGGCCGGGCCGCCACCCTCGACCCGGAGCTTCTCGTCCGCCGGATCGACCTCGCCGCTGTCCGGGAGGCCCGGAAAAAATGGCTTTTCAAGAGGGACGAAAAGCCCGAGGTCATTCTGAGATCCCTCGAAAGGGCCGTCCGTGCCGCCGAAGATTAACGCTCCGTTCGTCGAGAAGGTCCTCGTCCGCTTTATCCGGGACGAGCTCGGCAAGTGCGGCTGCAAGAAGGGCATCCTCGGACTTTCCGGCGGCCTCGATTCGGCCGTCTGCGCCGTCCTCGCCACTCGGGCCCTGGGGCCGCAGAACGTCCTCGCCCTGATCATGCCCTACGGGACGGCGTTTCCGAAGGACGTCCGCGACGCCGAGAACCTGGCCCGGCGCCTGGGCCTCCGGCACGAGACGATCGACATTTCGCCCCAGGTCGACCTCTACTTCGCCGCCCATCCGACGACGAGCCGCGTCCAGCGGGGGAACAAGATGGCCCGCGAGCGGATGTCGGTCCTCTACGATTACTCGGCCCGGGAGGGAAGCTTCATCCTGGGGACGAGCAACAAGACCGAACTCCTCATCGGCTACGGCACGATCCACGGCGATATGGCCTGCGCCGTCAACCCCATGGGAGACCTGTACAAGACGCAGGTCCGCGAGCTCGCCGCGCACCTCCGCGTGCCGGCGGCGATCCGCAGGAAATCCCCGACGGCCGGCCTCTGGCCCGGCCAGACCGACGAGGCGGAGATCGGGCTCGTCTACCAGGAGCTCGACGACATCCTCTTCGGCCTCGTGGAGGAGCGGAAGCGCCGCAAGGAGATCATCGAAGCGGGGCACAGGCCGGCCGCGGTCGACCGGGTCGTCCGGATGATCCGGAATTCTGAATTCAAGCGCAAGCCCCCGCTGATCGCCAAGCTCTCGACCCGCTCCGTCGGCCACGACTTCCTCTATCCCAACGATTGGGGAAAATAGGCCGTGACCGCCGAGTCGCGCGCGGACCGGCCGCCGGGCCGGCTCTATATCGTCGGGACGCCTGTCGGCAACCTCGAGGACATCACGCTCCGGGCCCTGCGCATCCTCGGGGAGGTCGAGGCCATCGCTTGCGAGGACACCCGCCAGACCGTCAAGATCCTGAACAGGTTCGGGCTGAAAAAGCCGCTCATCAGCTATTTCCAGCCGAGAGAGGGGCGGCGCATCCCGGAGATCATCGGGCTGCTCAAAGCGGGCCGCGACGTAGCTCTCGTCTCCGACGCCGGGACGCCGGGCATTTCGGACCCCGGCTTTCCGCTCATCCGCGAAGCCCTCAAGGAGGCGATTCCCGTTGTCCCCATTCCCGGACCCTCGGCCGTGACGACGGCCCTTTCAGCCGCGGGCCTGCCGACCCACCGCTTCCTCTTCGTCGGTTTCCCGCCGCCCAAGAAGACGGGCCTGCGGAAGTTCCTCGAGGCCCTCCGGGACGAAAAGGCCACACTGGTTTTCTTCCTGCCGACGAGGAGGATCCCGGAATTCTTGGAGGCCGTCTGCGAGCTCCTCGGAGACAGACGGGTGGTCATCGCCAGGGAACTGACCAAAGTTCACGAAGAGTTCATCCGGGGAAAGGCCGTGGAATTGGCCGAGAACCTGGGCCGCAGAACCCTCAAGGGCGAATGCACAGTCCTCGTAGAAGGTTGCTAATTTATTGAAAATTCAGAGGTAACAAATGGCTATCATCAGATGGGATCCCTACAAGGATATCGTTACCCTCAGGGACAGGATGAACCGGCTTTTCGAGGACATGTCCAGCCCCAAGTCCGAGGAAAAGAACATCATGGCCGGCGCGTGGGCCCCGTCCGTGGACATCTATGAGAACGAGAACGAGGTCGTCCTGGCCGCCGAGATCCCGGGCGTCGACGAAAAGGACGTCGAGATCAAGGTCGAAGACAACAACCTGACCCTTCGCGGCGAACGCAAGTTCGAAAAGGAGACCAAAGAGGAGAACTACCACCGCATCGAGCGCTCTTACGGCTCGTTCTTCCGCTCGTTCTCCCTGCCGAGCTATATCGACCAGGACCGCATCGAGGCCGAACACGAGAACGGCGTTCTCAAGATCAGGATGCCCAAGCGGGCCGAGCTCAAGCCCCGCAAGGTCAAGATCCTGACGCCAGTCCCGGCCCGGCCCGAAAAGCCGAAGAAGTAAGCTGACCGAATCGCCCCAAAAAGCGGTCCCTCCGAGGGCCGTTATTTTATTCTTCTCCCGAAATCGGGGAAGTCCCCTATTCGGCTCGGCGAAGGATATCCCCCTTAGCCCCCCGGCCCCCCGGGAACCAGTCCCGGCGGTCGGCCAGGGAATCTTCATTACGAATCTTCAAAGACCTGATATCCAAGACTCGATCCAGAAATTTCCTAGAAGCGTGGTTCCGAGTCACTCCACCGCGCTTCTATCGGTCGCTTCTCAGAATCCGCTCCCTGCCGCCCTTCCGCTACGGGGGTCGTCAGGGCGATATCCATCGCCGCCTCATGATGGACTTCCCCAATAATGGGAGAAGGACCTTATTATGCTTGGGCCAGGGTGATGGCCCGAACCTCTTCGGCACCGGCTTCGAGGAGGACCCGGGCGCACTCGCGGAGGGTCGCGCCGGTCGTGGTGACGTCGTCGACGAGGATGAGCGTCTTTCCCCGAACCTTCTGCCGGCGTCTCACGGCATAGGCCTTCTTGACGTTCGCCTCGCGCTCGGCCGCATGGAGCCCGGCCTGCGGCGGGACGTTCTTCGCCTTGACCAGGCATCCCTCGAGTACCTTCATTCCCCGGAGCCGGCCCAGATCGCGGGCGAGGAGGCGGGATTGGTTGAAGCCTCTTTCCCGCTTCCTCGCGGGGTGGAGCGGGACGGGTATGAGGAAGTCCGCCCCCGCCCACAGCTCCGGGTCGGAGGCCAGGCATCGTTCGGCGAATCCGGCCAAGGGCCGGCTGAGCGGCGCGTACTTCCGGTACTTGAAGAGCAGGATGACATCCTTGAGAGTCCCGCCGTAAGCCCCGCAAGAGCGGTGGAAGGAGAAAGCCGGCGCCCGCTCCAGGCACCTCGAACAGAGGTGGTCCTCCCCCTCCCCTTCATGGAACCGTCCGCAAAGCGGGCACGACGGCCCGCCACGGGGAGAGAGCTTGGCCAGGCAGGCGCTGCAGACGACCTTCTCGCCGGGCTCGTCGAGGGGTTTCGCGCAGAGGCGGCAGAAGGACGGGTAGACGAGGAGCTCGATGAGCTTGGCCAAGGACGCCGCCCGGGCCCGAAGAGGGCCGGTCACTGGGCTTTCAGTTCTTCCTCGGCCTTCTCCTGGCAGTCGATGCAGTAGGGCGTCCAGGGGATGGCTTCGAGCCGCTTCCCGCCGATATCCTTTTGGCAGAGCTGGCAGACGCCGAATTCGCCGTGTGCGAGCCGCTTGAGAGCCTCGTCGATGAGCAGGAGATGCCGCCGCTCGGCGTCCGTCAGGCTCAGGAGGAATTCCTTCGTGTAGGACGTTTCCGCCTTGTCGACGAGGTCTTGGGCGACGTTGGACTCCATCTCCTTGCTCTCGGCGATCGTTTCGCTAAGTTTCCTGATGATACTCTCCTTTTTCGCAGCGAGCATCTTCCGAAATTCGTCTTTTTCTTTCTTATACATTTTCTTGTCCATGGGAAAACCCTCTCATTTGGCGTATTGCCGGCCCCCGATGATGGTCAGGGCCCGGTAGACCTGCTCGAGCAGGAGGATGCGAGCGAGTTCGTGCGAGAACGTCATGCGCGACAGCGACAGCCTCATGTCGGCCTTCTCCACGATCCGGTCCGCGAGCCCGAGAAAACCGCCCACGACGAAGGCCAGGGGTTTTCCCGAGTCCCTCTCCCGGCCGT
>Ga0315283_10001387_pt1 | contig 19490 bp, 20 predicted proteins | sample YL17G09_0_MG_FD_204541 | JGI IMG/M metagenome (GOLD analysis project Ga0315283, IMG submission 204541) | Sediment microbial communities from Yellowstone Lake, YNP, Wyoming, USA - YL17G09_0 | ecosystem: Environmental > Aquatic > Freshwater > Lake > Sediment | place: USA: Wyoming | collected... | reverse complement strand
CGCCCTGCTCGACGAGACCAACTTCATGCCCACCAAGGGCAAAGAAGCCGCGCGCATGGGCTACGTGGACCACGCCGAGGTCATCTACAACTCGGTCCAACGCCGTATGAAGTCTCGCTTCCAGCGCAAGGGGAAGCTGCCGGGGATGCTGTTCGTCGTTTCCTCGAAGAAGACCAGCGACGACTTCACCGCTCGTCGCGTGCGCGCTGCGCGCGAGGACCCGACGGTGTTCGTGCGCGACTACGCGCTGTGGGACGTGAAGCCTGAGAACTTTTCCAACGTGAAGTTTCAGGTCATCGTTGGCAACGAGCAGACACCTTCGAAGATTCTGGAACCGGCGGAGGTTGAGGTTCTTCGTGCCAAGCCGCCTGAGGGCACTGTTCTACTCGACGTGCCGGAGGACTTCCGGTCCGATTTTGAGAGCGACCTTGAAGGCTCCATCCGAGACCTCGCAGGGTGCGCGACGGTTTCCATCAGCCCGTTCATTCAGCGGCGTGAGAAGATCCACGAGGCCATCGAGCAGGACAAGCGGCTTTTCGGCGACAAGCGTCACCCCTTCTCGACCTACAACTACGACCCCTCGAAGGGCGGTACTTTCCTCTGGGAGAAGATGATTCGCATGACCGAGGAGCGTGGGATTTCAGGCATCCCCGCCATTCTCAACAAGCCCATCATCAACCCCACCGCGCATCGACACGTTCACATCGACCCTGCGTTGCGCAACGACGCGCTGGGGTTCTGCATGAGCCACATCTCCGGCTGGAAGGACGTGATTCGGCGCTCGGAGCAGGGCCAGTACATGGAGCGAGCCCCGGTCTACGTGGTGGACCTCATTCTTCAAGTGGTGCCGCCCGCTGGAGACGAAATCATCCTCGGTGACATTCGACGCCTCATCTACGAGCTGAGCGCTCACGGGTACACCATCAACAACGTGTCCCTCGACTCGTTCCAGTCGCGCGACACGCTCCAACAGCTTCAGCAGAAGGGGTACAACGCGGAGATGGTTTCCGTCGATACCTCGATGGAGCCCTACGAGAACCTGAAGACTGCCCTCTACGAGAACCGGGTCTTCTGCTACGAGTACCTGCCGCTCATCAAAGAGCTTCAGCAGTTGGAGAAAGACTCGCTCCGTCGCAAAGTTGACCATCCACCCAAAGGCTGTTTCGTTGGTCGGACGCGCGTCCCACTTCTTGATGGGTCGTTTCCGCAGATCGACGAACTTTGCGGCAAAGAGGTCTGGGCGTACTCATCCACGCCGGAAGGGCGGATTGTTCCCGGAAGGGCGCGCGGACGCCTGACGAAATACGTGACGGAGTTGGTAGACGTAGTGCTCGACAACGGTGCGGTCGAGCGCTGCACCCCGGAGCATCTATGGATGCTGCGCGACGGCTCGTACAAAGAGGCAAGATCGCTGCGTCCGGGCACCGACCGCCTCATGCCGATCAATCGGGTGTGGCCGGTCAACGGAGGCTACGAGCGAGTCACAGACAGGGACGGACGCCGGACTCTTACGCACCACATGGTTTGGAGCGCAGCGCACGGCGACGTTCCCGAAGAGCACTGCGTTCATCACTTGAACCACATCAAGACGGACAATCGCCCTGAAAACTTGGTGCTGGAGCCGCTGACGGAGCACGCTCGTTCGCACACCGCCTTGCGACATCAGACAGACCCTGCTTGGCGCGAGAAGCTCTACGCAGGCGCGCAAGTGTTCAATCTCAGCGAGGACGGACGGCAGAAGCACTCAGATGCTCTCAAGCGCATTCACGCCGGGATGACTGCCGAGGACTGGCAAGCCCTCGCTCGTCAGAAAGAGGCATTCCGTTCCGACATCGACCGCGCATCCCTCGAAGCCGTTCGTTCCGACCCTGAAGCTCAAACTGCCAACGCGGTTGCTCGTATTTTGGGGTGCGGACGAAACGTTGTGGTTCGAGTTCTCAGAGAGCACGGGTTTGAATCGTGGGACGAGTTTCAGGTCGCGTCTCCGGGAGAGAATCACAAGGTTCGGGCCGTGATTCCGGTGACCCTTGCGGAACCTGTGCCGGTCTACGACCTCGAAGTTGACGAGTGGTCGAACTTCGCGCTGTCTTCCGGGGTGTTCGTTCACAACTCGAAGGACTGTTCCGATGCTCTGGCGGGGTGCCTCTACACGCTCTTCACTCGACGTGTTAACGCACCGCTTCCCATGTTGAAGGGGCTCTCGGTGTACGGTGACGCGTGGCTTCCCGAGCAAAGGCAGGCTGAGATGGCGGGTGACAGGTCGGCGGCGCTGAACAAGGATCTCAAAGACTACGGTATGCTCCCGCCGTTTCTGACAGGAACCGGCAACGGAAGCTGGTAGGAGAGGTCTGTGGGCTTCGCAAACGACATCGCAACGAAGGTTCGCGGGTACTTCTCCAAGGACAAGGAGACGGCTGCGATTCAGCTTGCCAAGGGTCAGACCAACGACCGCGTCCCCGGCGGTGCCGGTGGGCTGATGAACAACCTCGGTTACGACGCACTGACCGAGTACCTGAAGCTCGAAGGCGACTTGCTGGGTCGCTTCTCCGACTACGAGGACATGGATGACTACCCGGAAATCTCGGCAGCCATCGACATCTTCGCGGACGACTCGACGCAGCCGAACACGCCGCTCAACCGCACGCTCTGGGTGACCTCGAAGGATTCGACGGTCGAGCACGCGCTGGACGACCTCTTCCACAAGCGGCTGCGCATGGATGAGGAGATCTGGGAAATCGCCCGGACGATGACGAAGTACGGCAACGACTACGAAGAGCTGCTTGTCACGGGCGACGGCGTCATCGGCCTCAACTTCCTTCCCCCACCCACGGTTCGTCGAGTCGAAGCTGAGAAGGGTCAGCTCCTCGGGTTCGTGCAGGACTTCAAGGGCAAGTTCGCGTACTCCACCAACGAGTTCCAGCAGATGCTCACCTCGCGCACCGTGGACGCGGGTGGCTCCGCTCCCACAGACGCAGGCGGGACTCCGATTACCGCGCTCGAAGGTTGGGAGGTCGTTCACTTCCGGATGCGTGGCAAGTTCCGCCGCTCGGTGTACGGCTTCTCGGTGCTGGAGTCGGCGCGCTGGATTTGGAAGCGGCTCATGCTGCTTGAAGACGCCGCGCTCATCTATCGGCTCCAGCGAGCCCCAGAGCGCTTCGCGTTCTACGTGGACGTGGGAGACCTCCCGCCTCAGGAAGCCCTTGGCTACCTGAACCGGGTACGGCAACAGTTCAAGAAGAAGAAGTGGGTGAACCCCACGACCGGAAAGATCGACCTCAAGTTCGACCCGCTCGGTCAGGACGAGGACTTCTTCGTCCCGTCGCGCAAGGGCACCGACTCCACGCGTGTCGAGACGCTCGGTGCTCCGCAGTGGCAGGCGATGGACGACATCGAATACTTCCGCGACAAGCTCTTCGCGGCCATCAAGGTTCCGAAGTCGTACCTCGGTCAGGACGCGGGCACAGCGCGCGCGGTTCTCTCCGCCGAAGACGTTCGGTTCGCTCGTACGGTTCTCCGGGTTCAGCGCGAGCTACGGAACGGGCTCCGGAAGATTGGGCGCGTCCACCTCAGTGCGCTCGGAATCGACCCCCAGCGCGTCGAGTACGACATCAACATGACGGTGCCCAGCGCGGTGTTCGAGCTGGCTCAGATGGAGGTTCGGAACGCACGCGCGGACCTCGCGAACCGCATGAAGGAGTTCGTCTCCCTGCATTGGATCATGTCCAACATCTTCGACATGTCCGACAAGGACATCGAAGTGGTGATGGGCCAGCGCACTGAAGACGTTGTTCGGGAGCAGGTGGACCTTGCTCAAGGACAAGCCGCCAGTTCCGCCGTGATGAGCGGCATTCCTCAAGAGGCGCAAGACGCTGGAGCGGATGCTGGAGGAGCGGATACGGGTGGCGCTCCGGTGGAGTCCACGGCGACCATCGCCAAGGCGCTTCGGGAGAACCAGATTCTTCTTTCGAGAGGCGGGGAACGGAGTCGCGGCAAGGTGATTACAGAGCGCGAGTTGTTCGCTGGAAGCAAAGAGAGCGAGAAGCGCGCTCACGAGAAGCTCGACAAGCTTTTGAGGACAGATACGCGTGTCGCTGCGCGTGTCGAAGAACTGCGCGGTTTGATGACCGATCTCCGAGGAGCTGTTGTCCGTAGACGCTGAAGGAAAACTGCGATCTACTCCCCTCCTGTTATCTTGACACTCCAAACTCTCGACTGTACGGTTCGCCCACTCATGCCCTCCTCAGACAAGTTCTTTTTGCCCCGCGAAGAGATCCTGAGACTCACCACCGGCAGCTACGAACAGCTCTCTGTTCGAATCGAGACCGCGATCAAGGGTGAGAAGGCGCGTCTGTTCGAGAACGCGGAGCCTGAAGTCTTGGGGACCTTCCCCGGCTACGTGGTTGTGCAGACCAGCGCTGGGAAGATCTTCCGAGCCAAGTACGAGTCTGCGGACTCGGGCGTTGTCCACGTTCTCTCAGCGGAGCCCCTGAAGGCGAACATCTACGCCAAGGCGGCTCTCCCGACGTTCCTTCGGAACGAGGCGACTGCGGTCGCGGACCTCTTTCTGAGGGGCTCGGTCGCGGACGCGAACAAGAAGATGGCGCAGCTCGTGAAGTTGGTGGACGAGACGCGCAACTACGCAGAGAAGGACATCGCGACTGCCTTCGTGGAGCGTCTCTCGACGGACCGTCTGTGGAAGCGCACTGTTGCTTCGCAGGCGACTGAGATGCGGACTCTGCTCGGTGAGTCCTACGAGCAATTCGACGCGAACAAGTTGCGAGCGAAGTTTTTCAAGTTGTACGATGGATCGTTGCCTTCCGTGGAGTCGTACCGGGGCCTCGTGAATGAGGACTTGGGGAAGCTGACAGAGAGGTTGGACGCGGTGTACGCACAGGCGCTCGGCTCTGTGGGGCACCTGCGGGAGATTGCCGTGACGACCATCGACCCCCAGAATGCGACGATGGCGGCGTTCGGGTCGTTCGCGGAAGACCTCGTTGACGACCTTCGCACCATGCAGCAGCAGTTGGCCGAGACGATTCAGGGCGTCACGAGTGTGAGCGCCCGAGCCAAGATGTACGACTCCCTTGCTGAAGAGATCCTCCGGTTCGAGTTGGCCGGGGCTTTTGTTGTCCAAATGACCAACCGCCTCGCCACCGCGAGCGCCTGAACAATTCCCACTGGAGGCAACATGTTTCCCCGACCCATCGTCATCACCACGCTGGAAGAAGACTTCAAGAAGATCGGCATTCTCGTCGAGAAGACCGAGACCGCGCCTGAGGTCGAGGCGGAGGTCAAGCCGGTCGCCGAGGAGGACGAGGAGTACATCGAGGGTCAGGAGAACATGACCGCCGACGAGCTGGAGGAGGCGCGGGTCAAGCGTCGCGTCGGTCGCAAGGGCCGCACCGCGAAGGCCACCAAGCGGACCCCGCCCCGCCTGAAGATGAAGTCGCGGCGGAACTACCGGAAGAAGAAGGCCAAGATCAAGCTGGCGCGCAAGAAGGCGAAGCGCAACCCGCGCAAGGCTCGCCGCGCGAAGGTTCTCGCCGTTCGCCGCGCTCGCCTGCATCAGGGCAACGACACCATCTCGAACCTCATCGAAGAGGTGCAGGACATCGTCAGCTCGCTGAACGGTGGGCAGGAAGACGCCGTCAAGTCGTTCGCGAACATCGCGATCATCGCCGACATGCTGGCGAACACGTTCACCGAGTGGACGAACGACATCAACGAGTCGGAGGAGGAGCTGGAAGAGGGCGATGAGACCCTCGACATCCTTGCGACTTCGGCCACCGAGCTGGCTGACCTCGCCGAGGCGGCTGCGGAGATCGCGTCCGGCCTGAAGGCGGGTTCGAACCTCGACATCGACGGCGGCGTGACGCTCGAAGAACTCTTCCGCGAGTACATGTCCTCCATGCTGGAAGGCATGGACCTCTACAACGAGGCGACCAAGAAGACCGAGACCGACGACAGCGACGAAGACGACGCTGACGGCGATTCGGACAAGGAAGAGGACGACGACGAGGACGAGGACGACGACAAGGAGGAGGCGAAGGAGATGCCTGCCTTCATCAAGAAGAAGATCGCGGCCAAGGATGGCGAGGACGACGACGACGGCGAGGACGACGACGCCGAGGAGTCCGTCAAGGGCGACAAGGAAGACTCGCTCAAGAAGAAGAAGTAGGACGCAACGCCGGGGTCTGAGATGTCAAACGAGCTTCAGCTTTTGATTGATGAAGCTCGCGAAGTCTTGGAAGCTTGGCGGGGCCGCAGGACGAAGTACCGGAGCGGTCGGCTCGAACTGGTTGGACACGAGCCGACCCGCTTTGGAGAGAAGAAGCGCAAAGTCAAGAAGTCAGGTGAAATTGGATCAGCTTTGAAGTACACCCCGTTCAAGAGCAACTTCAGGTGGAAACGGTCTTGATGCAAATCTCCACAACCGACGCGACCCCGAAGCCGACCGCGCCCCGCGAGTTGCTGAGGGACGTGTGCTTTGTGCGTCTGTCTCTCGAAGAGGGGACGGGCGACGGCAAGGTCCGGGTGAAGGGTGAGTTTGCCAAGTGCGGGATCGCCACCGAGAACAAGCGGGTGTACCCGGAAGGTGTCTGGTCGAAGGAGATCGGGCGTCTGGGCAAGGCGTTCAACGAGCGCCGAGTTTTCGGAGAGATGGACCATCCAGCGGACGGTCGCACTTCACTCCAGCGGGTCAGCCACATCGTCACGAGCTTGAAGGTTGGGAAGGACGGTCTCGTCATCGGAGAGGCCGAGATTCTTCCGACCGAGGCGGGAAAGAACCTTGCTGCATTGCTCAATTCGGGCTGCAAGGTTGGCGTCAGTTCGCGCGGGTACGGATCGACCAAGTCCAACGACAAGGGCGAAGAGGTAGTCCAGCAGGACTACAAGCTCGTGACGTTCGACTTCGTTGCCGAGCCCGCTGATTCTGACGCCTACCCTGATGTTCACACCGAGAGCACGAACCTGATTTTCGAGGGAGTGGACATGAACGCCGAACAGGAAAAAGAGCAGAAGCAGGCCGCCGAGTTCGCGCGCATGGTCATGGCTGGAGACAAGAAGCCTGCTCCCGGCACCGAAGCTGCCGCCGAGAACGACAGCGTGCGCGAGGAGTTCTCTCGTGACGTGCTCGCCAACATCGTCAAGATGAAGACGGAAGTCCGCGAGCAGCTCCGCGCCGAGATGGCGGCGGACCCGGCGGTCGCTGGTGCCAAGAACATCCTCGATCAGGTGAAGGACTTGGTTCGTCCCTTCATGCTGGAGGGTGACTCGAAGGCGGTCGTCGAGGCGAAGGATGCTGAGATTCAGAAGCTGAAGAACCAGATCGCCGAGCGCGACCTGAAGGTGTCGGAGCTGGAGGAGGAGAACTCCAAGCTCGCCGACATCGCCAAGGAGGCGGGCTACAAGTTCTGGATGGAGCGCACCCTCGCTGCTGACCCGGACGCGGACTCGATTCGCAAGTTCGTTGGCGACGTGAAGTCGTTCGCGAACGTGGACGAGCTGAAGTCGAAGGTCGAGTCGATTCGCAAGGAGCTGACGAAGAAGCGCGAAGAGACCAAGGCCGTCGATGAGGCGCGCAAGGCGGAGATTCTCAAGGCGACAGCGGCCATCGAGGAAGGCAAGAAGATCGCCGAGACTCGCGCCGCCAAGCTCGAAGAGGCGCTCACCAAGGCGCTCACCAGCGAGAAGGGTCTCGCGCTGAAGCTCTACGCAGAACAGCGTTTGACCAACCACCCGAAGGCTGCGAAGATCCGGTCCCTGATGGAAAACTCAGAGTTTTCCTCCAAGGAAGATGTGGACAAGCTGGTTGACAGTTTCCGAGAGAAGGCTCGCGATCCCGACGAGCTGGAAGAAGTTCGGGCTCGTGTTCGCGCTGTCGTCAAGGGAGGGGATGAGGACTCGCCCCTCAGCGAAGAGAAGTTGAGCCCTCCGAGTCGTACTGCTGATGTCGGCAGCTACAACGGTCTCGGGCTCTCTGTCGGTGAACTGAAGAAGCTTTCTGGTCTGCGGAAGTAAACCTACGTCGGGCGGCTTGAAACCCCGCTCCAACACACGAAGAACCAAGGAGAAGTTCCATGCCCGCTGAAGCTCGACGCATTCTGTCTGAGGATTCGAAGAAGACCATCAACGACCAGAGCTACGTCGGCGCTCTGATTCGGAAGTGGCGTGACCTGCTGGAGGGGATGCCGGATCGGTCGGAGCACGACCGCTACGTCCTCGGCTGCACGGCCATCCTGATGGAGAACGAGTCCTCGTATCTCCAGAACCTGAACGAGGAGACCAAGCAGGCGAACGTCGGCTCGTTCACCAAGTTCATCTTCCCGGTCCTTCGCCGGGTGTTCCCGAACCTCATCGCGAACGAGATCGTCTCCGTTCAGCCGATGACGGCACCGGTCGGAGCGGTCTTCTTCCTCGACTACGTGTACGGCTCGACGAAGGGCCAGACCACGCAGGGGAACGTCTTCCCGCGCGACTTCGACAAGGACTACGGCTCGGAGTACGTGAACGGTGAGCCTCTGGCCACCGGCAACGCGACCCCGGACTACGGTCCTGCGAACGCGGCCCTCGCTGGCAACCTCGCGTGGAACCCGGTTCGTCCGCTGAACTCCTCGCTGGGCTTCAAGGTGGTCCTCTCTGAGGTCACCCCGCTCGGCGTGGTCGTCCAGACGGCGACCGATGACGGCGCTGGCACCTTCGTGGGTGCCGACGTGAACGCTGGTGGCGTGTTCAACTACTCGAACGGCTCGCTGTCCGGGTTCCGGTTCGCAGTCGCCCCGGCGCTCGGCAACCAGATCAAGGCGTACTACTTCTACGACGGGGAACTCTCGGGCAAGGTCGCCCAGATCAACCTCGACGTGAAGAAGGCACCGGTCGAGGCTCAGCCCCGCCGCCTGAAGGCCCTCTGGTCGTCGGAAGCCGCTGAGGACCTCCGCGCCTTCCACGGTCTCGACGCTGAGACCGAGCTGGTGTCGGCTGTCGCTCAGGAGATCGCGCTGGAGATCGACCGCGAAATCATCAGCGACCTGTTCCAAGCTTCGACTGGAACGACCGCGACCTTCAACAAGGTCCCGCCCGCTGGCATCGCCGAGATCGACCACCTGCGCGCGATGATCACGCAGATCTCGACCGTGTCGAACCTCATCCACAAGAAGACCCTGCGTGCCCCGGCGAACTTCATCGTCACCTCCCCCGAGGTGTCGGCGCTGCTGAGCCAGCTCACCACGCACGGTGACTTCCGCCCGCTGTACGTGTCCGGTGCCGAGAGCCCGTACGGTCCGGCGGACATGCCCCGCCCGCTGAACCAGCATGGCCAGTTCGGCATCTACAAGGTCGGGACGCTGATGAACAAGTGGATCGTCTACGAGGACCCGTTCTTCGCGCGCGACCAGATGCTCATCGGCCTCAAGGGCAGCAGCTTCCTCGACGCCGGGTACGTGTGGGCTCCGTACATCCCGCTTCAGGTCACCCCGACGTTCCTCGACCCGAACGACTTCTCGTTCCGGAAGGGAATGCGTACCCGCTACGCGAAGAAGCTCCTGCGCAGCGAGTTCTACGGCCAGATGAAGGTCACCAACCTGTAATCCGTAATCCGGTTGGGGCTGACAGCTTCCTGAAAAGCACTCGACCCGTCAGCCGCTTTGGTTGGCGGGTCGAACTGCTTGTAGCGCCTCTTCTCTTCTCCAAGGACCGCCATGAACCCGAAGACCAATGCTGTGCTGGAGAACGTGATTCACGCGCTGAAGCGCGCTGCTCTGTTCGAGAGTGGAAGTCGGGTCGAGATTCACGCCGACGATGACGGTGGCCGCATGGCGGGCTTCAAGTCGATTCCGGCGGGAGCCGACAGCCAGACCTACGACTCCCATCTCGTCGGTGACAACAACGGCAAGACCGTTCAGAAGCTCGCGGCGGCGGCGCTGCGGGAGCTTCTCAAGCAAGGCGGTTCGCCGACCACCAGCGAGGTCTTCGACTTCGTGGACGAGTACGTGATGAAGCACGGCGGGAAGCGCGCCCGGAGGGTTCGCTGGAACAGCAAGTCGTACCCGGACTGAAGTGGTACAAGCGGCAACTCGGACGGAGGCATTCATGGGACGTGCGGCAGACGTGATGAGCGAGTTGGAGGCCATCGGAGCCATCGGCGAGAAGGTGGTTCTGTTTCGACCAGAGCCTCTGAAGATGGTCCCGCCCGCTCCGGGTGCGACGCTCGATGAGCAGCTCGCGGCGCAGCAGGTGCGTTTCGACGAAGAGCGCCAGCAGTGGTTGGTGCTGGTCGAGATTGCGGCGGCCAAATTGGAGGCCCTCGCGAACGAGGTGGTGGAGCTTCGCGGCACGTTTCGGCAGATGACCGAAGCCGCCGCTCACAAGGAGTCACATGCGACGATTCAAGAAGAAGCCTGAGCTGACCTACGTTCTCATTCCCGGAATCGGCATGGTGAAGGGGGACGCGATCCTCACGGGAGACCAGTACGCGAAGTTCTGCCCCGCGCTGCTTGTCGAGCTTCCTGCGGAGAGCGCATCGAAACCCCCGGCAGCCCCAGAGTCGGTCGCGACCGACGCGGAGGTGGTCGCCGCTGTTCGTGCTCACGAAGAGACCACGACCGCTCCGCTTGTGCCGGAGCACGTCGCCCCGGTCGTTCCGGCGGTGGCTCCCGTCGCTTCCATCGACGTTTCGGCCTCCGTGGAGACCGAGGCCCCCGCTCCGAAGACCCCCAAGCCCTCCGCGCCTGCTCCGAAGCCGACCGGGAAGAAGCCGACCGGGAAGAAGTGACGTAAGATCGAGCTGAAGGAGCGCCCCGATGTCGTATCAGTCGTTCGTCCTCAAAGACGAAGCCGAGCTTCAACAGTGGCTGCTTCGGCGGCTTGGGGCTCCCTTGCTCAAAGTGGAGCTGACGGCTGACCATCTGCACGACAACATCGAAGACGCGAAGCGCTGGTTCGCTGCGAAGAAGGGTTGGCGGCGGTTCTTCACGATGAACACCATCGCAGGCAAGGGCTCGTACCCGCTTCCGCTGGACTGCGACGTGGTCATCGACGTGGCGTTCTCGTACAACCCCACGGACCTCGCGTTTCTCGCTCTGCCGTATTGGGTGCCCGGTGAGAACGGTCAGATCCCCTACTCCGTGTTCAACGTCGCTGGGCATTCCGGAGGCATGTATTCGAGCTACATGCAGACGCTTCAGTACATCGAGTCTGCCAAGAAGGTGCTGAGCGCGGAGCAGGACTGGCGGCAAGAGAACCACGACCTGCTCATCTTCCCTCAGCCGAATCGCAGCGCGGTCGTCATCGTTGAGTACACGAGCCACACGGTGGTCGTGAACGACATGACGGAGCGCGACCACGAAATCCTCAAGCGCTACGCACTTGCGCTGGCGAAGAAAGACCTCGGGCGCATCCGCTCCAAGTTTGACTCCTACCCGACAGCGCAGGGCACGGTCACGATGGATGGTGCGGCTCTACTGGAAGAAGCGAACGCGGAGATCGAGAAGCTCACCGAGGAGATTGCCGACAGTGCGATGCCAATGGGGTTCCTCGTCGGGTAGAGACCGTGCGGTCTCAGAAGGAGGTAAGCGATGGCCAGTTCGAGTTCCAGAAAGCCCGTCGTCCTTCTCCCGTACCCGACGTTGCGGAAGGTCGGTCCGTACGAGTTCCCCACGCTCCAGATGCCGGAGTGCGAGCACGACCTCTTCGACTCCATCGCGCAGGAGCACGTCAACATCCTCGGCACGGACATCGACTTCTGGACGCACGAAGTAAGCAAGGGCACGCGAGATCCTCTGTACGACGAGTCCGTCGCGCGCCAGTACGTGGGTCCATTTCGGGTGAAGGGCTACGTCTCGTGGCCGGACAGCGTTCCCGAGGCTCGAATGGAAGGTGGCCGGACTACGTTTGGTGCGGAGGTCTGGATCGCCCGCAAATCCATCGAGGACATTCGCGCGCCCCAACCGAACGAGTCAGACGTGTTGCGGATCTGGAACACGCCGTTCTTCAACGAATGGGCGGTGGACAACGCCCCCTCCGGGCAGCCGAACACCGGGTACTTCTTCGACATCATCGACGTGGACGACGACGGCCACCTCTTCGATTCTCCCACCTTCGTAGGCTTCAAACTTTCGATCAAACGTCGTACAGAGTTCACGCCTGAACGCCGCATCACCAACACCTAACCGGAGAACCCAAATGAGCGAGCTGCGGAAGCGAATGGAAGCGCTGGTTGCTGGACCGAACACTCGACAGGAGGCTGCCGACGAGGCCGCCGACAGCGACCTTCCCCTCAAGCCGCTCATTCAGCAGCTTCTGCTCGGGATGCAGGCGATCGGCGTTGACGCGGGTGACGACGACGCGGTGGAGGAGTACCTGAAGACGCTGAAGATGGTGGCCACCACCAAGAAGGCGATGTTCATGACCGCCCTGAAGCAGTTCAGCGGCTCGCGCGCGACTCGGGCTGTGAAGGCGGCCAAAGCCTCACTCTGATGCCGCTGAATCCGGCTCTCGCAGAAGCGGCGGTGCGCAGCGGCCTGAGTGCCGTTTGTGCTACCTGTTCGCGCTACTGGGAGGGTCGGGACAAGGGACTCCCTGAGCCTCGTTGCACGGCCAAGACGAAGTGCGGTTCTCCTCTCGCTGGCGACGATTTCCACGAGTACAGCGGTCCCATCACGGAGTTCGACAGGCAGTGCTTCGTGTGCGCGGGGCAGTCCCGCTACGGCATCACCGTGCGCGGGCGTGGGCGAGTGATTGGAGTTTGCCTTACTCATGCGAAGCTCCTTTCCGACCTCCATCCGGTTGAGGTCGTTGCCCCTGAGGTCTTCCTGAGGAGCGCCTCCGGCGCGGTGCTTTCCCCTGACCAGCTTCAACCGAGGGCGACTCGAACCCTCAGCGCTGCCATCGCGGAGGTCGAGCGGTACTACGACTCGAAGGCGAAGCAGTGAAGCTCGGCACTCTCGGCAAGGGTCTCTCCAAGACCCCCAAGGTGTCCGGGCTGGAAATCGACCGGCTGACCCTCAACAACCTCAAAATCATCGACCAGTGGGCTGCTCGGGGCGCGGCTCTCCAGAAGATGGCTCCGTACCTCGCGATGGAGATGCTGTACGAGAATCTGCTGGCGCTGATTCCGGGAGATCCTGCGTGGTTTTCGTATCGACGGGCGATTCGCAGAGCGCGGGTTGGGGCGAAGAGCCTCAAGGCGTACGCGGTGTACGTGCGTCCTACGTTCGGAAGAGATCGTCCTATCGAAGGTCAGAAAGAGGTGTTGTACATCCGGCCTCGCAAGTCGCGCGCGCGCCCGATGGCACCTGAAGTCGAAATTCTGGCGAAGTACAACCCGTGGACGATGTCGATGCTGCCGTTCTCTCCGAAACGGAACCAAGCGACCATTGTGACGCGCCGAGCTTCGGAGCGCGAAATCAAGAGCATCGAGCGCCAGCGAAAGAAGGACCGCCCGAAGTGGAAGAAGGATCTTCAGGAGGTGGGAATCCGCAACGTGTTTCGTACGGAGCCCCTGAAGAAGGTGGATACGAAGGTTGTAGAAGACGTGGCGTTCTCCGGGCTGAGATTGGAATTTGGCTACGGAGGAACCAAACGCGTTCCGCACTGGCGACCTTCGGTTCGGCTCGCGATTCGAAACGTGAGGCGGCTCTTCACCAAGCGAAGTCCCTATACGAAGGTGATGAACGCCAAGGCTTCGTCCAATGCGTGGAAGAGGTGGCCCCCGAAGGTGGCGGGCCACATCTCAGAGGCCGCGTTGAAGAACTTTGCGAAGTTCCAGAAGAAGCTTAGGACTCGGGCTTAGGCTAGGGTGGTTCGGGTATAACGGTGCCGGAGGAGATCGCATGAACGCGCAGATGAGCGAACTTTTGGAGCAGATGAAGACCCAGCTCGTTGCTGAGGAGCCCGCGTGGGGTCCGAACTCCGTCGTGAGCACCGATCATGATGACGACGGCGAGCCCGGAGAGAGCGGCGCGGAGAACAGCTCCGACGTGATGGATGCGTTCGACCTGTACCTTTCGAGCATCCTCGACGCGCTCTTGGAGCAGTACGAGGCCGACGAAGAGGAGGCTCTGGACTTTATCTTCGCGGTCGCGGAGGAGATGGCCGACGCTGGAACCCTTCCTGAGATTCCCGAGGACGACGACGGGGATGACGCGGATGTTGTGGCTTGGGTTGGTACCGCGAAGACCGCCGGGTTTTTGGCTGCGGTGATGGCGGCTGCCGAGGAGTCTGGCGAAGAGGACGAGGACGAGGAGTAACTTCAGAGATGACGACGACTGGTGATGCGGCTCTCCGCGCGAAGCGGGCGGGCGGCGAAAGAACAGGAATCGTCACTCTCCGTGATTTTGATCGCGGCGTGGTGGAGACGCTGCGCGCGGTCGTCATCGGAGACAACTACTTCGTCCAGATTCCCGGAGTTGCTCCCGCTCCCGGTCAGCCCGGAGTGCCCATCACGTTTGCGTATCCGGAAGACGCGTACGAGCGCTGGAAGCTGCCCGCCATCGTGGTCAGCCGTGACGACATCGCTCCGGCGATGCAGCGCTGGCACCCCGGTGCGATGCAGTACAACGCTCCGGCTTACGGCGCGCGTGAGGTAACGATCGGCGGTCAGACGGGCTTCACGGGAATGGAGACGATGGCGCAAGCCATTCCTCTCGACATCAGCTACACCATCACCTTGATGACCACGGGACGTGGAGCACCGGGTTCGAGAGCTGGCGCGGGCGCGATGCTCGACTACGTCTTTCGTATCTATCCGCCCTACTGTGCTGTCTACGTGAAGGACAGCCTTGGAGATCAACGCACGTACTCGGCGTACACCGACTCGCTCGGAATGCTCGACGACGTTGCGGACATCTCTGATCGAACGATTGCGTTTGCCGTAACACTTCGGGTTGAGGCAGAATGCGACCTCACGGACCCGGAGATCCACTCGACAGCCACGGGACGTTCCGTGAGGATGAAGGGGCTTTAGAACATGGGCGACTACTACAACAAGACGCGTGGGCCTCTGTCGGTGACTCTGAACGACGGATCTGCCGCGTCCATCACCCCCAAGACGTGGCTCACGATTTCAGCGGCCAACGAAGGTTCCGCGAGCGTTCAGAAGCTCGTCGCCAAGGGCGACCTCGTGCGGTCGAAGATGATGCCCGACCCGGTTGCTCCTGTTGCCCCCGCCCCTGTTGTTTCGGAGGCCCCTGTCGCGGAAGAGAAGGCTGTGGTCTCTTCGGCTGCGTCCAAGGTCGAACGGTTCAAGTCTCGGTAACGATGTCCACACGCTCATTCGCAAGCCCAGCGCTGGTCTGACTGGAAGGAACTAGATCATGGCGGAAATTCTCAGTCCCGGTGTGTTCATCGAAGAGGTGCCTTCCTCTGCGCAAGTCGTGCAGGGCGTGTCCACCTCGAACTTGGGCATCATCGGGTACACGATGCGCGGCCCCGCCGACAAGGCGACGCTCGTCACTTCGTTCGAGCAGTTCACCCGGAAGTTCGGCGACCTCGTGAAGGAGAGTTTTCTTCCGATGTCCATCGCCGCATTCTTCGCGAACGGCGGCAAGCGCGGCTACGTTGTTCGCGTGGTGCCTGCCGACGCGGTCGCGGCGGACTGCAAGATCCAGTCGAAGACGACGGACCAGACCATCGAGACCGGCGACGGCATTCTCGCCATCTTCACGAAGACGCAGGCCACTTCGCAGTTGAAGGACAACGTGGGAGCCTCGCCGCTGGTGCCCAGCTCAGTGTCGTTCCGCTGGCGCGCTCTCGGTACACCCGTCGTCTCACAGCTCGCCAAGCTCCGCAACGGCACGTCCAACAACCTGTTCGTCACCGCGCAGGCGAACTACGAAGGTCGCATCGCGACTGCTTCGTTGCCTGCCTTCGACAGCGGTTTGGACTCGGTCGTTCGCGGTACCGTGACCATCGAGCAGACGGTCGCGGCTGGTTCGCCCGCCTCCCCGATTCTCGTCGTGTTCCCCGGTGCCTCTCGCATCGAGACCGTGACGGTGGGAGTCCTTCCCAACACCACGACCGCGACGTTCGACCACCAGACCGGGTTCTTCTCCATCAAGAACACGGGCACCAACATTCCTGCCATCGGCGACGTTGGTGCGCTCATGGGTCCGAAGGTGTCGTTCACTCCTGCGACCGCGACCGTCACCATCTCGGACAACGGGGCAGGAGTTTTCCCTGTTGGAGCTGGTCCGTACCTCGCAGCCCCCGGAGCCATCAGCTACGCCGACGGCTCGTACAGTTTCACCACCACTGCCGGATTCAAGCCGCATTTGGCGTCGCCCGTTCTGGCGACGTACAAGATCGACGCTTGGAACCTCGACCCCATCTCCAAGGGCGCGTGGGGCAATGACCTGAAGGTTCAGGTCGCGGGCAACGTGGACTACTTCGACGCCCTGACCGCGACGTACTCGCGGTACAACGTCAACGTCCTCCTGAAGAACACGGCGACGCTCAACTTCGACGTGGCCGAGACCTACGAGGAACTCGACTTCGTCAACACCACCTCGGCGCAGTATTTCCCCGACGTGGTGAACGAGCTGTCCGACCTCATCTCGGTCGTCGAGCCCGGCGGCAACGAAGCTCCCGGTGAGCTGGTCGGTGTCGCACGCGCCAAGGTGCTCGCGGGCGGCGACGAGCTGGCTCCGAGCCAGACCTTGCTTGCGAATCTCGCGAGCAATCCGGTCGCGGCCCGGTCCATCGTCATCACGTACACGGACTCGACCAGCGTCGCCCGCACCATCAAAGACACGGGTACTGGCAAGCTGACCGGCGACATCGACGTGACCGGCAACAACACCATCAACTACGTGTCCGGCGACATCGACGTGAAGCTGGGCTACCTCGTCAAGGGTGGCACGCTGGTTCGAGCGACCTACCGGTCGGCCTCCGAGGAGACGACCCACACCGAGAGCTTTGGCGACACCGCCAAGGGCTACACGGTCGGAACCAACGGCACCTTCGATGATGTGAACTGGGGCATCAGCCAGTTCACCGCCATCGGGCTGAAGACCCAGTACAAGGGGCTCTACGCGCTGAACAAGGTTGACCAGCTCATGCAGGTCATCATTCCCGATTTCGCGGGAAACGTGACGGTGACTGGCCAGCTCATCGACTACGCGGAAGAGCGCGCGGGCCAGACCTCCGGTGGTGACCGTTTCATCATCCTCACGGTGCCCAAGGGCAGCGACCCGCAGGAAGCTGTGGACTGGTTCCGTCATGACTTCGGTCGGCAGTCGATGTGGGCGGCGTTGTACTGGCCGTGGATCAAGGTCTCGGACCCCCTCTCGAACAACCGCCCGCTTCTGATGCCGCCGCTCGCGCACGTCGCAGGCGTGTACGCGCGCACGGACAACAACCGGAACGTCGGCAAGTCCCCCGGTGGTACGGTGGACGGCGCGCTGCGCTTCCTGCTCGGGCTGGAGTACGAGTCGGTGCAGGGCGAGCGTGACCTCGTGTACCCGAACAAGATCAACCCGCTCGTCTCGGGGTCGCAGACGGGCCTCGCGGTTTGGGGCGTGCGCACCATCTCTCCGACCAGCGAGTGGCGCTACATCAACGCCCGTCGCCTCTTCATGTTCTTGGAGAAGAGCGTCTTCGAGGCGACCCACTGGATCGTCTTCGAGAACAACGGTCCCGGTCTCTGGACGCGCATCAAGGCTCAGATCGAAGGGTTCCTCAAGGCGCTCTTCAACGAGAACTACTTCGCGGGCAACTCTCCCGCGCAGGCGTTCTTCGTCATCGTGGACGACAGCAACAACCCGCCCGAGAGCGTCAACAACGGACAGGTCATCATCGACATCGGCATCGCACCCAACAAGCCTGCCGAGTTCGTCCGCTTCCGTTTCCAGCAGAAGACCTCGCAGTAGGCAACACTCCGTTTCGGCGCTACACTTCCACCCTTCTGAGGAGCAAACAAAATGGCTACCATCGTCGTCACGAACATCGACACCGCCCCTGTGAACATCAACGACCTCTACACGACCATCCCGGTCGGTGGGTCGGTGACCACGGAGCGCTCCACTGCGCAGATCTCCTCGATGGCCGGTCTGCAACAGGCCGCCGCCGCTTCGAAGGTGACCGTCGCGGTCACTCTCTCGGCTGACGAGATCGCCTCCGGCCTCGCCGTGACCTCCGGCTCGATTCAGGCCGCCGACGTGCAGCCGGTCGCTGCCGCCGACGCCGCCGCTGCGACGTTCGAGATCCGCAAGAGCTTCACCGCGCTCGCGGCTGGCGTGGTGGACGACATCACCATCTACGCGGCCAACGCGCTGCCGTTCAAGATGCGCATCACGGATGTCTACGCGCTCGTCTCGACGCCCGGCGTCGCTGGCGCGAAGACCCTGACCGTTCGGGATCAGTCCGGCGGCTTGGGCACCGTCGTCGCCACCATCGACGACAGCGCGGCTGGTCGCATCACCCCCACCGCCTTCACCGCCTCGACGGTGCTCACGCCCGGCGCTCTCAAGGGTCTCTTCATCCGGCGCACCGAGCGGGACGTGGCTGGCGAAGTCGTCATCGTCGCTCGCCGCGAAGTCTGAGCCCCGGTCGGCGTCCGACCTCGCACTAGGAGACACACATGGCTCGTCCGCAACAGACAGACTTCCTCCACTCGATGCGCTTTCACGTCAACGCGACCATCGCGGCTGGCGGGGCTGCGGACATGAACCTGAACTCCACGGTTCAGTCTGGGAAGGCGCAGGCAGGCTTCTCCAGCGTCACCACGCCGGAGGCGACGGTGGAGGCGGTCGAGTACCGAGAGGGTGGCTACATCTACACCCGGAAGCAGCCCGGCAATCCGACCGTGTCCGACCTCACGATGCAGCGCGGGGTGACTCGTTCGGACTCTTCCTTCTGGAAGTGGCTGCGGGTGGTCATCGAGGGCAGCGGCGAGTACCGCGCCGACCTCGGCATCTCGCACTACCACCGCGACAAGGCGCTGACCCGTGAGTACCCGGCGCAGGGCACGGTGAACCTCGCGGGCATCAACCTCGACGGCCCGGCGCGCATCTACCACGTCAAGGAAGCGTTCCCGACGCGGCACAAGGTCTCAGGCGACCTCGACGCCACCGCGAGCGAGATCTCCATCATGGAGATCGACTTCGCGTACGAGTCGTTCGAAGTCGAAGAGCTGGCTCCGTAAGAGCTTCTCGGGACGTGACGTTGGCGCTGTCGTACAGTACGTACGGCAGCGCTTTTCGTTTTCCAGAGGTGGTGACCCTTGGCTCGCAACATCCTCAGGGACTTTCTTCAGGACTCATCGTTCTGGTTGATGGACGTGGCCCCTGTGGAGCCGCTAGCCATTCCCATCTTCACCCCCCTGTTCGGTTTTCATTCCATCACCGCACCCGAGGTGACGCTGGAGACACAGGAAATCAACGAAGGCAACAACCTCTTCGGGCGCACGGTCATCAAGAAGGGCAGCGTCGGTGTCCTCACGCTGACGCGCGGCGCGACGTTCTTCGACTCCGACTTCTGGCGCTGGACGATGGCTG
>Ga0315283_10001386_pt1 | contig 19491 bp, 15 predicted proteins | sample YL17G09_0_MG_FD_204541 | JGI IMG/M metagenome (GOLD analysis project Ga0315283, IMG submission 204541) | Sediment microbial communities from Yellowstone Lake, YNP, Wyoming, USA - YL17G09_0 | ecosystem: Environmental > Aquatic > Freshwater > Lake > Sediment | place: USA: Wyoming | collected... | reverse complement strand
GGCGCACCGGGATCGCCCCGGACCCGGCCAGCGGCCCCTTGGGCACGGCCTGGGAGGTCCAGACGGTCGACGCCTACGCCCCCACGACCATCGCCAACCCCGTCTTCGCGCGAACCGGGCCGTGACATCTGCGTGCCGACGCTGCGCTCAGGAACGCCGGCTTCGCCGATCCCGCATCCACACCGTGCGGCACCGCCTGGCGGCTCCGCAGCGTCACCGACCGCCGCCGGTCCATGGACCGGCGGCGGCCAGGAAGGCGCCGAGGCGCGTCGATCAGGCGTCGACGGGCACGTGCTCGGCCACGGGGAGGTCGTCGGTCATCCCCGCACCACCCCGCTTCGAGAAGGCGATGGCCCCGAGCAGGACGATCAGCGACACACCCGCAACCGTGAAGCGCAGGGCGTCGTTGTCCTGGCTGTTGATGATGGCCGGCAGCAGGAGCAGCGAGACGAGGTTCATCACCTTGATCAGCGGGTTCAGGGCCGGACCGGCGGTGTCCTTGAACGGGTCACCCACGGTGTCACCGATGACCGCCGCCTTGTGGGCCTCGGAGCCCTTGCCCCCCTCGGCGCCGTCCTCGATGTACTTCTTGGCGTTGTCCCACGCCCCACCGGCGTTGTTCTGGTAGTTGGCCATGAGCTGGCCGGTGAGGATCACGGCGGCCAGGAAGGCGCCGAGGGCGTAGAAGTTCACGCCGAAGCCGATGATCACCGGCGTGAGCACGGCGAGCAGGGCCGGCGTGGCCAGCTCCCGCAGCGAGGCGGTCGTGCAGATGTCGATGACCGGGCCGTAGTCGGGGCGCTTCTCGCCGCTCATGATCTTGCCGTCCGCGAACTGGCGACGGACCTCCTGGACGACCACGGCGGCGGTACGACCGACGGCGCGGATGGCCAGGGAGCTGAACATGAAGGCGATGGAGCCACCGATGAGGAGGCCGATGAACGTCTTCGGGTCGGCCACGTTGATCGGGATGGCCTCGAAGAGGTTCTGACCCGGACCCACCAGGTCGGGCAACTCGTCGGCCACCGTCTCGATGTAGGAGGCGAACAGGGCCACCGCGGCGATGACCGCCGAACCGATGGCGAAGCCCTTGGTCACCGCCTTGGTCGTGTTCCCGACGGCGTCGAGACTGACCATGATCCTCTCGGCCTCGCCAGAGAACTCGCCGGACATCTCGGCGATGCCGGCGGCGTTGTCGGCCACGGGGCCGAACGTGTCCTCGGACACGACCACGCCGGTGGTGGCCAGCATGCCCATGCCGGCCAGGGCGACCAGGTAGAAGACGAACTGGATGTTCCCGCCGCCGAGGAAGATGGTGGCCCCCAGGGCGATGGCGATGGCCACGATGGCCCAAACCGTGGATTCGAGCCCCGAGGCGATGCCGGAGAGCACGGTCGTGGCGGGGCCGGTACGGGCCGCCTCGGCGATGTCCCGGACCGGTCGGTGCTCGGTCGAGGTGAAGTACTCGGTCAGGCGGCTGACGGCCTGGGCCAGGATCAGGCCGATGACCACGGCGCCGAACATGCGCAGGCCGGGGTTGCTCACGTACCCGTCGACGCCCTTGTCACCGATGTCGTTGCCGACGTAGACGAAGGCGACGACGGCGGTGCCGATGATGGTCAGGATCGTGGCGGTCAGGAACCCCCGGTTGATGGGGGCCATGGCCGACTTGTCCTTCTCGGTGGCCCGGACGGCGAAGACGCCGACGATCGAAGCCAGCACGCCGATGGCCCGAGCGGCCACCGGGAAGATCATGCCCACGACGGGGTTCTCCACGCCGATCGACTCGAAGGCGGCGACGCCGAGGATGATCGAGGCCACCAGGGTGACCTCGTAACTCTCGAAGAGGTCCGAGGCCATGCCGGCGCAGTCGCCGACGTTGTCGCCCACGTTGTCGGCGATGGTCGCCGGGTTGCGGGGGTCGTCCTCGGGGATGCCCGCCTCGACCTTGCCGACGAGGTCGGCGCCGACGTCGGCGGCCTTGGTGAAGATGCCGCCACCCACCCGCAGGAACAGGGCGAGCAGCGAGCCCCCGAAACCGAAGCCGATCAGGATCGCCGAGCTCGTGTTCTGGAAGATCATGATGATCACCGTGGCTCCGAGCAGGCCGAGGCCGACGGTGAACATGCCGGCCACGCCGCCGGTGCGGAACGCCACCTCGAGGGCGGCGGGCATGGAGCCCGAGCGGGCGGCGGCGGCGGTGCGCACGTTGCCCCGGACGGCCAGGCTCATCCCGATGAAGCCGGTGAGACCGGACAGGAAGCAGCCCGCCAGGAACGCCAGCGTGCGGAAGAGCCCGGACTCGAACTGGCTGAGCCCGCTGACGTAGCCGAGGGCATCGGTCGGCTTCACCACCTCGGTCGAGGTGACGAAGACCACGATCGCCAGCGGGATCACGATGATGGCGATCGTCTTGAACTGACGGCGCAGGTAGGCCATCGCACCTTCCTGGATGGCGGCGGCGATCTCGCGCATCTTGTCGGTGCCGGTGTCGGCGGCGTTGACCGCCTGTACCAGGTAGAAGCCGACGGCCAGGGCGAGTAGGGCGGTCGACGCCGAGAAGATCAGCCAGAACCACTCACCCCCCGCCATCTCGAAGGATTGATAGCCGCCTTCAGCGGCCAAAAGGGCAGACATCGTCGTCGAAGTCCTTTCGGGAGCGGGCCGGGTCCCTCCCGGCCCACAGGGACCGAAACGGTAGCCCGGGGCCTCCGGCCCGACAGAATCGGCACGCCCGGCCGATGGGAACCGGTCATGTGTCGAGCAACGGGAGGTGGCCTCATTGACCCCACCAGCCCCACCAGCAACCGTCCTCCTCGTGCTCTCGCGCTGCGCACCCGGCTTGACACCGAGGGTGTCGGCGGCTTTCCTATTACGGTTCCGTTACAGCTTCGCCGGGAGACCCATCTGTTGCCCTCGCTGCCCCTCCGATCCTTGACCCGCGGCATCCTCGCCGTCGTCGCCGCCTCGACGCTGGCCGTCGTCCCGGTGCTGGTCCAGGCCGAGGAGTCCGACGACCCCCGGGCCGAGCGTGACGACGTCCGGCAGCAGGCGGCCGACGTCGCCGCCCATCTCGACGCCCTCCAGGCCGACGCCGCCGACGTGGCGTCCGCCCTCGACGCCGTCACCGCCAACGTGCAGGGCAAGCGGGCCCAGCTCGAGGACGCCCGCCGGGCCGCCCGCACCGCCCTGGCCGAGGCCCAGGCCGCCCGGGTCGAGGAGCAGCGCCTCGAGCAGGAGATCGCCGATCTCGAGGACCAGGTCGCCCAGCTCGCCGTCGAGGCCTACATCCGCCCGCCCGAGAGCAACGACGCCGCCGTCTACGACACCGAGGACGTCAACGACACCGCCCTGCGCGAGGCCCTCCTCGGCACCCAGTCCAACCGCCAGGAGGACGTGATCGACCAGCTGCGGGCCGCCGAGGACGATCTGACCGCCCAACGGGTGGCCGCCGAGGACGCGGCCCAGGAGGCCGAGCTCCTGCGCGGCCGGACCGAGGACCGCTACGTCGAGCTGCGGGCCGCCCAGGACCAGCAGCAGGAGCTGGCCCGCCAGGTGGACGAGCGCATCAACCAGGCCGCCGGCGAGGCCGCCGCCCTCGCCGAGCGGGACGCCGAGCTGTCCGACCAGATCGCCGAGGAGGCCGCCCGGTTCGCCTCCTTCATCCAGGGCATGAACCTCGGCCCGGTGGGCCCCGCCTACCAGAGCGGCCCGGTCTCGGTGGCCGACGCCGGCAACGGCATCATCGTGAACGTCTCCATCGTGGACCAGGTCCACAACATGATCGTGGCCGCCGCCAACGACGGGGTGACCCTGACGGGGGGCGGCTACCGCGACTCGGCCCAGCAGATCGCCCTGCGCCAGGCCCACTGCGGCTCCAGCTCCTACGCCATCTACCAGGCCCCGTCCTCGTCCTGCTCGCCCCCGACGGCCGTCCCCGGCACCTCGATGCACGAGCAGGGCCTGGCCATCGACTTCGACAACTGCTCCTACGGCACGTCGGTCTACAACTGGCTCTCGGGCAACGCGGCCGGCTACGGCCTCTACAACCTGCCGTCCGAGTCCTGGCACTGGTCCACCAACGGCAACTGACCGCTCGGAGGGACCGACGACCCTCGTCAACGCCCCCGAGAACGTCCAAGCTGAGGTGATGACCGAACCGGCGGCGGTGGCCGAGACCCACCTCTCCGTGGTGTTGCTCGTGGGTGACCGGGCGCTGAAGCTGCCCAAACCGGTCCGCTTGGCCTTCGTCGACCAGTCCACCCCCGAGCTCCGGCGGACGGCCTGCGAGCGCGAGGTCGAGCTCAACCGCCGCTTGGCCCCTGACGTCTACCTCGGTGTCCTCGCGCTGGTCCGAGACGGCCGGGCCGAGGACCACCTGATCGAGATGCGGCGCATGCCGGCCGACCGTCGCCTCGCCACCATCGTGGGCGATGACACCCGGGGCGCGGACGAGGTGCGGGCGGTCGCCCGGCGGCTGGCCCGGTTCCACGCCGCGGCGGCCCGTTCACCGGCGATCGCGGCCGCCGGGGCGCCGGACGCCGTGCGCCGCCTCTGGGACGACAACCTCGCGGAGATGGCGAGCTTCGCCGGGACGGTGTTCGACCCGGAGGTCCTCGGCATGGTCGGTGACGCCGCCCATCGGTACCTGGACGGCCGGGTCGGGCTCCTCAGCCGCCGTCAGGACGCCGGATGCATCGTCGACGGCCACGGCGACCTCCTGGCCGACGACATCTTCTGCCTGCCCGACGGGCCCCGGATCCTCGACTGCCTCGCCTTCGACGATCGTCTCCGCCACGGTGACGTCCTCCTCGACCTCGCCTTCCTGGCGATGGACCTCGAGGCCCTCGGCCGGCGCGACCTCGCCACCCTGCTCGTCCACGCGTACGCCGAGTTCAGCGGCGAGCACCATCCCGACTCGTTGGCCCACCACTACATCGCCTACCGGGCGCTGGTGCGGGCGAAGGTCGGCGCGCTCCGGGTCGAGGCCGAGGGCGAACGAGCGGCCGTCCGGGCGAGGGTTCGGCTCGCCCTGGCCCAGGAGCACCTCGGCCGGGGACGGGTCCGACTGGTCCTCGTCGGCGGATCCCCCGGCACCGGCAAGACGACGTTGGCCGCGGGCCTCGGTGACCTCACCGCCTGGTCGGTGCTCGACAGCGACGAGACGCGCAAGGATCTCGCCGGCCTCGCCCACCAGGCGTCGGCCGGAGCCGACTTCGGCGAGGGCCTGTACCGGCCCGAGGTGACCGAGACCGTCTATGCCCGCCTGCTCGACCAGGCGGCCCGGCTCCTCGCGACCGGCGAGTCGGTGGTGCTCGACGCCTCCTGGACCTCCGAGGCGCGGCGGGCCGCAGCCCGAGCCGTGGCTCAGGCCCACCACGCCGACCTGGTCGAGCTCCGCTGCGTCAGCTCCCCCGCCGTCGTGCGTACCCGCGTCGCGGCCCGGGCCCGTCGGGGCGGTGTGGCCACCGACGCCGACGCCGGGATCGCCCGCCGCCTGGCCCAGGCCCAGGACCCCTGGCCCGCCGCGGTCGACATCGACACGGAGGGGACGCGCCAACAGGCGTTGGAGGCGGCTCGGCTGACCATCGGGGACTTCGGCTGACCATCGGGGACTACGGCCTGACCTGGCGGGTGCCGCAGGCCCCGAGGCCCCCGCAGTCGGGACCTAGGTCCCTGGTCAGGGAAGCCACCCACCGGGATGGTGTCAGCATGCGCATCCTGTTGACCGAGAGCGAACACGGCGTCGGCGACGCCACCCAGCAGACCCTCGAGCGGGCCGGCCACCAGGTCGTGCGTTGCTCGGAACGGAACGCCCCCGACTTCCCCTGCAACGGGCTGGCCACCGGCGACTGCCCGATCGACGACCACGTCGACGCCGCGGTGACCGTTCGCGCCCAGCCCGACGCGACGCCCACCCCCCGGGAGACCGGGGTCATCTGCGCCCTGCGCCAGCGCATCCCGCTCGTCGTGGCCCGCGCCGCCGACGCCGACCCCTTCGTGACGTGGTCCACGGCGACGGTGGTCAGTGGAGACGAGACGGCCCTGCTGACCGCGCTCGACGACGCCCTGTCCGGCGAGCTGCCCGAGCACGCCCGGGTGGCAGCGGCCGAAGCCCGGGACCGGTTGGCCGATGACGCCGTCGAGGCCGACGCCCGACGCCGGGGCAACGGCATCGCCGTCACGGTCCGGACCTCGGTCTGGCTCGACCCCCAACGCCGCGAGACGCTGGGCGTCCACGTGGCCGGCGCCGTGCGCCGCCACGACCGGTGGGCCGGGGTGATCGACGTCGCTGTCCTGGACGGTTCCGACACCGCGGGCTGAGGAAACGACGAAGGTCCCGAGCCCGGGGGCCCGTGGTCCCTTGGTCCCGAGGCCCGGACAGGGGACCATGGGCCCATGCAGAGCATCGTCGTGGGAACCGAGGAGTCCGACGGGGCCGGTACCGCGCTCCGCTGGGCGGCCGATGAGGCCGACCGGCACGGCGCCAACCTGACCGCCGTCCTGGCCTGGGGCTACCTGGATCAGCACCGGGCGACGCCCAGTGACGATTTCGACACGACCTACGACGAAGCCGACGCCCGCGAGGCCCTCGATGCCATCGTCGAGCGAGCCTTGGGCGCCGAGCGGGCCGGCGGCGTGCAACGCCGGGTCGTCAACGACCTGGCCCCCCAGGCCATGGTCGACGCCGCCGCGGGCGCCGACCTCCTGGTCGTCGGGGCCCGCGGCCTCGGCCAGCTGCGGGGCGTCGTGCTCGGCTCGGTCAGCCGCTACTGCCTGCAGCACGCCCCGTGCCCCGTCGCCGTCATCCGCGAGGCGGCGCCGGACGCAGGGAACCATCCCCGCGTCGTGGTCGGCATCGACGGCTCCGGCTCGGCGCTGCAGGCCCTGGCCTGGGCGCTCGACGAAGGCCGCGTCCGCCAGGCCAAGGTCGAGGTCGTCAACGCCTGGCACCCGCCCTACCTCGGCGCCTACCCGTTCGACCCCGGCGTCATCGACATCGGGGCCTTCGAGCAGGCCGCCCGGGACCTGATCGAGGACGCGCTGAGCAAGCAGGACGTGACGGGCCTGCCCGTGTCACCCGAAGCGGTCATCGTCGAGGACGGGGCCACAGCGGCCATTCTCTCGGCCGCCGACGGTGCCGACCTCGTGGTCGTCGGCTCCCGGGGCCTCGGCGGGTTCGCCGAGATGCTCCTCGGCTCGGTCAGCCACCAGGTGGCCCACCACGCCCACTGCCCCGTCGTGGTCATCCGGCCCGAGCACTGAGTCGCCCCCCATGGCTCTCCGCGCCCTCGCCCGCCACCCCCTGGTCACCGTCGACCGCACGACGACCATCGCCGAAGTGGCTCGGATCATGGACGAGTCCGACGCGCACCTCGTCGTCGTGACGGAAGGCAAGCGGATGGTCGGCGTGGTCACCGAGCGGGACATCGTCGTGCGGGGCGTCGCCCGCCGCTACCCGGCCGATGCCCGGATCGAGGCGGTGATGTCCACGGACGTGTCGAGCCTGCCGGCCGACACCGACCGCCAGGACGCCCTCGCCGCGTTCCGTGACCACGGCGTGCGCCACCTCCCCCTGGTCGACGGCACCACGGTCATCGCCGTACTCGCCGATGACGACCTGGTCGACGGCACCGGCGAGGCGGCGGCCGGGATCGGGGCGCTCGCCGGCCGAACCGCCCACCGGCCCGCATAGCCGGGACCTTCGGCCCTGGGGTGATCCCCCGGGCGGGCCGGAGGATGCAGGCATGGATGCCGACGCGATCCACCTCTGCCCCCACTGCGAGCTCCGCTTTGCCTCGACGGTGGAGTGGCGCGACCACATCGACCACGAGCACCACTCGGCCGAGCCCACCCCGCCACCCGTGGCGACGGGGCGATTGGCCGTCGCCGTCGATCCTTCCCATCTCCCGGGGGAGGAGGTCGTCATCGCCGCGGCCCTCGCCGCCCAGAGCGGTCAGGGCCTCGACCTCGTCGCCGTCCCACCCTCCGGGCTGGGGCGGAACGAGGCCGACGCCTTCCTGCGGGCCCGGGTCCACGAGGTCCGGGAGGCCGGCGTGGACACCGTGGCCTGGACGGTGCTCGCCAGCACCGATCCGGCCACCGCGGTCCTCGACCACGCCGCCCAGTCCGGAGCCACGACCATCGCGCTCCGCAGCCGGGCCCGGTCGGCCGTGCGGGAACTGCTCCTCGGCAGTGTCAGCGAGGGGGTGCTGCGCCGAGCTGCGGTCCCGGTGCTGCTGATCGGGCCGAACGCCGAGCGGCCGGACGGCCCGTACCGTCGGGTGGTCGCCGCCGTCGACGGCACCCCCGCCTCCGCCGCGGTCGTGGCCGCAGCCGGTGAGTTGGCCGATGCCCTCGGCATCGCCGTCGAGGAGTTCCGGGCGGTGCCCGAAGGCTGGGTCGACGAGGGTTTCGACCGGCTGACCCAGCCCCCGAGCCTGGGCGGCGAGGCCGCGGCCCTGGCTGTCCTCGGTGAACTGCACGGCGACCCGCGCACCGTCGCCGTCGTCGGTACTGAAGGCCGCCGCGGCTTCGACCGCGTGCTGTTCGAGAGCGTCGCCGTCAGCGTCGTCCGGAACGCCCACGGGCCGGTGCTGGTGATCCCCCCGACGCTCTGTGCGTCCGCAGACGACACCCCGCCGGTGGTGGCCGAGGACTGACCCGGCCCACACTGGGCGGGTGGACCTCACCGCCGCCACCGCCGTCGTCGACCGGATCTGGGACCGGAGCGCCCTCCCGACGCTGATCGACTACATCCGGATCCCGGCCAAGTCCCCCGCGTACGACGCCGACTGGGAGGCCCACGGCCACCTGGCGGCGGCGGCGGACCTCATCGCCTCCTGGTGCGGGGCCCGGGAGCTGCCGGCGGCCGTCGAGGTCCGGTCGCTGCACGGTCGCACCCCCGTGGTGCTCGTCGAGGTCCCCGCCCACGGAGACGGGGACCCCGCGGACACCGTCCTGCTCTACGGCCACCTCGACAAGCAGCCCGGGTTCACGGGATGGAAGGAGGGGCTCGGGCCGTGGACCCCGGTCCTCGACGGTGATCGTCTCTATGGGCGGGGCGGGGCCGACGACGGCTACAGCGCCTTCGCCGCCCTCAGCGCGCTGGAGGCGGTGCGGGCGACCGGCGGCTCCCACGCTCGGGCCCTGGTGCTGATCGAGGCCAGCGAGGAGAGTGGCAGCCCCGACCTGCCCGCCCACGTGGCGGCCCTGGGTGACCGGCTGGGGGCCGTCAGCCTGGTCATCTGCCTCGACAGCTTCGCCGGCGACTACGAGACGCTGTGGGTCACCACGTCCCTCCGGGGCCTGGTCGGCCTGGACCTCCGGGTCCGGGTGCTGGAGGAGGGCGTGCACTCCGGCGTGGCGGGCGGTGCCGTGCCCTCCAGCTTCCGGGTCCTGCGCCAACTGCTCGATCGGATCGAGGACAGCGAGACGGGTGACCTGCTGCTCCCCGAGCTGCACGCCGAGATCCCCGAGGCGCGCCTCCAGGAGGCGGCGGCCGCCGTCGCCGCCGGCCTCGACCCCTTGGCCGGGTTGCCCTTCGCCGGGACGGGCCGCCCCGAGGGCGACGACCCGGTCGGGCTGCTCCTGGCCACGACCTGGCAGCCGGCGATGGCCGTGGTCGGCATCGAGGGGGCACCGGCCCTGCACGACGCCGGCAACGTGCTGCGGGCCGAGACGGCGGTGAAGCTGTCCTTCCGGCTGGCCCCCACCACCGACGCCGAGACCGCGGCCGACGCCCTGCGGGCCCTCTTGACCGCCGACCCACCCGAGGGCGCCCTGGTCGAGGTGAGCGGGGACGAGGCCGCCACCGGCTGGGCGGCGACCCCCACCGCCCCCTGGCTGGCTGAGGCGTTGGCCCAGTCCTCGACGGCCACCTTCGGCGCGCCCGCGCTCTACACGGGGGTGGGCGGGGCCATCCCCTTCATCAACACGTTGGGCGAACGATTCCCCGAGGCCCAGTTCGTGGTCACGGGCGTCCTGGGCCCGGGCGCCAACGCCCACGGGCCCAACGAGTTCCTGCACGTCCCCACGGCCCGCCGCCTGTCGGTGTGCGTGGCCCACACCCTCGACGCCCACGCCCACCGGGCGGGACTGGGTCAGACCTCGGTGTAGAACTGGGCGAACCAGCGGCGGAACTCCAGGATGGGAGCCTCGCCCGGCGCCAGCTGCGGGCGCGGGAGGTAGCGCTTACGTTCCCAGATCGGGATGTCCTGGGTCACCTCCCGGCTGACCGAGGACACGAATGCCTCCGCCACCCGAGCGGCCCGCTCGTCGTCGGGGTCGCGCAGGTAGAAGTGGAACCAGAGCCGGGTGCGTTCCTCGTCGATCGGCGTCGACGCCCCCAGGAGGGCGGCGGTGATCGGGCCCTGGTACCGGGTCACGGCGAAGCCCGGCCCCCGCCCGAAGACATCGATGCGACCGGGCCGGGGCCGGCCCGACTTGGACGGGAACTCCTGGCGCGAACGCATCACCCGCTCGAAGCCGTCGAGGGAGACCTCCTCGATCACCCCGGCCCGGGGATGGGAGTGCACGGCCTCGAAGTGGCCGGCGTCGTAGCCGTTCTCGGCCATCTCCTGCAGGCAGGTGCCCACCTCGAAGGTGTGGGTCGAGTGCAGGGCGTAGGCCGGGTCGCCGGTCTCCTCGACGTCGAAGACCTCGTAGAGCGGGGCCTGGTCGGGATCGGGGTGGTACCAGGCGAAGACGATCCCGTTGGCCTCGGTCACGGGAAAGGCCCGCAGTCGGGCCTTGGGGTTGGGCCGGCCGGCGTAGGGGATGGCCACGTTCCGGCCCTCGCCGTCCCAGGTCCAGCCGTGGAAGGCGCAGCGCAGGCAGCCGTCCTCGAGGGCCCCGTCGCCGAGATGGGCGCCGAGGTGGGGACAGTAGGCCTCGTGGCCGTGCAGCGTGCCCTCACCGTCGCGCCAGAGCACCAGTTCGGTGCCGAAGTAGCGCCGGGTCACGATCTCGCCGGGGCCGACCTCGTCGGGCTCGGCCACCTTGAACCAGCCGAAGGGCAGGGGGAACGGGAAACGAGCCATGCCCGCGGGACCCTAGTGACGCCCGTCGAGGAGGCCGGTCACGCCGCCCGGTACGCGCTGAGGACGTCGCGGATCGAGATGACCCCGACCGACCGGTCGCCATCGGTGACCAGCAGGTGGCGGATCTCACCGTCCAGCATGCGCTCGGCGGCGGCGCTGATCAGGTCGTGGGGGTCGATGGCGACGATCTCGAAGGCCATCACGTCATCGACCCGGTCGTCGTCAGGGTCGGCCCCCTCCGCCACGGCCCGCACCAGGTCGCGCTCGGAGACCAGGCCCACGGCCACGCCGTCCCGGGTCACCAACGCCACCCCGACCTCCTCCCGCAGGAGGACCTCGCTCAGGGCCCGCAACGTCACGCTCGGCTCCACGGTGACCGGACCGCGCCGCACGAGGCGGGACACGGGCTCGTCGGGTCCAGCGATCGACATCATGGGCGCATCACTCCTCGTCGGGGGTCGGCGCCATCGTCGCCAGTGCCGGCCCGATGCCCTAGGGCCGATGGTCCCGAATCGGGACGGGTCAGCGAGCGGGATCGAGGATGTCGGTGAACCCGTAGCGGTGATGCGGGCCGAAGGCGAGTTGCTCGAGCACGCCGACGCCCACCTGATCGCCATGGCGGGCCCGGACCACCTGCTGGATGTGCTGGTTGTCGTAGGCCATGACGTCGAGCTCGTCCTCCCGCCAGGACTCGCCGGCGATGGCCAGCTCGCCCTTCCACATGCCGTGGCCCCAGGACGGGTGGGTGTAGCCGATGCCCTTCATGCGGAAGCAGATGAGGGGCTCGATGTCGATCTCGAGGCGGGACCCGTCGTGGTCGACGAGGGCCAACCGGCCCTCCTTCATGCGCCGGGTGCCGGGCTCGTAGACCAGCTCGTGGGTGGCACCGGGGAGGATCTGGACCTCGGGGTCCACCACCGGTGGGGTGGCCCTGTCGTGGACCGGGACGATCATGGCGTCGGTGTGCCACTGGCGGCCGTCGGGCTCCTCGAAGACGAGGAAGTGGGTACAGCGGTCCTCCCAGTGGATCGGGGCCCACAGGAAGAAGATGCCGGTGAAGTCCCGGGCCGGCGCTCCCGGCGGGGCGGGGTCACCCACCGGACGGACGCCCCACGAGCGGTCCTTGGTGCCCGGCGTCGTCGTCGGGTCGACCTTGACGGCCTCGCCCGCGTAGGTGATCTCGCCCTCCCAGCGGCCGAACTGGGCGAAGCGGGTGGAGTCGAGGACGACCCGGTCCTCCCGGATCAGCGTCTGGCGCCCCTCCTCCACCGCCGCCGTTCGAGGGGTGAGCGTGAGGTCAGCGGCGATCCCGGTCTCGTTGTCGTCGAGCACGAGGCGGGTGCGGCCCATGGGCTCGAGTATCTGGAGCTCGAAGGGGCCGACGGTCAGGTCGGTGGGCTCCGGCGGCATGCGCCGGGAGCCATGGAAGGCATGCTGCTCGCCGCCCCGGACGATCGAGAAACCGCAGTCCAGGATCCCCAGGTTCGGGTAGCGACAGAGGGCGATCCCGAAGTAGAACTCGCCCTCCTGGTCGTAACCGTTGAACCAGTACCGGTCGTAGCTGTGCCGGTCGGAGGTGTCGGGGATGGCCAGCGGCAGGACCGTCTGGTGCACCGGATAGTCGTCGAGCTTCGAGAGCATCCCGCGTTCTTAGCCGCGTCGGGTGGGGTCGGGGGACGGGCCGCCGGTCAAGCGAAGTGCAGGGCCACCGTCTGGGCGGCGATCTTGCCGTCGCGGACCACCAACGTGTCGGTCCCGAAGGCGATGCCATCGGCCTTCCAGGTGACGAACGCCATGTCACCGTCGACGTGCTCGACGCCGGCCTCGAAACCCGCCATCCCGTCGGTGGTGGCCGCGAACACGCCCCGGATGGCCTCGAGGCCGGTGATCACCCCGCCGAGGTTGCTGACGAACACCGAGTCCTCGGTGTAGTCCGCCATCAGCCCGTCCAAGTCGCCGGCGTCGAGCATCGCCGCGTGGTTGTCGAGAACAGCCTTCGTCTCCTCGGTGGGCATGGCGGCCTCTCCTGTCGGTTTCCGGACCCGTGTTCTAGTCGCCCGGGGCGAGCTCGGTGCGCAGGGTGCGGCGGAGGAGCTTGCCGGTGTCGGTGTACGGCAGTTCGGTGCGGAACTCGATGTGGTCGGGGGTCTTGGACCCCCGGAGGTGCTCGCGGCACCAGTCCCGGAGGTCGACCTCGGTGGTGTCCGTCGCGGTCACGACCACGGCGAAGATGCGCTGGCCCCACTCCTCGTCGGGGACACCGACCACCGCACACTCGGCTACCGCGGGGTGACGGAGGAGAACCGTCTCGATCTCGGCCGGGGCCACGTTCTCGCCCCCCCGGATGATGGTGTCGTCGGCCCGGCCCTCGATGAAGAGGAAGCCCTCGGCGTCGATGTGGGCCAGGTCGCCGGTGGGGAACCATCCTTCGTCGTCGAGGACCGAGTCGAGGCCGGCGTACTCGCCCGAGACCTGCTCGCCGCGGACCCAGAGCAGGCCGTCGCGCACCTCGGCCTCGATGGTGGGCAGGAGGCGCCCGGCGGAGCCGAGGCGGGCCCGGACCGCGGGGTCGTCGGAGGCCAGCGCCGTGCGATGGTCGTCGGGGCCGAGCACGGCGATGGTGGACGAGGTCTCGGTCAGGCCGTAGGCGTTGACGAAGTCGGTGTCGCCGAAGGCAGCCAGGGCCCGCTCCAGGATCGTGACCGGCATGGGTGCCCCGCCGTAGGCCAGCGAGCGCAGCGCAGGGAGATGGGCGGAGCCGTCGGCGCCGAGGTGGTCGACGACCCGGGCCAGCATCGTCGGCACGACGAGGGCATGGGTCACGGCCTCGGCCCGGGCCGTGGCCAGCCAGACATCGGGATCGAACTGCGGGAGGAGCACCACCCGGCGGTTCGAGTAGACGTTCGACACCACGTTGGCCACGCCGGCGATGTGATACGGCGGCACGCTGACCAGCGCCGCGGCGGACTCGTCGGCCGAGGCGAACTCGACCGAGCCGAGCACGTAGGAGCACAGGTGCTCCTGGCGCAGGACGGCCGCCTTGGGTTCGGCCGTGGTCCCGCTGGTGAAGAGGAGGAGGGCCACCACCATCGGGTCCATGGCCCACGGCTCGGCCGCTTCGGTGGCCTCGGCGGCGGCGATCCACTCGGTGGTCGGCTCCACGTCGGCCCCGAGGCCCCGGAGCCGGTCGACGAACTCGGGGTCGGCCACGACCCGCGGCCGGTCGAGGCGATCCAGCAGAGCCGAGAGCTGCTCGTCACTGAGCCGGTAGTTCAGCGGCGCGAGCGGCACGCCCGCCCAGGACGCCGCGAACACGGCCGTCGGGAAGGCGTCGGTGGCGGTCCCCACGAACGCCAGCGTGCCCACGTCCTCGTCCTGGAGGTGACGGGCGGCCCCCCCGGCCCGATCGAGCAGCTGCTGGTAGGTCAGGCCGTCGACGACCGAGCCGAAGGCGACCCGGTCCCCCGCCACCTGCGTGGCCATCTCGAGCAGCATCATCAAGTTCACCGCGGCACCTCCACGCCGATCGTTCGGGTGGCGACGATGTCGCCCGACGACCGGCCGAGCCGGACGTCATAGCGGCCCGGGTCGACCACCCACGCCTGGGCCTCGGTGTCCCAGCGTCGGAAGGCGGCAGGCGAGAGCTCGACCCGTACGCGGCGCGCCTCACGCGGGCCGAGGGCCACCTTGGCAAACCCGGCCAGTACCTGCGGTGGGCCGTCGACCGGACGGTCGAGCGCGGCGACGTAGGCCTGCACCACCTCCGTGCCGGCCCGGTCGCCGGTGTTGACGACCTCGAGGGTGGCGCTGTCGCCGTCCGCGGCGACCTCGTTCCACTCGAAGGTCGTGTAGGACAGTCCGTGACCGAAGGCCCACAGAGGCTCGACGCCCCGCGCCTCGAACCCGCGATAGCCGACCAGCAGGCCCTCGCCGTAGCGGACGTGGCCGCCCTCGCCGGGGTACCAGTCGTAGGCCGGCGTGTCCTCGATGCGCTTGGGCCACGTGGTGGGCATGCGGCCCGAGGGGTCGACATCGCCGATCAGCACGTCGGCGACGGCGTTGCCCCCCTCCTGGCCGGGGTACCAGGCCTGCACGATGGCGGCCACGTCGTCGGCCCAGGGCATGGCCATGGGCGAGCCCGAGTTGTGGATGATGACGGTGCGGGGGTTGGCCGCCACCACCGCCCGGATCAGCTCGTCCTGGTCGCCGGGGAGGTCGAGGTCGGCCCGGTCGGCCCCTTCGGACTCCCACTCGTCGTTGGAACCGACCACGACGACGGCCAGGTCGGCCGAGCGGGCGGCCTCGACGGCGGCGGCGATCTGGGCCTGGGCGTCGGCCTCCGGGTCGTCCCCCAGCAGGCCGGCGCCCATCGTGTAGAGGGCCACGGGCATGCCCGGCGGCACCTCGTACTCGAAGGTGAGCTCGACGGGCTGGCCCTCCTCCAGCACCCGTTCGGTGACCCCGGCGTGGTTGCCGAGCCCGGCGTTGATGGCCCCGGCCGCCATGTTGTCCGTCGCCGGCTCAGCGTCCGTAGCGGGCCCGTCGTCCAGCCAGAGTCGGGTGTGGTGCAAGCCACCACCGGTGAAACGCCAGGTGCCCGCCGACGGAGTCAGGAAGGTGGCCCGACCCCGCAGGATCACCGGCAGCTCCGCCCCGGGCCAGCTCTCCGCCCCCCGGAAGCCCCGGGCCGACTGCCCGGTCAGCACCGCGACGGGCTCGCCGTCGGTGGTGCCGCCGGAGAAGGCCTCGACGGTGAACCGGCCCGGGGCCAGGTCCTCGTCGGCCATGGCGGGCACGGCCCGCCGGATCGAACACCCGACCGCATGGGTCACTTCGACCCCCTCGCCGAGCCGCGCCCGCAGGCCGTCCAGGATGCTGACCGTGTAATACGGCGAGACGGTGGCGCTGCCGCCCCCGAGCGCCGCCGTCTCGGCCGCGTTGGGGCCGATCACGGCCACCGACGCGAGCGCCGCCGGTTCGAGGGGCAGCGTCCCGTCGTTGGTCAGGAGCACCATCGACGCCGCCGCCGCCCGCCGGGCCACCGAGCGCTGCTCGGGCGTGTCCAGCTCGGCCTCGGTGCTCTGGGTGCCGTCGAGGGCCCCGCACCAGTCCAGGAAGGCCAGGATGCGGCGAGCCTTGTCGTCGACCTCGGCCTCGGGCACCTCGCCCGCCCGGACCAGCGCGGCCAGTCGCCCGGCGCCGAAGAAGGCGCCGGGGCCGGGCATCTCGAGGTCGAGGCCGTGGCGGCCGGGACCGACCCCGTCCTTCAGAGCCGCCCAGTCGGACACGACCAGGCCGGCGAAGCCCCACTCGTCCTTGAGCACCCCCTGGAGCAACTCGGGGTGGGCGCAGGCATGGACGCCGTTGACGAAGTTGTAGGCGCCCATGACGCCCCACACGTGCGCCTGGGTCACGGCGTCCTCGAACGGTCGGAGGTAGAGCTCCCGCAGGGTGCGCTCGTCCACGTCGGCGCTGATCGTGAAGCGCTCCTGTTCCTGGTCGTTGGCCACGAAGTGCTTGATGCAGGCCCCCACGCCCGTCGACTGCACGCCGTCGATGTAGGCCACGGCGACCTGGGCGGTCAGCTCCGGGTCCTCGCTGTAGCACTCGAAGTGGCGGCCGGTGAGGGGATGGCGGTGCAGGTTGACCGTGGGCCCGAGGGCCATCTGCACGTTCTTGGCCAACGCTTCGTGACCGATGGCGACCCCGACCTCCCGGACCAGATCCGGGTCGAAGGTGGCGGCGATGGCCGAGGCGCTGGGGAAGCACGCCGTCCTGGTCGACCGGCGGCCCCGGATACCGATGGGGCCGTCGCTGACCGTCCAGCTCGGGACACCGATCCGCTCGCAGCCGTCGATCGTCCACAGGTCGCGGCCGTGGCAGAGGGCCGCCTTCTCGTCGAGGGCCATCGCCCCCAACAGCTCGTCCACCCGTTCCTCACCCATTCGCGATCTCCTTCGCCCACGCGTAGTCGGCCTTGCCCACGGCGGTGCGGTGCACGGCGTCGACCACGGTCACCTGCCGGGGCACCTTGTACCCCGCGATGTGCTCGCGGGCGTGGGCCTGCAGCTCCTCCAGCGAGGGCTCGGCCGCCCCCTCCCGCAGCTCGACCACCGCCGCCACCCGCTGGCCGTAGGTCTCGTCGGGCACCCCGACCACGATGGCGTCGAACACGGCGGGGTGGGCTTTCAGCGTGGTCTCGACCTCCTCGGGGAAGATCTTCTCGCCCCCCGAGTTGATGACGACCGTCCCCCGACCCAGGACGACGATCGAGCCGTCCTCCTCCACCCGGGCCCGGTCGCCGGGGACCGACCAGCGCACGCCGTCGATCACCGGGAAGGTCCGGGCCGTCTTCTCGGGATCGCCCCAGTAGCCCAGCGGGATGGCCCCCTTCCGGGCGAGGAGGCCGGCGCCGCCAGGGCCGACGGGGCAGAAGTCCTCGTCGAGCACGGCGGTGTCCTCGTCGGCGATCAGGCGGGGCGACTCCTCGCCCCTGTCGTGGGCCACCCGGCCCTGGGGGCCGGTCTCGGAGGCGCCGAAGCGATTGACCACCCGGGCGTTGGGCAGCAGCTCCCGCAGGTCCTGCTGGACGGAGGGGGACAGGACGGCCCCCGACGACGAGATCATCTGCAGGTCCGACAGCTCGTAGCGGTCGCCGTGCCGGTGTAGCTCCTCGGCCAGGCGGAGAGCGAGGACGTCGCCCACCAGCTGGACCAGCTGGATCCGTTCCTCGGCGATGAATGTCAGCGCCCGGGCCGGGTCGAAGTGGCGGTCGCCGTCCAGGAACAGGGTCCCGCCCGTGTAGAGGGTGGTCAGCGCCGTCCACTGCGCCAGGCCGTGCATGAGCGGGGCCAGGGGGATGCGACGGTCGACCCCGGTCCCCTTGCGGGCCCACGCCCCGATGTCCGCGGGGTCGTCGAGGCGGGGGATGCCCCGGCGGGGCACCCCGGCGCCACCGATGACGCCGAAGAAGAGGTCCTGGTGACGCCACATGACCCCCTTGGGCAGGCCCGTCGTGCCGCCCGTGTAGAGGAGGTAGATGTCGTCGTCGCGGCGATCGGGCACCTCGAGGCGCTCGGGCGAGGCCGCGGCCAGCGCCGCCTCGTAGTGGTCGCCCCGGACCAGCACGTGGGGCGGCGGGCCGGCGTCGTGGACCCGGTCGACCAGGTCGGGCTCGGTGATGACGACGACGGGCGCGGCGTCCTCGAAGTGGTAGCGGAGCTCCTCGGCCACGTAGCGGTGGTTGAGGTTGATGGGGATGGCCCGCAGCTTGTAGGCGGCCAGCATGGCCTCGAGGTACTCGGTGCCGTTGTGGACGTGACAGCCGATGGTCGAGCCGACGCCCACACCGCAGTCCTGCAGGTGGTGGGCCAGGCGGTTGGCCCGGGTCTCGAGCCCGGCGTGAGTCAGACGCCGGTCGCCGAAGGTCTCGCTGCGGACGACGACGGCCTCCCGCTCGTCGCCCAACTCGTCGACCACGCCTTCCCACAGATCCGCCAGCTGATGGGTCACCGGGAAAGGATCGCGTGTCGGGCGACCTCCACTCACAACCCGACGGGGGCCGTGCCGATGACCCCGTCGGCCTCGAGGCGGGAGAGCTCGTCGTCGCCGAGTCCCAGCTCGCCGCCCAGGACCTCGTGGTCGTGCTCGCCCATCGTCGGCGCGGGACGGGTCAGCCACCGGTCGACCGAGGCGTACCGGAAGGGCAGCCCGGCGAAGTTCCGGGGCCCGCAGACCGGGTGGTCCAGTTCCTCGAAGAAGCCCCGGGCCGCGAGCTGCGGGTGGGTCGTGATGGCGCGGGGATCGCGGGCGGCACCGGCCGGGACGCCGGCGGCGACCAGCGCGGCGACGGTCGCCTCGAGCGGGCGAGCGGCCGCCCAGGCCACCAGCTCGGCGTCGACCGCATCGGGGTCGTGCCGCTCGGCCGTGAGGCCCGCGACCGCCACCAGCGCGGCCCACTGGTCGTCGGTGGCGACCGAGACGGCCAACCACTGCTCGTCCCCGGCGCACGGATAGAGGCCCTGGGGCGAGAACCCGGGGGCCCGGTTGCCCATGCGCTGGAGCTCGACGCCGTTGGCCGTCCACTCGATGACCTGCTCGGCCGCGACGTTGAGGGCGGCCTCGACCATGGTCGACTCGATGAAGGGACCGGCCCCGGTGCGCTCCCGCTCCCGCAGGCCGGCGAGGACGGCGAAGGCGGCGTGGGCGCCGGCGAGCGGGTCGCAGGGCCCGCGGGGAATGCGGGGCTGGTCGTCGACGTGGCCGGTGATCCAGGCCATGCCCGTGACCTGCTCCATGGTCTGGGCGAAGCCGACCCGGTCCCGCCACGGGCCGTCCAGGCCGAAGGCCGGCATGCGGCAGAGGACCAGGCGGGGGTTCAGGGCGTGGAGGCGCTCGGGGGTGAGCGCGAAGCGCTCCGCCACGCGGGGACTGAAGTTCTCGAGGAGGA
>Ga0315283_10001383_pt1 | contig 19507 bp, 14 predicted proteins | sample YL17G09_0_MG_FD_204541 | JGI IMG/M metagenome (GOLD analysis project Ga0315283, IMG submission 204541) | Sediment microbial communities from Yellowstone Lake, YNP, Wyoming, USA - YL17G09_0 | ecosystem: Environmental > Aquatic > Freshwater > Lake > Sediment | place: USA: Wyoming | collected... | reverse complement strand
ACGTGGGCCCGCCGAAGTTCATCGCACCCAGACAGAGCGGCGACACGCGCACGCCCGTTCGACCCAGCAGCCGATAATTCATGATGGCATCCCGCCCTGCGCGATCCGCGACAACTCATGATCGCCGATCGCCGGCGCGGAGGCAATTGCGCGGCGCTGGGCGGAGCATCGCGGGGAACCGCCGCGCGAGCGGCCGATGCGGATCAGAATCTCCGTGGAGTACCATGGGGTGCCGCCGGCCGAGGGCGACGGATCGTCTCGGTGAAAGGACTCTTCAAGATGCGCAGCACGATCCCCGCCTGGCCCGCCGCAGTCACCGTGTGTGAAGTTGGCTTGCGCGACGGCCTGCAGAACGAGAAGGCCATTCCGAGTGTCGAGCAGAAACTGCAGCTCCTGAACGCCGTCGTCGCCTCCGGTATCACGATCATCGAAGTGGGCGCCTTCGTGCATCCCAAGGCCGTGCCGCAGATGGCCGACACCGATGCCCTGTGCCGCGCCATGCAGGTGGTCGACGGCGTCGAGTATCGCGCCCTGGTACCGAACATCAAGGGCGTGCAGCGTGCCTTCGACGCGGGCCTGACCAAGGCCAAACTGGCCGTGTCGGCCAGCGAGGCGCACTGCCTGAGCAACTTCAACAGCACCCCCGTCAGGATGGTTGAAGGCTTCGCCGACTGCGTGGAATTCGCCGCGAGGAACAACATGGTGCTGTCCGGCGCGATCTCGACGTCGTTCGGCTGCCCGTTCATCGGCAAGGTGCCGGTGGAGATGGTGGAAAATGTCGTGCGCAGCTTCGTGAAACTGGGCATCACCGAGTTGTCGCTGTCCGACACCACCGGCATGGCCAACCCGCGCCAGGTCTTCGAGGTGGGCAGCCACATGACCGCAGCATTCCCCGACGTCCGGTGGGTACTGCATCTCCACAACACCCGCGACATGGCGCTGGCCAACGTCGTGGCCGGCATGCAGGCCGGCATCCGGATGTTTGACGGCGCGTTTGCCGGCCTCGGCGGCTGTCCCTTTGCGCCAGGCGCCTCGGGCAACCTGCCGACCGAGGACGTCATTCACATGCTGCATGAGATGGGGATCGACACCGGCGTCGACCTGCTGAAGGCCATGGACACGGCCCGTCTCGCAGCCCGGTTCGTCGGCCATGACGCGGCGAGCGCAGTGCTCAAGGCCGGCCGCGTCCGGGATCTCGTCAAGGAAAGACCTAAGGCCCAGGAAAACAGGTAGCGGGAATACGTCTGAAAAGAGACCGGCCTGGACAGTTACCATACGTATCGAGGATTGAGTCATGAAGCGCCACGACACGCCGTACTCCGAGCCTGACCTTCGAGACATGCTACAGCGTGTGGCCAATGGGTCCCTCTCCATCGACCAGGCGGCCGACGCGCTGCGGGCCCTGCCCGTCGAGGAGCTGGGGTTCGCAAGCCTGGATCATCATCGGGCCCTGCGGAAGGGGTTCCCCGAGGTAGTGTTCTGCCAGGGCAAGACCCCGGCGCAGGTCAGCGAGATCTTTGCCCGGCTGGCACGGACCGGCCAGCCGGTGCTTGGCACCCGCGCAACGCCGGATCACTACAAAGCCGCGAGGCGAAGAAACAAGGCGGTCAAGTACGACAAGATCGGGCGCGCCCTGTGGATTGCGTTGCCGCGCCGCGCGCCGTTGACGCCGGGCGTCGTGCTGATGTCGGCCGGCACCGCAGACCTGCCAGTCGCTGAGGAAGCCGCGCGGACCCTGGAGGTGCTCGGCCACCAGCCCGAGCGGATCTATGACGTCGGAGTCGCCGGGCTTCATCGGCTGGTGAAGCACACGCGCACCATCCAGCACGCCAATGTCGTCATTGTCGTCGCCGGCATGGAGGGCGCCCTTGCCAGTGTGATCGGCGGCCTGACCTCGGCCCCGGTGGTGGCCGTGCCAACCAGCGTGGGATACGGCACGAGCCTGGGCGGGTTCACCGCGCTCTTCGCCATGCTGAATTCCTGTTCGCCGGGCATTTCGGTCGTGAACATCGACAACGGCTTCGGGGCCGGGTACCTGGCCGCCAGCATCAATCGGCGCATCGTCGGAGGCCCTGCGCGTGGGGCGATGCGGTCATGACCGAGAGATGAATCGCCATGCTTGCGCTCGCGGCGGCCTGAACGGCGCCGCAGGCAGCACGCTGACGGATGGCTCGCGCTACGGTCCGATCACGCTTCGGATGGCCTGCACCACCTCGACCGCGGCGGCCGCCGCGAGAAAACTATCGAACCGGTCGAGCACACCGCCGTGGCCGGGCAGCACGCGCCCGAAATCCTTGATGCCGGCGCGCCGCTTCTCCCACGAAGCGGCGAGATCGCCCGCCAGACCCGCTGCGGCAATCAGCAGCGCCCAGGCGGCAGCCGTGGCGACATCCAGGCCCGGGAACCCGCGCAGCAACACCGCCACGATGCCAGCGGCGCCGCCGCCGCACACGGTGCCTTCCACGGTCTTGCCCGGGCTGATCGACGGCGCCAGCGGCCGCCGCCCGGCGATCTGGCCGCCGACCTGGCTGAAGCCGTCGAACGCCGCGACGACGAGGTACACGAACGTCACCATTCCCGCGGCGTTGCGAATCACGAACGCGAGAGCACCGCAAAGGACCAGCACGTACACCGTGGCGACCAGCGCGCCCGCGTCGGGCGAGGATCGAACGGACTTCCTGGCGCGGAGCAGCTCTTCCGCGCCCACGACTCCGACCAGCGCCATCGCGGCCGCTGCCACGGCCGGCCCGAGCCAAGCCGCCGCCAGGACCACGTGCACGACAAGCACGTACACCGCGAACTTCAGCCACCGCGCGCGCCGCACCTGGGCAGTCACGTGCCGGCTCCCGAGCGCCATGCCGAGGGCCCCGACCGCAAAGACGGGAATCGTGAACCGGAGCACGTCGGTCATGGCGGCCACCGGCAGGAGAAAGGAATCCCGGGACGGCGGGTGCCGCCCCGGGGCGAACATCAGTTATCCGTTCAACGCTTCGTGGACCTTGCCCACCATCTTGGCGCCCGGATTGACGAGCGTCTTGTCGCCGTCGTCTTTCCACTTGGACGGGCACGCCTCGTTGGTCTTCCTCGCGAGGTAGATGTTGGCCTTGAACTTCCGCATCATCTCGTCGATGTTGCGGCCAAGGTTGTAGAAATTCACCTCGCTCCCGAGCAGGACGCCTTCAGGGTTGATGATGAAGGTGCCGCGCAGCGTCAGACCTGAGCCCTCGTCGTACACGCTGAACATCCGGCCGACCTTCCCGGTCGGGTCGGAGCCCATCGGGTAGTTGACCTTCGCGAGCTCCTTCTCGTGCTCGCGCCACGCGAGGTGCGTGAACTTGGTGTCGGTGCTGACCGTGACGACGTCACAGCCCATCTTCACGAACCGATCGTGCTGCTCTGCCAGAGCAGCGAATTCGGTCGCTCAAACGAAGGTGAAGTCGGCCGGATAGAAGAAGACGATCGTCCATCGTTTCTTCTCGATCTGCGCGGCCAGGGAGAACTTGCCGAAATCGCCCTTCGTCGGCTCGTACGTGTCCAGTTCAAAATCGGGCACCCGCTGCCCGAGCTTCAGCGGCTCGGCGCAGGCGCACTCGCAATCACACATGAGGCCCCCCTTTGGTCGACGGCTCCGTCGTCCTCGGAATGTTATCATGGTGCCCGTCGATGGAACCACTCGCGCACACCCTGGCGGGCGCCTGTCTCGCCGAAAGCGGCCTGAAGCGTCTCACGCCGCTGGCCACCTCGACGCTGCTCATCGCCGCGAACCTTCCGGATCTCGACGGAGCGTGCTACCTGCACAGCTCGGATCTGGCCTTCTCGTTCCGGCGAGGCCTGACACACGGCATCCTCGCGATGGCCGTGCTGCCGGTCCTGCTGACCGTGATCATGCTGGTCATCGAGAGATGGATCCGCCTGCGCCGATCGCCCGGCGCGGCCCCGGCGAAGGCTGGTCCCCTGTTCCTGCTGTCCCTGGTCGGCACGCTCTCGCATCCGTTCCTCGACTGGCTCAACAACTACGGCGTACGCCTCTTGATGCCGTTCTCGGGGCGCTGGTTCTACGGCGATGCCCTCTTCATCGTCGACCCGTTCCTCTGGATCGTCCTGGGCGGCGCGGTGATGCTGGCGTGGACGACGCATCGGCCGGGTATCCTGACGTGGCTCGTCGTGGGCACGGGCACGACGCTGCTGCTGGTGTTCAATCCGCTAGTGCCGTTCTGGGCGCGGATCGTCTGGCTCGCCGCGGCGGCGGCATGGGTGGCGGCGCGACTCGTGGTGCCGGAGGCCTGGCGTCCACGCCTCGCCGTCGCGGCGCTGGTGGTCGCCTGCGCGTACATCGCCGCGATGATCACGGGATCCAGGCTCGCCGAACGGCAGGTGCGGGCCATCGCCACCGCGCAGGGCTGGCCGGTGGGCGAGGTAGCGGCCATGCCGGTACCCGCGGACCCGCTGCGGCGGATGGTCATCGCCGTCGAGGCGGACCGATACCGCTTCGTGTCGGTGAACTGGCTGACCCGGCGAACCACCCCGGCCGAGCCGAGCGTCGTGGAGCGCGGCGCCCGCAGCCCCGCCGTCGACGCCGCGCTCGCCGCGCCGTTCGCGCAGGGTGTGCGCAACTGGCTGCGATTCCCCAGCTACGAGGTGCGGCCGCTGGGTGACGGCGGCTCGCGCGTGATCATCCGCGACGCCCGGTTCTCGATCGGCAACCGCCCCGGCTTCGGCGTGATCACGATCGTCGATCTCGACCGGGCGCTTCGGCCGCGGCCCGGTCCGCCGCTCGGGAACTAGGACGGAACAGGTACCCGTCGCCGCCAATCAATCCAGCATCAGCCTCGCGCGCCGGAACCGCCCCAGTGCCGCGGCGAGCAACACCGCGTCGAGCACCGCCAGCGCGGCCGCCACGACCCAGATGATACGCCAGGCCCCCGCGCTGGCCGCCCACGCCCCCAGCTGCGACAGGGTCGCGTCCGACAGGGCCTGGGACACCAGGATCGGCACCAGCATCAGAACGAGGATCGCCACATTCAGCGACTGCGCGGCCTGCCTCACCGACGAGGCGCGCAGCGACACGAGCACCCCGGCCGACGCGGCGAGCCCCGCGCCAAGCAGCGCCAGCACGGGCGCGCCCACCGCAAACGGCCGCGGGAACAGGAGCGGCCACGGGGCCAGGAGCCCTGACGCCGCCGCCCTCACGTTGACGGTCACCACGCTGAGCACCAGCATCAGCATCACCAGGAGCCACCCGTAGGCGACGGCCGCGAACACCTTGCCCAGCAGGATCGCCCGGTCGGGCAGCCGGCTGGCGAGCAGGGTCTCGAGCGTGTGCCGCTCGCGCTCGCCGGCGAACGCGTCGGCGATGGCGCCCGCGACCAGCATCAGCGGGACCCAGCACCAGTAGAACATCGTGCCCGGGGACGTCAGCCACTCGCGGCCCGACTGGTACGGCAGCAGCACGCCGAAGACGCCCAGCAGGACCACCAGGCTGAGCCGGCCGCCGCGCAGCGAGCCCCCATGCCAGAGGAGCTCCCGCCATTCCTTCCACATGACGGTGAGGATGTCGCGCATCAGCGGTCCTCCTCCATCAACGTCAGGAACACGTCCTCGAGCGAGGCCCGGTCCTTCCGGACCTCTTCGACGGAGGCACCGGCTTGCACGATGAGGCTGACCAGCGGGGCGACGTCGCCGGCACGCGTCAATTCGATCGTCAGCCGCCCATCGCGCAGTACCGCGCGGCTCACCTCCTCGCGCCGGCCAAGGTCGGCCAGAAGCGCGTCGGTAAAGCCGCGGCCGGTCACCTCGACACGCGCCGTGCGCCGTGCGGTCAGCTCGTCGGGGTTCCCGACGGCCAGCAGACGCCCCTGCTTGATGACGGCGACCCGTGCGCAGAGGCGCTCGGCCTCCGCCAGATTATGCGTGGTGAGAAACACGGTCACGCCTTCGCGTCGCACGAGCGTTCCCAGATCGTCGCGCAGCGCCGCCGCCGCGACAGGGTCCAACCCGGCAGTCGGCTCGTCGAGAAACAGCAGGGCCGGCCGATGCAGCAGGGCGCGTGCCACCGCCAGCTTCTGTTTCATGCCCCGGCTCCACTGCCCGACGGGCTCGCGTCGTCGATCCCAGAGGCCGAGCGGCTCGAGCAACTCGCGGATGCGGGCGTCGCAGGCGGCGGCGCCCAGTTTCCAGACGCGTGCGTAGAACCCGAGATTGTCTTCGGCGCTCAGACGCTCGTAGAGCCCCGGATGCTCGAGCAGCGCGCCGGCCCGCTCCCGGATGCGATGACTGTCCCGGCCGACGTCGTGTCCAAGCACCGTGGCCGACCCGGCGGTCGGCTCCAGCAGCCCCAGCAGGAGCCGGATGGCGGTCGTTTTTCCTGCGCCGTTCGGGCCGAGGAACCCGAATACGATGCCGGCGGGCACCTCCAGGTCGAGACGGTCGAGCGCACGCACCGTCTGGAACGTGCGCGACAGCTGGTCGGCCCGGATGACGGTCTCACCCATCCGGTCATCTTAGGCGCTGTTCGTGAAAATGCGCTACATGGTGAGCCTGTGGCCCCGTCCTCCACGGCTCCGGGCGCGAAACTCGCTTGCGCCGCGACCCGGGCGGGAGTACGGTTTGACCACACTACCTCCGGAGGCCGCATGCTTGCCCCTGTGCGCTGGGTCATCACCCGGGTCATCGCGTACCTGGCCCGTCCCATTCTGGCGTTGCGCTACCGGATCGACATCCGGGGAGCCGACGCCATCAGGGCCAAAGGACGCCACGGTATCCTGTTCCTGCCCAACCACTCGGCGCTGGTCGATCCCGCCCTGATTGTCGCGTGGCTGTACCCGTCGTTCGAGCTCAGGCCGCTGGCCGACCAGCACCAGGTCGGACGGACCGTATTCGGGTACATCGCACGGCTCTACGGATCGCGTATCTTGCCGAACCTCGAGCGCCAAGGCGCCGAGGCGAGCAAGGGCATGCGCGCCGCGCTCCAGGACCTGGTCGGGGGCCTGAAGGCGGGCGAGAACATCCTGATGTATCCCTCGGGGCGCCTGAAGCGCCAGACCCTCGAGGATGTCGGCAGCGCGAGCGGCACCGAAACGCTGGTCAAGGCCGTGCCCGACGCCCGCATCGTGCTGATCCGGCAGAACGGCCTGTGGGGCAGCAGCTTCAGCATCGGGCATACCGGCGAGATGCCCGATATCGGCACGGCCGTCGCCCGAGGTCTCAAGTCCCTCGTCCTCAACGGCATCTTCTTCATGCCGAAACGCCGCGTCACGATCGACATTGTCGAGCCCGACGACTTCCCGCGCAACGGCACCCGGTCAGAGATCAACCGCTACGTCGAAGCCTTCTACAACGTCGACGCGCAGCCGAACACCTGCGTGCCGTACGGATTCTGGGAAAAGGGCGGCGAGCGGGTGCTGCCGGATCCGGCCGTGGTCCTCCACGAAGCCGACGCCTCCGGCGTCTCGCCCGCGACTCGCGACCAGGTGATGGCGCACCTGGCAGAGGCGTCCGGCCGGAACGACGTGGCCGTCACCCACCAGCTCGCCAGGGACCTCGGGCTCGATTCCCTCGCCACGTCCGAGCTGGTGGCCTGGCTCCAGGCCGAGTTCGGCTCCTCGGTGGACACGCCGGATAGTCTCCAGACCGTCGCCGACGTCGTACTGGCCGCCGCCGGCCAGGGCGTGTCCGCGAAGCCGGCAGACCTGAAGCCGGCGCCGCCGGCGTGGTTCTCCTCGGCGGGCAACAACACCCTGCTCACCGTCCCGGAGGGCCGGACGCTCACGGGCGTCTTCCTCGCGCAGGCGGCGGCGCGCGCCGCGCAGCCCATCTTTGCGGACCAGACGAGCGGCGTCCGCACGTATCGCGATCTGGTCACCGCCATCTACCTGCTGAAGCCGATCCTCGAGCGCCTGCCGGGTGACTACCTGGGGATCATGATGCCCGCGTCGGTCGGGGCGACCGTCTTCATCCTGTCGGCGATGTTCGCGGGCAAGACGCCGGTGATGGTGAACTGGACGACCGGCGTGCGCACGGTCAAGCACTCGCTCAGCCTGCTCGGCGTGAAGACCGTCATCACGGCGCGCGCCCTGGTCGCCAAGGTGGCCGCGGCGGGCATCGAGATGACCGAGGTCGAGGACGCCTTCCTCTACGTCGAGGACCTCATGGCGGGGGTTCGCCCGCTGGACAAGGTCAAGGCGGCCGTGCGCGCACGCCTGAGCCTGGCGGCGCTGGCCCGCGTCCAGCCCCGCGAGGAGGCCGTCGTGCTCTTCACCAGCGGCTCCGAGAACCTGCCGAAGGCCGTGCCGCTGACGCATGCGAACCTGCTGGCCAACGCCCGCGACATCCTCACGATGGGCCAGCTCATCGAACGCGACATCGTGCTCGGGTTTCTGCCCCCGTTCCACTCGTTTGGCTTCACCGTCACGGTAATGCTGCCGCTGGCGATCGGCATGCGCACGGTCTTCTATCCGAACCCGATGGAGTCCAGCGTGCTGGCGCGTCTGGCCGAGGCGTATCGCGCCACGGTGATCTTCGGCACGCCGACGTTCCTGGGCGGCATCACGCGCGTCGCAAGCGACGGACAGCTAGCCTCGCTCCGGCTGGCCGTGACGGCCGCGGAAAAGTGCCCGGACACGCTCTACGTGACGCTGAAAGAGCGGTGGCCGTCGCTGATCGTGCTTGAAGGCTACGGCATCACCGAGTGCTCGCCGGTGGTGTGCGTGAATCCGATGGACGCGCCTGTCCCGGGCAGCATCGGTCGCCTGTTGCCGACGGTCGAAGGCGTGGTGACCGATCTGGAGTTGAGCCGCCGCGCGACGCCAGACGAGACCGGCATGCTGCTGGTTTGCGGGCCGAGCATCTTCGGCGGCTACCTGCACTACGACGGCGAGTCGCCCTTTGTGAGCTTCGAGGGCAAGTCGTGGTACCGCACGGGCGACCTCGTGACCATGACCGCCGACGGCATCATCTATTTCAAGGGCCGGCTGAAGCGGTTCATCAAACTCGGCGGCGAGATGATTTCGCTGCCGGCCATCGAGTCCGTCCTCCAGCGGCACGTCGGCGAATCCGACGACGGCCCGGTCATTGCCGTCGAAGCCATCGGCGCCGGCGAGCACCCGGAAGTCGTGCTCTTCACGACACGCCCGGCGGACCGGGCCGAGATCAACGCGCTCATCAGGGCCGAGGGCCTGAGCCCGCTGCACTTTGTCCGCCAGGTGATTGAGGTAGACGCGATTCCGGTGCTCGGGACCGGCAAGACCGACTACCGGGCGCTCAAGACGAAGTACGGCGACACTGCCTGAGACACGCGACGTGCCGGGAGGGGCTACCCGACCTCGATCGACATGATGCGCCGGGCGGCGGGACCCGGGCGGGTTTCGAAAAACGATGCGCCCGCTGCGGCCGCGGGAAACTGCTCCTGATAGCGCGTCTTCCACGCCGGGATGAACGACGGCACGTCGGACTGGCGCACCAGCGCCCAGACGCTTCCGCCGAACCCCGCGCCGAAGGCCGACGCGGCGCGGGCGCCGAGCTGGCGGGCAAGGTGAGCCAGCGCCACGGTTTCCGGCACCTGGTTCCCGAGCCAGCGCTCCGCCCCGTCCTGCGACTGATCGACCAGCGCGCCGAACCGCGTCAGGTCGCCGGCGGCCAACGCATCGCCGGCCGACGGAATGATCCACCGACTCTCCAGCAGGAACTGATCGAAGCGCTGCAGCAGCGCCTTCCTGCTGAACCGCCGATCGCCAGCCGCGGCCAGGGCGCGGCGAATCAAGACGGGGGCGTCGGGCGTTTCGGTCACCGCTGACTCGAGCGTCGGCGCCATCGATCCGCTGGCGGCGCGCCACCGGTCGAGCACGGCCGCCGCGGTCCGCGACGCGCGATTGTAGAGGGTCAGCGCGGCCCCGGTCTTCTCCGCCACCACGCCGCTGAACGCCACGACAAACGCATGGTTGGCCGGCATGGCCACTTCGCGCTCGCGCACGACCGGGCCGAACCGGTACTGGCTCAAGGTGTCCGGCCGCCCGCACAGGATGGCCGTCTGGTCCTCGTTGCCGCCGAAGGTCCCGACGCCGAGATCGCCTTCGAGCGCGCCGAAGCTTCGACCGTTCTCGATCGACGCCAGGTACCCCGCCAGCGACTCCAGCCCGTCGATGTCCGCCAGGTACTCCGGAGCCTGGGCGAGGCCGTTCACTTCGGCGAGCACCAGGAACACGCCAATCATGAACGCGCTGGAACTGGACATCCCCGACGCCTGCGGGAGATCGCTGATGAACGCCATATCCGCTCCGGCCACCGCCTGCGGGAAGTTGCGAGCCACTCGCCGCGCCACCGTCGCGGGGTAGTTGCTCCAACGGCCGCGGACCGGCTTCAGCGCCAGATCGAGCGCGCACTCGGCAATGTCCCCGGACACGGCGTCCACGACCCGGACCAGGCGGTCGCGGCGCGCCCGCGCGACGAGGCAGAAGCCCTGCTCCACGGCGCAGAGCAGGCTGCGCCCCCCACAGTAGTCCGTATGTTTGCCGAGGACTTCGATGCGGCCAGGCACGAAGAAGGCCAGCGGCGGGGCCTCCTCCCCCCCGCCCGGGAGGGCCAGGGTGGCCGCGCGGAACAGGCCGGCCTTCTTGCTGATGCCCCGCGATCCGAGCCCGGTGTCCCCCAGCGCCTGGGCGCGCGGCACGGTCATAGGCGGACCTCGACACCCGACAGGCGGGCGGCCACCTCGGCGATGTCCCCGCGGCTCGACAGGTCGAGCACGCCGGCGCGCATCGCCGCCACGCGAAAGACCGTGCCCGATTCCCGTTGCGCGAGCCGCACGGCGTCGGTCAGCTCGAGCTCGCCGCGCACCGACGGCGTGACGCGCCGGCACGCGTCGAGCACGGACCGATCGAACCGCCAGCAGTTCATGCTGAGGTAGACGTCGCGGCCGAACGAGGCCAGCGCCGCGGCGTCGGGCTTCTCGACGATGTCGACCATCGTGCCGTCGGCCCCGATACGGACGACGGCGAACTGCCCGACCCGGTCAGCCGGCACGTTGCTCTCGCGGATCATCGCCTCGCGCTCGAACGCCACCAGGCCGGGACCCGGCATCGACGCGAGGGCCCGGAAGGCATCGACGGGATAGTAGTTGTCCGAATTCATCACGAGGAACGGCCGATCGCCGACGACCTCCGCCGCCGACGCCACGGCATCCGCCGTGCCCTTCGGCTGTGGCTGCATCGCAAAGGCCACCTGCACGCGCTCGGGCCGGACCGTACGCCCGTAGTACTCCCGGACCGCCTCGTGCTCCGGGCCGATCACCAGGCACACGTCCGGGATCCCCGCGTCCGCCAGTCCGCTCAGGACGTAGTCCAGAAACGGCCGGCCGATCGGAATCATGGCCTTCACGCCCGTGTCGGCCACGCGCGCCTGGGCGTCACCGATCCCGGCCGACGGATCGGCCTTGCGCATGCGCGTGCCCAGGCCGCGCGCCAGGACTACCGCGATAGGGGTTGACATGCTCGCATTCGCTCCATCTCACGCGCCATGCCGCGTTCGATCGCCTCGATGAGGTACGGCCGCAGCTGGGCCGCGCTGATGATCCGATCCAGGGACCCGACCTTCAGCGCGCGATGCACGCTGTGGATGGCGTCGAACTGGTCGGCGACCTCGCCGAGTTTCTCCGACCGCACGCTGCGGGTGATGTCCACCAGTTTCGCACGAATCGCCGCTCGCTCGGCGTCCGCGGCGGCCTTGAGTTTGGTCTCGACCGCCTGCACGCGCGCGTCCTTCTTCGTCCGGCCGTCCACCTCACGGGCGAACACGACGGCCGCTGCGGGCGCCCCGCCGATGACCGACGCGAAACTGCCCTCCAGCGCCGCGACCTCCATGTTGGCGTTCAGCACGCGGGAAAACACGACGAACGCACCGCCATGGTAGCGCGACACCACCACGAACACGATGGGGCCCTTGAAGTTGACGACGGCGCGCCCGATCTCGGCGCCGAACTCCAACTGGCGGCTGCGCATCGACTCGGGAGACCCGTCGAAGCCCGAGAGATTCGCCAGAATCACCAGCGGGCGGTTCCCGCTGGCCGCGTTCACGGTGCGCGCGATCTTCTTCGACGACATGGGGAATAGCGTCCCCGACGTCCACTGATCGGGCCCGTCGGCCGGTACCAGCCCGAGGCGCGGGACCGATCGGGACTCGAACCCGATCAGGCAGACCGGGTACCCGCCGATGTGGGCATCCCACGACACCGCGATCTCGCCGTCGCGCCAGCCCGGCCAGCGTTCGAGCGGCGTGTGATCCTGGTCGGTGACCGACAGCATCACGCGACGGATGTCGAACGGCCGCTTCCGATCCGGATTGTGCTCAGCGGAGAACACGTCGCCCACCGTCGCGAACCCGCCCGACTGGGCATCGTGCGGGAACCCCCGGATGTCACGCATCCGCGGGTCCGTCGTCTCCGACCGGCGGGGGAATCGCTCGCCGGGGACGACATAGCAGTGGTCGTAGTGCCGCAACAGAATCCGGCACGCGTCACGCAGGTCCTGCGCCCAGTAGTGCGCCTGGCCATTGGGCCCCATGATGTGTTCGTATCCGCCGATGCCGAGGTTGTCCTCGGCCGACACCGACCCGGAGTAGTCGAGCGCGGTCTTGCCGGTCAGCACCATCGCGCCCTCGGGCGTCATGATCAGGATGCCGCGGGTGTGCATCAGCATCGTCGCCTCGGCGTTCCAGTACGGCTGCGCGCCGACGTTGATGCCCGTCACGACGATGTTCACTTCCCCGCCGGCCTGCGTGAACTCGATGATCCGCCGCAGCACGTGGGAGATCCAGTCCATGTTCTCGGTGCCGCTCTCCATGGAGATCTTGGCGCCTGCCGACAGCGCGAACCACTCCAGCGGCACGCGCATCGATTCGGCGAGGTCGATCGCGCCCAGAATCCGCCGGCACTCAGGCTCGGCCAGCGACCCGACTTCCCGGCTCGGGTCACCCAGCAGCACCACGCGCGTCATGCCCTCGGCGCACGTGGGCGTGCGGTTGGTGAGCAGCCCGACCACTATGTTGGCGGTGTTCTTCCCGTACGGCCGGCTGACCGGCACCAGCGCGCCCGACTGGTCGAGATCGAGTTCCGCGAACGACCCCGGCGGCACGTCGGATTCCGCCCCCGCATGCTCCGGCGTCATCATCCGGATGATTTCGTACGGGTAGGTGAACCCCCGCTGCCGCATCCGCACGACCTTCTGGTCGTAGTCGGACATCGTCTGCAGCGCCTCGGTCGGCGGGGGGACGAAGCTCAGGACCGGCGCCCGACCGGCCGCCATGGCGATCGACACGACGGTATCCCGCATTGCGCCCTGATCGTCGGGCATCGTCGCGCGGATCGAGATGCGCTCCAGCCCGAGCCCGTCGGCCTGGCTCGCAATCCGGCGCGCCACCGCCTCGATGACCCGGCGGCCGACCGGCATCGGCGGACGCGCGACCAGCATCACGCGATTCCAGTGCAGCCGGTCGTCGCCCTTCCGCTGCAATTGCGCGCGGCGCAGGGAGGTCAGCGCCTGGAGCGCCATCCGCTCGAGGTGCGGGATGGTGGTGACCTCGGCGTTCGCGTCGCGGGACGGCGTCAGGTCCCGGATCTCGGTGAGCACGAAGAACCGCTCGTCGCGGGCGTTCTCGTGCGCCACTCCCCGGAACAAGTACACATCTTCGACCGACGGCAGGCGCTCGAGGAAGAAGTTCTTCAGCCGCCAGATGTGGAGGCGCTTCCCGAGCATCGGGTGCATGCCCCGGTACAGCTTGTCCTCGCGGTAGCCCGGACCGAATGGCCGGAAGGTGAAGAACCGCAGCGGCGACACCGCACGGACGCTGTGCTGCGGCACCACGACGATCACCACGCGCCGCAGCGGGCGCTCGAACCCGGCGGCTTCGAGTCGATCCGAGAGACGTTCGGCCAGGGCGTCGACGTGCTCGATCGGGTCGCTCGACCACGTGTAGATGTCGACGACAGCGTCGTGCTCCGCGGGCAGTTCCCCGAGCGCCGTCCCGACGGCCTTCACGCACGCCTCGAAATCCGCCAGCGGCGCGCACGTGGACATCACGTCCACGGTCTGCCCGTCCAGCGGGTACCAGGCGCGCACCAGCGGAGGTTCAGCCGTCAGCACCCGCTGCACGCCATCGAGCGCACGAAAGCGATAGTCGCGCCGCATCAGCACCTCGAGCGCGGTGAGCCGGACCGGCGCGGCGAAGCGCTCGAACTCGCCGGCGATCATCGACCGGAGGGGCTGTGCGCACGCGACCAGTTCCTGCCGCAATCCTTCGGCCTCGCCCGCCGCCGGGCCGAGCGCGAGGTGCACGAGCCGGCCCAACATGTCGGTCTGCACGCTGTCGCGGGCGCGCTCGAAGGCCGGCTGTTCGATGTAGCGATACCGCACGTCGCGGCCCAGATCGGCGAGTTCCGGGAACCGTCCCTGCAGCACGGCGACCAGGCGCTCGACCAGACCCAGGAAGATCTGCGTCCCCGGCGCCAGGTGCCCGGCGTGCGCCAATCGGCGCTGCAGCACCGCCCGAACGACCATCGCCTGGATGTCGCCTCGCTGGTTCGCCTTGAACAGGCTGAGCAACCCGTCACGCAACGCCGCGCCGGGTTCGAGGGAGTGCACGCCGAAATGACCCAGCGCCGTCGTCAGCTGGTCGACGAACGACGGAGGCAGGTCAGATCCCTGTGAATCGAGCGTCCGCAGATACGTGTAGAGGTACTGCTCCGATCCGAGCGTCTGCTCGACCTCGTCCACGTCGTTGGGCTGGCGGCCGAAGACCGCCCGCACGTCGATGAAAATACGCAGGAGATCTTCCTCCGCGTGTACCAGGGCCGGATCGTCGGGCCGGACCGACTCCGCGACGCGCTCGTAGTCCTGGAGGCATCCCTCGACGTCCGACGCGTCGAGGTCGAAGCCGAGCAAGGCCGAGCGAAGCGCCGGCAGTGTATGGGCCGCGGGCGGCGGCGCGGAACGCTTGAACTCCTCGAGGCCCGCCTTCACCCCGCGCAGCAGCGCGCGCGCGCGGGACGCCGGCCGACTCGACGGGCGGCCGCCGCCCGACCGGGCCGCGTCGAACACGACCTTGGGTCCCGTCTTCCGGCGCCGCGTGTCGGCCACCGGATCGAGATGCAGAAGCGGCGTCCCCGGCCCGACCTGGGCGTTCGGCAGGATGAAGACCTGCCGTACGACGCCGGAAAAGGGCGCGGTCACGCCCATCTCCATCTTCATCGCCTCGAGGACCACGAGCCGATCCCCGGCCAGGACCTCGTCTCCCGGCGCCACCTGCACCGAGACAACGACCGCCGGCGACGCCGCGCGCACCACCCCTTCGTCCGCGCGCGAGATGGCGTGGGGCACGCCTTCGACCTCGATCAGGACCGTGTAGCCCTGGGTCGCGGCCAGGACCCGGTACCGGCGTCCGTCCGTCGTCAGCCACCGCTCGCACGGGCCGTCGCGCTCCACCTCGACGTCGAGGCGCGTGGCGCCGGCCACAATGCGATACTGGCCGTCGCCCACGCGGCAGACGCGCAGCTGGTAGCGATGCCCCCGGTAGCTGAGTTCGACGGGGCGCCCAATCTCGGCGCGCACCGTCGGGCGCAATCGAGCCGCCGACGCGAAGAAGGACTCGACCTCTGCGGCGGCTTCCGCCTCGTACACCTCGACCGCCGCCTGCAGCAGGGCGATCTTGGCGTGGCGATCGGGCGCCACCGTCGCGCCGACCATCATGCGATCGAGCCACCCGGTATCGACCACGCCCCGCTGGATCTCTGGCCGTTCCAGCATCTGCAGCAGAAACGATCGGTTGGTCGGCCCGCCAGAGACGACCACTGCGCTGTCCGCCAGCGCCCGCTTCAGCCGGCCCAGCGCCTCGTCGCGGGTATTGCCGCGCGCGGCCAGCTTGGCAAACATCGGCCCGAACTCGGGGGGCATGCTGTGTCCCTCGGCCATGCCCGTGTCCACGCGTAGTCCGGGGCCCGTCGGCATGCGGAACAGCGTCAGCTCACCGGGAGACGCGGCGAAGTGGTTGTAGGGATCCTCGGCGTTCAGACGCACTTCGATCGCGTAGCCCGACCCGGCCGGCGGCTCAGGGCCCAGTTTCGCCCCTCGCGCCACGCCGAGTTCGAGCTTGACCAGATCCAGACCGGTCGTCAGCTCGGTCACGACGTGCTCGACTTGCAGGCGGGTGTTCGCTTCCAGGAACCAGAAGCGGCCGCCGGGATCGACCAGGAACTCCACACTCACCTGGTTGCGGTAGTGGGCCGCGGCCACCAGCCGCACCGCGGCGTCGAGCAGTGCCGTCTCGACCCCGGTGGGCAGCCCGGCCGCGGGGGCTTCGGACACCAGCTTCTGCAGGCGCCGCTGGATCGAGCAGTCCCGCGTGCCGACGGCCCAGACCGTGCCGTAGGAATCGGCCTGGATTTGCACTTCGATGTGGCGCATCCCCGTGAGGTAGCGCTCGACGAGCACCGTAGGATCGTTGAAAATACGGGACGCGTCCCGTCGGACGGCGGCAAACGCCGCCTCGATCTGGTTTGCCGCGTCCACCCGCTGGATCGCCCGTCCGCCGGCACCGCCGCTGGCCTTGAAGAGCACCGGATAGCCCAGACGCTCGGCCTGTTCGCTGGCCGCCTCGGTCGTGTCGGCCGGGCCGCCGCCCCAAGGCACGACGGGAATGCCGGCCTGGTCCGCGAAGCGCTTGGCGTTGATCTTGTCGCCCAGCCGGCGCATCGCCCCGCTGTCGGGGCCGATGATGGCGATGCCCAGCCGCTCGCACATCTCGGCGAACTCGGGCCGCTCCCCCACGAACCCCCATCCTGCCCAGACGGCTTCCGCGTGGACCGCAGTCAGCGCCCGTTCCAGCGCCGCATAGTCGAGATACGCAGGCCGGCGCAGGCCGTCACGTCCATCGACGAAGGTCGAGGGGCCGAGATCGTAGGACTCGTCGGCCTTCCGGACGAACCGCGCATGGCGATCGGGCTCGGTGAAGAGCGCAATCGCCAGCAGGTCCGTCCGATGCTCCAGATTGAACTCGCGCACCGCATAGAGGAACCGCATGGCGGGCTCGCCGCGATTGACGATGGCCACGCGGCGAAACTGGCTGTGCATGCTGCGCCTCAGGGGGGACCGGACGGGGGCGACGGCCGGCGCGCGTGCGACGGCGGGGGAACGTCTATTCTAGTGTGAGGCCCGGGCGCTGGTCGAGGTGACCTGGTCGAGCCGCTTGTGAAGCAGGACACTGGTATCCTACGCCGAAGTCGCCGAACTGGCCGAACTGGCCGAAGTCGCCGAAGGCACCGAAGACCGGACCATGCAGCCCATGACGATTCGCCACTGGCTCTTTCCCGATCCCCGCCGGCATCTGCCGTTTTCGCGCTGGATCAACATCGCGTGCCGCACGGTCCATCTGGCCGCGACGGGCGTGCTGCTGGGCGCGCACTGGTTCCACGTACCGGCGGACGCGCTGTATCCGTTCCTCTGGGTCGCCATCGCCAGCGGGGCCGGGATGGTGCTGGTTGAGGTTTACCCGACGGCGCACTGGGCGCACCAGGTGTGCGCGCTGTTCGTGTACGCGAAGCTGGCACTCCTCTGCCTGATGCCGTATTTCTGGGAGGCGCGTGTGCCGCTGCTGCTCGGGGTGGTCGTGCTGGCGGGGGTCGGCGCACACGCCCCCCGGCGTGTGCGCCACTATTCGATCGTGTACCGGAAGGTGATGGCGGACTGAAACCCGGGCCTACTTCTTCAGCTTGAACACATTCAGCACATCGGCGCGGCTCGAGACGCTGCCCTTGAGCGCGGCCTGCCGCTCCTTCGCCAGCCCTTCAAAGGTCGGCCCCGGCTCCGGGTTGCGGTAGAAGACTCCCGTATACAACTTCTCGCCGTACTCCTGCGCGAGTCCCATGGCGGCCAGCCGGTTCGACGGATCGTGCCCCATCGACGCCAGCGTCTGCATCGAGGCCTTCTGCGCCTTCAGCATCTGATCTTCGAGGCCGTAGGTCACGCAGGGGGACTGCACGTTGATGAAAGCGAATCCCGGGAACCGGATGCCTTCCTCGATGATCGTCGCCAGGCCATTCATGTCGGCCGGCGTGCCCTGCGCCACGAACTGCGCGCCATAGCCCAGCACATAGAGCAGGGGATTGACCGGTGATTCCATCGAGCCGTGGGCCGACGACACGGTCTGGCGGCCGCGCTGCGACGTCGGGGACAACTGGCCCTTGGTGAGGCCGTAAATCTGGTTGTCCATCACGATGTAGGTCATGTCGATGTTGCGGCGAATCACGTGCGCGACGTGACCGCCGCCGATCGAGAAGCCGTCGCCGTCGCCACCGGCCCCGAGCACGAGCAGATCGGGGTTGGCCAGCTTGATGCCTTGCGCGATGGGCAGCGCCCGGCCGTGCACGCTGTTGAAGCCATATGCGGTGGTGTACCCCGGAATACGGCTCGAGCAGCCGATGCCGGAAATGAACGCGATCTCGTGCGGCGGCCGCCCGATGTTGGCCAGTGCGCGGTAGATCGCCTGCACCACGCCGAAGTCACCGCAGCCCGGGCACCAGATCGGCTTGAGGTCGCTCTTGAAGTCTTTCGCCGTGTAAGCTTCGATGGGTCTCGCCGTCAGCGTACTCATATCCCGTCGTCCTCTCTCTACAGCGATTGCACGGCCCGTTCTCGCGGCCAGTTCGTCCCGCGTCACGCAGGCCGTGCAACCGTCTCCAGTAAACCCTAGCCGATGGCCTGGTCGTGCTGTCGTTCGCGCTGCATGGCCATGGAGATGTGCCGGAGGCGATCGACAATCTCCGCCGGCGTAATCGGGTTCGATCCGCTCTTGGCGAGGGTCTCGATCCCGCGCGGCACATCCACGTACATCCGGAGCAGCCGGTAGAGCTGCGCCTGCTGATTCTGCTCGACCACCAGGCCCCGTTTGATCGAGAGGAAGAAGTCCTGATAGATCTCCTCCGACACCGGGTACAGCAGCTTGGGTACCAGAAGCTTCACCTTCAGCCCGGCCCTGGTGGCCAGCTGATGGGCTTCGATGGCGAGGCCGGCGGTGCTGCCCCAGCTGATGAGCGCCACCGGCGCGTCGGGGCTGCCCTCGATGATGAAGAGGTCGCGGCGCCGCTTCAGCGGGTTGAACTTCCGCATCCGCTTGTCGTTCATCTTGGAATGCACCTCGCCGTTCGCGGTGGGTGCGCCCGCCTCGTTGTGCTCGATGCCCGACGCCAGGTAGTTGCCGCCCTTCATGCCGGGATGGCTGATGGGGCTGATGCCGGACTCGGTGAGGCGGAACCGCTTGTACTTCTCGAGCTCCTTCTCGGTCGGCGTCTGCCGCTCGATGATCTTCACGCTCGACGCGTCGATCGGTTCCGCGGTCTCTTTCCGCTGTCCGACTTCCTGGTCGGACAAGATGATGACCGGCGACTGGTAGTACTCCGCCATGTTGAAGGCCTCGATCGTGATGCCGAACATGTCTTCGGCACTGACCGGCGCCAGCACCGGGCGGACCA
>Ga0315283_10001382_pt1 | contig 19513 bp, 18 predicted proteins | sample YL17G09_0_MG_FD_204541 | JGI IMG/M metagenome (GOLD analysis project Ga0315283, IMG submission 204541) | Sediment microbial communities from Yellowstone Lake, YNP, Wyoming, USA - YL17G09_0 | ecosystem: Environmental > Aquatic > Freshwater > Lake > Sediment | place: USA: Wyoming | collected... | reverse complement strand
TTTGGTGACAACCCGCATCTGACCATGCCTGGGGCTACCGTGGAGGTTATGGAGATTGTGCCAATGCCGGGAACATGAATGTTTTGGAATCCTGGCGGATTTCGGGATCTATCACTGACACTTGGGAGAACAGTCGATAGCCGATCCTTCATCAGGACGGGCAGCCTTGCTCGCGTCGATCGTTAGACACCGCGAGCTAAAGTCGCGCCGGTTATTTCAATCATTGAACGACCGCTTCTCATTTTCGTCACCGGCTGCTTCGGGTCGCGCTGCACAGATTTGCATAGCGACCCTTGTACTAACCCGCTGGCGCGGGAGTCCCCATTGGCGGCGTTGGTGGTGACGCGAGACAGACGCGGCGCCTTCGGTGGCGTTCGATGTTGATGTCACGGTGACTTCGTTTGGGGAAAGATAGAGGTGCTGCTCGCAGCCCCCACCCCTTTCCCGAACAGGAGGTTTGCCATGACACCGCTACGCCGACGCATGACCGAGGACATGGAGATCCGCAATCTTTCTCCCAATACGCAGCTCGCGTACTTGCAGCAGGTCTCCAGCTTTGCCAAACGGGTGGTTCCCTCCTTTACAGTGGGAACAACTCCCACAAGCGACTTCGTGTCGCACTTGAAATGACTATCCGTCTGTCCGCCGATGCGCTCGAGCGCCGCGAGCAAGTCATCGGATACGGCCGCACCGATCGTCACGCTCACGGTGTCATTCGCTGCGACATGTTTCGCTGACGAACGCATCGACGAAGAGCGGCTGCGGCTTGATCTGGCGCGTCCGTCGCGCCACCACAGCGCGCATGCCGAAGAGCAGATTCGAGTCGAGCTTGGCTTCCTCGGGGGTGCGGCTCCGCTTCTCCGCGATCATCGCCGCGATCTGGTTGAGGCCTTCCTGGGCGATGCCTGGGCTGCGTCCCTGGGTCAACGCCGGGACATTCAGGCCGCTGACCAGGACGAAGAATGCCAACCAGCGCAACAAGGCTCCCAACATGATCGTTCCTTCAAGCGCTGGGTGCGTCGGGCCCGACTCGCGCAGACCGCATCTTACCTGTGGCTGGTCGCGGGGGACATCCGGTCGAGACTTGCGATGCGCGACGCCGGCGGATCGTTGCCGACAACGGTGAATGCCGCAGCGTTCTACGGCATCAGGGTCTGGATGTAGGCTTCGATGGCGGCGGCGGTCGTGCGCGTCGCCTGCGGGCTGACAGCCCCGGCGATCAGCGAGCTGCCGCGCAGGCCGAACAGATAACGAATGATGAGCAGGCCATCGGTCAGCGCATCAGCCGCGCCATTGCCATCGACGTCGAGCGCGGGGCGGATGCCATCAAGGTAGGCCTTGATCGCAGCCGGATCGGTCCGCGTTGCCGTAGCGCCCACCGCACTGGCCGTCAATGATGTTCCCGTCAGGCCGAACAAATAGCGGATGATGAGCAAGCCATCGGTGAGTGCGTCGTACTTGGTTGTGGCGACGCTCGCATCCACGTCCAACGGCGTGCTGAACGTCGTCAGCCCCAACTCAACGTCGGTCAGTTCCATCTCGCTCTCGGCAGCGCCGAATCCATCGAGACGAAAGACGATCCGGTGGATTCCCGGTTCGAGCGTGCCGTCGTCGCCACCGATGTAGATCTCCTCGGTGGCGATCGATGCCAGCGGTACGTGGCGCTGGTCGATCTCGCGCACGAGAATCCCGTCCACAAAGACACGCAGCAAGCCGTCCCCGCCGGAAGCGAACTGCCAGTCGAAACGCATCGTGTTGACGGGCTGCGTCGTCGAGACCAGCAAGACAATCCAGGAGGGCAATTCGCTCGGGACCGCAGCACTCGGCCGGGCCATTGACGGGATAGTGGCCACCGCAGACATCACGCCCGATCTGAACGTGACCGAATTCAACACCCTGGCGTTGGTGCCCGGCGAGTAATCGACAGCGCCTGACATGCCGTCGGCGGCCACGTTCGCCAGCATCTGTTTGGTGAAGTACGACGGTTGGGGCGGTTGAGCCTTTGGCGCACACGTGCCCGCGGCTATCACGCACGTGCCGTTCGGCGGGTAGAGGGTTGCCAGCGAGCTCAGCGTTCGCAGGTTTTCCAGCGTCAGGGGGTAGCCGGTGTTCGCGGTATTGTTTACCGGATCATGCGCCTTGTAATCGCTCTCGCCGACGTACACCGGCTCGTTGTTCGCGATGACGACGACGATGACGATGATGGCTATCCTTCGATCGCGACAAAGGCTTCGCAATCAACAGATTCAAAATCGCGCGGACTCCTCGTGCATTTGTCGTGCGGTCGAGAACCCGCGCATCCGCACCCCCCCCAACCCCGCGCAGACGCGCAAGCTCATGCTCCGCCGGTTTCCGTTCGTGTTGGTGTATCGACTCGTCGCCGATCACCTTCTCATCGTAGCCATCGCGCATCAGCGCCGCCGGCCGGGATATTGGATGAAACGAGCCTGACGTAAAGATAGGCACAGGGTCTCGGCAGCGCTGTTCGAACACTCCATGGCTGCGAGTGACGCGCCCGCCACACCTGACTGGTGCGAATCTCGCGCACCACCGATCCCTCAGTACTCAGGTACAACGCGATTGAAATACCTGTCCGTTCCGTCGCGGACAACGCACGCCCCGTTGCCCCGCCTTCAACCCGCATTCGACCGCAGAAACCGCCCCGCCCTTCCTGGCCCCATCTTCCCGTCACGATACGCGACCGCACCGTTCACGATCACGCAGCTTATGCCGGGGGACGCGGCGATCGGATGCTCGAACGTCGCGGCGTCGATCACCGTGTCGGGATCGAATAACGTGACGTCGGCAAACGCGCCGGCGCGGAGCAGGCCGCGGTCGACGAGCTTGAATTGGCGCGCCGAAAGCCCGGTCATCTTGTGGACGGCGGTTTCGAGCGGGAAGAGACCAAGCTCGCGACTGTAGTGGCCGAGCACGCGAGGAAACGTCCCCCACAGGCGTGGGTGCGGATGCTGATCGTGCGGCAGTCCGTCGGAGCCGATCATCGTCGCCGGGTATTGCAACACGCGCTGCACGTCGTCCTCGCGCATCTGGAAATAGCAGGCGCCGCCCGGCTGCAGGCGCTCGCACGCCTCCTGTTGCGTGCAGCCCCACTCGAGCGCGATGCCGGCGAGTCGCCGCCCCGACATCTCCGGATGCGGCTCGGACCAGGTCACGATGATGTCGATGATGCCGTCAACGAGATCGGTGCGCAGGACCGTTGACCCCGCGACGTAGGGATACGCATCGAGCCCGATCGGCTGCGTCGCTCGCGCGGCGTCGATGTGCGCGAGCGTCTGCAGGGTGCGGCCCCAGTTGCGCGGGCCGGCGCACTTGTGATGCGAGATCACCACGGGCAGCCGGCCGCGACGCGCGGTGGCGAACGCTTCGTCGAGTGAATCGAGCACCTTGTCGAATTCGTCGCGGATATGCGTTGTGTAGACGCCCCCGGTGTCGCCGACCACGCCCGCCAGCAACGCGAGCTCGTCGATGCCGGCGGCGGCGCCGGTCGCGTAGAACACGCCGGAGCTCATGCCGAGGGCGCCCGCGGCCATGCCTTCGCGCAGCAGCGCAACCATGTGTTGCTGCTCGCCGCGCGTCGCGGGCTGACAGGGGTCGCGCATCGTCGCGACGCGCAGCGTCGAATGACCGACCAGTGCGGCCACGTTGACCGCCGGCCGCGTGTCGTCGACGGCTGCGGCGTAGGCGGCCATCGTCGGATAAATGTACTTGTCGCTGCCGCCCAGCAGATTGAGCGGCGGCGGGACGCAGGGATGCACGAGCGGCGCGAGGCTGATGCCGCAGTTGCCGACGACGACGGTCGTCACGCCCTGGCTGACCTTGGGCAGCATCGCCGGCTGCGCGAGCACCATCTGGTCGTCGTGCGTGTGGACGTCGATGAAGCCGGGAGCGACGACCAGCCCGGTTGCGTCGATGACCGTGGCGTCCGCCGCCGGCAACCGCGCTCCGATTGCGGCGATCCGTTCGCCTTCGATGCGCACGTCCGCCGCGTAACGTGGCGCGCCGGTGCCATCGATGACGGTGCCGCCGCGCAGCAGGAGGCTCGAACCGCGCGCCATCGTGGCATCGGCCGTCACGAGGGGCTGCGTTCCGCTTTCGACCACGCCCACTGCAACGCGGGATGGGATTCACTGTCGATGCCGCGCTCCTTCAGCACCTTGTGCACACGCTTCAGTGCAAGGAGAGCGCTCGGTCCGCGCCGCAGTCCGACGCCGACCATCAGGATTTCGAGGTACGCCATCTGCGCGAGATAAGCCTCGGTGCCGACCCGCATCGATGGATCGGCCGGGACCACGACCGACAGCACGATGTCCGCGCGCCTGGCGAGCAACGTATCGGGCTGGGTGATCGCGATGATCGTCGCCCCCTGCTCGCGGGCGACCTCGATCGCCTCGATCAAATACGGCATCCGTCCCACATACGAGATCGCGAGCGCGACATCGCCGCGCGACAGCGAGGCGGCGGAGATGAGCTGGAAGTGGGCATCGAAATAGGCATTCGACGCGAGGCCGAGCCGAAAGAACCGGGCCTGCGCATCGGCCGCGATGAACGACGACGTGCTGCCGACCGCGTAGCAGTCGACACGCTTCGCCTTGGCAATCCGCGCGACAGCCTGTTCGATCACCTCCGGTGCGATATGCCGCTCGAGGTTGGTGAGCGCGGTGGCGGCGCCGTAGAGCACCTTGTGAACGACCGCGTCCATCCTGTCGCCGGACGTGACGGCGCGGTGCAGATAGCCGGTGCCGTTGGCGAGGCTTTGCGCGAGCTGCAGCTTGAAATCGCGCAGCCCGGCAAAACCCAGCGCGCGGCAGAAGCGGACGATCGTGGGCGGGCTCACCGCGGCGCGTTGCGCGAGGTCGCCGACGTTGGCGTGCAGAACGAGCTCGGGGTCGGCCAGCAGCAGTTCGGCGACCTGCCGCTGGGCCGGCGGCAGCGACGCCTGACGCTCGCGCACCAGCGCGACCACGTCGGCAACCCGCGGACGATGCGAGGGCCGGCGACTGCGCATCAAGGGATCCCCGGCACGCGCATCAGAAGAAGGTCCGGATCGCGCCGGTGACCGTGTAGCCGTCGTCGACGGTGAACAGCAGGCGCCACTTGTCGAAGGTGGTGCACGGATGCGAGATGCCGCAGCCGACGAGATCGCCGACCTGAAGCTCCTGCGCTGCAGCGGTGGCCGGCGCCGTGCGCAGATACGCGTGCTGATCGTTCATCGCGGCGATCTTCCATTCCGGCGGCGTCGGCTGGGGCCGCCCATCGCGGCCACGATGCAACCACCGCTGCGGGATCGGCAGTTCGATATCGTAGGATGCATCGCGCTTGCCCATCGTCAGGATCGCGAGCCCCGCTTCGGGCCGCGATTGCACCTGCGCCCAGACTTCGAGCGCGGGTTGCAGACCCGGCCGCGTCTGCCATTCGGCGCCGCTCCTCGCCTTCACGCCTTCGAGCAACCGCGCGTAGAAGCCCGAATCGTGCGTCACGTAGCAGCCGCTGCGCAGAATCGTCTGCACCGGCCGCGACAATCGTGTCGGCAACTCGCGTGCGACGATGTCGAACGCCGCCGAGCCGCCGGCCGACAGGATGATCGACGGTCCCGCGAAGAGGCCGGCCCGATCGCATTCGAGCGCCGACGTCCGTATCGTTTCCATCAATGCGCCGACGACGGCCGCGTCGTGCGCCGAGTCACCGGTGACCTTGAGCCCTTCGTAGCATTCGATGCCGGACAGCTGGACGGCCGGCGAGGCGGCGACGGCCCGCGCCACCGCGAGTGCTTCCGTCCCGTCGCGGCAGCCGGTGCGCCCGCCGGTGACGCCAATTTCAAGCAACGCCGTCAGCCGCCGTGACAACTTGTGGCGCCGGGCTTCGTGTTCGATCAGCCCGAGCTGCGCGACCGAGTCGACCAGGAAATGGAAATCGAGGTCCGGATGCAGCTCGCAGAGCCGGATGACTTCGGCGATCTCGCGCCGGCCGAGAAGCTGATTCGCCATGATCACGCGGCGCACGCCAAAATGCACGCAGACGTCGAGCTGCTGCACGGTGGCGACGGTGATGCCCCAGGCGCCGGCGGCGAGTTGCTGCGCGAAGATCTGCGGCGCCATCGTCGTCTTGCCATGGGGCGCCAGCAGCACGCCGGTGGCGGCCGTGAAGTCGCGCATCCAGGCGTGGTTGTGCGCCAGCGCCGACGCCTTGATCACCGCCTGCGGGAACGGCAGGTCGCCGCGCAGCAGGTTCCAGCCCTGCGCGCCGATCGCGGACAGTGGCAGCGGCGCGACGCCGGGCGGGAAGCCCTTGGTGCGGGCGTCGACGATTTCGGCGGTGATCGAATCGAGATCGAGCATCGGCATCACCGGAGGTCGTCGCGCAGGCAGGCCTTCCAGCGGCCCGCTTCCACTTCGCGCAGCGGGGGCACGGTCGCCGCGCAGGCATCCTGGGCGTAGGGGCAGCGGGTGCGAAAGACGCAGCCCGAAGGCGGATTAACCGGGCTGGGGATGTCGCCCTGCAACAACCGCCGTTCGCGGCGGGCGTCGGGATCGGGCCGCGGCGACGCATCGAGCAACGCCTGCGTGTACGGATGCAGCGGCTGCTTGTACAGCGCTTTCGCCGGCGCCACCTCCATCACCTTGCCGAGATAGAGGACGACGATGCGATCGCAGACGTACTCGATCACGTCGAGGTCGTGCGAGATGAACAGCATCGTCAGCGCAAACCGCTCGCGCAGGTCCGACAGGAGATTGATCACCTGCGCCTGGATCGACACGTCGAGCGCCGACACCGGCTCGTCGGCGACGATGAATTGCGGCTCGACCGCGAGCGCGCGGGCGATGCCGATGCGCTGCCGCTGCCCGCCCGAGAATTCGTGCGGAAAGCGTTGCGCATGCTCGGGCGCGAGGCCAACGAGCGACAGCAACTCGGCAATGCGCTCGCGGCGGGCAGCGCCGGGATGCAAGTCGTGCGTCGCCATCGCCTCGCCCAGCGTGTCGGCGACCCGGCGACGAGGATTGAGGCTCGCGTAGGGATCCTGGAAGATGATCTGCATGCGGCGCCGATACGGACGCATCGCGCGCGCCGACAACGGCACGAGGTCGGTGCCCTCGAAGCTCACTTCGCCGGCCGTCGGCTCGATCAGCTTCAATACGCTGCGGCCGATCGTGCTCTTGCCGGACCCGGATTCGCCGACGAGGCCCAGCACCTCGCCCTTGCGGATCTCGAAGCTCACGTCGTCGACCGCCCGCACGGGATGATCGCTGCGGCCGAAATACTTCTTGAGGCCGCGCACCGCCAGCATGGTGTCGTTCATAGTGGCCTCTTTGCGCGGACTGCACGTGTCACAGCTCGTTGTCGGCCACCCTTAATCGCGAGCCGACGCGACCTTCGGTCCTTGGCTACGCCCGGCTCGCTCATGAGTTCGCCCACCTGATGCAACGCGAGCGCTGGCCGCCGTCCAGCTCGGCCAGCGGCGGCATCGCGGCGCTGCATTCGGGCAGCGCGAGCGAGCAACGTGGTGCAAACGCGCAGCCGGGCAGCGGATCGAGCGGGCTCGCCACCTGGCCCGGAATGGCATTGAGTCGGCGCGATGCCATCGCGGCTTCGCTGTCGAGCGCGCGCCGCGGCAGGCAGGCCAGCAGCCCGCGGGTGTACGGATGCCGCGATACCTTGAACAACTGGTGGACGTCGCCTTCCTCGACCACGCGCCCGCTGTACATGACGACGACGCGATCGGCGATCTCGGCGACGACGGCGAGATTGTGCGTGACGAACAGCACGGCCATCCCGATCTCGCGCCGCAGCTTGTCGAGCAGCGCCAGGATCTGCGCCTGGATGGTCACGTCGAGCGCCGTGGTGGGCTCGTCGGCGATCAGCAAGGACGGATTGCACGAAAGCGCGAGCGCGATCATCACCCGCTGCCGCATGCCGCCCGACAACTGGTGCGGATACTCGCCGAGGCGCTGCGTCGCCGCCGGAATCTCGACCAGGTCAAGCATTTCCAGCGCCCGCTTCATCGCGTCGGCGCGATTCAGGTCGAGATGCAGCGCCGCAGCCTCGGCGATCTGGTCGCCGATGGTGAACACCGGATTGAGGCTCGTCATCGGCTCCTGGAAGATCATCGCCATGTCGCGACCGCGCAGCTTGCGCAAGGCCCGCGGCGGCAGCTTGGCGAGATCGACGACCGGACCTTCGCGCGTCCGGAACAGTATCTCGCCGCCGACGATGCGTCCGGGCGGATTCGGAATGAGCCCCATGATCGACAGGCTGGTCACGGACTTGCCGGATCCCGATTCGCCGACGACGGCGAGTGTTTCTCCCGGGTTGAGCGAGAACGAGACGTCCTCGACGGATTTCACGACGCCCTGGTCGGTGAAGAAATGCGTCTGCAGGTGCCTGACCTGCAGCAGTGGCGCGGTCGCGGGTGCCGCGGGCATGGGGGCGCTCACATCGACTTCCGGAGTTTGGGATCGAGCAGGTCGCGGAATCCGTCTCCCACCATCTGCAGCGACAGCGCGGCCAGGATGATCGCGATGCCGGGGAAGATGACGATCCACAGCGCCTGATGCGCGAACTGCTGGCCGCTGGCGATCATCGTGCCCCATGTCGGCAGTTGCGGCGGCACGCCGACGCCGAGGAACGAGAGCCCGGCTTCGGCGAGTATGGCGTAGGCGAAGATGAACGTCGCCTGCACGAGGATCGGCGACGCGATGTTCTGCAGGATGTGGATGAACAGGATGCGCCAGGTCGAGATGCCGATCGCCCGCGCCGCCTCGATGAACAGGAGCTCGCGCACCACCAGCGTCGATGCGCGCACCACCCGCGCCACCCGCGGCGTGTAGACGATGGCGAGCGCCAGGATCACGTTGGTGATCGAAGCGCCGAGCACCGCCACCAGGGCGATCGCCAGCAGGATGTCGGGGAACGACATCATCGCGTCGACGACGCGCATGATCGGGCCGTCGAGGCGACGGAAGAAGCCGGCGACGAGTCCCAGCAGGACGCCGCCCGTCACCGAGATCAGCACCACCACTGCGCCAATCAGCAGCGAGTAGCGGGCGCCGTAGACGACGCGCGAGAAGACGTCGCGGCCCAGCTCGTCGGTGCCGAACCAGTGCGTGGCGCGCGGGCTTTGCATCCGATCGAGAATCCGCAGCGCCATCGGGTCGTAGGGCGTGATCAGCGGCGCGAAGACCGCCAGCAGCGCGACGACCACGAGGATCACCGCGCCGGCGAGCACGAGCTTGCGGCGAAACAGCTTGCGCAGCAGCAGCGCCGACGGGCTGCGCGAGGCGGGAGCAGGGGGGGCAGCGATCATGGCATCAGTACTTCACGCGCGGATCGACGACGAGGTAGAGCAGGTCGATCAGCAGATTGATGAGTACGTAGAGTCCGGCGATGACGAGCAGCGCGCCCTGGATCACCGGGTAGTCGCGGCGCAACACGGCGGAGACGACGAGGTTGCCGATCCCGGGCAGCCCGAACACCGTTTCGGTGACGATCGCGCCGCCGATCAGCAGCGCGAACGTGAGTCCCAGCACGGTGATGACGGGAATCAACGCGTTGCCGAGCGCATGCCGCAGCACGACGCGCGCCTCGGACAGGCCCTTGGCGCGCGCGGTGCGTATGTAATCGTCGGACAGCACGTCGAGCATGCTCGCGCGGGTGAAGCGCAGGATCAGCGCCGAGTTGACGACACCCAGCACGATCGACGGCAATACCAGGTGGTGCAGCCGCTCCGTCAGCGCTACGCCGGGGTCGCCGTATCCCGCGACCGGGAACCAGCCGAGGCTGACGGCGAAGATCTGCATCAGGATGAGGCCGAACCAGAAGCTCGGGACACTCGCGCCCAGCATCGCGAAGCCGGAAAAGATCTGGTCGATCGTCTTGCCGCGCCACACCGCGGCGATGATCCCGCACGGCACGCCGATCAGCGTCGCGATGATGATGGAGAACAGCGTCAGGAAGAACGTCGGCTCGGCGCGTTCCAGCAGCGCCTGCGACACCGGTCGCTGCAGAAAGATCGACTGGCCGAGATTGCCCTGCGCGAGCTCGCCGAGCCAGTAGGCGAACTGCACCGGCAGCGGCTGGTCGAGGCCGTAGGAGGCGCGCAGCTTGGCGATGTCGGCGGCGGTCGCCTGATCGCCCAGCATCACTGCGGCCGGGTCGCCGGGAGCGAGCCGCGTGATGAAAAAGACGATGGTCGCCACCAGCAGCATCACGACCACCATGCCGGCGAAACGCGTTGCGAGATAGCGGGTCATGCCTTGGGCCTGCACCGAATTCTCCCGGTGGAGCGGTCGACGAGGGGGAACGATCGGACGCGCGGGACGCGGCGGTCCCGCAGGCGAACCGTGGATTACTTCTGCAGCCCGGTGTTCCAGAAGAACGGCCACGGCATCGCGACGTAGCCGTCGAGCTTCGCCGAACGCGCGGTCACGCTGTTGAAGCTGCCGACCCGGATATAGGGCACCTCGGTGTAGACGACTTCCTGGACCTTGCCCCACAGCGGGCCGCGCTTTGCCGGGTCGCTTTCGGCATCGAACGCATCGAGCGCCGCCTTCTTGGCGGGCGAACTCCACCAGCCCGGCGCGCCTTCGCCGAGTTGCGGCGGCGTCAGCGTCGGCTCCGGCAGCACCGCCGAGTGCGTGATGTAGATGTCCCACAGCGCCGCGTCATTGCGGCGCTGGATCAGCGTCGCCCAGTCGACGACCTGCATGTCGACCTTGAAGCCGGCCGCCTTCAGGTTCTCCGCCATCACCAGCGCAATCCGATAGTGAAACTCGTACTGCTGGCTGGTGAGGATCTTGATCGGCGTGCCGTCATACTTGGCGGAGGCGAGCAGCGCCGCGGCCTTCTTCGCATCGCCCTTGCCGTAGTTGTCGGCTCCAGCCATCGAGTAGAACGGCGTTCCCTTGGCATAGTGATTGCCCTCGATCGTGTAGAACTTGGGGTCGCCGAAGCCGGCGCCCATCATGTCGGCGTCGTTGAGCGCGGCCTGCACCGCCTGACGGGTGGCCATGTTGGCGAGCGGCCCCTGCTTGGTGTTCAGGACGAGGTAGGGAAAGCCGAACGGTGCCGTCAGCACCGGCTTGACGTTGGTCTTGCCGTCGAAGCGCGAATACGATTCGACCGGCAGCAGGTCGGCGAACTGGTACTGGCCCGACAGCGAGCCTTCGACGCGGGTATTGGCGTTGGGCACCGGGACGAAACGAAGCTCGTCCAGCAACGCTTCCCGCTTGCCGGCGTAGCCGCTCGCGGGCTCCTTGCGCGCACTGTAGCCGTCGAAGCGGACGAGTTGGACGTACTGGTCCGGCTTGCGCTCCTTCATCATGTACGGGCCGGTGCCGACAAACTGGGCGAGCGGTGTCGCGATTGATTCCCTGGCCATGATCACCGCGAAGCCCGACGGCAATGCAAAGTGCGCGAGCAGCGGCGCGTAGGGCCGGGCCAGCGTGATGACGACGGTGTTCGGGCCCTTCGCCTCGATCGTCTTCACTTCCTTGGCCACGGCCTTGCCGCGCGGCGCCATCTCCATCCAGCGCTTCAGCGACGCGATGACATCGTCGGCGGTCATCTCCTTGCCGTTGTGGAACTTGACGCCCTTGCGCAGAGGGATCGTATAGACGAGCCCGTCCTTCGACACCGTCGGCATGCTCTCGGCCAGCATCGGCGCGACCTGCCAGCTGGCGTCGAACGTGTAGAGCGGCTCGTAGACGTGCTGCATGATCGTGCCGACCAGATCGGCGGTGGAGGCCATCGGGTCGAGCGTCTGCGGCTCGGCGATCATCGCCAAGTTGGCGGCGCCCCCCTTGGGCGGCGCGGCGAGCGCAGGGAGGCTCGCAAAGCTCGCCACGGCGATCGCTGCAATTGCGCCTGCTTTCAGGCCGGTGGCGAGCGACCGACGGGTGGAACGGGACCGCAGGGTATAGCCGGGGGGGCTGCGCATGACTTCTCCTTGACGAAACGGCGGGAAGCGCCCGGGCGGCGGCTCTTCGTGGCGGTGCCGGGGTCGGTTGGCGGGGCGGGTGCGTGTAAATAAATTACATTCGGCGCGAGTGTACGCCTTTCCGAATCGCCGTCAATGGGATTCGTAAACTATTTTTGTCATAGGGGAATATGGCGATTCCGGCCCCTCGGGGTGATCGGATTGCGCGTCCCGCTGCAATTTCGCGTACCATGCGATGCTGTAATTTAGTTTCAGCCTGCGGCGATGCGGCGGGGCGAATCGCTCACGGCGCGCAGCGCCGATTCGTTATCGGAGAAGCCAATGAGTGTCGAATTCCTGGGCGGTACCCGCAGTGGCGCCGGCGGTCAGCCGCTGCCGTTCTCGCCGGCGGTGCGTGCCGGTCCCTTCGTCTTCGTCTCCGGTCAGGTGGCGATGGGCGAGAACGGCGAGATCGTGCCTGGCGGCATCGAGGCGCAGACGCGCCAGACGCTGAAGAATGTCGAGCGCGCGCTGGCGCTCGCCGGTTGTTCTCTTGCCGACGTCGTCAAAGTCACCGTCTGGCTCGACGACACCCGCGATTTCTGGAGCTTCAACCGCGTCTATGCCGAGCACTTTCCCGGGAACAAGCCGGCACGTTCGACGACGCAGGCGACTCTGATGGTCGACGCCAGGATCGAAATCGAGGTGACCGCCTACAAGGCATGACCGCCGTTCGCGCGCGAGCCGGTCCGGCGCGAATTCTCATCCGGGGATCGCCAATGAACCTCAATCAGGTCACCGTCGCCACCACCGATGTCGCCCGCGCGATCGGGTTCTACTCGACGCTCGGGTTGAGGCTGATCGTGGAAAGCATTCCGCGCTATGCCCGCTTCGAATGCCCGGACGGCGAGTCCACGTTTTCGATCCATCGCGCGGATCAGGTCGCGGCGTCGCAGACGGTGGTCTACTTCGAGTGCGGCGACCTCGATGAAACCGTTGCGGCTCTGCAACGGCAGGGGATCATATTCACTTCGCCGCCGGCCGACCAGCCATGGCTGTGGCGCGAGGCCCGCCTGCGCGACCCGGATGGCAACCCGATCTGCCTGTTCCAGGCCGGCGACCATCGGCGCCATCCGCCCTGGCGAGTGGCGTAACCCGAAGTCGGTTCGGAGGCCCCGCGCGCGGTCCGCGGGATGCAAGCCGTACGTCGACGCCTTCCGCCAGAGGGTGCGGTCGGCGTCCTGCGCGTGACGCAACGGCCATCGCGCCGTCGCGGCATCGAGGACTCCGGCGGCCGCCTCCACGGCCTGCGGCTGACCTGACTTTCCGGAGCTTCGGCATCCTGCTGTTCACCTTCGCGGCACTGTTTCCGCTCTGCCTGCAGCTGATGTTCACGGTGATCATCGTCTTCGCCACCAACGGCGCCGGGCCGTCCGTCGGTCTGGGCGCGATGCTGCTCGCACTGTTCACCGCCGGCCCTGCCGCGCGGAGGAACCGGCCGCCGCGGACACTCCGGCCCCGCAACGCTTCTTCGACCTCGATCCCGGGTATCTCATCGCCACGAGCGGACGACCCGCGGGTCCCGGGGAAGCGCACGACGAACGCCGCGGGCCGCTGCCGGAAGGCGGGTCCTGCACCCGCAAATAGGTGATCGGCTTCGTCGACGGATCCGGTTCGCTGATTGTTCGACGCCGTTAACAGTGGCCCCAATCCGCCGGATTTTGGGGATTGCCGTGTGCCATCCCCGGAATGGTTCACCGCGGCGTTCGCTCTCGCCAATCGTTCGTGCCGTCTTGGGGTTCACGGCCAACCATACCCTGCCAAGTGATTCCACCGGAGGAATAGCTGCGTTTGGCGATCTGCGGAAGCATTGGCGCGGCCGGCGGAGCCACGACGATGGCCCGTCGCTCTACGACCCAGACCAGTCCGTCGCGCTTCTATGGCCGCTGTGCGTCATTCAGCGGCCGCTCGGTCGAATCGCTTCAACGCCGGCAGTCGGCCAGAAGCAGACATCTCAGGCTACTCCTTTCGAGGGCCAGAGCCGGATTGGGCACTGTTAGCAATAATGCGAACCGCGAACGGTGTGCAAGAGTGCGCGGAATCGGCCTTAAATCGACGCCGATTCGTCCGAACGGCTAATGGCTGTCTCTGGTTGTGGGAGTTAGCATTTTTGCTACCCACCCCGCAGTTTACCTACTGCTGCCATGCACGAGCGCTCCCAAGTTCTGGCCGGAAACCTCGCTTCAGTGACGGGAGAGCGCAAGAAAAGGCGTGCACGGACGCTCAAGACTGGAGAGCGGCGTGTGCACCCGTCCGACGCCAAGCACCATCGAGAAATATGCCGACGCTGTGGGTGCCCTGGTCGAGATCCGCGTGCGGATAAGGCGGTAGCTCCCACCTCGAGCTCTGAAGCCGGACGCAAAATCGTACGTCCGCTTCGGGTCGATGACCGCCACTCCCCCGCGACGGCCGAATGGCTGCCGCAGCCTATGAGCGGTCGTTGGTGGAAAGGCTCCGGTGTTGGCCATGTACGCCAGCTTCTCGCCCGCACGAGGAGGTTGGAGCGGTAGGCCGGCATGGTGGCGACCACAAGAGCGGGGAGAAGGGTCAACCTAATAATGCAACATTGATCCGTGGCAATGCTCCCATCCCCGCGCGCGCTGGCCCTTGCGCCAATGCTCGAAGCGCTCCGCTCATTGCGTTTCCACGGCATCGGGCCAATCCGCGCCCACCCCCAAAACGCCGTGCTTCCGCAACCCCGCCAACAGACGCCGCCGGACCGGCCCATCGGCGCGCTGCCCGCTACGCCTGGACGCTGCTGCTGGCCCGCGGCTACCAAGTTTTCCCGCTCGTGGGTCCCCACTGTGACGGCGAAATGCGCATCGTCGTCTTCATCACCGACGCGTCTACTGGTTTGTCGGCGTGCGGGTAGGGTTGTCCAAGCCCTCTGGCCCATCACTGCCCCGGGGCGCCATTTTCCGATGCGAGTCCCTTGATCCGCCTGGCCGTTTGACACACGGCGCCGCGTCCGCAATAATGTTGTTGAAATATTCAACAACACAACAAGAGGCACGCCATGAGCACCGTAAATTTCAGTGTCCCGGAAGAAGTGAAGCGGTCCTTCAACGAAGCCTTCGCGGGCCGGAACAAGAGCGCCATCATTGCCGACCTGATGCGCGAGGCCGTGGAGCGGGCCGAGCGCAGGAAACGTCATCGCCAGGCCATCGCGCGGATATTGAAGCGACGCAAGCGCGCACCGACCGTCACGGCTGAAGACATCAGGGCCGCACGAGAAGCAGGACGTCCATGATCCTGGCTGTGGTGGACGCCAGCGTTGCGCTGAAGTGGTTTCTGCATGTCCGCGACACCGAACCCGAAGATGACCGAGCGTTGAGCCTCCTGGCGGGCATCGGCGATGGGACCGTCCAGATGGTTCAGCCGGTTCACTTTGTTGCCGAGGTCACCGCTGTCCTCGCGCGCGAAAAACCGGATGGGGCACTCGATGACTTGCTTGATCTATTGGACGTCGAGTGCCGCGTGATCGAAACGCCGGAGACGTACGCCACCGCTCTGACCCTGTCTATCCGGTATCAGCATCATCTGTTTGATACGCTTTACCACGCCGTCGCGCTGCACACTCCAGGAGCAACCCTGGTCACCGCCGACCAGCGCTATTACGACAAAGTGCGGCGCGAAGGACAGATCGATCTGCTTGCCAATTGGTCACCACTGCGTGAACAAGCGAGCAAATAGGGTCAACACAACCTTGCCGCGGCGCATGCGGCGGAAAGGAGCTCTGGCGATCCTTTCCCCTTTCCTTTGTCAGCCTGACTCCCTCTGCGCCCGCCGCAGGTGGCGCTCGACCCGATTCAGCAATGCCCGGGACAGCCCCAGAGCGGCCAGGACCGAGGCAATGATGCAGACCGAGAGCGCGGCGGCCTGGCTGGTGTTCCCCGCATCTTCGAGCTGGAGCACCGCCACCGGGGCGAGGGTGGTCGCGGGCGTCACCAGGAAGATGACGGCCGACAGCGTCACCATCGAGCGCATGAAGAAGAACGCGGCGATTGATGCGGCGGCCGGCCACAGGATCGGCCACAGCACCCAGCGCAACGTCTGCAGGAAGCTCGCGCCCAGCGTCGCGGAGGCTTCGTCGAAGGTGCCCGAGACCTGCCGCAGCGCGGTGACGGCGGTGAGGTAGCCCTGCGCGTGATAGTGGCAGATGTTGCAGGCGACGATGATGGCGAGCGTTCCGTAGAGGAAGCCGAAGGGATTCGCCGGATTGTTGAAGGCGAAGACATAGGCGAGGCCCAGCACCATCCCCGGCACCGCCGCCGGCATCAGCGCGAGCGCGTGGATGGCACGGTTGACGGGGTGCTTCCATTTTTCGCCGAGGAGCGCGGCGGTCAAGGCCACCGTTGTGCCGAGGATCGACGTCGCCAGCGCCACTTTGGCGCTGTTCCCGAGCGAGTCGAAGCCGCCGGGGATGTCGAGCGCATAGTGCCGCAGCGTGGGCGTGAAGTTGTAGGGCCACAGCTTGACGAAACTCCCGACGAGGACCGTGGCGGTGACGGCCAGCATCGCCGCGGCCAGCAGGACGACGAGCGCGTAGAGCACCCATCCGGCGCGGCCCGGTGTCACCGGCGCGAGCCGCACGGCCCGGTCGGTGACCGCGGCCACCTGCCGGCCGGACAGGTGGCGCCCGACCGCGAACGCAATCGCGGCAGGCACCATCAGCACGATGGCGATCACGGCGCCGAGGCCGAAGTTCATCTGCCCCGACACCTGCTTGTAGATCTCCGTCGCCAGCACCGCATAGTCGCCGCCCACCACCATCGCGGTGCCGAAGTCGGTGATGGTGATGGTGAACGCGAGCAGCGCCGCGCTGATCAGGCCGAAGCGCGACGCGGGGAGCGTCACGGAGGTGAACGCCTTCCAGCCGCCCGCGCCCAGCACGGTGGCCGCCTCGTAGGGACGGGCGTCCATCTGCGCGAGCGTCGCGGTGAGCACCAGGACGACCTGCGGCAGGCAGTAGAGCGCATCGGCCACCACGATGCCCCAGAATCCGTAGATCGAGAGATCGAGGCCGAACACGCGGTTGACGACGCCGTTGCGGCCCAGCAGGAAGATGATCCCGAGGCCGAGCACCAGCGACGGCGCGACGATCGGCATCGCGATGATCGTGCGCAGCAACCCCTTGAACGGCACCTGGAAGCGCGCGAGCGTGAACGCAAAGAGGTAACCGGCCACCACCGACAGCACGGTCACCGTGACCGAGACCGCCAGGCTGTTGCGCACGGCGATCCAGAACCGCGGCGCGCCGAAGGCGGCCGAGAAATTGGCGAGCGCGGGGCCGCCGGTGCCCGCGTCGAAGCTCTTCCCGAATACGACCAGCAGCGGCTGAGCGACAAAGACCAGCAGCAGGCCCAGCACGAGCGTGGCCAGGGCCGCGAAAACCAGCCGGTCGGTGTCGAGGCGCGCCGGCATGACGCCGCCGGCCTCAGCGACGTTCATCGTCGAACGCGAGCGCGGATCCGCCCGGAAGGCTGACACTGACCGGCATGCCGGCGAGCCACGGCGAGTCCGGCGGCGCCACCGCGACGAGCGCTTCGTCATGGACCGTCACCGTGACCCGCAGGACTCCGCCCAGGAAGCACTGCGCGGTGACGGTTCCGGCGATCACGCCGGCGCGATCTTCAGGATGCGCAAGGCGCAGCGCTTCGGGCCGCACCGCGAAGCGCGCGCCGGGCCGGTTCGCGATGTCGGGCGCGAGGCGCTGCGCAAGAGCGCGCGACAGGAAATTGATCGACCCCACGAACCCGGCCACGAACGGGGTCGCCGGCGTGTCGTAGAGTTGTCGTGGCGTGCCCACCTGCTCGATGCGGCCCCGGTTCATGCAGACGATGCGGTCGGCCATTTCCATCGCCTCGTCCTGGTCGTGCGTCACCATGAGGGTGGGAATGCGCAGCCGCTGCTGCAGCGCGCGCACCTCGTGGCGAAGCGCGATGCGCACCTGCGCGTCGAGGGCGGAAAGGGGCTCGTCCAGGAGCAGAAGGGTCGGATCGACGGCGATCGCGCGCGCCAGTGCCACGCGTTGCTGCTCGCCGCCGGACAGTTCGTCGGGGTGCTTGCCGCCGCTGCCGGGCAGGCCGATCAGCGCCAGCAGCTCCTCGACGCGAGTGCGGATGCGCGCGGGCGCCATCCGCCGCACCCGCATGCCGTAGCCGATGTTCTGCGCCGCCGTGAGGTTCGGGAACAGCGAGTACGACTGGAAGACGATGCCGAACCCGCGGTGCCGGGCGGGCACGCGCGTCAAGTCCCGGCCGTCCTGCAGGATGGTGCCGGCGTCCGGCAGGACCAGCCCCGCCAGAATCCGCAGCAGCGTCGTCTTGCCGCAGCCGCTGGGGCCGAGGATGCAGACGAATTCGCCCTCGTTCACGTCGAGATCGACGTCATCGACCGCGACGCTGTCGCCATAGGATTTGCGGATGCCTTTCAGCGCGAGGAACAAGGGCCCGCGCTCCGCGTCAACCGACGAATCCGAGTTCCGGCGGGCGCCCGCTCATGAGGTCGGCGATGGCGCGCGCGCTCCCGCACGACATGGTCCAGCCGAGGGTGCCGTGACCCGTGTTCAGGAACAGGTTCGGGTAGCGCGTGCGCCCGACGATGGGCACGTTGCTCGGCGTCGATGGGCGCAGCCCGGTCCACAGCGTGACCGAATCGCGCCGTCCGGCGCGCGGGAAGAGCTCGAACACGCGATCGACGATGGCCTTGCACCGCGCGGCATTGAGCGCGGTGTCGTAGCCGGTGAGCTCGGCGGTCCCGGCCGCCCGCAACCGGTCGCCCAGACGCGAGAGCACGATCTTCATCTGCTCGTCGGTGATGGAAACGGTGGGCGCGCCCGCGAGGTCGTTGATCGGCAGCGTAACCGAGTAGCCTTTGAGCGGATAGATCGGCACGCGAATGCCGACCGGGGCCAGCAGCAGCGGGCTGTAGCTGCCGAGGCAGACGAGGAAGGCGTCCGCGGCCAGCCGCTCGCTCTTGCCCTCGCGGCGCACGCGAACGCCGGCGATCGCGCCGGACTCGCGCTCGAGCGCTTCGATGGGCGTGTCGTAGAGAAAGCGCACACCCGCGCGCTCGCAGTGCGCGGCGAGCCCGACGGTGAACTTGTGGGCGTCGCCGGACTCGTCGCGCGGCGTGAAGATCCCGCCGTGGATCTCGAGCCGGCTTTCCGCCAGGGCAGGCTCGATGCCGACGCATTGCTCCCGGGTCTTGAACTCGCGCGCGGCACCCGGCGCGCGCATCGCGGGCTTGACGGCCGCCTCCAGCTCGTGCCGGTCGGTGTAGATCTTCAGGATGCCGCGGCGCACGCCGTCATAGTCCAGCGCCAGCTCCTCGCGCAGCGCGCCCAGCACCGCGTGGCTGTAGGTCACCACCGCATGGATGCGCTCGATGTTCCGCCGGGTGCGCGACGGCAGGCACTCGACGAGGAATTGCGCGCCCCACAGCCACTGGGCGAGGTCGGCGCGGGGCCGGAACAGCAGCGGCGCGTCTTCGTGCCCCAGCCACCGCAGAATCTGGGCCGGG
>Ga0315283_10001378_pt1 | contig 19535 bp, 11 predicted proteins | sample YL17G09_0_MG_FD_204541 | JGI IMG/M metagenome (GOLD analysis project Ga0315283, IMG submission 204541) | Sediment microbial communities from Yellowstone Lake, YNP, Wyoming, USA - YL17G09_0 | ecosystem: Environmental > Aquatic > Freshwater > Lake > Sediment | place: USA: Wyoming | collected... | reverse complement strand
TGAGCGATGGCCTCGGGCCGCTCACCTTCGGCAAGAAGGAGGAGATGATCTTCCTCGGCCGCGAGATCGCCAGCCACAAGGACTACTCCGAGCACACCGCCGAGCGGATCGACGACGAGGTGCGAGCGCTGGCCGAGGGCGCATACCGGCAATCCATCTCCCTGCTCGAGCAGAACCTGGACAAGCTTCACCAGCTGGCCGGCACGCTGCTCGAGCGCGAGGTGCTCGACGGCGACGAGATGAACCGGTTGCTGCACGGCGAGAAGCTCGCGCCAATGAAGCCGGTGCCGGCCGAGCCGGAGCCACCGATCGGGAGCCCGGCCGGGCAGGACTCCGACACGGCCGACCCGGACCCTGCTGCCGCGCCGCAGCCACGCCCGGACGACGGTTAGCCCGGCCTATTCATGAAGCGCCAGCCGAGAGTGCGAGATGGGGCGCGGCTACAAGGCGCGCGAGCGGGCTGCACCGCAAGCGTGTCATATGACACGCTGAGGAGCACCCCGGTCGCGCAACGCAGTAGCCGTGCTCCAGATCGTGCTCGCAGGCGGCGCTTCATGAATAGGCCGGGCTAGGAACCCCGCGGCCGCGGACATGACCCGCTGTCTCTTCGTCGCGGACCTGCACGGCGCGGCCACCCGCTACGCCGCGCTGTTCGCGGCGATCCGCGCCGAGCGCCCGGCCGCGGTGTTCCTGGGCGGGGATCTCCTGCCCTCCGGTCTCGCCGCCGCGGTTGGCGCCGTGGACGGCGACTTCGTGCGGGAGGTCCTCGCACCCGGCTTCGCCCGCGTGCGCCGGGACCTCGGCGCCGCGGCGCCGCGCGTCTTCCTCATCCTCGGCAACGACGACGGGCGCATCGAGGAGGAGAGCGTGATCGAGGCCGCCGCGGCGGGGACCTGGGAGTACGCGCACGGCCGGCGCATCCCCTTCGGCGACTGGACGGTCTTCGGCTACGCCTGCGTCCCGCCCACGCCGTTCGCGCTCAAGGACTGGGAGCGTTACGACGTCTCGCGCCACGTGGATCCCGGCTGCACCTCGCCGGAGGAGGGCTGGCGCACGGTCCCGCTGCGCCAGGGCGAGGCGCCCAACGCCACGATCCGCGAGGACCTCGAGCAACTCGCCGGCGCCGGCGATCTCTCGCGCGCGGTCTTCCTCTTCCACGCTCCGCCCTACGACACGCGGCTCGACCGCGCGGCGCTCGACGGCAAGGCCGTGGAGCATGCTCCGCTCGACCTGCACGTGGGGAGCATCGCCATCCGGCGCTTCCTCGAGGCGCGCCAGCCACTGCTCTCGCTCCACGGCCACGTGCACGAATCGGCGCGGCTCACCGGCGAATGGCGCGACCGGCTCGGACGCACGCACTGCTTCTCGGCCGCCCACGACGGCGGCGAGTTGGCGCTGGTGCGCTTCGACCTCGAGTCGCCCGGGCAGGCGACCCGCGCGCTCATCCCGCCGCCCGACCTCCCAGCGTAAGCGAGCGCGCCGCGTCCGTGATGGCCCCGATCTTCACCGCGTAGCTGCTCTGTCGCGCGAGGTCCTCGTCGGTGACGAGGTGCACGTCCAGCAGACCGTCGCTGTGGTAGCCGGTGCGCAGGAAGTTCATCTCCGCGAGGCACAGGCTCCAGCCCTCGAGCCAGAGTTCCAGATCCCGGCGCTGCTCCGGCGTGCCCCTGACATGGAGGATGACGTCGATGTCGCTGCCCGGCCCGGCCGAGGCATTCTTGGTGCTGCCGAAGACGTAGAACGCCTGGACGCCGAAGCGCGCGGGATCGAGGTCCGAGGCGACCTTCTGCGCCATGCGCAACCGCCAGCGCCAGTGGTCCTCCGCCGACCGCGCGGCGGGGCTCGGCAGGGCGGCTGACGTGACCGTCGCCACGCCCGGCGGGGCCAGCACGCCCACCGCCTCCTCGAGGTCGGCGTTCATGAGCACGCGCAGCACCTGGCCGCCCGTGGCTTCCGGCACGTCGATCACCCGCATGGTGTCCGCGAGGTGCGCGAAATCCGGCAGCAGCCGGGCCAGGATGTTCTCGGACTTGCGGAAGAACGGCTCGTTGAAGACCACGCCCGGGTCGTCGGGATAGAGCGGCAGGTAGCGGATCCCCGACTCGATCAGATCCTGGAAGAAGTGCGTGCCGAACGAAAGGTCCGGGACGTAGTTGCCCTTCTTGCGCGCGACCTCGATCAGCACCGCGGTGTTGTTGATGTCGGAATAGGTCACGCTCACGCCCAGCTTGACGTCGCCGCGGCTACCCCAGCGCCCCGGTCCCATGAGGATGAACTGTCGCTTGGGCAGGATCTGGTTGAGGCCGCCGACGGCGCGGCTCACGTCGCGCAACTCGCTCAGGTCGCCCAGCCCGCTGTAGCCCTCGGGATCCACGTAGACGATGTGGGTGATGTCGGGCACCGCGCCGTTCGAGACATATCGGTTGGCCGAGAACAGCACCCGCTCCTGCGGCAGGTCGCGCGGGATGGGCGCCGGCGCGGTGTCCGCCGCATGACTCTGGGGCCGGCACTGCAAGAGATAGAGGTCGCGTCCGTCCGAGGCGAACTCGATATCCACCGGCATGCCCTGCGCCTCGCGCAACACCTTGAGGATGGCCTGCATGCGCGGCACGAAGTCGGTGTTCGTCAGCAGGCCATCGAAGGTGAAGACCAGGTTGTCCTCGTTGAAGCGCAGGTCGAGGCCGCCGGGGCGCCGCAGCATGTCGTGCTCGTAAAGCGAGACGATCTGGGTGAGCCCGGGGAGGTCTCCACCGGCCTCCTTCAACAGGGTGTGACGGTCCACGGTCTCGAAGGAGTTGGTCTCCAGATTGATGACGTCGACCTTGCGCGGCGAGTAGCGGAAGACCTCCTCCGGGGTGACGTTGACGCGCAGCCCGGGCTGCCCCGGCGCAACCAGGATCGGGTAGTCGTCGGCCAGTCGGTCCACCGCGCGCGTGCCGAGGCCGGGCACCAGGCGCAGCAGCCCGTCGTCGCGCCGGATGCGGGGCGACCAGCGCAGCTCGTTGTGGCTGAAACCCACACCCGCAAACGCGGGCAGGAAGTAGCGTCCCGCGCGCACCCCCACCACCTCCTGGATCATGATGCCCATCTCTTCGTGGTGCTCGAGCAGGCCGCGCTCCGCGCGGTACTGGATGGGGTCCGGACCGAAGACCGAGCCGTAGACTTCGGCGATGGCGTCCAGCAGCGCCGCCAGCCGGTCGGACTTGCGACCCTGGTTGGCGAGGAACAGGCTCTTGTACTTGCCCGAGAAGGCCGAGCCCGCGCGGTCCTCGAGCAGGCTCGAGCTGCGCACGATCAGCGGCCGGTCGCCGAAGTCGTCGAGCGCGGTCGAGAGCCCCTGGACGAACTCGGCCGGGAAACGCGAACTCTTGAAGACCTGGAGCATGTGCGGATATTCCTGCCGGATCTCGTCCAGGTCGCGGTACTTCCAGTTGTAGACATCGTCGAGGTTGTTGTAGGCGAGGAACTGCAGGAGACCGTCCGAGGGCACGTACCAGGTCTTCGGCACCTTGACGCCGTCCAGCAACTCCCGGTGCTCGGGAGAGCGCCGCAGGACGTGCCGCGCCAGGAGCAGCCCGCTGCCCTTGCCGCCCACCCGGCCGTGGCTCTGGGGCAGCAGGATGGTGTGGCTGACGAGGTCCACGAAGTCGTCGATCTCCACCCACGGCCGGCAGGTGTTGATGAACTCGAGGTTGTCGGTGAGCAGGCGCCGGATCAGCGAGACCTTGAGCCCCAGGTGCATGGCGGGCGACAACTCGCGCGCGTCCAGGCCGGTGTGGTGATAGCGCTCCAGCGCGTTGGCGATCTCGGGTAGCGAGGTGTTGCTGCTCTCGAGCGCGAGCACCAGGAAGTTGAGCCGGTCCTCCTTGATCCAGGTCTGGATGTTGTTGAGCAGCTCCTGCTGGCTCAGGTGGACGGCCGCGATCTGGAAGGTCTCGGCGCTGATGACCTCGAAGTCCCTGGGCGCGCTGCGGCGCGTCGGGCGATTCTCGTCCCCGGGCTCCCACGCCTCCTCCGGACCCGCGATGCTGAGGAGCAACTCCTTGGCCTCCTCGATACCGCTCCACGACAGGTGGTTCAGCATCTTGCGCGCGACCTGGTTGTAGAGGTTCTGGTCGGTGCGGCGCAGCAGGTCGAGGATGATGCTCCAGTCCTGGCGGGGCGCGGCGTCCAGCGGAGGATGGCCGATCTGCATGCGCCCGAACACCTCGGTCAGCTCGCGGTGCTCGATGGCCCGGGCGACACGGTCGGCGGCCGCGTCGATCAGCTTGCGCTCCTCCTTGAGGAACGGCCCCTCGTCGGCCCTGGGCATCTGCTGCGTGTAGCAGATGCACAGCTCGCCGGCCTGCCGGTTCGAGATGACGATCGGCGCCGTCAGCTTCCACGGGGTCTCGACGAAGCCCGCGCCGCTCACGTCGAGATCGCGCAACACGAAACGCGCCACGCAATGCGCCGGGTACTGCAGGCCCTGCGGCAGCGCCTCGGCCACCGCGCGCAGCAGTTCCTCGATCGGCCGCTCCACGTCGTGCACGATCTCGTCGATGCGGTACAGGCAATTGAGCTCCTTGGCCCGTTCCTGCAACGCCTTCAGGATCTCGTCCATCGGCCTCGGTTCGGTCATGCGTCCCCTCCCGTGCCACGCAGCACCACACCCCGGCCCCGGCGGCCGTCCACCCTCACGAGCAGGGGCGACGGCGTCTCCACGTGCCGCACGAAATCGGTCTCCCGCCGGGCCGGGAGCCCGCGCAGCCACTCCCAGTCGATCCCCGACGCGTCGAGGCCCGGCACGGAGAAGTAGGCCACCCGGAAGCTCAGCAGGTTGTGGAAGAAATGCGCGCCCTGGCTCATGTCCACGTTCATGTCCGGCAGGTTCGCCTCGACGATGACGCGCGCACTCGCGATCTGGGCCCACTCCACCGGGATGCCCAGCCAGGGATCGGCGCTGCCCCAGCGGCCGAAGCCGACCAGCATGCAGGACCGGCCCTCCTCGATCAGCGCCTGGTTCAGGCGGTCCACCTCCGCGGCGATGGCCGGCGTGTGGCGGGCCTCGAAGACCTCGGGCTTCACGTAGAGGATGTCGCGCAACCCCTCGATGATCCCGTTCCCCATGACGTGCTCGGAGCGCACCACGGCCCGCGCACCGGCGAGTTCATCCTCCCCGATCTCGACCGTCTGGCTGCTGACCAGCATCGGCCGCACCTGCAGGAAACCCAGGCGGGCGGGGAGCCCTTCCGGAGCGCCAGCAGAAGGAGCGGTCGGAAAGGTGAGCGCGAACTCGATCTCCACGGGCGCACCCAGGCGTTCGGCGAAGAGCGCGAGCAGGCCGCGCACCGCCTCGACCACCGGCCACTGCGCCAGCCGCAGCATCGGCGCGAAGTCCACGATGCGCGGACCGCGGGACCTCACCCCCACCCCCATGACCACGCGGTCGGAGTCCGGATCGTAGGTCGAGGCGACGTGGACCAGCGTCCCGTCGGTCTCGGCGTCGGCGAGCCCCGCCTGCACCAGGTACTCGGTCTCGGCCGTCGGGTCATACGCTGGAGGTGGGCCCATGTTCACCGCCCAGAACTCGCTCTGGCTCTGCTCGATCAGGTGACCCACCGAGTTGAACGGCGGCACCGAGCACGGGTGGGCGGGCGAACAGGTCCAAGCGCGACCGCCATCCACGATGGTCCGGCCCAGGCCGAGCGCCAGGTCCAGCACGCCATCGGCCGGCTGCGCGTGGCCGGTCGGGTAGAAGTTCCACGAGCGCGCCACGCCCGCGACCTCCGGGTAGAAGCGCGGGCCGTGTCGGTGCCCCACCACCTCCTGCACGATCACCGCCATCTTCTCCTCCTCGGGATCCCGGCCGGCCACGCGCACGTAGGTGCGCGCCGCGCGGAAGAAGGTCGAGGCGTAGACGAACTTGACCGCCTCGACCAGCTTGCGAAAGCGGGTCTCGGGGTCGTGCTGGTTGTTGGGAATCATCTTGGTCGCGTACACGCCCGCGAAGGGGTGCGCCAGCGCGTCCTCGAGCAGGCTCGAAGAGCGCACCGCCAGCGGCGTATGAACCTGCCGCACCAGCGCCCACAGGTCACCCACGATCTCGGTGGGAAGCTCCGCGCGCTGCAGCGCGGTCGCGATCTGGCGGTCGTCGGCCCCCGAGGTGACCAGTTCGTGGAGGCGGTTACGCTCGAGGAACAGGTCGAACGCGCCGGTGGCGATCACGGTGAGCGTCGGGACCGAGATCTCCAGGTCCTCGAAGCGCAGGCTCGCCGGCCGGTCCGCCAGCGCTTCGCGCGCGGCGAGCAACCCCGCGGCCTTGCCCCCGAGGGCGCCCGCGCCGATGGTGGTGAAGGTCTCCCGCCCCTCGAAGAAGCGGCGGTCGAACCTCGGCAACTCCTGGCCGCCCGTGGCGTCGCTGCTCATGGTCGGGACCGCGTCGCCGGGGCGGCCTCGCGCGCCGCCCCGGCGCCCGCCGTCACACCCAGCCGCGGTCCTTGCAGGCCTGGGCGACGCGGTTGATGGCGATGACATAGGCGGCGTCCCGCATATACAGCTTGCGCTCGCGCGCCAGCTCGCTCACCGCGAGGAAGGCCGAGGTCATCTTGCCGTCGAGTTTGCCCAGCACCTCGTCCTTGTCCCAGTAGTAGTTCATGTTGCTCTGCACCTGCTCGAAGTAGCTGCAGGTCACGCCGCCCGCGTTGGCCAGGAAATCCGGGATCAGGTAGATCCCGCGGTCCTTGAGCACCGCGTCGGCCTCGGTGGTGGTGGGGCCATTGGCGCCCTCGGCCACGAACTTCACCGCCGCGTGGACCTTCTTCACGGTCTCGGGGGTGATCTGGTTCTCGAGCGCACAGGGCAGCAGGATCTCGACCGGCTGCTCGATCCATGCATCGCCCGGCAGCACTTCGTAGCCGAGCTTCTTCGCCTTCTCCTTGTCGATGCCGCCGAAGGCGTCGGTGATGCCCGCCAGTTCGTTCATGTCCACACCGGAGGTCCGCTTGAAGGAGTACGAAGCCTGGTCCTTCTGGTCCCACGAGGACACGCAGATGACCTTGCCGCCGAGTTGCTGGTAGAGCCGGATGGCGTACTGGGAGACGTTGCCGAAGCCCTGCACGCTGGCGCGCGTGGACTCGACCGCGACGCCATGCTCGCGCAGCGCCTCGCGCAGCGTGAAGATCACGCCGTAGCCGGTCGCTTCGGTGCGCCCCAGCGATCCGCCCATGCCGACCGGCTTGCCGGTGATGAAGCCGGGGTAGCGGCCACCCTGCAGCACTTCGAACTCGTCGAGCATCCACAGCATGTGCTGCGCGTTGGTCATGACGTCGGGCGCCGGGACGTCCTGGACCGGACCCACGTTGCGCGCCAGCTGCCGCACCCAGCCGCGGCAGATCTTCTCCTGCTCGCGGGCGCTCAGATTGTGCGGATCGCAGATCACGCCGCCCTTGCCGCCGCCCAGCGGGATGTCCACCACCGCGCACTTCCAGGTCATCCACATGGCGAGGGCGCGCACCGTGTCCACGGTCTCCTGCGGGTGGAAGCGGATGCCGCCCTTCGAGGGCCCGCGGGCGTCGTTGTGCTGCACGCGGAACCCGCGGAAGACCTTGACCTGCCCGTCGTCCATGCGCACCGGGATGCTGAAGGCGTACTCGCGCATCGGCCAGCGCAGGAACTCGCGCGTGCCCGCGTCCAGGTCGAGCAGCGCTGCGACTTTGTCGAACTGGGCCTGGGCGATCTCGAACGAATTGAACCCCCTGGTGCTCATGAGTCTCTCCTGGAAGCCCAGCCGGGGGCGATCGCGACGATGCGCATGCCCGAATGCCCCACGGTGGTGGAAACAGCGAAGCCGGTCCAGTCCCATGCGGCCGGACGGCCGCGGTGAGCCGGGGAACGGTCGCCGGACCCGTGTGACCCCCCGAAGGGGCGGGCCCGAGAACCCGAATCAACTATGCCCGAGGTCAGCAGGAAGTCAAGCAGGACCCCGGAATAACCCGCCAAACGGGGCATTCGTGGCCCGCGGCACCGCGCTGGTCCCGCTCGAGGCGTTCTTTACGCGCGCATTGCAACTTCCCGGGCGTTCGGAGCGTTAATAGTAGTGTCACGTACGCGAGAACGTGGCGAGCGAGCGAGCCAGTCGTTCGAGTCTTCCAGAGTTGCGAGCAGGGTCCCGGAGAGGGCAAGCTCCGGCCTCCCACGGCAGACGCCCGGCCTGCCAGCCGGGCGTCTCCGTATTCCGGCCGGACCGTGCCCCCAGGGTGTGGCGCGATGCGACGCGCGTCTACCCGCTCGCCGGCTCCGTGAACGTCCCGCCCCGGGCCGCGAGTTCCTCGATCAGCGGCGCGGGGCGGAAGCGCTCGCCTTTCTCGGCACGCAGCGCCGTCAGCCGCGCCTCCACCTTTGCGAGTCCCAGCGTGTCGGCGTGGCGCAACAGACCGCCGCGCCAGGGCGGGAAACCCGCGCCATAGAGCAGCGCCAGGTCCAGTGTTCCGGCGTCCGCCACCACGCCATCGGCGAGGCAGTGCGCGGCCTCGTTCACCATGGCGAGCGTCATCCGCTCGGCGAGGGCCTCGAGGCCCGCGGGCCGGCGTTCGCGCGCGGGACGCAGCAGGCGCGCGGCCAGCGGGTCGAGCGTGCGCCGGCCACGCCAGTAGCGGTAGAAGCCCGCGCCGCTCTTCCGTCCCAGGAACCCCTCCTTCACCAGCGCCTCGAGTTGCGGCGCGGGCGCGACGCGCTTGGGAAACGCGCGGGCCAGGACCGCGGCCACGTTGGCGGTGACGCCGAGGCCCAACTCGTCCATCACCTCGAAGGGCCCGCGGGGCATGCCGAAGGCCCGCATGGCCGCGTCCACGTCGGCCACGAGATAGCCGTCCTCGGCCAGGTGAAGCGCCTCCCGCAGGCAGGACATCAGCACGCGGTTCACGACGAAGCCGGGCCCGTCGTTCACCACGATCGGCGTCCGGCCCAGCCGGCGCAGCAGCGTGACGGCCGTGGCCAGCGTCGCTGCCGAGGTCTTCGCGCCGCGCACCACCTCGACCAGCGGCATGCGGTGGACCGGATCGAAGAAGTGCATCCCGACGAAGCGCTGCGGGTACTCGAGCCCCGCGGCCAGTTCGTCCACGGACAGCGATGAGGTGTTGGTCGCCAGCACCGCATCGGGCCGCATGCGGACCTCGAGTTCGCCGAACACCCGCCGCTTGACGTCCAGGTCCTCCACCACCGCCTCGATCGCCAGATCCGCGCGCTTGAGACCGGCCAGGCCCAGGCTGGGGAAGATGCGCGCGAGCTGCCCCTCGGTCGCGTGCCGCGCGGCCCCGGTCCGGCTCGAACGTTCGGCGACACGCGCGCGCACCGCGCGCAGCGCACGCGCCAGCGCGGCCGGGTCGGTGTCGCGCAGCCGCACCTCGACCCCGTGCCGGCTGGCAAGCTCGGCGATGCCCGCCCCCATCCCCCCCGCGCCCACGACCTGGAGCCGCCCGACGGGGATCGCCTCCTCCATTCCGGGCAGCGGCTCCTCGCGCGCGCGCTCCGCGAGCCGGAAGGCGCGCACCAGATTCCTGCACACCGGCCCGACGATCAGGTCGCTCACCCACTCGGCCTCGAGCCGCAGGGAGGCCTCGAGGGGCTGGGCGAAGCCGTGATGCAGGACGCTGAGCGCGGCGTCCACCGCGGGATAGTGCCCGCCGGTGCGTCCCTTCGTCAGCGCCCGCTCGCGGGCGAACGTCAGGCCCCGCCCGAACGGCGTGCCGTCCATGAACCACGAGCGCAGACCCCGCGGCCGCCAGCGATCTCCACGCATGCGCAGTGCGCCCGCGGCTGCCCGCCCGCGACCCTGCCCGGGCTTCGCCAACTCGGCCAGGCGCCGGTGCGCGTGCTCGATGAGCCACACGCCGGGCACCGCCCGCTCGACCAAGCCCGCGCGCTCGGCACTCCGTGCGTCCAGAGTGCGGCCCGTGAGGATGACGTCCAGCGCGGTCGAGAGCCCCACCAGTCCGGACAGGCGGGTGGTTCCGCCGCAGGCCGGGATGATGCCGAGCAGGACCTCGGGCAGCCCGATCTGCGTGTGCGGCTCCTGCGCGGCGACGCGCGAGCTGCAGGCCAGCGCCAGTTCGGTCCCGCCGCCCAGGCAGATCCCGTCGACGGCCGCGACCGTCGGGAAGGGCAGCGCGGCCAGGCGCGCGCAGGCCGCCTGCGAGCGCCGGACCAGGGCCAGCGCCAGTGCCCGGTCCGTGAGCGTGACGAGCCCCTCCACGTCACCGGTCATGAAGATGCCGGGCTTGCCACTGCGCACGACGAGCCCGCCAAGGTCCGGCCGTCCTTCGAGCAGGCCGAGCGCGACCTCGAGGTCTCCGAGCGCCTGCTCGTCGAGCACGTTCACCCGCCGCGCGGGGTCATCCATCACGAGGTGGGCGATCCCGCCCGGCTTGCCGCCCGGCTGCACCGGCGTTCCGGGCGGGCCGACGGCGGGCGCCACGCCCGGCTCCGACGCGGCCGCCGGCAGGAACTCGACGCGGAAGACGCTCATCCGTCACGCTCCAACACGAAGGCAGCGCCCTGCCCGCCGCCCACGCACAGCGCCGCGAGCCCGCGCTTCGCCCCGCGGCGGCGCATCTCGAGCAGCAGCGCGAGCAGCAACCGCGCCCCGCTCGCCCCCACCGGATGCCCCAGCGCGATGGCCCCGCCGTTCACGTTGAGCCGCTCGAGCGGGATCTCGCCCAGGGCCCGGTCGCGGCCCAGTTCGGTGCGCGCGAACCGCGTGGAGCGCATCGCCTCGAGGCAGGCCAGCACCTGAACGGCGAAAGCCTCGTTGATCTCGAACAGCTCGAGATCATCGAGCGAGAGCCCGGTCTGGTCGAGCACGCGCGCGATGGCGTGGACCGGCCCCAGCCCCATGCGCCGCGGCTCGAGCCCCGCGACCGCCCAGGCCCGCACCCGCCCCAGCGGCGGCACGGGCCAGTCACGCGCAGCCCGCTCGCCGCCGACCAGGAGGGCCACCGCGCCATCGGTGACCGGGCAGGCGTTTCCCACCGTGACCGTGCCGTTGCGCCGATCGAAGCACGGCCGAAGCCGCGCCAACTGCTCGAGCGTCTGACCCGCGCGCGGCCCCAGGTCGTCGCGCACCAACTCGCAGGCGGGCGGCGGGAAGACGGGCACGATCTCCTCGCGCAGCCTTTCGCGCGCCGCCACCGCACGCTGGTGGCTCGAGAGCGCGAAACCATCCTGGAGCTCGCGCCCCAGGTCGAACTCGCGTGCCAGGAGCTCCGCCGTGTCGCCCATGCCGAGCCCGCACACCGGGTCGTGCAGCGCCTCGAGCAGCGCGGACCGGGGCCGCAGCAACGCGGGCCGGAAGCGCAGTGCAGCGCCCAGGCGCGCGAGCGGGTGCCTGGCCCGGGTCACGCCCTCGAGCCAGGCGCCGAACTCGGGCGGGAACAGCAGCGGGAGCTGGCTCATGGACTCCATGCCACCCGCCAGGACGAGCTGCGCACGCCCGAGCTGGATGCGCTCTGCGGCCAGGCCCACCGCCTCCATGCCGGAGGCACAGTTGCGGTGCACGGTCAGGCCGGGCACGCGCTCGGGGACGCCGGCGCGCAGGGCGGTCACCCGCGCGACGTTGGCGGCCTCGGCAGGCTGGGCGCAGTTGCCCAGGATGACCTCGTCGAGGCGCGCCGGGTCCAGCTCGTGGCGCGCCAGCAACTCGCCCACCGCCAGGCGCCCGAGCTCGACGGCGCCCAGGTGACGGAGCGTCGTCCCCGCCCTGGCGAAAGGGGTGCGGATGCCGCCCAGAATCCAGACCGCGGGGGCGGGCATGGGACGCTGGGCGTTCAGTTTTTCTTGAGCCGGGCCAGTAACTCGCGCGCCTCGGCCTGGTATTTCGGGTCGAGCGGACTGCCCGTGGGTGCCAGGGTGAGCGAGCGCTCCAACTCGCGACGGGCGTCGCTCGGGCGCTTCAGCTGCATGAACGTTCGTCCCTGCTCGAGCCGGTGGTTCACGTAGGCAGGCTCCAGCTCGATGGCCTTCTGCATGTCCGCCACCGCGTTCTCCATCGAAGCACCCTTGGGCACCCCTCCGAGGACGGTCTTGGCGACGGTGCGCTCCATGAAGTTGAGGCTCGCGAGCTTGCGGTTCCACAGCGCCAGGACGTGCCAGGCCCGGCCCTGGGCGGGCTCCAGGGCCAGCGTCCGGTCCACCTCGGACTTGATCTCCCGCGAGAGCGACAGCTGGGTCTTGGGACCTTCCTTGAGAGCCTGCCGCCCCAGCGCCACCGCCAACTCCAAGTGGCCGGCCGCACTGTCCGGGGCGGTCTTGACCGCCTCACGAGCATGCTCGACGGCTGCTGCCACGAGCCGGCGGCCATCTTCGCCTGAGGCGCCTTCGGCCAGCATGGACTCGATCCGGGCCAGGCGGTGAAGCACCGTGAAACGCCCGGGAGAGGCGCTCAACGCCTCCTGGGTGTTGGCCCGGGCGCCATTGAGGTCTCCGAGGCCATAGCGCTCGGCGGCCTGCACGAGTAGTTCGTCCGAACGGCCGTGCCCGGACTGGGAGAGAGCGGGCTGAGCCAGCAGCAGGATCAGAACCGGGAGCGCGGCACACCACGCGACCGGGAATGTGGCGATGCGCATGAAGGCCTCCGTGGCGCCGCGGGGGCGCCGCTGGGTGCCCGCACACCCCGGGGCGCCACTTGGGGTACCCAGCGGATGTGGGTGCGGTTGCCCCGGTGGATCCGGTTGCGGCGGGAACTCCTGACTCGACGGCGGACTCTCCCGCAGGACCCCGGACAAGTCAACGGGCGTGTTGTGCTCTGAGGATTGTGTCCGCCAAGCCGCATGCCCATGGGCGCTCAGCACTTGTCTCACTCCCTGCCAGCCTGCGGTCTATCCCATTGCTGCATTGTTTCTTACGTTGAACCAGACACAATCTTCAGAACCCAACCTTCACTTTGCGCTTGTGGAGACTCCATGGATGGTGCTAACCGTTCCCCAGCATAGCGGTTGGGCGGCGGGCTTCACTTGCAGCAGGGCTCCGGTTTCCGGGGCCGGACTCCGGACAATGGGAGACTGGAGAGTCACGGCATGGCCCGCACCTTGATCCGCCTGTTCCTCGACGCGGTGACGACCTGGCACAAGCCCGCGCAGTTCATGCGCCGCGGCGAGCGGGGCTGGGAGGCCATCTCCGCCGACCACGCCCTGACCGACGTGGAGTGCCTCGGCCTGGGGCTGCGCTACCTGGGCATCCGCCGGGGCGACCGCGTAGCCCTGATCTCCGAGAACCGCTACGAGTGGGTGATCGCGGACCTGGCCATTATGGGCCTCGGCGCCGTCACCGTGCCGATCTACGCGACGCTCACCCCCGAGCAATGCCGGGCCATCCTCGTGGACTCCGAGACCCGCGCGATCTTCGTTTCGAACACCGTCCAACTCGCCAAGATCCGTGCCGTCCAGCGGGATCTGCCGCACCTCGAGTTCATCATCCCGATGGATCCCGCGCTGGCGGAGGGCCCCATCGAGAAGAGCTGGGATCTCGTCACCGGCCGCGGGGCGCTGGCGCATGCGGCCGACCCGCTGCTCTTCCGCGGTGAGGCCGGCTTCACCAGGCCCGATGACCTCGCCACCATCATCTACACCTCGGGCACGACCGGCGAGCCCAAGGGCACGATGCTCTCCCACGCCAACATCTCGAAGAACGCCGAGGCGTGCCTGAAGGTCATCGCACTGGGCCCCGCCGACGTGAGCCTCAGCTTCCTGCCGCTCTCCCACATCTTCGAGCGCATGGCGGGGCTCTACACCATGCTCGCGGCCGGAGTGAGCATCGCCTTCGCCCGCAGCATCGAGACCGTGGCCGAGGACGCGTCCCAGGTCCGGCCGACGGTCATGACGGGCGTGCCGCGCTTCTACGAGAAGGTCCGCATGCGCGTGCTCGAGAACGCGCGCTCCCAGCCACTCCTGCGCCGCGGGATCTTCTACTGGGCGCTGGGCGAGGGGCTGCGCAAGGCCCGCGCCCATCTCGCCGGGCGCCCTCACTTCGCGCCCCTCGCACCACTGGCCGACCGGCTCGTGGGTGCGAAGGTGCGCGCCCGCATGGGTGGGCGGCTGCGGATGGGTTTCTCGGGCGGGGCCGCCCTGCACCCCATGGTGCTCGAGTTCTTCCTCGCCATGGGCATCCCGATCATCGAGGGCTACGGGCTCACCGAGACCTCGCCGGTCATCACCCTCACCCCGCTGGGCCGCGAGCGCGCCGGTTCAGTGGGTCCGCTCATCCCCGGCGTCGAGGTCAAGATCGGCCCTGACGGCGAGATCCTGACCCGCAGCCCCTACGTCATGCAGGGCTACTGGCACAACGAAGACGCCACCGAGGAGGCGATACGTGACGGCTGGTTCCACACCGGGGACGTGGGCTTCCTCGACTCCGACGGTTACCTGCACCTCACCGACCGGCTCAAGGACCTGCTGGTGACGTCCGGTGGCAAGAACGTCGCTCCGCAGCCCATCGAGGCCCGCCTCAAGGCCAGCAAGTGGATCACCGAAGCCGTGCTCATCGGCGATCACCGGCCCTGCATCGTCGCCCTGCTGGTGGCTAACTTCGAACGGCTCGAATCGCTGGCGCGCCGCAAGGGCTGGCCCTTCGCCAGCCGCAGGGAGCTGCTCGCGCGCCCCGAGATCCTCGCCATCGTCCAGCGACGCATGGACCGCCTCAACGAAACACTCGCGCCCTTCGAGCAGATCAAGCACTTCGCCCTGCTCGACCAGGAGATGACCCAGGAGGGCGGCGAACTGACCCCCACGCTGAAGGTCCGGCGGCGCGTCATCCGCGAGCGCCACGCCGGGCTGATCGAGAGCCTCTACGCGTCCCCCTCGGCACCGGCGAACGGTTCCGGGGCAACCACCCGCACACCCGAACCCGAGGAGATCTGAACCGATGAGACGAGTCCGGACCCAGTTGGCCGTGGCCGTGCTGGCCGCCCTTCTCCTCCCCACGCTGACCCACGCCGCCGGATACAGCATCTACGAGCAGGGCGCCGCCGCCCTCGGCATGGCGGGCGCCGCCACCGCTTCAGTGAGCGACGCCTCGGCGGTGTTCTTCAATCCCGCAGCGATGACCCGGCTTGAGGGTACCAGGATCTATGTGGGCGCCAGCGCGCTGCAGCCCGTCACGACGTTCACCGGCCAGGACCCCTATCCCAAGGCCGCCGGCTCGGCGGACATGGTCCGCCAGACCTTCTACCCGCCCACGATCTATGCGACGCACAGTTGGAAGAAGGGTTATGCCGTCGGCGTCGGCTTCAACTCGCCCTTCGGGCTCGGCGTCGAGTGGCCCACGGACTTCATGGGCAGATATCTCGTCACCAAGGCGGACCTGCAGGGACTCAACGCCAGCCTTTGCCTGGCCTATGCACCCAACGAGAAGTGGAGCTTCGCGGCCGGCGGCGATGTGATGATGGCCAAGGTCGGGCTGAAGAACCAGGTGTACAAGAACCTGCCCGTGCTCGGCACGACGCACGTGGCGGATCTCGAGCTCTCGTCGAACTACACTCCCGCACCGGGCTGGAACGCGGCGGTGCTCTTCACGCCGCAGCCCCAGTGGAAGCTGGGCGCCTACTACCGCAGCAAGGTCGTGGTGCACGTGGACGACGGCGCGGCCGACTTTTCCAACGTCCTCGTGACCGGCAACCCGGGCCTGGACACATATCTGGCCGGGGTGCTGAAGGACCAGGGCGTCAGCACCGTGCTGCGCTTCCCCGCCATGTGGTCGGTCGGCGCCGCGTGGACCCCGAAGCCCGCGTGGACGGTCGAGGCGGACTTCAATCTTCACGAGTGGGAAGTCTTCAGCGACCTGCCGGTCGACTTCGAGAACGCTCTGACAACGGACAAACTCCGCGTGGTGAACTACAGCAACTCGTGGCAGGCCCGGACCGGAGCCGAGTACCGGCGCGGCTGCCTGGCCTACCGGGCGGGCTACTATTTCGACCAGTCGCCTGCGCCGGTCAACGCCGTCACGCCCCTGCTGCCGGACGCCGACCGCCACGGCGTGACGCTGGGCCTGGGCTGGTCGCTCGGGGCCGACAAGCGTTGGACGGTGGACGTCTACGAACTCGCCATCTTCGCCCAGCCCCGCGTCGGCGTGGCCCTGGAACCGGACCTGCCTGCTTCCCCACGCGCTACGTTCACGGGTGAGTACAAGACCTTCGTCAACGTGGTGGGCTTCGGCGTCGGCTACCGCTGGTAGCAATTGCAGGTGTCCAAAGGGGCGGAGCCCAACGGCTCCGCCCCTTCGTCATACACCACGGCCGCGCACGAAACGCTGCGCGCGCTACGGTCGTCCCGCCGGCGGTAGCACGGTACCGCGCTTGAACCACTGGGCCATGCGGTCAAAGTAGCCCGGCGTCTTCTCCGCACCCAGGTGCCCGGCTTCCGGGATGTCCCACGTCTCCGTGCGCGACCGCGACCGCGCGATGATCGTCTTCGTGATCGCCGGCGGGGTCACTTCGTCCTTGCCCGCCAGCACGACCAGCAGCCGCACCCTCAGCCTCGCCGCCGCCGAGAATGGTTCGTCCTGCCCCCGCACGAACCGCCGGTGGCGCACCACGACTTCCTGCATCACCGCGGTGCCGTTGGCGTTCAGGGCCTCCTGCGAAGAGCGGAACAGGCCCTCGACCGCCACCGCGTCACAGGCCTCCCCCGCGCTCGCGGCGGCGGCGAACACGACCGCACTGCCGAGGTCCTGGCCCCAGGCGAAGACGCGGCTGCCACCGCGCGTGCGGGCGTAGCGCAGCGCGCCCAGCATGTCGTCCACCCACTGCGAATTGAAGATGATGTAGCGCAGGCTGTCCACCGCCTCGGTGTTCGAACCGGGGCCGAAACCCCGGTAGTCGAAGGTCAGCACGCTGAAGCCGCGCGCGAGGAACTCCTGCGCGGATGGCAACTGGTCCCCCATGGTGCCGGTGCCGCGGGAGGCGATGACGACGACCGGCGCAGCCTTCGCGCCCTGGAGCCACCACCCCGAGACCGTCGTGCTGTCCGCCGCGGGGAAGCCGACCTCCTCGGCCTCGAGCCCGAGACTCCCGGGGGTCATGGCGTGCTTGATCCCCGGCTCGACTGCGCGCGTCACGGGGCACGCGAAAAGAGTGAACCCGGTGGCGATCGCCAGCACGAAGGCGATGTGGCGTGACAGGACGACCCGGCGGTTCCGCATCAGTTCACCCCCAGCCGCTCCCACAATTCCTCCCCGATCAGCGCGGGCGGCAGCGTACCACCCGCGAGCAATGCAGCATGGAAGTCGAGCCGATCGTACCGTGAGCCCAGGCGCTTCTTCGCCTCCTCGCGCAACTCGATGATCTGCAGCCGGCCCACCAGCCCACCCAGGGTCTGCGCGGGCGCAAGGGTCAGGCGCTTCGCCTCGGCGAGCGCCGCTGCGCGACCGATCAGCGCCTCCTCCGCGAGATAGTCCGCCACCGCGGCCAGGCTCATGCGCCCGCTGTGCAGGCCGACATCCACGACCGCGCGGCCGGCGCCCGCGAGCAGGTCGAGGATGAGCCCGAGTCGGTCGGCGGGTGCGGTGCAAAAGCCCTCCTCCGCCATCAACTCCTCGGCGTAGAGCGCCCAGCCGTCGGCGAACACGCTGTTCGCCGCGATCCGGCGCAGGCGCGAGCCGCAGTGGATCGCGAGAGCTCCCTGCAGATGGCGCCCCGGCCAACCCTCGCGCGCGGCGGCCAGCACGGGGCTCGTGCGCGCAGGCGGTTCCGTCTGCGTCGGGGAGCGGCGCGTATTCTCCACCGCGGGCACCAACAACATGCCCGCCGGCTCGAGGTCGAAGGGCGCGGACGGCAGGTAGGCCAGCCCCGCGTGGAGCGGACGCTGCCAGGTTCCCGCCTCCGCGACCGTCAGCCGGGCCGCGGGTACGGGCACGAGCTGGCGTTCCGCGACGAAACTCCGCGCACGCTCGAGTTCGGCCTCGAGTGCCGCGCGCTGCGCCAGTGGCTCCGCCGGCCAGCGGGCCTGCTCGATCTGCTCTCGCCAGGAACGCTGCGGGTCGAGTCGCCGCGCCTCGTTCTCGAGCAGTCGCCGCAGACGCCTCACGTGCTCGCGCCCGAGTTGTTCGAGCGCCTGGTTCTTCAGCGGCAGCATATGCTCCCGCTCGAGCCGGAAGTCCAGCCAGCGTTCGCCCAGCGCGAAGTCCCCGCCCGCGCGCGGGCCGAAGTCGCGCTCGAGCGTTTCGCGGAAGGCGACGAAACCCGCGCTGGCGCGCACGCCCGCGTGTTCGATGCGCTCGGCATCGTCCGGAAAGGCGCGCAGCAGGATGTGTGCGACGTCGTTGACGAACGACGGGGCTCCATCGGTGACCTCCAGGGCCAACTCCACCCAGGCCGCGGGCACCTGCTCGAGGCTCGCACCCGCCGCGGCCAGGTACTCCGGGATCGCCATCAGGCGCCCGATGATCGCCTCCCGGCGCTCCTCGAGCGGCGCGAACGAACGCGTCACCAGCAGCGCCACCCCGTCGAGCGCAGTGCGCAGGCAGGCTACGGGATCACGGGAGTGAGCGCGGATCTCCTCGAGTTCGGCGCGCCGCACTCCGATGCGCGAGCGCAGCAGGGCGTAGTCCACGCGCTGCTCGGTGGGCATCTCCTCCCACGTCACCGAAGCGGCGAGCCGCTGCTCCAGATCGCGCAGCCACGCGCCGCGCGCGCGGAACCCGTCCGGCGTGTCGTCCGGCAACCGGTGGTCGTAGTCGTGGATGCCGGCCGCCGTGGCCTCGACCGGCCACAGGCGCAGGCTCTCCTCCACGAACTCCTCGCTCAGCGCGGTGAAGGTCCTGACGGTCTCGAGCATGCGTTCCTATCCCACCGCTTGACGGGAGGCCCCCGCGCCCCGGGCGCAGAGGCCTCCCCGTTCGGTCTTGCCGGGCCTGCCGTGCCTAGCCGATACGCACGACGTTCGCGGCCTGTCTTCCCTTGGGTCCCATGACGATGTCGAACTCGACGCGCTCGCCCTCCCGCAGGCTCCTGAAACCCTCGCCCAGGATGGCCGAGAAGTGGACGAACACCTCCTCGCCGGAGTCCTCGCGGATGAAGCCGAAGCCCTTGGCCTCGCGGAACGACTTCACCTCGCCCCGGGCGTGCTGCTGGTCTTCCGCCCGGAGCGGAGTGGAAGGATGTCCAGCGCGGGCTCCGTGCGGCCCGCCCGCCGGCGGCCCGGTGCGCCGTCCACGCGGCGGACGTTCGCCCGCAGCGCGCTCGGGCCGGTGTGATTCGTAGCAGTCCTTGCAGTAGACCGGCCGGTTCGCGACCGGCAGGAAGGGCACCTGCGTCCCGGCGCCGCAATCGGCGCAGACCACGGTGTGCATCTCCCGCGGCGCGCCCCGTGCGGGCCCGCCCCTGCCGCGTGGCCCGCGGGGCGCTTCGGCACGCTGCTGTTTGCGCACCTCGCGGCACGCCTTGCAGCGCGTCGGAGCGTTCGTCAGTCCCTTGGTGGCGTAGAACTCCTGCTCGCCGGCCGTGAAGAGGAATTGCTGGCCACAATCCACACAATTGATCGACTGATCTTCGCCGTTCGTCATGGCGCGGA
>Ga0315283_10001377_pt1 | contig 19544 bp, 15 predicted proteins | sample YL17G09_0_MG_FD_204541 | JGI IMG/M metagenome (GOLD analysis project Ga0315283, IMG submission 204541) | Sediment microbial communities from Yellowstone Lake, YNP, Wyoming, USA - YL17G09_0 | ecosystem: Environmental > Aquatic > Freshwater > Lake > Sediment | place: USA: Wyoming | collected... | reverse complement strand
CTCTTTCCAGTCAACCATCTCTCCCTTCTGTCCCTCTTCACCCCGCCCCCCACCCACACAGACGCCGCCGGCCCCGCCCCCGCGCCCTCCCGCGACCAGCCCGCCCACCCCGCCCTGCCCCCAACCCCCGACCCGAACCCGACCCACGCCCTCTTCCGGGCCGCCACGGCGGCCGGCCTGCTCCTGTCGTCCATCCCTGTCCCCCCTCCCGCCGATGGAGGGGATGGAGGGGGAGGAGGAGGGGCGGGCGCCGCGCCCGCCGCCGTCTGGCGCCGGGCCGCGGCCCTAGTCGCCCGCCGGCAGGACCGCCAGCCGGAGGAGAGTGTGGGGGTGGCGTCGGCGGTGGCGCCTGCCGCGGCGCGCCCCGCGGCCCCCCCCCCGCCCCCCTCCCTCCGCCCGCGCTCCCTGCGGGGCGTCGTCGCGGCCGCCGCGGCTGGCAGCCCCGCCGCCGCCGCCCGCCTGGCCGCCCGCATCCCCACCATCGTGCCCGCCCGGTTCCAGGCGGCGGCGGTACGGGCCAAGCGAGAGCTCGCCGCCCTAGCGGTGGCGGCGCCTGCTGCCGCTGCCGCTGCTGCTGCTGCTCCGGCTGCTGCTCCCCTCGCCGCACCCTCCCCTCCTGCCCGCCCCGCCGGCGAGGAGGGGGAGGAGGAGGAGATTGACGGCATCGAGTCGCCCGGCCCCTCCGGTGCTGCTGGCGGCGCTGCTGCGCCTGGCACCGCCGGGGGGGCGGCTCCCCGCCGCCGCCCCTGGGCCGGGCGGGCGCCCTGGCACGCGGCGGCGGTGGCCGCGGCAGGCGGGGCGCCCGCCACGCAGGCTGGCGCAGGGGCCGTGTCTCCACTGCCTGATGGCAAGCGGATGCGGCGGGCGGCCCTCCAGCTGGCGGCCGTCGCGAGCGCCATCGCGGTCGAACTGGGGGAGGAAGAACGGGAGGAGGAGTCATCCTGATGCGCCCCACCACCAGAACGGAGAGGCGTTGGTGGGTTGGAAACTCTGAACCTCTCCTCGTTGTGTCTCGTTTGCCCGCGCCTGTAACAAAAAAAGGGGGGGGAATTGTGTGTCCTTTCACCTCTCTCTCTCATGAGTGTGACCTCGACCTTGCCCATCTCATGCATCCCACACAGCACGCACACCCTCAGGCACGCAGCCCCTCGCCACACACCCCGCTAGCCCTCCCGCACCACTCTCACCCGCACCGCCCACGGCCCCGGGCCGCCTCATTGCGCGCTCATTGGGAGGCGCTGGACAGGGTCCCGAATGATCCGCCGGACGCGCAGGACCAGGCGCCCGCCGTGGCGCCCCGCGCGCTCGAAGTCAATGACCTGCCCGGCTTTTATGGCGTGCGCTTCCACAAACTTGGACCAGCCGGATATGAAGTAGTGACAGATGCCCAGACCGTGGTTGGTCCCGAAGCCTCTGAATGTACTTGACGTCGAAAGTGAGCGGCGTAGCGCTGCCTGCGCCGCCCGGGCCAACCAGGGTGACTTGTCACCCCGATTCACGCCTGAGAGCATGTCGTTCACATACTGGGCGGTGAGGACCTGCGTGGATTTACCGACGCGGTGGCGGCCGGGGTGTGTCTGCGGCACCCCCGGACCACCACTAAGTGGCCCGCCATTACGGTTGATGCGGGTGCCCAGGACCACGCGGTCGCCGCGGCGCTCCAAACATTCAAAGGGAACCACTTGACCGACCCCCAGGCGGTGCTCCTCCAGAAAGTGGGGCCAGCCGGCCATGAGAAAGGACTCTTTAGTTACGTTGCTTCCCCGAACGAGCCGGTACACGACGTCGAACGTGCGCGGCGTGCCGGGCGCCGCGCCGCCCTGGCTGACCAGGGTGACAGTGCCACCGTCGTTGACGCCTGCCAGCAGATCGCGCACAAGCTGCGTGGGGAGGTACTGCTTGTTGCGCGTGACGGATGACTTGCTGATGCGGAGGTGGGCCGTGCGTGGCGGCACCGCCCGGGGAGGCGCCGGGTTGCGCTCGGCCGGTGGTGGGGGTGGGGGTGGCCGTTGTGGCCGAGGCTGACGCCGTTCAGGCGCGGCAGGGGCAGCTAGTGGTGGTGGTGGCCATTCAGGCGCAACCAGTGATGGCCCAGCAGCAGCCCGGGCCCCGCTCAGGGCCACGCCCAAGGTGAGCGCCGCCGAAAAAATAAAGGCGTGCGCGCCCGGTGGGAAGGGAAGGTTGAGGTTGTGGGCCAGCACAGCAGTAGGCGAGGCCGGCTGCTCGGCCGGGGCCCGGCCCACCATCGCGCCTGCTATGTTGATGAGGGTGTGACGGGCGCACCGCACACGCCCCTGTGGGGATGGGTTCTCGGGCCGGTGGAGCGCGTGGGTCCGTCTGTGCACGCGCGCGCCGGGCGAAAAAGAAAGCATTGACTGAAAAACCCTCGTGACTGCACTTTTCTCTCTCTTTCTGCGCCCTTTCTGTGGCGGAGTGCTCACCACCACACTCTGCAACCCATGGAGGCGTTGTGGATCTCGCATCCATCCATCCATCCATCCATGTATCCATCCATCCCATGCATCCATCCCAACCCGCCCCGCCCCCCCTTGACCATTTTTCCATACCCATCCCTGTCACCCGTTACTCTCCGACAGCGCCTGCCGCGCCCGGGCGCCGCCCACCCCGACACCCCTTCCCGCCCCCTTCTCGCCCGCCGCCGCCGCCGCCGCCGCCGCCGCATTGCAGAAGCGCTGCACGCCGGAGACGCCATCCGCGAAACGGGTCCGAAACAGGACGTTTGCGTTCGCAAACATCCCTTCTTTCAGGGAGACGACAATGAACTGGGAGAAGGGGAAGTGCTCCTTGATCATGCGCCCGATGTTCTGGGTGTGCGACAGGTCCAGGGCGGCGTCCACCTCGTCCAGGATGTATATGGGCGCGGGCTTGAAGAGGAGCATGGCCAGGATCAGGGCGAGCGCGAGGAGCGAGCGCTGCCCGCCCGACAGCTCGGTGAGCGACGCCTTCCACACGCCGTTGAAGGCGACCTTGACCTCGAGGCCCTCCAGGAAGGAGGCCGCCCGCTCCGGCGGGGCCAGCGTGGCGCTCGTGCCGGGCAGCAGGGTGGAGAAGATGGACCCGAAATCGGCCGCCACCTTCGTCCAGGTCTTCTCCAGGGCGACCCGCTTCTTGTCGTCCAGCTCGGCGATGACCGCCCGAATCTTCTCCCGGTCGGCCGCGACAATGCCCTTCTTGGACGACAGCTCCCGGAATTCGGCCTCCGCCTTGTCAAACATTTGCATGACCCGCCGGTTGACGGACCGGGAGCGGGAGGCCTGGGCGCCCTCCGCGGACGCCAGCTCCTCGAAAGCCGCGCCGGGGCCGCCCGGGCGGGCCCCGAAATCGTAGTCCCCGCCGTCCACGCCAAACGCGGCCGCTTCGCCCGGGATCCAGGGAAACTCCGCCTCCAGGCGGGCCAGGGCGGCGCCCGCGTCCGCCGCGTCCCGGTCCAGGCGGGTGGCCTCGCGTTGCAGGCGGGTGGCTTCCAGGGCGGCATCCGACGCGCGGGCCTCCAGGGCAGCCCGCCGGGACGCGAGCTCTTTCAGGTCCTCATCGCACGCGCGCACGTGCGCGCGGTGCGCGTCCAGCGCAGCGCCCGCGGCCTCCGCCTCGGCCTGCGTCGCCGTCGCCGTCTCGGCCGCGGTGGCCGCGGCGGCGGCCGCCGCCGCCGCAGCAGCGCGGGCGGGGCCCAGGCGCCCCTCCGCTTCCGCCCGCTGCGCCCCCGCCGCCTCGGCCTCCGCGGCCGCCTCGTCCGCGGCGCGGGCGGCCGCGCGCGCGGCCGCACGCGCGGGCTCCACCGCGGCCCGGGCGGCCTGCAGCTTGGCCTGGGCGGCCGCGAGGTGCTCGCCCTTACGGGCCGCGAACTGGGAGGCCTCCGCGTCCAGGGCGTCGGCCTGGGCCAGCAGGTCAGCCGCCCGGGCCCGCGCGTCCGCGGCGGCCGCCTGCGCAGACGCAAGCGCGGTCTCTGCCTCAGCGACGGCGGCCGCCGCCGCGGCGGCCGCCCCCGACGCCGCCCGCTCCCGCAGCAGGCTGAGGGCGTGGCGCTTGAGCTCCGCATCGCTAGCAGCGGCGGCGTGGGCGGCGGCCGCGGGGGCGGCCGCCTCCGCGGCCGCCCGGGCGTCCCGCAGGGCAGACGTCGCGGCGTGTAATCGGCCCTCCGCGTCGCCCAGCTCGCCCAGGCGGGCCAGGACCGACCCGCCCGCCGCCCGTGACCCGCCCGTCAGCGTGCCGCCCGGGTTGAAGTCGTCCCCGTCTAGGGTGACGCACCGGGCCCGGGAGGCCGGGTCGGGCGCGAAGGCCAGAGCCCTGGCCGTCGCCGCGTCCGCGCAGACAAAGGCCCCCCCAAACGCGTACGCGGCCGCGGGCGCGAGCGCCGGGTCAGGGCAGGAGACCAAGTCGAGGGCGTGGGCAGCCGTGCCGGCGGGCTTGACGGCCGCGGCGGCCCGGGCCGCGCCCGGGGCGGCGCCCCGGCCCTGGACGCGGTTCAGGGGCACCAGGGTGACCCGGGAGCGGAGGGCGCCCCGGGCGAGGAGCGCCTTGGCGTCGGCGTCGGTGTCGACGACCACCTGCCACAGCTTGCCGCCCGCGACGACGTCCAGGGCGGTCGCATTGCGGGCGGGGTCGCCCACGCGGACGAGGCGAGCGAGGGGTCCCCGCACGGCCGCGTCCAAGAAGCCGCCGCCCGGGTTGCGGTAGTGGAAGGCGAGGCCGGAGAGGGAGGCGGAGATGGCGTCGACCGCGTCCCGGGCGCCCGCGACGGCCGCGGCGGCCGCGTCGGCGTCCGCGAGCAAGGCCTCGCGGGCGGCTGACGGGTTCACGTCCCCCCGCCCCGTTGCCTTGGCCAGGGCCGCATCCGCGGCGGCAGACGCTTTCTGGGCGGCCAACAGCTGGGAGTCCAGGCCCCCACCCCCGCCCGCCGCCTTGCTCGCCGCGGCCGCCTCGGCCCGGGCGGTGCTCACCTGCTTCGCCAGGCCGGCCGCCGTCACGTCCGCGGCGGCGGCGGCGGCCTGGGCGGCGGCGGCCCCCGCCCGAGCGTCCGCGGCGCGCTGGGTGCAGGACCGGCCAGACCCGTCCCGGCCGTCGCCAGCCTCCGCCCCGCTCAGCTCGGCTTCCGCTGCGGGCACGCCCGCCTCGGCCGCGCACGCCGCGGACGCAGCCGCATCCCGGGCCGCCACCGCGGACGCAGCCTTGTCAGCCAGGGCGGCCGAGCCCAGCCCCGAAATGGCGGCCTCCAAGGCGGCCACCTCAGCCGCCGCGGTCGCCGCCCCGTCGGCTGCCGCCTCGGCCGCCGCGCCCGCGCGCGCGCACCGCTGGCCCAAGTCGTCCGCCACGGCCGCCAGGCGGCGGGCCTCCCCTCCTGCCGCCCGCTCCCGGTCGGCTTCCAGGCGGGCCGCCTTCGCGTCGGCCTCTTTCAGGGCGGCCTTGGTGTGCGCCACCTCCCGCCCCAGGGTGTCCGCCTCGGCGCGCGCGGCCGCGGCCGCGTCCGCGCCGCCATCCCGCGCCCGGCTCGCCTCCACGTGCTTGTACGCCGCGCAGAACCGGCGCAGCCGGTCCAGCTTCGCATTCACAGACTGCCACTCCAGATACTCCGCGCGCTCCAGGCGCAGGCGGTCCAGGGCGGGCAAGATCTCGGCGCCCAACACCTTGTCGATCTCGTCCACCTTGAGCTGCTTCCGCTCCAGGGTCCGCAGGGCCGCCTCCTTTTTAGACTCGTACATGCGCGTCCCCGCCGCCTCCTCCAGCATGCCCAGGATCTCAGGCGGCTTCATGTTGAGCACTTTTGTGATGCGCCCCTGCATGATGAGGAAGTGCGGGTTGTTGACATTCAGCTGGACGGAATGGAACAGGTTGGCCACCCGGGACGGCTGGGCCGCGTGCCCGTTGATGAGGTACTTGTTGCGCCCGCCGACGACCAGCTGGCGGGTGACGGTCAGGATGTCGGCGTGCTCGTAGCCGATGGGGCTGAGAATTGAATAGGAGAGTAGATGGATGGAATGCGAGGGTTTTGAGGGGCGTGTGCATGCGCCCTGGGTGGTGGTGGTAGCGCGTCTCTCTCTCTCTCTCTCTCCTTCATACCTGTTGGCCTTGTCCGTGTTGTCAAAGACGATGGAAACGGTGGCCTTGGTCACGCCGGCCTGGCCCTGCTTGTACACCAGCTCCTGGAGCGAGTTGGCGCGGACCTTGAGACGAAGAGGGGAGGGGAGAGAGAGAGGGGGGTGGCGGGGTTGAAAAAAAGAGGGGGATGGGTCAGTGCGTGAAGTCAGGCGAGCGTGTGCGTACTTTCTCTGCTCTCTCTCTCGTCAAGGGGCGGCCGGGACATCTGTGCGCGCACCGGGCGCGAGTGACCTGGGTGGGGCGCGCACAGTGCGCGCGGGGCAGGGCCCCGCGCTCACTTTTCTCTCTCTCGGACACTCCAAACGCGACTGCCGCCGCCGCCGTCGCCTGCTGCTCTCTCCTTCTCCCACCTACCTGCGACAGGTTGGAAATGCCCAACACAAAGACAATCGCGTCCAGAATGTTGGACTTGCCCGTCCCGTTCAGGCCCTGGAGACAGAATGAGACGAGTGTGGGGTGTGAGGCGGCGCGGGAGGAGGAGCGCGCGTCGTTTCGCACGTCCGCATGCGCGCGCCCCGCTCGCTCTTCATTCTCTCTCACCGTGATGGCGTTGAAGTACCGGTCAAACTCGGGCACGACCACCCGCTGGGCGTACGACTTGAAGCCATCGATAGTGACCTCCTTGATGTACATGGTGGTGTGTGTGATGAGCGGAGGGTGTGGCGCGGGCGCGAGGAAAAGTGTGCACGATGCGTCGGCCTCTCTCCTTTTCTTGTCGTGCGCCGCTCTCCTCCTCGTTCTTCAGGTGTGGTGCTCACACAAGAAGAGAGGATATCCAGAAAGGGGGAACCAACGCTCACGCTGACGTGCGTGTTTGTTTGTGAATGCGTGTGCGTGCGGTGTCGCACGGCATATGAATGAAAGTGAGAGGGAGGGCACGTCTGCGCATCCTCTTCTCACTCTCTCTCTCGCCTGAATGCTCCAACCCACCCTCCCCTCCTCCAAGAAACGCCGCGACGCCCGGCCCCACGAGCTGACTGACGGGACAGCCCCCGAGGTGAGAGCACGGGTGGGCTGCTTGTGGAGAGAGACACATGCGGGCGGTCGAAGAGAGCGCGCGCTCTCTTCTCGCAAAATGGGTATCAGGGAGGAAGCCGGTGGCAACGGGGGCCAAAGCGGCCACACTCCTGCCAAAATGGAGTCTCGGAGCAGCAGGGCCCCCGTGGGCGATGTCCGGACGGGACGGTTTTGAGCTTTTGGGCGCCGCTGCAGCCGTTCCGGAACTTCCGGGCCAGCAAAGCGCCCGCCAAACCAAGGCTCGCCCATCTCTCTCTCGCTCACATCAACCCTCTCTCGCGCTCACACCCACTCTCTCCGCTCAGATGACCGCCAAGGCCCCAGCCCACCCCGCCCCCGCCAACAAGGGCATGCCCCGCACCATCCGCCGCCGCCTGGAGGCGGGCGCCAAGAAAAAGACAGCGGTCGCCAAAGCCAACGGGCGCGCCAGTGGCGGGCCGACCACGTTTGAGGAGGCGGCCGCTGCGGCCGTAGTCGCCCGCCGCGCCGACGGCGGCCGCGTCGCCCAGGGCCCCTGGGGTGGCATGACCTTCACGCTAGACCCGGCCGCTGTGCCGGCGGTCCAGGCCGCGGCGGCCGCGGCGGCCGCGGCGGCCGTCGCGGGCCTGCCTGCGGGCGCGGGCGCCCACGCGGTCGCCCTGGCCGCCCCCGACGCGGACGCCCGGGTGGCCGCGCGGGTGCCCAAACAGAAGCTTTCGGTGCGGCAGCGCCCCGCGGAGGCGGCCCGGGCGGGCGCGGGCTCCCGGGCGGTGCGGCGTGAGGGGCACCGCCTGTTCCAGCCGGCGGGCGGGCAGTGATATGAGTGTTTTTGACATCCCCTCCCCCCTTTTGTTTCCTTTTTTTTTGCCCTCCTTTGTGGGCGCGGTGGGTGCGTGGTGATGGGCGTGTGTAAGTTTGTATGGGAAGAGGTAGAGACAAAAGCAGGTGCAGGGTCGGGGCGCGCGTGTGAGAAAAAAAGAAACCAAAAATAGTTTTCACACCTCCCACCCACCCCGCCGGCGGCCCCGACCAGCTCTCACCTCACACCCCTAACCCACCCCGCCCAAGGCCCCGATCAGCCCCACCACCATGCTCAGCATGCCCGCCACCTTCCCCGCCGCCGCCGCCGCGGCCGCCCCGGCGCCCCCCGCGTGGTGGCTGGACGGGGTGGGCGCCGCCGCGGCCGCGGCCCGGGCCGCCAGGGCAGGGAGGTGCGGGGCCAGGGACGCCGCGCCCGTGGCCGGGGGCATGGCCAGACCGATGCGGAGCAGCGCCCCCGCGGCCGCGTCGGCCGCGCCCTCGGCCGCCCGGCGCGCGACCTCCGCCAGCGCGCCGCCCGGCGTGCCCGCCGCGCCGGGCGCGCGCGGCAGTTCTGGCACCCGCCCCGTCGCGATGGCCACCAGGGCCCGCACGCAGCGCGGGGAGGCGGCCGCAGCGAGCGCGGCGGGCGGGCGCGGCGCGGCCGGCCCCACCTCACCGGGCAGGCACGCCAAGCGGGCGACTGCCTTGGCGCCCGCCTCCACCGCCTCCGCGTGCAGCACCGCCCCGGCCGCCGCGATCGCGCCGCGCGGCGCGTCCCGGGCGGTGAGCTCGGGCAGCCCTGACGCGCCCGCCGCGTCCGCGCGGACGGCGGCCCGGGCGTCTGAGGGGGAGGTGAGGGCGAGGGCGAGGGCCGCGGCGGCCGGGCAGGCGGCCTCGCCCCCGCCGCCGCCGCCGCTGCCGCCGCCCCCGACCGCCGCCTGCAGCAGGGCCGCCGTCACCCCACCCCCGCTCCCCCCTCCACCGGAAGCACACGAGATGGCGGTCGCAGCCAGGCTGTCCAGGACGCGGACGGCCGCAATGCGCAGACGCAGGGGGATGGGTGGCGTGGAGGGGGAGGCGGAGGAGGGGTATGCGGGTGGGGCGGCGGCGGAGGCCGCCGCCGCGCTGGTGCTCGCCGGCCCCGCCGCGGACGCCACGCCCGCCAGGGCCCGGACCAGGCGACTGTACAGGGGCGGGCTCAGGCCGGTGGTGGTGCCGTCCGCCGCCGCCGCCCGGGTGTAGGGGGCGGCCCCGGCGGCGGCGCCCAGGGCGGCGTCCGCGAGCTCTGCCGTCCCGGGCGACCGCTCCCAGGCGGCCGCCTCCAGGCAGGCCGCCCACGCGCCCGCCACGCACGCCTGGGAGGCCAGCGCGGCCGCGGTGCGGGGGTCGCCTAGGACGGCATTGCGCAAGATGACGGCGGCCGCGACGGCCCGGGCGAAGGCCGCGTCGGCGGCGGCAGAGCCCGCGTCCCCGGGGGCGGTGAGGGCGTGCGTGCCGGCCGCGGGGCGGGCAAACCAGGGGGGGGGCTGGGGGGGGAGGTGGAGGGGCGCGGGTGGCCGCCCGCCGGGGTGGGGGGTGGGCGGGGTGGGCGGGTCGCCGCGGCCGCCGTCCCCCTCGCCCGCCCCGCCCCCCTCGCCCGCGGCCAGGCCGGACGTGACCGCGCCCGCGAGCGCCGCCGCCAGGGCCGGGGCGGCGTGGAGGGCGAGGGGCGGGCGGGCCTCAAAGGAGGCCGGCCCCAGGGCGTTCAGGGCCCAGGTGGATGTGCGGGGGTCGCCACAAGCGAGGGCGGTGGTGAGGGCGTGGACCTGTTTTGTGGGGAGGTGGGGGTGAGGGGGGGGGGGGGGGGCGAAGGTTTTTAAAAAAAAAACCCCCAACCCCAAAACCACCCCTTACACCCCCACCCCCACACAAACAAACACTATCATTTTTTAACAGCGCCCCCGGCGGGGGGGGGGGGGGGGGGGGGGGCGGGGGGGGGGGGGGGGGGGGCGGCGGGGCCGCGCCCCCCCCCCCCGAAGGTTTTTCTCTCTCACTGCCCCAAGCCCTAAACCTCCCGTTCCACCCGCTCCCCCTCTCTCTCTCTCTCTCTCTGTTTTTACCTGCGCCGCCTCAAAGCCACCCACCACCCGCAGCACGGGCCCCGGCCGGTCGTCCAGGACCCCCATAAGCCGGCTTGCCGCCCGGCGGGCGGCCTCGGCGGCCGGGGTGAGGGCGGTGCCGGGCAGGGAGGGAACAAACGTGAGGGCAGTGTGGGGACCAGGGTGCTCACCTAATTTGCCAGAGCTATGCCTGTGCCCGCTGCGCCCGCTGCGCCCGCCGCCCCCGCCCCCGCCCCCGCCCGCCGCCCTGAAGGCGGGCGGCGGGACAGCGAGCGAGCCGACGCGCTGGGCGGCGGCGGCAGAGGGCATGGACTTGCTGGCCGCCGCGACCGCCGTCGCCTGGGCGGCCGCGTGCGCGGCCGCGACCCGCCCGAGCGCGGCCGCGACGGCTTGCTGGTTCGGGACCGCCCGCCCCGCCGCCGCCGCGGCCGCGGCCTCCGCCACCGCCTCCGCCTCGGCCGCCGCCTCCACCGCCACCCGCTCCGCCTTGCGCTTGGGCGGGTTGGCCCGGCCCAGGGCCCGGGCGGCGGACGTCGCGGCCTGGGTGGCCGCGATGTCCGCGGCGTGCCTCACCCGGTCAAAGTGGGCGGCCGCAAAGGAGAGCAAGAATTTCTCGTACGAATACTTGAGCACCGTCCCCAGGGCCGTGCCCCGCTGGGCCGCGTCCACGCCCACCAGGGCCGCCCCCACCCGCTTCCACCACTTGCGCCCGCCGACGGCCGCGTACCCGCCCCTCAGCTCGACCTCCCGGTACAGGGAGGCCAGGTTGAGGCGGGCCCCGCCCACGACGGGCGTCACCCATTTCTTGGTGCCGTGCTCCGGCGGGCGGGACTGGCGCCAGTGGGCTTCCAGGGCGGCCTCGAACAGGGCGTAGTCGCGGCCCGTGAGGCCGTAGGGCGGGCAGGCGCCCGTGAGGTACGGGTTGACTGGGAAGACAGAAAAAATAAAATAAGGGGGAAATGGAAACGGATGTGTGTCGTGAGTTTTGCGCGTTCGTGCCACCGCCGTCTCATCCCTTCCCTCTCCCTTCTACCAGGGACCGGTAGGACCGCGCTCCGACGGTGGACCTGTTCTGTGAGTGAGGCCCCCGCAAGCAGAGACGCCACTCTTTCCCTCCCTCCTTTAAAACTCACCAGGCGCGTTGGCGTCAACCGTTCCCCCGCCAATTGCTCGCACGGCCTCCAGGGGCGCCTCCGCGATGGCCGCCTCCCGTGCGGCCCGCCTGGCGGAAGCTTCCGCGGCCGCCGCTGCTGCCCGGATGGCGGCCTGCTGCGCGAGGAGGGCGAGGGAGGCCGCGTCCGGTGGAGGGAGGGTCGGGAGGAGAGGTGGCGGCGGCGGCGGTGGAAAGCCGGGGGCGCCGTCCATGCTTGCTCTATCAATGTGAGCAGCAGGGAGGGGGAGGCGCGTGCGTGCGCGAGCTGCGCTTGCGCCACCAGGGGGGGGGCTGGGTGGAGAGAGAGAGAGAGGGCCGGAGAGAGACAAAAACGCGGGGGCTGTGCTCTCCTAGCCTCTGCGCCGACAACGGCTTTTGAGAGATTTCGCTCTCTCTCCCAACACTTTCCTTTTCCGCGAGGCACATACACGCGCGCACGGCACTCACACCAACCCAAACCCAACAATGTCCCCCGCCCTCCGCCAGCGCGGCCTGGCCGACTGTGGGGTCATCAACCGCCGGGCCATCACGGCTGGCGGCGGCGGCAAGGGCGGCAAGGTGAGAGAGAGGAGTGGGCAGCGGCGCGCGACAATTGAAAGAGCCGTTTGAGAGGACGTCCCCTTCTCTTTGGGGGTGCACGCCGTGGCGAGAGAGGGTTTTTACGCGGCTGCTCGCACGGCTGAGGCACATCAACTTGTCAGTGTCCCCATCGAAACGACCGGCCGCCCAATTGGGCGCCCACCAGTGTGTGCACTCGTGTGCTGCATGGCGTTTTGTGTGTCTTTCGCTTTCGCATCTTCTCAACTTTTTTTGCTCTCTCAATTCAGGACGACGGCGCCCCGCCCCTTGCCATCCCGGCCGCCCGCGGCCTGGGCGATGCCTTGCCCGCCGAGGCACGAGCTGGCGATGAGGCGGCGGCGGAGGTCGAGCCGGTGGCGCCCTCCCCCGCCAAACGCCCGCCTTCCCCCGGCCGCCTGCCCGCCGAAGCGGCCGGCGGGTCGCCCCCCAAAAAACCCGCCCGCGTGGAGGAGAGAAAGGAGGCAGGCGCCGTTGACGCGCCTGCCCCTCCTCCCAACATGCGCAAGCCCCGGGCCGCGCACGCGGTCAAGGCCGGCGTCCTGACCCTGGACCCGTCGCCCGCGCCGACCAAGGCGGCCGGCCGGCGCCAGGGCCCGGCCGCCCCGAAGGGCAGCGCGGCCGCCCTGCCCGCGCCCCGCCGCCCCTCGTCCAAGCCCCCCGCCCCGCCCAAGCGCGCCGCCCTCAAAGCCTACCGCCGCCCGGACGGCCTGACCTTCCCCGTCGCCTCCTACGCCTACGTCGCCCTGACCCAGGAAGCCGCGGAGGCGGTGGGCGGCGGCAGGGAGGGCGGCAGCGGCGGCGGCGGCGGCGGCGACAGGGAGGGTGCCCCCGCCCCCCTCACCCTCCGCCAGCGTTTCCAGGCGGGCCAGCTCGGCCTCGTCCGCATCGACGCCGTCTGGCGGGAGGTGGCCCCACCCCCGCCCAAGCCACGGCGGCCGGCCAAGGTGGGCGGGGCTGGCGATGCGGCTCCACCGCCGCCCCCTGCCGCCCGCCCGCCGCCGGCCTACAAGTTCAGGGGCGGGTGGGTGCTGCCGCCGGAGGCCACGCACGCGGGCCGGGGCGCGGGCCACGGCCACCGAGAGGTCTTCATCTCCTCCGAGGCCTCCACCAACGACGCCGCCTGCCTGGTCGGCCCCGCCCTGGTGGTGCGGGAGCGCGACTTTGCGCGCGCGCCCGGGGATGACGTGTTCTTCGCCAAGTACGAGTACAATGCGACGTGGCAGGTGAGGGCGAGGAAATGGGGAGAGAGAGAGAGAGAGAGAGTTGGAGAGAGAAAAAAAAGGGAGACGGGCGCGCGCGCACGTCCTTTTATTACTCAACCTCCCTTCTCTCCACTCCCTCCGTCAGTCCTTCCGTCTCATCGACGCCAAGTACGCAGACGACGGCGAGGACGCGGACCCGGAAGCCGCGGCCGCGGCGGCGGCGGCGGACGGGGGCCTGGCCGCGGCCGCTGACCCCAACCTCGACCCCCTCGCGGCCGCCCTGGCCCGGGCCGCCCTGGCCTCCCGCGCCGCCCGGGCGCCCGTCCGCCCCTTGCCGGCCCCCCGGCGCAAGGGCGAGGCCGCCGCCGCTGCGGCGGGCGCGGCGGGCGAGGACGGCGGGTGGGGCGGCACGCTCGCGGGCGGCGGGGGCGGCGCCGCGCCCGCCGCACCTGGTGGCGGTGGTGGCGGCGGCGGTTCCTCTTCCGACGGCGACGGCGGCAACGGCGGCGACGGCGGCGACTCGGACGCCTCCGCCTCGGACGGGGATTGGGCGCCCGGCGGCCAGCGCTCCCTGTTCGACGCCTGGGCGAAGGGCGGGGTGCACCTGCCTCGCGGCTCGGGCGTGACCCGGCGCGCCCCCGCCCGCCGCACCATTCGGCAGGGCGGCGGGGCCCTGGGCGGGGCGCTGGGCGCGACGACGGCAGACGTGATGGGTGGCGGGGGTGGCGGTTCCAAGGCGGCGGCCGCGGCGCCGCCGCCGTTCAAGGCCGCCGAGGCCGCGCCTGCTGCTACTGCTGCTGCTGCTGCCGCTGCTGCGCTGCCTCCGGCCCCACCTGCCTCGTCCGCCCTGGCCCGCGCCCGGTCCGCCCTCGCGCCCGGCGCCCCGCACTGCGGCCTGCCCACCCGGGAGGGCGAGCTCGGGCGCCTGGACGAGTTCGTCCGGGCCGCCGCGGCCGAGGGCGGGTCCACCACAGGGCGGTGCCTGTACGTGTACGGCGTGCCGGGCACGGGCAAGACGGCGGCCGTGCGGGACGCGGTAAAACGGGCGGCGGCGGCGGCGGCCAAGGTGGTGGGGGTGGTGGGCCACCATGGCGGCGCCGCCGCGGCTGCCCTGGTGCAGGCCGACCCGGCCACGCGGTCCCACCACCCGGCCGCCCGGCCGCCCCGGCCCTTCCGCTTTGTGGAGGTCAACGCCCTGCGCCTGCCCTCCCCGCGCCACGTCTACACGCGCCTGGTGGAGGCCATGGACGGGGTGCGCCTGACCCCGGCGGACGCGCACGACGTGCTGGCCGCCCGCTTTGGCGGGACCGCGGACGCGGGCGGTGGCGGCGGCGGCGGGCAGCAGCACGCCGCCCACCCCTCCCCCACGGCCGGCCTCTCCGCCAAGGCGGCCGCCGCCGTCCGCGCCGCGTCCGCCTCCCGGGCCTCCCGCCCCGCCACCATCGTGCTCGTCGACGAGATGGACCTCCTGCTCACCAAGTCGCAGGCGGTGCTGTACAACCTGTTCGAGTGGCCGACCCGGCCGGGGAGCGGGCTGGCCGTGATCGGCGTCGCCAACACGATGGACCTGCCGGACCGACTCCTCCCGCGCATCGCCTCCCGCCTGGGCGGGCGGCGCCTGCCCTTCGCGCCCTACACCGCCCCGCAACTGCGCGCCATTCTGGAGACGCGGCTGGCGGGGGCGGGCGCGGCGGGCGCGTTCGACCCGCGGGCAGTGCTGTTTGCCGCGCGCAAGGTCGCGGGCGCGGCGGGCGATGTGCGGCGGGCCCTGGAGCTGTGCCGCCTGGCCGCGGACGTCGCGGTCGAGGAGAGGGAGGGCGCGGGCGGTGGGGCCGCCACCGCCTCCGCGGTCGTCGTCACCATGTCGCACGTGGACGCGGCCGCCCGGGCGATGCACGGGGCCTCCCACGTGCAGCTGCTGGCAGGGTGCGCCCCGCTCGACCTGGTCGCACTGGTCGCCCTGGCGGTGGAGGCCCGCGTCTCCGGCGGCGCCCACGGCGGGGCGTCCCTGGCGGCCGTCGTCGCCCGCACCCGGGAGCTATGCTCCCTGGCAGGCGGCCTGGCGGGCGGGGACGGCGGCGCGCCCGTCCAGCCGACCGAGGCGGACGTGGACGGCGCGGCCGCTCGGCTGGCCTCAATGGGCCTCCTCGTCGCGGACGGGGCGGGGCCGGTGGTCGGGCGGCGCTTCCTGCACCTGGCCCTGGACGCGCCCCTGCCGGACCTGGTGGCGGTGGTCAAGGCCCGGGCGGGCGCTGAGGCGGGGCTGGCGTGGCTGGGGCGGGTCCAGCTCGAGTGAAAAAAAAAAAGCAAGAAGAGGTGTGTGTTGGGGGTCGGGAGGGGCGAGGGTGTGATGAGACGCATCGGGCCCTTCTTCATTCTCTTTCTTCCCCACCACAACACGCGCGCGCACCCGGGTCCGACACGCACCTCGAACAGCGCACCATGCTGCGCTCCGGCCTGGCAGCAGGGCACCTGGATCGGGCGGTTGCGGCGGGCGGCAGTCTTCTTTTTTTTAGCAGCGAGTGCGCGCGGTCAGCGCGCGCGGCGTTTTCAACCAGTCTAGCGACGTTGGCAACGTCCTCCTCCTCCTCACCACCACCGTCCGTCGGCTTTGTCGGCCTGGGCGCCATGGGCGGCCGCATGGCCTTCAACCTGCATGCTGCCGGATTCCGGCTGGTCGCCTGTGACGCCTCCCCGGCCGCCCGGGGCGCCCTGGAGGAGCGCATAGGTGGCGTGGCGGCCTCCGCCTCATCCCCCCCTCACCGCCGCTTGTCGTTCGCGCCCACCCCCGCCGCCCTGGCCGCGTCGCCAGGCCTGTCCGCCGTCTTCACCTCGCTGCCCAGCGTCGCGGCGGTGAGGGCCGTGTGGCTGGGCCCGGACGGCCTGCTGAGCGGGCCGTCCGCGCCGCCCATCCTGGTCGACGTGTCCACCTCTGACCCCGCCCTGGCCCGGGAGCTCGCGGCCGCGGCGGCCGCTGCCCACCTGCCGCCACCACCCGGCGGCGGCGGCAGCGACTGCGGCGGCGGCGGTTGCCAGCCCGCCTCCCACCCCATCGCCCTGGACGCCCCCGTCTCGGGCGGCGTCACCGCCGCAGCGGCGGGCACCCTCACCTTTTTGGTCGGCGGCCCGGGCGCCGGCCTGGCGGCGGCCGCGCCCTTCCTCGCTGCGATGGGGCGGCTCACGGTGCATGTGGGGCCCCAGCCCGGCGCGGGCCAGGCGGCCAAGGTGGCCAACAACCTCGCCCTGGCCGTCCAGATGGCGGGCCTGTGCGAGGCGCTCGCCCTGGGGGCGGCCTCGTCGGGCGTCGACCCGGCCCGCCTGCTGGCCGCCCTCAACGCCTCATCCGGGCGGTGCTGGGCGAGTGCCGAGTACCCGCCCGTGCCCGGGACGAGGAGCCTGGCCGGCGCGGCCGTGCCGGCGACGGGCGGGGGGTACAGGGGCGGCTTTGCGACCCGGCTAATGCTGAAGGACCTCGACCTGGCGGCGCGGGCGGCGGAGGGGTGCAGCGAGGGGGGTGGGCAGGGGGGTGGTGGGGTCGGCGGCGGGATGGGCCATGCCTCCCCCCGCGGTGCCGCCGCCGCCGGCGCTGCCACAAGCACGCTGGCGGCCCTGCCCATGGCCTCCGCCGCTCACGCCCTGTACGCCCGCCTCGCGGCCGAGCAGGGCGAGGACGTCGACTTCTCGGGCCTGTACCCGTTTGTGTACGGCGGGCCCCCGGCCGCCGCGCCCTCCGGCCGCCATCCCTCCCCCCTGCCGCCGCCGCCGTGATGGCGTTCCCGCCCGGGGGCCGCCCGCGAGAAGGTGGCGTGTAAAACGAAAAGCGCTAGGTGGTTTGATTACACAAAGGAGACAGGTTTTCACACGCACGCACACACTCCGACCATGCGGGTCAGGCAGTATGGCTTGCAGACACGGCCCGGCGGACAGCGCGATGACTCCATCCTGGTGCAGGGCGGACCATCGCCGCCGGACGGGCCGCTGCCGGGCGGGCCGCCGCCACCACCACCACCACCGCCGCTACCGTTGAAAACGTCCGCCTCGCCGCCGCTGGTGACGGTCGCAGTCGCGGTCGCGGTCCCGCCGGGGGGTGCAACAGCAGTGGCAGTCGCGGTGATGGCGCTGTTGCCGGTGCCGCCGTTGCCGCCGCCGTAGGCACCGGGGCCTTGGAGCTGGAGGAGGGCGCGGGCGGGCACAGCTGCTGCCTGGGAGAGTGAGAGTGAGGGGAGGGTGACCGCGGCGAGAAGGAGGAGGAAGGCCGGGGCACGATTTTTCATTCAAAAAAGGACACGAGAGCAAGGCGGAAGGCTTCCTGTGCGTGCAGAGGGGGGGGGGGAAGAGGGGAAGATTGGAAGAGGCGGGGCGGCGTCACCAGTTTCAGTCGGGGGAAGGCGCTCGGAAGATGATGGTTGGGCGCGCCGATGCCCCACAAGGGGGTCCTGCGTCCGGTTGTGGCAGGCCCCGTCTCTCCCTCCCGCCACCTGAAATTACTACCCCTTTCTCGTTTGCTGGTCTCTGAGTTGTACTCGGGGCGGGCTGGGCGATGGCGCGGTCGCGTACCTTGTTTTTTTTTGTGGTGACAAGAGACGCGCGAGCAGCGCGCGGTTTTAGCTTGTGCATGTCAACTGACCTCCTCTCCATTTTCTTTTTCCCATTTTCTTTTTTCCGTTCATCTAAAAAAGTACTAGCCCCGCCTCCTTCGGACCGCCACCACATCAATCGGCACCTCCACCCCTCCACCACCCGTGCTGGCCACCACACCCGCCTCCAGGCCCGCCCCCACCGCGCCCGCCACCAGGTCGGCCGACCCCCCGCCCACACCGAAATAATACCTCTTCGCGGCGACCAGGGCGAGGGCACCACCTGCGTGCAAGCACTTGGCAAGGCAGTCCAGGAAGGGGGCGAGCGATTCCGGCGCGTACGTGACTTCAGCCGCCAAAATGAGGGCCCAGGGAGGGGTGGACGGGGAGGAGGGGGCGGTGCCAGCGGCAGTGGCGGCGGCGGCGGCGGCGGCGGCGGCGGCGTCCCTCCCCACCAGCAGCACGCCCGCCAGCCCCCGCCAGTCCCCCGCCCAGAACCGCACCGCGCACGCCCGCCCACGCCCGGCCGTCGCCTCCCGCACATTAACCGCTGTCAAGCACTCGAGCACGGACGGGTTGTAGTCGGCCAGGTCCAGGGCGGCCGCGCCCCGGCGGGCGGCGACGAGGGAGGGCAGGGCCGCGCCCGCGCCAAGCTCGAGGATAGAGAGGCCGGCCAGGGAGCGGGACGCGGCTGCCCGCGCGCCCGCCGCCAGCTCTCCACCACCCCACACGGGCGCGCCAGGCCGGGCATCCCCAGCCAGCAGCCGGGCTAGCGCCTCCCCGCCCTCCCAGGCTTTGAAGCCGCCCTCGTACACGCCCGGGGCGAGGTCGAGTGATGCAATGTTTGGCGTGCCGCCTTCAACGCCGCCGCCCTCACCTTGGCGTTCGCCCGCCAGGGCAGCCGCGGCGGCGGACCCTGAGATGAGGGCCCGGCGCAGGGGCGGGCCTGGCGGGAGCAGGGGGCCGGAAATGTCGACGGGCGTGAGCTGGATGGGTGGATGGGATGGGATGGATGGTTGGATGGATGGATGGGTGGGTGGGTGGGTCGAGGGAAATGTGAATGGCGGGCGCGTGTGGCTTCTCTCTCTCCAGTTCCGCGCGCGCTTTTCTCGCCCTTCCTACCTCTGCATCCGGTGGCGGTGTGGGGTGGACCTCCCAGGCGAGGGCGCCGCCCGGGCCGAGGCCAAGGGGTGTGGGGGTCGAGGCCGGCGGCGCTTCAGGTTGGGCCGCCTCGCTCCCGCCGCCTCCACCAAAGCTGAAGGTGAAGTGGACGCCTTCCTCGAAGCCGGCCATGTGCGTGTGCTCTGGGTGTGCGTGGGGCTGGTGTGCCTGCCCTCTCTCCAGCGAGGCCTCGCGCCCGCTTTGGAACAGGCCTCTGGCTAGTTATAATTCGTGCGCTTCTCACTTCATTTGCATTCTCCCTTTTTCTCGTTCGCGCCCCAAAGACACACCCTGCGCGTCCCGCACATCCCGGCGCGAACATACACTGAACACACACGAACCTGTGCACCTGAGCTACGCCCCCCTGCGAGTGGTTCTGATTTGAACCGGAAGGGCTTGTGCTCCCTTCGCGTTTTCACACTTCGGCCGCCGCGTCCGCGGCCGCCGCTCCGCTCCTCCCGACCGCCGTCGGCGCTGCCCCTTCTGTCCGCCTGCCCGCCCACCCCTTCACCATGCCAGCCTACAATTTCAAGGCTATCAAGGTGGTGCCCTCCGCCACTGACTTCATTGACATTGTCTTGTCCAAGACCCAGCGCACGACGCCCACGGTCGTCCACAACGGGTGGGCGATTCAGCGCATCCGGGCATTTTACATGCGCAAGGTAGGAGGAGAGAGAAAAGGGACTGGGGGCTTGCCTGGCCTTACGTGCTCACATCCGTGGACGTCTTTTACTGTGTGCGATGCGCTACCCGACCTGCGTGGGCAGCGTGTGAAATAGGAGCGGCGGAACGAAGGGGCGGGGAGAACGCGCAGACGAAGAACGGAGCGGGCCGCCGGCGGCCAGACCTCAACCCACGGCCT
>Ga0315283_10001375_pt1 | contig 19551 bp, 15 predicted proteins | sample YL17G09_0_MG_FD_204541 | JGI IMG/M metagenome (GOLD analysis project Ga0315283, IMG submission 204541) | Sediment microbial communities from Yellowstone Lake, YNP, Wyoming, USA - YL17G09_0 | ecosystem: Environmental > Aquatic > Freshwater > Lake > Sediment | place: USA: Wyoming | collected... | reverse complement strand
GAAGGCACTGGCGATCGGAGTGTAAAGGACGTCGGCGGCCAGGATCTTCTGGGATAGTCCGTTCTCCTTTTCCTCAAGTTGCCAACCATTGAGTAGGTCCACGATCGTCTCGAATACCTCTTTGGCATCAAAGCCTTTTCCTTCGTAGAGGTCCCCTGGGGTGTGAATGAATTCGCTCCAAGGCGCTGTTCCTGGAATAAAGAGCAGTTGTCCTTCCCTGGCGGTGAGCTTGGGGGTTTCAACGTCAGAAAAAATGATCTCTCCGTCGGTAATTTCTCCCTTGATCAAGGTTTTCCCATTTGATATGTAAGTCACATCGTCGATAAGATGCATACCGCTGGTCAGCTCCTTGATGGCACCTCGGGGAGCTGTATTCATATTTACAATCTCAACAGCTTGCTGCAGGCACAGGTTCCGCAGCTTGGTCGCGGCTTCGAATGGCTTCGGATAGAGATCTCCGTTTTTGGTGAATTTGCTCTCCACTTCCAGAGGCTCGCCAATCTTCTTGCAATATTCTTGAAGAGTCATGCTGATCGCAGTTTGCAATTCCAACCGGCACCGGTCGGACTGCTTTCCTACGGGAAGGTTGACCAAGCTTCGGGTTGCCGGGTCGTACATGATGTGGGATCTCGCTCCGTTGGTGTCTTCGTAGTAAAGGGGCGAGAAGCGCCGTTGTAGGTCGTGAGCGATCTTGATGACAAAGGATGCGATGGAGGACTCGTCTAGATCGTCAAGTAGCGCGGCGGGGATGAGGTCAGTTTTGATCCCAAGTTCTTTTTCGATTCTTTGGTGCAGGGCCACTCGGTCCGCATCAAAGAGGCATTTGGAGATGTTGGTGATCTGGTTGATCTGAGTGAGGTCATCCGTGTCGGCGAGCCTTGGGGCTAGGATCTCATAGGCCCAGTCGGACTTGGCCGCGAGGTTGTCCTGCACCATCTTCCAGAATACTTCGAAACCGAATTTCCCAACCGCCTCTTCTGGGTCGATGCGGGACGGAGCATCGAAGGGCCAGACCATGACTTTCTTTATCAGGTCTGCGCTGCTCTTCAGAATGTGCTGCGCCCATCCAATTCCGCCTCCGTCATTATCAGGGACGATGTGCAGGTTCGAGATTCCGAAGTCAGCCAAGAACTGTAGATTGACTTCATGATTCCCTCCAGTTGAGATAACGCACAGATCGTCATGTCCCGCGGCGCGGCTGTGGGAGAGGATCGATAGTGCATCGAACTCGCCTTCGAACACGTAAACCGGGTTGTCCTGTAGATTACCAAGTAAATGGACGAAAGTGTTCAGGCAGAATACGCCTTCGTAAGTGTCGACGAATTCGTCCGAGATCAACCGAAAATTCTTGGAGAAAGGCTCGCGAGTTTTGATGTAACTGATCGTAGATGGGGAACTGAAGGGGAACATGGCGATATGGCCGATAGTGTGCAACGCATTGGCCAGGTACACATGGGCCAGAATTGGCTGGTAAAACTGCGAAATTCGGGAGGTCTCGAGAAACGATTTCAGCTTGGCCACAGGTGGAACGATGCCGATGGGCCAGAGTTGCGAGGTAGAGAAATCTAGACTGCGTGTGCGTAACCAATTGATGGCTGCTTCGGCGTAAGGTTCGGTCTTGATCAATTGCTCGCGGAATTCATTGTTACAGGCCCGGAAAAAGGCCATCTTCATCTCATTGTGCTCCTTGGCCATCTGGAGCTTCTCTGCTGTTTTTCCGGGGAATTTGATGTTGAAGCGCTGGCTCAGATCACCGATGACATTTAGTGTGGTGTACCCGGACAGCTTCCGGTAAAAGTCCAATGGGTTCCATTCACGATAACCGCACCCATGGCAGTAAACGAACCCCTTTTCGATCAGGATGTCCATCGACGGGGTGCTCTCTTGATGCTCTAGGCACGACCCTCGGATGGTACCTCCCGACTTTTTCCATTTTCCGTCTGGCTTGAACTCGCAGGCTACACTAAACCAATCATCTACACTGATCTTCGTCCAGAGCCCTTTCAGAAATTCGCGACTGAGTGGCGCGGTTTTCTTGTTGGCTTTGGAGCTCACGATTGATCCTCTCCTTTCGTTACGGGATGCTGCATGTTGAGCGGACAGGCGGGCATGTAGCCACAGAACGAGCACAGCCAACTTTTGATCGCTCGGTCAGTCTGAGCCTGTTCAGCGCTACCATTGAGGTAGCTGACGAACCAGGGGACGAGGTCGTTTTCAATTGTCACGCGGGATATCATGGGGAGCCAGACAATATGGTCTTTTTGAATGAAGTTGAAGGCCATTTGGACCCCGGAGAGATCGGGGAATTTTGTCATAGCGCCCACGGCGTAGAGCTTGTGCTGGTGTCCGTATTTTTCTTGAACTTGGGGCAGGTCTAGTTTCTCACCGCTTTTGTGGTCGATAATGATCACATAGTTGTCGGGGGTTTTGAATGCTAAGTCCCAGATGCCTTTGAACAGTTCACTCTTGTCGTTGTACGGTGCAGCCTGAAGGTCGTCGGTGAAGCTGAATTTATGCTCGATAAATTCCTCGGAGATCGAATGCTTTTGTTTGTAGGCCTGAACCTTTTCGGTAAACATACGAATGTTGTGAAGATAGCTCATAGCTTCTTCTGTTTCTACACTGGTTAGCTTTTCTCTCATGGAGATACCCAATAGAGTTTGTTGGAGCGCCCCTTCGGGAATCCCTTGTAGAAAAGATTCGAGCATACGATGAACAGCTTTTCCGATTCGAGAGCCCGGACTTCGTGGGGGTGCGATTTCGCGAATGCGCTTCAGGTACTTCAGTTGAAAACTAAAAGGGCAATTTCTGGCTAGCGCGGCTTTGCTCATCGACCAAGGTTTCAGAGTACGAGCTGCATCTGAGAGTTGCATTCGTTGGGCCTCCGCGATGACGGAAGAAAGCAATGCCCAGGATAGGGTACCGTCCCGGGCATTGCTTGTCGTTTGACTACAGGTTAGCGAAGTCCGCCATGTTTTTGCCGGGGGCCTCATTGGTCCCTACAGCCGTGGCAATCACTGCAGCGTTCTCGGCGAGCTTGGTGGCCAAGTCGGCTTTTACGGCCATGCGCATTTGTTTGAGCGCTTTGTTCAGTTCGGCCCCAGCGAACTGCAGTTCCTTGGGCGATGCCTCGACGAACGTTGTGACTGCTGCGTGGTACGGTCCTTTGGGCCCTTTGATCTCTTCGGTGTCGAGGGAGTAAACCCGGGTCCAGAGGTTTTGTGCGGCGCTCATGCACTGGCTGATGATGTTCCGGCCAGCTTTGGCGCTGCCGCCACTGAAGGATACCTTGTACATCTTGGCGAAGTCGAGGGTGATGAAGAAGAAGTTCAAGAAGTCGTTGCAGTCTTGGCGCTGCTTGTCCTTCCAGGGGCGATCTGGGCACTGAGAACAGATCAGTCCGGCGGTGCTGTGCTCCTTGTCTTCGGAGATGCAGATCTCCTTCTCGCCCATTTCACCGAACTTCATTCGGTTTTCCCAGGTGAAGATCGGGATGAGTAGCATCGGTCTTTGATAGATCTCACCAGTGTCTGGAGAATAGAGGTCTCCGTTCTTGGCGGGGAGATTGGTGCGGGACATCGCTTGTTTGATCCGAATCATCGGTGGCCGGTAAACATACCGGGACGTGTCGATGTCCCCCAATTCTAGCTTGCTCTCGGCAGGGTTGAAAAGATTGAAGAGACCAGTCACGTTCTCTCGATACTTCTCAGGAACAGCGGCGGAAAGTTGTTCGAGGCCAAGTTTCTCGGAAGGCGCTACTTTTTGCATCTCAGTAGTCATATGGGTCTCCTTGAAGAAGAAGTGTTAGGTTCTGAATCCTAGGTCATCCACCCGTCCCGAATCAAGCAAATTTGACAAAAGTTTTACATGTGTTTTCAGCACGTTGTGAACAAAATTCTAAGTGCTGAATTTTCTTGCTCACCTCCTTTTCTGTCGATAAGCTGATTGCGTATCACCACAATCAAACCGACTGGTGCTTGGTTCACGCATGGACCGTACTTTTAGCCAATATTACAAAGAGGTTTCTAATACTAAGCAGCTTTCCCCACACGAAGAGCGCGAACTTTTTTATCGCTACCAGCGAAAGAAAGACTTCGTTGCACGGGATCACCTTGTTCACAATTGCTTACGTACGGTAGTTAAAATCGCTGCCCGCTATTCGCGGGACTCTGAGATCTTCAAGGATTTGATCTCGTCAGGAAATATTGGCATTCTCCATGCGCTTGACCGTTACGACCCTAGCTATAATACGCGTTTCCTCTCCTATGCTACCTACTGGATTCATCTGTTCATTCGTGAAGAAGCGAGTTCGAATCTCATCCCGCTCCCCAAATGGCGGAAAAAAGCATTGGCCAAGATTGGTCGTGAAAAAGAGAAAATATACCAGAGAGAAGGGCGCAAGGCAGAAGAAGCCGATCTGCGCGGTTGTGCCCAACTCTCTGATGTGCAACTCAGGAGACTGCTTCGTTCGGATGGCAATCCACAATTCACGGTAGCTGAGGAAACGTACGACCCCCATCTATCGGTGGCTGGAAACTTTGGTGGGGACATTGACGCGTCACGAACGCGCGAGATGTTCAAAGAACAAGTTCTTCGATTACCCCACAGAGAACGATTTGTTCTCCTGAGCTACTACGGTCTGATTACACCCTCGATGTCTCTTCGTCAGATAGGTTCAATCATCAACATGAGCTCTGAGCGTGTTCGTCAGATCAAGGTCCAAGCGATGATCCGCGTTCGCGGGAAGCTTAGTCATTGCAATGAGTTCACGTCTTCTTGTCAGTGAGTCGTGGCTGTATCGGTGAGGGACTGCTCAGGAGCAGTTTCGGTATCCAGGAACGGTTCTTCGATGACCTTGACCTTCCCAGGTGCATGTGAGACTTCTTCCAGTTCGAGTAATTGCTCGGCCCCACCGAGTTGAAGAGCCCAGGTGATCCCGCGCATCAGGCCCTTCAGGTACTCAGACTTCATTCGCTCCTCGCGTTGTTTGGCCTGTATCTGGCGCCGATTGAGTTCGGAGAGAGTGTTGTTGACGTCTTCCCAGTCGCGGGGTTTCATGACGTCTTTGATGTCCTTGGTCTTTCTTGGACGGCCCTTCTTGGAGTTTTTGATCTTCCCCTCGCCGACGTTGGCGACTAGTTCGCGAAAGGCTTCGATGCCCATCTTCTCAGCTTTCCCGAGGAGCTTCTTCTGGGTCTTTTCATCAGTGATGCGGCACAACTCTCGAGCGTGGGTCGCGGTGATACGCCCGGCTTCCAGCGAGTCTTTTACTACGTCGGTGAGCTTGAGCAGTCCGATTCGCTGCGAGATGTAACCGGCGGTCCTATGAATCGCTCGAGCGAGCTCATTCACCGTGAAGACCTTCTTTTCGATTGCTTGGGCGTATGCCCTTGCCTCTTCCATGGGCTCTAGGTTCAGACGCTCCGCGTTCTCGGTCAGTCGGATGGCAAATTCTTCCTGTTCGCCGAGCTTGGCGTAGACCTGCGCGGGAATCTGCTTCTGCCCGAGCGCGCGAACGGCGGCGAGACGGCGATGTCCGAAGATGACCTTAAAGCATTGCTTGTCTTTTGCTTTTTGCAGCAACCCGATGGGTTGCAGCAAGCCCTTCTCCTGAATCGAGGTCTTCAGCTCATTGACCGATTTTTCCCATCCGGGATCCCGAAGATTCCCCTCTTCCCAGATGTCATCGACAGCGATGAGAAACTTATGACCCGCGAACTTCTCTTGTGGCTTGTTGGATTTCTTTGTCACGTTTGTGGCCTCCGTTGGTAATGAATGCTTGGTTATTGACGACTTCGTGCAGCTCGATGGTCAGGTCTTCTGGGGTTAATTGAGCGCCTTGCAAGATGCGACCAACAGCATGGTAAAACTCTCGAGAAAACTCATCGACATATTTTCCGGAATTGTGAAAGGATATCCAGAGATTCACGATTCGATCGTATCGATTGACGATGTCACGCTGAACTTTCTGGACGCGGGAGATCTGCATTTTTTCTTTAACTTTGGGGGGCATTGCCGGTTTCGGCATCAAGATCCTCCTCGGGCTCGAATGGTTTGCTGCCGCAATGGTAGCAGACATAGACGCGCCCAGCTTTCATCTGATCAGCATCTAACGGCTCTTGGCATTTGGGGCATAGGCCGCTTTGGGTGGCCTGGGTAACTTTTTCAGGGTCTTCTTTTACGCCGAACTTTTCCATGGTGTACTCCCGAAAGTCCTTTCGCGCAAGTTTGACATTTCGCCCTGCAGCATTCAAGAGCTTTCTGATTCTAGTGGCCCCAGTCTTGGTTGGTTTCTTACCCATCTGAAGGGCCTCTCCCAGCAACTTTGACGAAACATCGTAGATGTCGGCAATCATGGCGAATTCGGATTCGATTCCTGGAATGAGGGTAGACATGTTGTTCTCCTGAATAGTTGTTTTATTTCCTACAGATATCGAAGTATCCGCATTGCTTTTCGGTGCAGGACCAGCTCCCAGGCGCGCACGGAATGAAGTTCCCGGAGTGAATCCCCTGGACGACCCGTTCGACGAGGAGGTCGAGCCAGACCTGGTCGCGATGGTCTCGTGTAGCAGAGAGCTTGACAATCTTTGGGGACTTGGTCTTCACGAAACAATCGAAGCGAACGTTGGTGAGCCCAGTGGCTTTGGCGTAGACGGTGAGCTGTAGATCTCCTTTGACCTCGGCCTCGGGCTTGGTCATGCTGACCACTTTGTGATCAACGACCGTTCCGCTGCCTGCACCATCGACCAGGTCAATGAAGCCAATGATTGGAATCTTGGATGGGCCGACGAGCACCTGGAAGTCCTGTTCGACGCTCTTGGGCTGAACGCTGGGGAGGAAATGTTCATGATATATTTCCAGAAATTTCATTCCTCGTTTCTCGGCATCCTGGCAATAGACAGTCTTGTCGGACTCCTCCCAGTCTTCGACCTCTTTCTCCTTCTCGGTCCAGGTCTGGCGCCAAGTGTCTTTCAAGAGATCTAGATAGACGTGCTGACCGGTCATCTTCTCTCGGAGCGCGCGTTCTATCGAGCGGTGCAATACTGATCCTTCGGCCATTGAGGCCCTGGGTGGCTTGATGATTCCCTGCACATAGCGCCAGAAGTATTGCATCTGGCAGCGCAGGTACGTTTTGATCTGGGATGCGCTGAGGTACCCCGAGGGAAGCAAGGCGCTCTTCGGGATGTCTCCGTCCTCGAAGAACGGTTCGGGTTCGATCATCCGGTCTCCTTTCAGTTTGGTCTTTTTAGGGATTCTCCAGGCATCATCTCGCGGATGACAGTTTTGGTGCTCAGGATCTGGTTGGCATACTCGGGGTGAGGGAGCAACTTGGCCAGCTCGTCGATCTCTCCCTGGGAGAGGGTCTTTCGGGGTTGAGGATTGGAAGGTGGCGGCGGTGCAACGGCCACGGGAGGGTGGACGACGAGCGTTCCGGGTGGGATGGAGGCTCTTGGAGCGATTTGAGCCAGGGTGACAACGCGAACCATAGGTAAAGATGCTCCGTCGAACTGTGAATCCTTCCAACTGAAGAAGGCTTCTTCCTCGCCAGGCTGGATAAACGGAGCGAAGCCTCTCTCATTCAAGTCTCGTTCGAGCAATTCCTCGATTTCGGCTCTGTGCCATTGTACTTCGATCTTGACGTCCATGAAAATCCTCCCTGTTGAAATTCACTCTCTTTTACCACCTTTTAGATGGGTTTTGGGACCGTTACGATCCGATCGATTCTCGCTTTGAACTTACACCCTTTCTGGTAAATTTGAACCCCTTGCGCCATGCAGGCTATCATCTGAGGACAAGTAATACAGGCCAATTTGTCGGCGAGGGTTGTGGCGACCTCTTCTTTCTTCTCTAACGACTGGTACAGAAAGTCCAGAACCGACCCTCGGCGGGTCAGTCGGTAGACAGTTACTGGCTTGTCTTGGCCGATACGGTAGTTTCTGTCCAAAGATTGGAGATAACTCCCCAGGTCGTAGTTCAATCCGTAATAGATCATGTACGAGGCCCCGGTGAGGGTGAGGGCCACTCCGGTCGAGATCTGGGCAAGCCAGACACGAAGTTGGGGTTCAGTATTGAAGCGATCAGCGAGTGAAGGTGCCCGCTGACTATTCGATCCATCGACACGGATATATTCGATCCCTTTTTCTTTGAGCATCGCTTCAACCAGATTCAGTTCTTCTAGGAAATGAGCCCAAACGATGATTTTATTGCTGTCTTCTGCAAGAATACCATCTAGAAGTTCGGACAGAGCTTCCGCTTTGCCCCCGTCCTTGAAGTGGGCCTTCGACCCTAGAGTATTTACCGGGTAAATTCTACAGCCCCCCGTTAGGGGGGTGGTAGAGCTCTGGACGCAATTGGGAAGGTGCTGGCAGTAGTCGCAGATCTCTTTCGGAATACCATGAATCACAAAGCCAGATAACACTTGCAGCAATTTTTGGATTAGGACGCCGCCGGAAGCGGCAGTGACGGGATGCTGAGAAACGACCGTGTGCATGTTTTTGACCAATTCGTTGTAGACTTTCTTCTGTTCAGCGGTAAGGTCAAACTCCACGTCTACGATCGTTCGGGGTGGGAGATCAAGACACTCTTCTTTCTTTTTTCGCAGAGAAATAGGATCAGTTTTCCATTTCAGGATGTCCAAGTTTCGATAGCCAACGACCAGATGAATCTTCTTTTTCTCTGGGGCCTGCCCTGGTACACGGGGCTTTTTTGGATCGCGGATCTCTTTATCAGTGATCACGCAGAATCGTTTTTGAAAATTCCAGAAATCGAGTCCCGCGATGTGGTTCCCCAGGAAGGTCAGTTGCCCCCAGAGGTGTCGCGGGTCGCCCAGTGATGGGGTGCCGCTTAGTAATGTCCGCCGAGAAGCCTTCGTAGCCAGTGCAATAGCCGCTTTGGTCCGGGTCGAGTTGTGGGTCCGTAAGTAGTGTGACTCGTCGGCAACGATATAATCGTAGTCGAAACTTGCTCGGATCAGTTCATGGTAGAGCTTGGCAGTGTCATAATTGACGATGAGAATATCGAGCGCTTCGGCATGGGAGAGAGTCCGAAGCTTCGCTTTTCGATCCCCAACCAAAGCTTCGAAAAGAAAGGCCCCCACCCCGGCATGACGAATAATTTCTTGGGCCCAGTTGTAGATTCCGACGGAGGGGGTGAGGATGAGGGTACGTTCGTGGGTGTAGCGTATGGCATCAATGACAGCTTTTGTCTTTCCCAGTCCCATGTCATAGAACACCGCCGTTCTGAGCACCTGGGTGATGAACTTTGTTGCTTCTTCCTGGTGCTGGTAAGGGACTGTCACGTAGGTAAAGCTGGGATCGAGATCGATCTCGAAGGTCGGCATCTTGTCATAGAGTCGATCTTGATTCTTGATGAACGCAGTTGCTTCATTCGAAAATTGCAAAGTCGGTTCGACGATCATCAGATCGTTGGCGACCTGACGGGTATAGGGGTAGTAGGCTGGAAACAGCCAGCAGGCCATGGTCTTGGGACGTATGGCACCAAGCACGCGTTTATACTCGTGGCTTGGACTCTGGACGAGGAAGGCAGGTGTCTTCTTGATCCAGAATAGGTTACAAGTAGTTGTCGGCATGACGGGATCCTTTTCCTTTTATTTTTCTGAAAGTTGGCCTAAAGTTACCTAAGTCTCGGAAAAATTTTCAAGGAGCTACTGCTTATGACCAATATGATCAGCACCGAAATCGACTTTGTGACTCGAGGTGTTCAGCATCCCAATCCGCTGTTTGATTACCTCACCACGTTTGTTCCACGCCGATTGAAGTCGCTGTTTCATTATTGCGAGTACCTCTACTTCAACTGCCCTCAAGTCTTTGCCGCTCTCAGCAAATTTGCAATATACCCGATTACGGACTTTGTCTACGAGACCGATAGCGAAGTTTTGAAGAACAAGTACAAGCGTCTCAACGACAAAGTTCTGAAGCTCAAAACCATTCTGATTCAAACGGGTATCGATCGGCATGTTTACGGAAATTCGTTCATTTCCATGTACTTTCCATTTCGACGCTTTCTGGTGTGCCCGGACTGCAAAACGAAGTACAACCTGCGGTATGTAGAATTCAAGTTTCGAATTCATATGAAGGAGCCGCAGTTCACTTTCCACTGTGAACGATGCGACAAGAGTGTGAAAGCGGAGGTCGAGGACGTTAAGTTGCGCATGCCCTCTCCGCGGGATATCCACGTCATTCGTTGGGATCCTAAATGCATCGAAATCGATGGCAATCCAATTACGGGAGAGCAAGAGTTCTATTACGAGATCCCCAGCGTTATCAAGCAGCAGATCAAAGACGGTAACTCCCATATGTTGGCGACGATGCCAATGGCTTTTTTGAAGACTATCGCTCAGGACAAACTGTTCAAGTTTGCCAAAGGCAAGATTTTCTTCATGCGAGCCGAGGGACCAGCTGGAGTGGATAACGATTGGGGATTCCCGCCACTACTCTCAACACTCAAGCAGTTCATGTACGTCAGCTCGCTGCGCAAGGCGAACGAAGCTATCGCCCTTGAGTACCTGACCCCGTTTCGGGTTCTGCATCCGGCCCAGGCAACTGCTGCTGGGGACCCAACGATTACGATCTCGTTGAACAACTGGATCAACGAAACCAAGATGAATTTGCAGGCGTGGCGTCGTGACCCTCTCCATTTGATGTTCTCACCAATACCTCTGGGGGTGACGATGTTGGGTGGTCAGGGTCGCGCGCTTATGGTGACAGGAGAGATCGTCGAGGCTGAAAACTCGATTATCGCGTCTTTGGGGATTCCTCGGGAGTTTCTCTATGGTGGGTTGTCAGCGACAGGATCCGGGGTAACCCTGAGAATGCTCGAAAATCAACTCTTGAACTATACGACCCAGCTGATCGCTCAGGCTCAGTGGATCGACGATAAGTGTGCCGAGTTTCTGGGTTGGAAGAAGACCAAAATTGAGCTCGAGCCGTTCAAGTTGGTCGATGATGTCCAGCAGAAAGCGATCCTCTTCCAGGCCAATCAGGCGTCTGGGGGAACACTTATCTCAAACACTTCAACTGCCAATTTGCTCGGTCGGGACATCAAAGACGAACGGAGTCTCCGAAAGCAAGAGACCTTGGACGAGCAGAGGTTTCAGTTCGAACTTCAGCAGGAAATTCAGAAGATGCAGCAGAGTCTTTCCACTCAGGCTCAGAGCGCTGTGCAGGCGAATCAACCGCAGGGCTACGATCAACAAGCGATCATCGCTCAAGCTGATACCATTGTGCAGCAGATGATGACCATGGATGATAGCTCACGAAGAAGCTTGATGCACTCTCTGCAGATGGAAGACATGGTCATGTACTCTGTAGTCGTTCAGCGCTGGGAGGAAGTCCAGACACAGCAGCGAGCATCAATTCGGGAGCAGATGAATCAGCAGATGGCTCAAGGCGGAATGGGTGGAATGCCAGGGATGCCCGCTGGGATGCCAGGTGGCATGCCTTCTGGTGGGACCCCCATGACAGGAGGCATGTAACGTGGATATCAAACCCGCTGGTGGTCCAGAAATTCCTTTTGACAATTCGTTCGCTGATGTTGCGAGTCGATTCGGGTCAGCGTCCTCTCGGGATGTTCCGCCGGTTCATCCAGCAGATAATTTGTCCTACGTCTCGGATCAAGAGGTCCAAGATTACGTCGATAAAAAGACCAGCCGAAACCTTTTTACGGTTGGCAAGTATCGATGCTGCGCGGCGGTGTTCACGTTGAACAAACAAGATGATCTCGATGCGTACGAGCTCATCATGAACAACTCGCTGCAGAAAGGGTGGATTATCGCTATTGAGGAGCGTAACTGGTCCAAGGACGGTAGCACGCTGATCTGCTTTTTGAAGTATTTGATACCTGAAGAGCGGCCTGGGGTCGCCAAGAATCCTATACCTTCGCCATGATCTTGATGTACGCGGATTCATCGAAATGAAACGAGTCGGTGGGCAACTCTTCCATGTAGACCGTGTCCACGGTCACTTCGCACTTGTCTTGATTGGCTTTCCAAACGGCGATGGCGAGATTCTGAGAGAAGATAGCGATGGGGTCACTTATGTTCCCTTCGCCTGTGGCTTGAATCATATTCCCTGATTTTCCATGAGATAAATCGATATCAGATCCGTCAAAACAACCCCAAAAAGCTTTGATGGCGTTAGCGATAGGGAGGATTTTTTCTTCTTGAATCCCTTCAACAGTAACAGCACAGCGATAATATGCGCTCATGGGCCCTCCAATGAAAAAATATATGAACCCCAGGAATCACATAATGTGATCCCTGGGGCGCATTTGTTCAGTAGCAGTTAGTCGTCGTTGTCGTTGTCGTCCCCCTCGTCTTGGTTGCTGGTCTCGTCGTCTTCGTCATCAGGTAGGTCCCATTCGCAAATTTCACACACGACTTCGTCCTCCGTTGTGCTGCTGTAAAAGATTTTTGAGATACAACTAGGACTATGATTACTGCATATTCTTTTACCCGATTTTGAGGGGATTTTCTGGGTACTATTTGAGGTGAGCGGCGTTTTCTTCCGCAAAATTTGGAAACATGGGTAACGTCTTGTCATCGACGTTGGCTTCAAAGAGCTTGGTCGGTTTGGCCTCGGTGATCTCGGGACGAAGCTCCATCTCGGCGTCAATTCGGTATATCGTGCCCAGGGGATCCATGGCGAGAAGAATCATGGGCCAGTCATCTTCTTTATCGTAACCGGATTTGTAGATTTTGTAAGCAATGGTCATAGCAGCCCAAGCAGGACCTTCACGGCTAATATCCGTGAAGATCTCTTCAGCCCAAGCAGGACCTTCACGGCTAATATCCGTGAAGATCTCTTTACTTTTTTTGAACTCTTCGCGAATCTGTTCTTCTCCTAATTCCACCTCCCTGTCGTACAAACTGTTCGCTACTATGAACCGATAGACTACGTGACGTTTTTGGTTTTTGGGCGAAATCGTTGACATAGTATCTGTTCAGCTCCTTTCTTTTGGTAAATTTGGGAATCAAGATGGCTATCATCATGGCTCCAGTGGCGACGGCGATAAGTGCGCTCCCATCGGCATAGATTGCATCGATGAATGCGAACAGAAAGGTGGAAATGCAGAGCACTGTGGCTCCTGTATAAATGTAGCGAAAAATAGTCTGCTCATTCATTAGAACCCCTTGTCTTGAAAAAAAGAAAATCGAATCCGTCCAGTCTCTTCTTTCTAGTCTGTGTCTCTTGCGAGTCACTTTCTTTCCAGATGAGTCTTTTCAGATTCATTAGCTTATACCAGATAATCGCTAATTTTTTGAAAAGATGGAACTTTCCAAGCGACCACCCGATGGCCTATAATTCGGCCATGACTGAGCCGAAAAAAGACATCCGGATGCTGTTCACGACTGCGGAGAACAAGCGGGAAGAAATCCGCGATAAAGTTACGCAGGCGCTTCAGGAAGTTTTCCCCTTCAAGGGGTCCCACTACACGCTGGAGGCCAAGGACATCAAGGTCGATCCTATCGAACTTAGTCCTGATGACCATAAGCGTGCGTTGCTCCAAGCTCGAACGATTTCAGAACCAGTGAGAGGCACGCTGATTTTGAAAGATACGGAGACTGGGAAAGTAGTTGATACTCGCGAGCGAACGACGTTAGCACAGATCCCGTATCTCACGCCGATGCATTCGTTCGTGATCAACGGTATTCCCTATACAGTGAACAATCAACTGAGAGTCAAGCCTGGGGTCTATACGCGAAAGAGAAAGAACGAAGTTCTGGAAGCTTCTTTCAATCTAGCCAAGGGTGATAATTTTCGGATCTCCATGGATCAGGAGAAGGGTCTGTTCAACATGGAGTACGGGACCACGAAGATTCCACTCTACTCAGTGCTACAGAAACTTGGAATACCGGATGAGAAGATCGCCAAAGCTTGGAACCCAGATCTTGTGCGGATCAACCGCGAAGAATTTCAGGGCAAGGGGGATAAGCATCTAGAGCGGCTCTACAATCGGATGGTGTACGATTCCGCTCCTGCCGGAACCATTGAAGAAAAACTCGAAAAAGTCCGGGCCGAGTATGATCGGACATCGATGGATCCAAAGGTCAATCAGAGAACTTTGGGTAAGGCTTACGACAAGGTTACCCCTGACGTTCTTCTTGATGCTTCGGGTAAGCTCCTGCGAGTTTATCAGAACCCTGAGGATCTCGATGAGCGCGAATCAATGGCCTTCAAGCAGGTGAAGTCGGTCGATGACTTCTTTGCGGAGCGAATCAAGCTCGATGCTCGTGATTTACGACGTAAATTGATGTACAAAATCGAGCGCGGGTCGGGCAAGCTCGAGGACCTCCCGGCCGCTCCCTTCACCAAGGGGATTCGTACTTTCCTGACGACCTCATCGCTGAAAGATGCGCCCTTGCAGATCAATCCGGTCGAGATCATCGATTCGGCGGCGAAGGTCACGCTCTTTGGCGAGGGCGGCATCGGAGACATCTACGCAGTCCCCGCTGAAGCCCGTAGGCTTCACTTGTCGCAGATCGGCGTCATCGACCCGGTACGAACTCCCGACACCCAGAAGGCCGGGGTGGACCTGAGAACGACCCTGTTCACGGCTCGAGATAGGGACGGAAATATCTATACTTTACTACGTGATGCGAAGACCGGTCGGAACAAGTTCGTCCCGGTCGAAGAGGCAGCCGATTCGATCGTTGGTTTCCCAAATCAACATAAGACCGGAAATGTCGATGTCATTGAAAAGAGTCAGATTCGGTCTGTCCCTGCCTCCCGAGTAGATTATTTTATCCCTGTGACTCAAGCTATGTATTCCCCGTCTACGAACTTGATCCCATTACAGGAATCTGTAGATGGCAATCGTCAGATGATGGCTTCGAAGATGATGACCCAGGCCCTGCCTCTGGTCCACCGGGAAGCCCCGCTTGTTCAAGTCGCGTCCTACTCTGGATCCAAGTACAAGACAATGGAAGAGGAGATCGCTGTCCGGGCTGCGCCCCGATCGCCCTTTGCTGGAACGATTCAAAGCATAAAAGACGGATATATCTACATAAAACCTTCCCCAGGGAAGTTTGCCGAACTGGACGAAGAGACGAGCTACTTCGAAGGCGACTTGGTCAAGATCGCGGGGGACTCCGCTAGGGTCTCGTATTATCAGAATTTTCCTTTGGCTTCGAAGACCTACTTGGACAATCCGTTGCTGGTGAAGGCAGGGGATTCCGTTCGGAACGGCCAGTTGCTGACCGACTCACCCTTCATCAAAGACGGCACGCTCGCCCTTGGAACAAATCTGACTACGGCCTACTTGCCCTACCGCGGGATGAACTCTAACGATGCGATCGTCATCTCCGAGGGAGCAGCGAAAAAACTGACCAGCCTTCACATGTACAAATTAGGCACAGACGTTCTGAACGACATGGAGGTCGATCGGACCAAGCATCAGTCGTACTTTGGCAACAAGTACACAGCCGAGCAGTATGCAAACTTGGATGATCAGGGAGTCGTAAAACCCGGCACCCGGGTGCGTAAAGGCGATTTGTTGATTTCGACTTTACAGAAAGCTCAGGTCTCTCCTGAAGCCGAGATGCTAGGCCGACTTCACAAGAGTCTGGTAAAGCCCTATCGAGATGCTTCAGAGACTTGGGAAAAAGATCATGAGGGCGAAGTCATCGATGTCATGAAGCACGGAAACAAGATTCGGATCACTCTGAAAATGCAAGAGCCAATGGTGGTCGGAAGTAAGCTTTGCTACACAGAGGATACTGAGATTCTGACCAAGCAGGGGTGGAAGTCCGTTGCTGAAGTCACGCTCGAGGATAAGTGCTATACGATTACCACAGAAGGGAAGATCGAACTTCACTACCCCCAGGAGCTGCATCAATACCCTTCAGCTGGTACGCTGTATTGTTTGAAGTCCCAACAAGTCGATCTGCGTGTAACTTCCGAACACAATTTGCTTATTCAGATGCGAAACAGCGACAAATACGAGTTGATTCCAGCCGAGAAAGCGATTGGAAAACGCTGCCGACATCGGAAGAATGGGGATTGGGGAAGAAGCACTCCACTTGTTTACAGCCTTCCGACAATTGATTACGCGGTAAATGGCAAAGGATGCCGCATGCAGGAGAAATGCGCCGACCGTTTTTCAGCCATTCCGATGCGTCCGTGGCTCGTATTCTTGGGGGCTTATATCGCCAATGGGTCAACAACGATTCATGATCGTATGGATCGTCCTGGTGAGATAATTTATCGTGTGGATCTGCATACTCGAAACGATCAGACTCACTCCGTTTCAGGGCACCAACATACATGGCTTAAAAAGACGCTCGAGGAGTGTGGGATTCCCTTTACCGAACGGGACGATCGTCTCTGTATCCATTCGAAACAGCTTGCTTTATTTTTGAAGCCACTGGGGCACGCCGCCGAAAAACGAGTCCCTCGTGAAGTCTTCGAATGGGGGAAAGACGCAGCGGAGTGGATTCTGGAAGGACTTATCGGCTGCGATGGGCACAAGACAGTGAGCGGTTGTATTGGGTATACCACAATCTCCAAACAACTGGCGGGCGACTTCCAACAACTCGCTCTGCACGCTGGCTTTTCGGCTAATTCGTTTCCGCAAAAGCCTGCAAACGAGAAGTGGTCGCTGCGCTATTCGATTCGTTTGATCAAAGCTCGGTGCAATCCTCACGTCAATTTGCGCCCCAAAGCACAGAGAGTTTACAAAGAAAAAGAGGAGATTATCATTTCGGACGAGCCTGTTTATGGGATTACCCTCCCGAATCATACTCTTTACGTTCGGGTCAATGGGAAGCCAGTTTGGTCTGGTAATAGTGGACGATTCGGAGACAAGGGTGTCGTCTCGAACATCGTGCCAGACGACCAAATGATCAAAGACGAGACGGGTCGGCCGATCGATGTTCTCTTATCTCCGGCGACAGTTGTTTCAAGATTGAACCCGGCCCAGGTGCTCGAGACTGGCATCGCCAAAGTAGCGCAAAAAATCGGCAAGCCAATCGCTGTCGAGAATTTTTCGGGCCGGAACAACGTCGAGTGGGTCAAGCAGCTAATGAAAGAGCACGGGGTCAAAGACGCCGAGAACGTTTTTGACCCAGTGACCGGAAAGACCATCTCGAACGTCATTGTTGGGCCCAGATACTTTCTGAAACTCTTCAAGACGACTGACACGAACTACTCGGCCCGTGGTGTTGAAAATTATGACGTCAATCAGCAGCCGTCCCGAGGCGGAGACACGGGGTCAAAGTCACTGGGTCGCTTGACCTTCAATGCCCTGCTCGCCCATGACGCGCGAGGGATTCTGAAAGAGTCGGCAATCTTGAAGTCGCAAAAGAACGACGAGTTCTGGAGAGCCTATCAGTTGGGTCTACCGCTGCCGCCGTTCAAGACAACTTTTGCTTATGACAAGTTTGGCGCGATGCTCGCGGGTGCTGGCGTCAAGATGAACAAGAGCGACAATACTATCTCGCTCGGTCCTTTGACCGATCGAGACATAAATGCTGTCAGTGCAGGGAATATACGGAATTCTTTGATCGTGCGAGCCAAAGATCTCAAACCTGAAGAAGGGGGCTTGTTCGATCCGAATCTTACGGGTGGGGTGACTGGAACAAAGTGGAGTTCGGTGGCGCTACGGGAACCAGTAGTAAATCCGGTCTTCGAACGACCAGCCCAGACTCTTTTGAAAATGACTCAGAAAGAGTTCGAGGAAACGATCCGAGCCGAAGGCGGCGGTGGGATTCGTAAACGGCTGGCGACAATCGATCTCGCCAAGCGCCAAGCTGAGCTCCTCGGCAATATCGATTCTCTCAAAGGAAACAACCGAGACAATGCGGTAAAGCAGCTCAAGTACATCAAGACGCTGAGGGAGAACAAGATCGGCGCTGATGAAGCGTATACGTTGAGCAGGGTCCCAGTCATCCCGCCAATGTTTCGTCCCGTGATTCCGGGTCGCAAGGGAAACCTGTTGGTTTCGGATGCAAATTATTTGTATCGCGACGTAATCCTGGCCAATGACGCTCTGGGGAATGCAGGGTCACTCACCCCCGAGATTCAAGGGGACGCCCGAAAGCACTTGCACGATTCGGTTGCGGCGTTGTTCGGAACGAAAGAGCCCTTGAGCCCTCAACTCCAAAACAAGGGCGTGAAAGGGTTCATAGACCGGATAGCAGGCACTGGCGCTGGTCCCAAGTTTGGTTACTTTCAGGAGAAGCTCGTCGCTCGGAAGCAGGACTTGTCTGGCCGTGGGACGATTGTTCCTGACCTGACCCTGGGAATGGACGAGATCGGCATCCCCGAAGACGCGCTCTGGGACATGTACCGGCCATTTATCATGAAAGGCTTGGTTCTTAGAGGGTATCAGGCTACGGACGCCAAGAAGATGATCGACGACAAGGTGCCGCTGGCCAGAGACGTCCTGCTGGCAGAGACCAAAGATCGACCGATCTTGTTCAATCGCGCACCGGCATTATACAGGTATAACGTTCTTGCCGCGTATCCCAAACCGGTGCCCGGGAAGACGATCAGAGTCCATGAGATGCAAGCGCCAATTCAAGCCGGGGACTTTGATGGCGATGCTATCCAGCTCTATGCTCCGGTGACCAACGAGGCTGTCAACGATGCACGACGCATGACCATGTCGAACATGCTGATCTCGGATCAAGAGAAGCATTCCTTGACCAAGGTCGCCCCCCATCAGGAGGCTGTAACCGGAATCTATCTGGCCTCGATGGCCAAGCCCACGGGAGCCATCCACAAGTTTGAATCCAAGGCTGATGCTCAGGCCGCTTACATGAGGGGCGAGATCAATCTGAGCACGCCCGTCGAAATCAAAAAATAGGAGAAAGAAAATGCAACTCAAGCAAGCTTACGAACTCGGTGTGCAGTTGGCAATGGAAGAGGCAGGATTGGTGAAGGAGGCGAGTAGGTTTCGGCAGTGGCTCGCGCAACATGCAGGGAATATCGTCGGGAAGAGCCACGGAGGCGAGTATGCTGCGAGAGAATCTGTTGAAGCATTACAGCCCCTTCTTGCTGGAAATCCCAATCAAGAATTGGTGCGACTTCTTTCCCTAAAGAATACTGGAGTAGTTTCGGACACTGCGAATCCGATGCGGACTCTCTTGGATCCGAAACGACTTGTTTCGGAATTGACCCCCAAGACATCCCCAAGTGGTCTTGCAATGAACTGGACCCCAAAAAATGAGGCGTTGAGAGTACACGACTATCCTGGGGAAGTGGAAAATAGGCATGTGGAACGTATAGTGCATTATCCACAAGTGTTGCGGGACAAAAAATTGGGCAAGACTTTAGTTTCTACGAGAAAAACCAAACCAGCGAACGTTCCGCTTCCATGATGTGTAGTAAACCAGCAAACCCGGCCCCAGCGAGGACGTGACCCGTGAGCGCACCCGTACGATTGGACGAAAGGATATAGAATGCACCTCAAAACGGCATACGAGATCGGTGTGCAGTTGGCACTAGAAGAAGCGGGTCTCGTCAAAGAGGGAATGGGCTCGCTTCTTGACAATCTGACTCGTAACATTGCGTCCAAGGGGAGAACGTCCTT
>Ga0315283_10001373_pt1 | contig 19554 bp, 13 predicted proteins | sample YL17G09_0_MG_FD_204541 | JGI IMG/M metagenome (GOLD analysis project Ga0315283, IMG submission 204541) | Sediment microbial communities from Yellowstone Lake, YNP, Wyoming, USA - YL17G09_0 | ecosystem: Environmental > Aquatic > Freshwater > Lake > Sediment | place: USA: Wyoming | collected... | reverse complement strand
GAAAATACTGCGAGGTCTGCTCTTTCGAGAACCAGATACGGTACAACCCGTCCGGCATAACCAACAGCGGATTGTCCGCAACATAAGCATCATCATCCCAGACAAACCCTCCTCGCATAGCAGGAATATAAACCGCAAGGGTCGCCACGATAATAAAGGTTACCGCTGCGGCTAATCGCAAAAAAGGTAGTTGTAGTAACTTTCTTTCAGACACCACGTTTATTTTAAACCCCAGTCTCCAATTTTACAAGCTATGTCTTCGGCCTTGAGTCCGGGGTCCTGCAACAAACTTCTGGACTGGACCATTTTTTTCACATATCATAAACAGCCGATTATAAAGGATATAACCGTGAAACCTGACCCCGGCAGTAAAAATTACATACAATGGTTGCGGCTGTTGCTCGCCCTGATTGTTATCTCTTTCGTATATCTCTACAGGCTCGACAGACCCCTTTTATGGGGCGACGAGGCCGACACAGGCATAGAGGCTCGCAACATCCTGCGATGCGGCTACCCGATGGCTTATGACGGCAGAAACGTAAGCGTATACGAGAACGGCTCGCAGCTTAACAGAAATCTTTTGTGCAAAAAAATCCCCTGGGTCCAGTATTACCTCGCAGCCGCATCTTTGGCGGTCTTCGGCAACAATACCGCCGGCCTCCGCTGCCTTTTCGCAATCGCAGGCGTCATCGCCTTCTTCCCGATTTATTTTTTTCTAAAAAAGCGCGTCAAATATCCGGATATTATCACCGCCCTGATATTGCTCTCTCCGCAGACCGTCCTGTTTCAGAGAAACGCCAGGTATTACTCGATACTGATTTTGCTCTATGCCTTTCTCCTCTGGCATTTATCAACCGATTTTAAGAGCCGAAAAATCCAGTTTCTCACCGCCCTGCTGATTTTCATACTGTTTTTTCATACTCACCCCTTTGCCGCCGCCTGTTGCTGCTTTTCGCTGGTTCTGTTTTGTCTGCTGTTTCGCAGAAAAATGCTTTCCGTATACCTTTTCTCTTCCTGCATAGGTTTCCTGTCCTGGCTCCTATGGTATCAGTCTCTCGGCCCGTCGCTCAGCAAATCTCCCCTGTCTTTCTCGCTCATTATATCCAATTTCAGCGCCTGGCTTGGACCTTTCCTCGCAGATTTCTTCACAGGCCTCCTCGCCGCCGTAATCGACCTCGACGCCGTTGATTGTCTCCCGATACTTCTGTGGCTCGCCCTTTTAACCATCCTGCTCTTGAAAGGCCGCAAAACCGTCCTGAATATCTTCAAAGACCCGCTCCCCTCATTTATACTCTTGAACATTCTCGTCCAGGCCGTAGCGACCGCCGCCGTTTTCGGCAGTGAAACCGGCTACAAATACTCAATCCTTCGTTATATGCCGCATCTCGTCGTTGCCGCAATGGCTCTTTCATTTTTTATGCTCGATTCCGCCGTTAAAATCAGGGGCCTTTACGTCCCCGTCTGTATATTCGCAGCGGCCTTTAATCTGCTCACGCTTTCTTTCTGGACAAAACCTTATTCCCGAAATGTCCCCGTCTCCTGGCTTTTCCCCGTTTATTCTGAAATATTCCGCCCGCAGAACGATATATGGGACAATGTCATCGCCAAACTTCGCAGCCCGTCCTCCGACCCCGCCGATTCCTATAAAACGATAGTCACCCTGCCCGACTGGACGCAGGAAGTCACCATTTTCTATCTCGGCGACCGCTATCTTGTCCCTCCCGCAATGGATGCATCCTCCGCCGAATCTAAGCAGCGTATTCGCGAAATCATAGGAGAGACCTCTTTCCGCCGTCTTGGCGCAAGACCCCAGTGGATTTTAGACACCCTCGACTTCGTTAAAACCACCCCCGCCGGCTACAAAATCGCCGATATTTACCCTTCGCACCGTGCCAGACCCGATGACGGCACTCGGCCTGAGCTTACCCGCCACACATTCCCCCAGTCCGCCATCGTCAGAAACGTCAAATTATACCAGTTGCAGAAGTAATTTATTGTCCCCGTCGTTTCTCGTAAATCCCGCACACTAATTCAAAAACCTCCTCAGCCGAAATATTCTGCATACAATAATTATTTTGGCACGGCGACGTCCGGTTATTCAGCGCGCTCACGCACGGGCTGCACACTATCCCGTCCCACAGCAAATGCTCTCTCGCCGTCCGCGCCGCAAACAGCATCGGGCATTCAGGCCCAAAAAGCGTCACCACGTCTATCCCCGTCAGCGCCGCAAAATGCGCAGGCCCGCTGTCATTCGTCAAAAGCACATCCGCCAGCCCGTATATCACCAGCAGTTGCCGCAGCGTTGTCTTCCCCGCCAGGCTGAAGCACCGCTCCGACCCCGCACGCTCCACCACCTTCGCCACCGCCTCCGCCTCATCAGGCCCGCCCGTAAACGCCACATAAATCTCCGGGTATCGCTCCGTCAGCCGTTTCGCAACCTCAACATATCGCTCGCTCGGCCACCGCCGCAAAGGCAGTAAATCGCTGCAATTCGCATTCATCAGCACCAGCCCGCCGACATCCTTCCCGCCCGCGCTCCGCCGCACAATGTCCCTCGCCTCCTCGACATCCTTCTCGCTCGCCTTGAATCTCGGCCTCTCCTCGTCCGCCGCCGCCGGCTTCATATTAAACGTCGGCAGCTCATCCGCCTCCGCGCCAATCGCCTCGACCATCATTCGGAACGTCTGCGCCGTATGTATATGCGGATTAAATCTCAGCCTGTGCGTGAACAAATCTCCCCTGTAAGGCCCTTCGCCGCCGAACGAATGAAATCCTATCCGCCTCTCCGCACCCGACAGGTAGCTTATCATCGCCGTCGACCGCGCAAAAAACTCCATATCCACAACCGTATTGATACCCAGCCCGCGCATCCGCCGAATCGCCCGCAGCACATCTACTGCCATCGCCGCCGCTCCGCCCTTGCTGCGAATTTCGATAACGTTCTCCTGCGATATCAGCCCCAGCACATCGAGGATGAACCGGTTCTCCTCGAACACCACGAAGTAAACGTTTTCCCGCCCAGCCATCTCCACTGCCCGCCGAATCGCCGAATACGCCAGCACCGTCGACCCCTGCTCCGCAAGCTTCACAAACGCTATCCGCAGCGGCCCAGCCCCTTTCGTATCTTCCCAGTTTAACCGCCTTATCAGCGAAAGACCTGCGCATATCGGCACACCCACCCATTTGTCTATCAGCCGCATTACCGACACCCGCATCTAACAAATCCTCTTTTTTTAGCCCCCTGCACCGCAGGGGGTTTATTAGCCCCTTGCAGTGCAAGGGGTTTCTTTTATTTTTCACCTTGCATTGCTGGGGGTCCTTTTATTTTTCACTTTGCACCGCCGGGGGTTATTCCGTTTTGATTATGTTTTTCCACATAATCGATTCTTTCTTTCAGTGATTTCTCATCGAAGCAGAATCTTTTATCAAATCCCTTTGTCCATATTTTAGTAACAAAACCAGCTTCTTTTAACGCATCCGTAGCCGCTTTTTTATAACGTCCCGCTATTTTCCCAAATTTCTCATTGATGCAGTTTGTTACAATATGAACGTGTTTGGGGCATACTGTTATCGCATATATTTTTTGTCCTAACCTTTCCGATTCTTTAATAATCGCATTACGGATAATTTCACGGCCTCGTTCTGTTAAAGTTACAGCTTCGCCTTTTTGGTTTGCTTTATTTGCGTTATACAAACCCTTGTTTTCGTCGAGTGTTTCGCCGTCTTTTACATACCCTCGTTTATCGCCCTGCAGCCATGAACCGTATGTTGTCCACGTAATCATGCATCCGAGCATTTTTCCCATCTTTTGTCCTTCTTATTAGCCCCTGCACCGCAAGGGGGTTATTAGCCCCCAGCACTGCTGGGGGTTCTTTTCGTAATGATTTACCTTATCATTTACCCCCTTGCACTGCAAGGGGTTTTTACCCCCGCATCGCAGGGGGTTTATTAGCCCCCAGCACTGCTGGGGGTTTTTTATTTTACCCCCTGCACCGCAGGCCGTTGTCATTCCCGCGCAGGGGCTTGTTGCTAAACTCGAAGTTCAGCGTTTGAGATTGCTTCGCTCCGCTCGCAATGACATAAAAACGCACTTTCCGTCATTGCGAGGAGTCCCGACTTGTCGGGACGACGAAGCAATCTCTACTTCGGCAACAAGCCCGCAGGCGGGAATCCACGTTTAGCCCCGAAGCCTGCTTCGGGGTTTTTTTGTGCCCGCCTCCGGCGAATTTATTGCGGGGATTACAGAGCCGCGAACGCTTGTCCGGCGAAGCCTCTTGTCCTCCGTAGCAGTCTACCGCGAAGGATGGATGGCGAAGTCGGATTAGTGAGCGGTATTAAAATCCGCTTACTCCTTGCCCTTTTTACTGTTTAACGTTATACTACCGCTTTAATACCGGAAGATTCGGCTTTTGAAGAGAATCACACCTTTGCACATCAACATCGCTGTCCGGCAGGCATCTTTATAGTAAAAGGTTAATTTGGGAATGAAAGACGGAATAAATGAAAATCTTTCTTAGTTCGACATTTAGAGACTTAGAGGAGGAAAGAACAAAACTTCATACATCGTTGAAAAAAGCAGGGCTCGAATCTTTGGGTATGGAATTTTTCGTAGCGGAGTCTAATACTCCTAAAAATGTTTGTCTGAGGGAAGTAGATAATGCAGATTTAGTCCTGCTTATTGTAACCGACAATTACGGAACTATTGATGCGGAAACCGGCAAATCTTTTACCCATTTGGAATTTAATAGGGCAAAAGAGGGCAAAAAAGAAATATTAGGTTTCTTGCAAAAAGAGACGAAGGATGAAAATGTTCAGGCTTTCCAGAAGGAAATAAAAGAGTCAGGCATAACCGTTGATTATTTTAATAGCATACCTGATATATCATACGTATTGTTTCCGGCTTTATTCAATTTTGTAATTACAAAAGGGCTGATTCCCAACAAAACAAAAACGTTTAATGATTTCACACAGTTTTACGCAAGGTCACTTCAAAAAGACTCACTTTTTAATTATAATCAAAAATTAATTGGTCGCACAAAAGAGTTGGCTCTTTTAGATGCTTTTTTGTCCGACGAAAACCAAAAGATATCTATAATAAGCGCCGCAGGCGGTATTGGTAAAAGTAAGCTAATTTATGAATTCTCCCAAGCCAAATTAAATAACTCAGGATGGGATTTTTGTTTCGTGCCTTGCCAGGTTGGATTTGATAATGACTCCATTAGAGAATTACCCTCACAAAAAACATGTGTCATCATTGAAGATGCTCATAAACAGAAAACATTGGACACTTTAGTATATAGCCTAATCAACAATTTTCCTTATGGTATAAAAATTATCATCACAACAAGGCCAAGTGGACTTAAATCTATTCAAGATACATTGAGAGAGCTTAATCCGGTTGAGCCAATAAATTTGGAGCCGCTTTCACGAGACGACTCTATAAAACTCGCGAAATCAATCTTAAAAGATAAAAAGCAAAATTACGCAGAAGCGATTTGTCGCGCCTCAAGCGGAATTACTCTTGTCATAGTAATGGTTTCTGAGCTATTCCAACACGATCAGTTGGTTGGCGCATGGATAGAACATGGCGTAATCCGAGACAAAGTATTGGATAAGATACTCGTTGAACTTGAAAGAATTGATAATAAAAGTATTGGTGTAAACAAGCTAAAAGAGCTTTTGGCGACTATTGCGGGCCTATCACCTTTAATATATGAAGCAAGTACTATCGAGCTATTAAGCAAGTTGTTCGAAATAAAAAAATGTGACCTTGAATCAATATTAGATGATTTCCAAAAGTATGGTTTTATTGTAAAAATTGGCAACAGGTATCGAGTCATCCCTGATATTTTGTCAGATTATATTTTATTAAAACAATCTGTAAATTCATCTAATCAACCCACAGGTTTTATTAATGAATTGTTGGATAATTATGGAGGACAGTATTTAGGTAACATATTGGTAAATGTCTCCGAGCTCGAACATGATACAAAAATGGATTTGGCGGGAAATGTGTGGAAAACAATCAACAACAAAATGGTTGTTTGCAATTCAGATGAACTTTATACAATGTTGAAAATGATTGAGCCGGTGTCTTATTTTGCCCCGGAAAAAGTATATGAAATTGTTAGCAAGCTGCTTAGGGGTGAAATAGCAATTAAAGAAGATACGAAATCTGATAACCGAATATACGGGACCCATATAAAAGAAATAATACATCTAATCATCAGTATCTTGGGCAAACTGGGCCACCATGAGAAGTACACAAAGAAAGCCTGCCTGTTATTGTGGGAAATAGCAACTGAAACACAATACACTAAATTTTTAAATAAATTTTCAGAAAATCCTGTTGATGCTTTTGTCAAGCTGATGTCACTTGACAATCAAAACAAATTCTCGGTGCAGGAAAATGCCTCGGAAGCGGTTAAAGAGATTATCAATACGGGAAAGCACATCGGTTACAAAAGTGATATATGTAAAATTATAGAGTCTGCTTTAAAGCCTGAAATAGAAAATCAGAGCTACAATATGCGGACTTTTTCTTTGTCGTGGTTTTGTGTTTATGACGTGGACGAGACATCGAGAGACAATTTGATAAAAGCACGGAGTGATGCTTTTGACTTATATTCCCTTCTTATTGATAAAGCCGAAAATAAAGCCCTATTCTCGATTGCTCAAAACATAATCCAAAAACTTAAGCGACCTTATCTTAGAAGTGATAAGCTTTCTGAAAAAGCCAAGATTGAGTTTGAACGGGAAGCTAAGACTGCCAATACTTTACTTAAAAAGATAATAGCCAAAAATACCCAGATTTTAAACAATTGTATCTATGAACTTGTATCTGATAAAAGTGAAAATTTTTTAGATAATATTGATATTAACGATGTTATATCTGAGGATATGAAATCTGATTATGATATATTTTATTGCGTAAGAAATGATTGGCCACAGGATTATAATGATGATTTTGACACAAGAGATAAGCGTTTTCAAGACATGCAGGAATGCACGGCAAAAAAATTATGGGAAAAATGCGGCAACAATCCTGAAAGGCTACTAGATTTCTTATTAACCTACCGCTCTGAATTAGATCAATATGGCGTATCCTATGGGAATTATGCCTTTTTGAATGCCTGTGCGAAAGTTAAACCCGAATTATGCTCTAAAACAATCGATATAATTGTTAGGCAGAATAAAGATGACTATATCGCATCTATGATAAGCACTTGGCTGCAATATAGCCCGGAAGATCAGCAATATAGTTCATCTAAGAGGGTTCTCGAAAAAGGTAATGCCTGCCACAGAACAAGTCTTGCGCGAAGTCTAACTTTACTCAAAGGACTAACAGAAGATGAATTAGTTGGCCTTATCGAATACTTATCGAAATCCCCCGAGCAAGAAGTCATAGATGCAACTGTTAGGGGATTAGGAATTGTTTGCTACCACAGAAAAATAAAAGATGGCCTTCCAAGAGTTGTCAATGTCATATGTAATTATGAAACACAAAATGATCCAAATAAACTGGAAGTATTGCTCGATAATTTTAATCCCCATTGGCTTTCTCCAGACATTCTCTCAGACGTTCAAGTCTCGCAACTCTTAGGAAAGATTAAGCATGTAAAAAAACTTGAAAGCCACCATGACACTGGTGTCTTCCTCAGCCACATAATAGCCAAAAGGCCTTTAGAATGCGTCAGGTTATTCCTATGGCGAATACAGAATATGACCTCAGCTGATGACCAGCCTTTTCCGTACAATGAAGGTTTTCACGACAAACCCAAGGACTTAATTTCTCATCCCGAGTACCCCCAATGTATAATCGAAATCTTGAATGCCCTGAAAGAATACAACTGGCGGACCTATTTCTGGTGTCCAACGGTTGTTCGCTGGCTCGATCCCGTATTCTCAAATACAACAAAAACAATTCTATTAAAAAACTTGAAACTCCACGAAAATACTCTTAAAGCTATAACATATATTTTTGTAGATTACGAAAGAGAGCTATTCTTTGATAATATCGACTTTGTAAACCAATTACTCATTCAAGCCACACAACTTACAGACAAGGATACAACAAGTTCGATTTATGGCAAGCTAATCTTTATGCCCTTCAGTGGCACAAGATGCATGTCGGGGCTTGGCGAGCCCGATGATTTGAGTTTAGACGTAATCAAGAAATGTGAAATGCTATTGAAGGACAATCCTAATTTTCCTGAGTCTGTCAGCAAATTCTATCATGATTTAATTGATTTTGCAAAACATGAGAACCAAAGAAAAATTGATGGAGATAAGGCAGAGCTCGAAGAGGAGGAGTTCTGATGATAGACATTGAAAAATTAGAAGCAATATTTGGTTTCAAAAAACCCAACATCGCCCTTAGAAGCCTCTGCTCTACAATATCAGCGAAAATGAAAAACGCAAACTATTGCTGTGAGTATCTCAGCAGATATGACCAGAAACTCAAAGTGCGAGATGCATTACGAGCGGCAAAAGAACTCGATCTGATAGGTCAAGGGTTTGAATACAATATTTTTAACAGATCTATGCTTCGCTGTGTTTTCTATTCATTAGTTGGCAATAATGTTTCTCGAATCGACAATCTCGAAGATGTAATATTTGTATTATTCCGCGAAAAGCTTGAAAAATATGTAAGTGATCGCAAGTCATTTAGTTTTCAGAAGCTGTGTGAAGATTTTCCCGGCAAAAATATAACGTCCGTCTTGCAAGCAATATTAGATGATCATCAGGGATTCACCAGAATCCAGAGACTTCGTAACCAAATGGCACATTCTACAATTGACGATATCTTAAGCAATAATCCCATGCTTGATGAAGAAGATGACTGTTTTATTAACCCAAATTTCACACTCAGCGGAAAAAAAGAGGATGTGATCGATTTCGCCAAGAGCTTAAATGAGTTATTATCTAAAATAGAAGAACAAATATTTAATTGTCTTATGACTCATGGAAAAGATTGCCTAAATGATGTACAGAATCAATAGTAATCTGAATTAGTCAAGACTTAACCTGACAAACAAGTTCTTCTGTTTGTTCCTTTGTGTCTTTGCTCCTCTGTTCCTCTGCCCCTTTGTCAGCCTTCAATCAAACTCGCATGATGCTTTGACCCCAAATAAAATTCCTGCAAAAATTTCTCAAATCCCCTTACTCCTTATCCCATAAGAACTTATCTCTTTTTTGCCTGCCCTTCGTAGCCCGCAGGGCGAAGTAGGGTCAACTCAAATGCGCCTGCCCGCCCAATTATAGGGAGACTCTATATCCCGATGTTGTATGAAATAAAATTTAATGAAAAATAAAAAAATCTGCGTGAATCTGCGTTAATCTGTGGTTTGATTTTCTTTAAGTCCTTGTTATGACAATACTTAATCAAAAACGCTGGTGTCTTCTGATGCACTTTGGAGTGCTTCTGAATGTGTTCTGATTACATCTGGATACCTTCTGATGACAACTGATGACAACTGATAACAACTGATTACATCTGATAACAGTTAGCACACGCCAAATCCTACCCCTACAATCCCTTGGGGATGGCTTACGCCATCGTTAAATCTTGCCCATCTTACCAAAACCCTTTTATGCCCCGCGAGTATAATTGGCAACTGTATTAGTCAAACTTATAACAAAATTAAAAATTCTTTTGAAAATCTCCAAAATTAAGTTGACGGACGTATCCTGATTTTCTAAAATTCGCCCGTTTTGTGCAAGGTTCGCCCAAAATCCCGGAATTTTAGGCTATACTGTTGTGTTCTGTAAAAGTTTCTGTAACTTATTAAGAGGAAAGGTGTTATATGGCTACTCCGATTGAAAAATGGGTCCAGGAGCAGGCAAAGCTCACCCAGCCCGACAAAATCCACTGGTGCGATGGCTCTGAAGAGGAAGCACACAAACTTATCGAAATAGGTATGCGCGATGAAAAGATAAACGGCAATCCCATCTTTTACGAACTGAATCACAAGTCCTGGCCCAAGGCGTATTTACACAGAAGTCACCCTACCGATGTCGCCCGCACTGAGCATCTGACTTACGTCTGCCATCCTGAAAAAGAAACCGCCGGCCCGAACAACAACTGGATGGCCCCGGCCGAAGCAAAATCAATGCTCACTAAACTGACCCAGGGCTGTATGAAAGGCCGCACTATGTATGTTATGCCCTATATGATGGGCCACCCCGAATCGCCCTATGCTAAGGCCTGCGTTCAGGTTACGGATGTTTCTTACGTCGCCGTCAGTATGAGAATTATGACCCGAATGGGCAAAAGCGTGCTGGACAAAATCGGCAGCAGTGAAAATTTCGTAAAAGGGCTGCATTCAGTCGGCGATTTCGACGTCAATAAACGATTCATTATGCACTTCCCGGCAGACAATCTCGTCTGGAGCATCGGTTCAGGCTACGGCGGAAATGCGCTTCTCGGCAAAAAATGTTTTTCACTGCGAATCGCTTCCTGCCTTGGCCGCAGTGAAGGCTGGCTTGCTGAGCATATGGTCATCATCGGCATCGAAGACCCGAAAGGCAAAATTACCTACATAACCGCCGCCTTCCCCAGTGCTTGCGGCAAAACCAATCTGGCGATGCTCGAATCAGCCCTGCCGGGCTACAAGATATGGACGCTTGGCGACGATATTGCCTGGATGAATGTCGGCCCGGATGGCAGGCTTTGGGCAATTAACCCGGAAGCGGGCTTCTTCGGCGTCGCACCAGGCACATCTATGAAAACCAACGCCAATATGATTAGAACCCTCAAAAAAGATGCGTTCTATCCCACGCTGTATACCAATACGGGGTTTGATGTTGATAAGAATGAGCCGTGGTGGGAAGGCCTCGGCCCAGCGCCGCAGAATGTTATCGACTGGCAGGGAAAACCCTGGGACAAAGCATCCGGCACAAAGGCCGCACATCCAAATTCCAGGTTTACAGTATCGATATACAACTGCCCCACGTTGTCTAATGAAGCTGACAATCCAAAAGGCGTGCCTATATCTGCGATAATACTCGGCGGCAGAAGAACCCGGCTTATGCCGCTGGTGGCAGAGGGTTTCAACTGGCAGAATGGCGTATTCCTCGGCGCCAGAATGGGTTCGGAAACAACGGCGGCAGCAGTCGGCCAGGTCGGCGTCCTGAGAAGAGACCCGATGGCGATGATTCCTTTCTGCGGCTACAATATGGGCGATTATTTCGGCCACTGGCTTAATATGGGCAAAAAAATGAAGCACCCGCCGAAGATATTTGCCGTCAACTGGTTCAGGGTCGATGATAAAGGCGAATTTATCTGGCCGGGCTTCGGCGAAAACATCCGCGTCCTGAAATGGATTATCGATAGGGTAAACAATAACGTCCCTGCCAAAGAAACACCTATCGGCCTTGTGCCGAACATAAAAGACCTCAACCTCGAAGGCCTGAACATCCCCAAAGAAAACCTCGAAAAGCTCTTTGAAGTCAACATAGCAGACTGGGACGGCGAGCTTAAAGAGGTTAAGGCCTTTTTCGATCAGTTCGGCGGCCGTATGCCCGCTGAAATCTGGCAGGAATATAAAAAGATTAGCGGATAGAGATATTGTCGACGGTTCAGCGTGGTTCAACTTGGCTCTCTGCAGCTCGTGCAATAATCTATAATTCGCAAAATCGGAATTTTTTATTTGACAACCACAGCATTTCCTTGTAAAAAACATATATATTTGGTTCAGATTCATAACCCGGTGACCAAAAAAGGGGGTGTAAAAACCTTGGCAAAAGTATTTACAAGGCATTCATCGTAAAAATAACGCAGACAAAATATTGACAAAGCTTAAAATGATTGCAGACCATCCTCAAGGCCTGCTTATGCTCGACAAGGAAATGGCGGCACGGGTATTTACCCTGCAGGCAGAATCTGAAAAGATATAAACCTGTTTTCGCGAAAAAACAAAAAAACGGGAGGTAAAAATTATGAGCAAACTCTTATACATTCAGGCTTCTCCGCGAGGCAAACGTTCCCATAGTATTGCCGTCGCCGATGCCTTCATCGAAGCGTATAAGCTTCAGCATCCGGACGACAAAATTGCAGTTTTGAACGTATTTAAGGCCCGCATCCCCGACTTCGATGGATTGGCTGTCCAGGCCAAATACACAATTATGCACGGTCAGGCCCACTCGAAAAGTGAGCTCAAGGTGTGGAAGAACGTGGAGAAAGTCATCGACCAGTTCAAGGCCGCCGACAAATATCTGCTGGCCGTCCCTATGTGGAACTTCGGCATCCCTTATCGGCTCAAGCAGTATATCGATATCCTGGTTCAGCCCGGCTACACATTTACCTACAACAAAGACGTCGGTTATCAGGGACTTGTAAAAGGCAAACCTGCTATGGTTGTATACGCCCGCGGCGGCGCATACCCCCCTGCCACCCCGGCAGAAGCTTATGATTTGCAGAAAAAATATATTGAACTAATCCTTGGCTTTATCGGCTTCGAGAATATACAATCTGTGGTCATAGAGCCGACCCTGGAAAAAGGCCCTGATGTCGCAGCAACAAAATGTCAGGAAGCGATTGAAAAAATTAAGGGAATAGCGGCCAATTTTTGAAACTTGCTCGGCGGTTTATGAATCTGGAAATCCGGACATTACTTATTGCCGTGATAGCTTTGAATGTGATTTGTCTTGCGTCGAACAATCAAAACACGCCTGACGCAAACAATTTAGTTTCTCTTGAAGGTTATCTCCGTTGCGCCGAGCTTAATAACGCCTCGCTAAAGGCCGCTTTCGAGCAATGGAAAATAGCCGCCGAGCAGATACCGCAGGCAAAAACATTGCCCGACCCCAAATTCACCTATGAGGTCGAGACAAGGCGCAGCCCCAGCGGCCAGACCTTTGGCCTGTCTCAAATGCTGCCTTGGTTCGGCACAATTGAAGCCCGAACAGAGGCGGCGAAAGCCTCCGAAAAGGCCGCTGAAAAACGCTATCAGGCACAAAAACTTAAATTGTTTGCTGACGTCAAAACCGCTTTTTACGAGTACAGTTATCTTGCAAGACAGGTCGAAATTGCCCGCGAAAATCTGGAACTGCTAAAGCATTTTGAAGAAGTCGCACGGATTCGCTACACCGCTTCGGAAACCACACATCCCGATATTATCCTTGCCCAGATTGAACTGACGACTATGGAGAACGAGCTTAAAAATATCGAGCTTATGAGAAAACCGACAGTGATAAAACTCAATTCAATCTTAAATCGTCAAAGCACCGCGATGCTGCCCTGGCCCCGCAGGGAAAACTTACCGGAAATAATGTTGAATACCGATGATATAATCGCCCTTCTCATAAAGAACAATCCCGACCTGCAGGCTATGGATTTCGACATCGGCGCCGCCAGGCAGCAGGTCGAGCTGGCCAAAAAAAGGTTCTACCCGGAAATGGAATTCGGCGTCAATTCTATGTACAGGTCTGAGGCGACTATGGGCCCGGGCAGAGAACCTCTTTATGGCATGGTCTCGCTGACCCTGCCTATCTGGAGAGATAGTTACAACGCCGCCCAGCAACAGGCACAGGCCGATGTACGCAGGTCGCAGCAGGAAAAAAGAGAAACACAAAACACCACCGTAGCCAGAGCAGGAAATCTGCTGTACGATTTTGAAGTAAGTGCAAGAAATTCAAAACTTTATAAAGATGTCCTGATTCCAAAATCCAAAGAGCTTTTGGCTGCCTGCGAAACCGCCTATCAGGCTGGCAACATCGACTTCCTCAGCCTGATTGATGCTCAACGCAGGCTTTTAAAATACGAGCTTCTTTATGAACAGGCTGTCGTCGAAAATGCTCAGAAACTGGCTGAACTCGAAATGCTCGTCGGGACACAAATATCAGTTGTTGACACCGCTGGAAAATAGCGCGAACTTTTTTGAATCCTTGCGAGGGATAATAAAAATGAAACCACATATTATGCCGATTGCGATAGGAATAATCTGTCTCGGATTCATCTTCGGTGAAAATACTTTCGCCGCTGAGAATGCCGAAAACAATACCCAAAGCTCTTTTTCGCTGTCTTCCCTGATTGTGCCTTTGGGTGCAGCAACTCTTTCATTTGTCTCGGCAACCTTCCTGACAGGCCTGTTCCGCAGAAAACTCGGCCGAAGATTTCTTAAATTGCACCTTTATCTTGCGGTAATCTCTATCGTCCTCGGCCTTACACACGGCATACTGGTCTTTATCCTGCTCGGGTAAAGGAGTAAATTTGAAGATAATTTTTTTAAAAGGACGAAAAAAATGAATAACAAAAAGGCACAAGTCGGAGTATTTTTTTTACTGGCAGGTCTTTCGCTGGTCGGCCTGATTGTACTGAATGGCTGCAAAAAGAAATCCGAACCTTCCGCCCCCTCAGAAACCCAGCAGCCTGCTTCCACAACGATTGAGCAGACAACCTGCCCCGTAATGGGCGGTGCGGAATCTCTTCGTAGAATACAAGGAAAAAAAGGTTTATTTCTGCTGCGCCGAGTGCAAAACCGAATTTGGAAAGAACCCGGAAAAATACATCAGCAAACTTCCGCAGTTTTCAAAATAGAAAGAGTATGGTATGAAAAAGAAAAGCACAACTGCAATAATCCTTGTTGTCGCAATATTAGCTGCTGCGGGTATCTTTTTAAGTAGTCGCCATCGTTTTCTGACGGGGGGTCCCGTTGCCGCAGACAAAAAAGAACTCTACTATTGCCCGATGCACCCGAATTTTACATCGGACAAGCCTGGCGATTGCGCTATATGCGGTATGAGCCTGGTAAAAAGAGAGACAGCAAAAACCCCCGTGATGGGGCATAAGGAAAATGTTCAAGGCGGCACTGAAAGAAAGATACTTTACTATCGCAACCCGATGAATCCTCAGGCTACTTCACCCGTTCCAATGAAGGATGAAATGGGTATGGATTATGTGCCGGTGTATGAGGAGGAAACTGTCCAGACTCATCTCGGTGTTTACATAAACCCGGCAAGGCAACAATTGATAGGGGTAAAAAAGCAGAAGGTCGAGATGCGACACCTGTCCGGCCAAATCCTGACGGTAGGTACGGTAGCTTATGACCCGGACTTGTTTGTCGCTCAGCAGGAATATCTCCAGACCCTCAAGAGCCGTCAGAAAATGGCAGACAGCAATTCTGGCTATGCGGTACAAGCATCTGACGTGTTTATCCTAACTGTTAAGCAAAAACTCTTGCGAATGGGCATGAGCGAGTCGGAAATTGACAAACTTGCGGCAGACGGGAAGCCCGAACTAAGTCTTTATTTGCCCCAGGGAGACAAAATCTGGGTTTACCTGGTTATCTATGAGTATGAAGCCGGCTTTGTAAAGGAAGGGCTGCCGGTGGAAGTGGAAGCTTTGGCGTATCCGGGTCAGATTTTTATGGGTAAGATAATCTCATTTGCTCCCATACTGGAAGCGATGACTCGCTCGCTGAAGGTGCGCGCTGTCGTTGACAATCCCGAAAATAGACTCAAGCTCCAGATGTTCGTAAATGTCAGGCTCAAATACGACCTCGGCGAAAAACTCGCCGTGCCGGAAGATGCCGTAATGCATACCGGCACTACAAATATCGTTTTCATCGCAAAGCCGGACGGCTATTTTGAACCCCGCACCGTCAGGCTCGGCCCAAAAGCACAGGGTTATTATGAGGTTCTGGATGGCCTGAAGGCAAACGAGGACGTGGTTACTTCAGGCAATTTCCTTGTTGATTCAGAATCGAAATTAAATGCGGTTTTAAGTCAAATGGCAGATGCAAATCGATAAAACTGTTGTGGTGAACCAATGATTGATAAAGTAATAGAGTTTTCTGCACATAATAAGTTTGTTGTCATATTCTTTACGCTCGCTGCCGTAGGCGGCTCGATTTATTGCATTAAAAATATGCCTCTCGATGCTATCCCCGACCTCTCCGACACCCAGGTAATCATTTATTCCCGCTGGGACAGGAGCCCGGATATAATCGAAGACCAGGTTACCTACCCCATTGTTACCGCTATGCTCGGCGCACCCGGCGTTAAAGCCATACGGGGCTTCTCAGATTTCGGCTTCTCTTATGTCTACATAATTTTCAAAGACGGCACCGATATTTACTGGGCCCGAAGCCGAACACTCGAATACCTCAGTAAAATCCTGCCTAAACTCCCGCAGGGCGTTGAAACCGAAATGGGCCCTGATGCAACCAGCGTCGGCTGGGTATATCAATACGCACTGGTTGATAAATCAGGCAACAACAGCCTTGCCGACCTGCGCAGCTTTCAGGACTGGTACCTGCGATACTGGCTTCAGAGCGTCCCCGGCATCGCCGAGGTTGCCACGGTCGGCGGATTTCAGAAACAATATCAGGTCAACATAAACCCAAACGCCCTGCTGGGCTATAATATCCCTCTTACAGCGGTTATAAATGCTGTTCGTAAAAGCAATAATGACATCGGCGCCAGACTTCTCGAAATGTCCGGCACCGAGTATATGATTCGGGCAAAAGGATACATCAAATCCCCCGCAGACCTCGAAAACACAGTCATTGGCACAGACAGCCTCGGAACGCCTGTGCTTGTAAAAAATGTCGCAGACGTTGTGCTTGGCCCCGATATACGCAGAGGAATCGCAGACCTTGACGGTCAGGGTGATACTGTCGGCGGCATCGTCATTATGCGGTACGGAGAAAACGCTCTTAATGTCATAAACCGCGTCAAATCCAAAATTGAAGAAATAAAACCGTCTCTGCCGAAGGGCGTCGAAATCGTTACAACCTACGACCGCTCGGACCTTATCAAACGCGCTATCGACACCCTCAAGCGTCAGCTAATCGAAGAAATGATAGTCGTCAGCCTCGTAATACTCCTGTTCCTGTGGCATTTTCCCTCCGCAATTGTCCCCATAGTGACGATACCTATCGCGGTGATTTTATCGTTTATCCCGATGTATGGCATCAGGCTTACTTCAAATATTATGTCCCTCTCAGGTATCGCCATATCTATAGGTGTGCTTGTCGATGGTGCAATCGTAGAAGTCGAAAATGCCTACAAAAAATTGCAGTTGTGGCAGGCTGGCGGCAGACAGGGTGACTTCCACGTTGTCAGGCTCAATGCCTTAAAGGAGGTCGGGCCATCGGTGTTCTTCTCCCTGCTTGTCATCGCCGTCGCATTCCTGCCTATCTTTACCCTTGTCGACCAGGAAGGACGCCTCTTCAAACCCCTTGCTTACAGCAAAAACCTCGCTATGGCTATCGCTGCAATCCTCGCCATAACCCTCGACCCCGCTATTCGTATGCTGTTTACCCGTATGGATTATCACCATTTCAAACCAAAATGGCTGTCGAGCCTGTACAATACTTTAACGGTCGGCAAATATTATCCCGAAGAAAAACATCCCGTAAGCAGGATATTGTTTGCCATTTATGAACCGGCCTGTAATTTCGTTTTGGAGCATCGCAAACTCACCATAATCTCCGCCATTATCCTGATGATAATAACCATACCGGTATATTTCGAATTAGGCTCCGAATTTATGCCCCCTTTGAACGAAGGCACTATCCTTTATATGCCGACAACGTTGCCCGGCATATCTGTCACCGAAGCCGCAAGGCTTTTGCAGATACAGGACAAAATCCTGACCTCTTTCCCGGAAGTCGAACGCGTCTTCGGCAAAGCCGGCCGAGCCAACACTCCTACTGACCCCGCGCCTTTCTCTATGATGGAAACTACAGTCGTCCTCAAAGATAAGCAGTATTGGCGCCCCGGCCTGACCTGGGAAAAACTAATCGAAGAAATAAACGAAAAAATGCAAATCCCCGGCACTACAAACGCCTGGACAATGCCCATAAAAGCAAGGATTGATATGCTCTCCACCGGCATCCGCACGCCGGTCGGCATAAAAATCTACGGACCGAACCTCAAAGAAATCGAAAAAATCGGTATCCGGCTCGAACAGATTATCAAACCGCTGCCCGGAACACGCAGCGTATACGCTGAGCGAGTCTCCGGCGGCTATTTCCTGGATTTTACCCTTAAACGCGAACAGTTGGCACGTTACGGTCTTACCATAGAAGATGCGGAAGACATCATTATGTCTGCTGTCGGCGGCGAAAATATAACCACAGCTATTCAGGGGCCTGAGCGATACGGCGTAAGCGTCCGCTATGCCCGTGACTACCGCGACAGCATCGAAAAACTCCAGCGAGTCCTTGTGCCGACAATGTCCGGCGCACAAATACCATTACAACAGCTCGCCGACATCAGCGTATCACTTGGCCCAGCTATGATAAGAGATGAAAACGGTATGCTCGCAGGTTATGTTTACGTCGATATAGAAGAGGCAAAAGACATCGGCGGTTACGTCGCCCAGGCAAAAAAAACAACGCTCGATAAACTGCAATTGCCCGCAGGCTACTCGCTGCAATGGAGCGGCCAGTTTGAAAATATGCTGCGGGTCAGGGAACACCTTAAAATCGTATTACCTTTGACAGTTCTGATTATATTCATACTGCTTTATATGAACACAAAAAACATAGTTAAGGTCGGTATTGTAATGCTCGCCGTCCCGTTTTCGCTCATCGGGGCTATATGGCTGATGTATTTCCTCGGCTACAATATCTCCATAGCCGTCTGGGTTGGTATGATTGCTCTGATGGGGCTTGACGCTGAAACCGGCGTGTTTATGCTGATGTTTCTGGACCTGGCGTATGATGAGTGGGTCGCACAGGGCAAAATGAAAACATGGGCAGATCTCAAGGAAGCCGTTATCTACGGCGCCGTCAAGCGGATTCGGCCAAAGATGATGACGGTAACAACGACCTTTATAGGGCTTATCCCGATTATGTGGGCGATGGGAACAGGGGCGGATATGATGAAACGCATAGCAGCACCGATGATTGGCGGAATATTAACAAGTTTTATACTCGAACTATTGGTTTATCCGCCAATTTATACAATCTGGAAATGGCGTTATGAAATGAAAAGGGGCGATAAGCCCTTGTAAATGTTTAACTTATACTGAACACGCCCGAGAGGATTCGGACCTCTGACCTACGGATTAGAAATCCGTTGCTCTATCCAACTGAGCTACGGGCGCAGAAATATTGTAACTCTTTCTAATATAACGGCTTCCAACGCAAAGTGTCAAGCACATAGCCGTCGAGAACGACAAAAATCCCAAAGCGGCAAATCACTCGCCAATCAAAACACGCTGCCATCAGATGTAATCAGAACGCATCCAAAGTGATTCAGAAGCACGTCAAAATACATCAGAGATACGTCAGAATGCATCAGAAAACACCAGTGTTTTTGTTTAAGTATTGTCATAACAAGGACTTAAAGAAAATCAAACCACAGATTAACGCAGATAAACTATGAAACCGGAGCCTCCCGGAGCGAAGGTTATAATATGCGGGATACTTAAAGTTCCCAGGATTTTAACGTGGTCGTCTTGTGGACGCCACAATAACCATAAAACTCAAGGAGGCTCAGTATGGATAAGTGTATCGGATTTGATATTGACAGCAAGAAGACAGTTGCCTGTGTAGTGCAAAAAGGCAAAAAGGAGGTGTATGCAACAATGGGTTCGGATGT
>Ga0315283_10001372_pt1 | contig 19558 bp, 15 predicted proteins | sample YL17G09_0_MG_FD_204541 | JGI IMG/M metagenome (GOLD analysis project Ga0315283, IMG submission 204541) | Sediment microbial communities from Yellowstone Lake, YNP, Wyoming, USA - YL17G09_0 | ecosystem: Environmental > Aquatic > Freshwater > Lake > Sediment | place: USA: Wyoming | collected... | reverse complement strand
TAGCTGTATTTTTATGATCGGGCGTAAACAAAATAAATTCAGTAGTATCGGATGTAAATGATTTATTGTATAAAGCATAAAGAGGGGACGTAGCTTGTGCGTCCTCAAAATTCATTATGCCTGCGCCTTTGAGTGCTCCGGGTGTAAGGGTAATACTGCCATTAAGTTCGGCCTGGTTATGATAAAGGTGTATTTTCTCAGGCGTTTTGCTGCTAACAATCATGCTATCAGATTCAGGAGCCCAGAACAAGTAACTATTCTTCACATCTGCCTGTGGTATATCATTACTGCCTTCAATAGCAGCCAGATCGAATGTATTCGGATTGGCTGTCATTGATCGGGGAAGAAACAGGAAATCGTCGGCCTGGGTAGTAGATGTAAGGAATTTAAGCGTTCCCTTGCCTTGTAATCCCCGATTGCTGAGTTTTACATCCGAAAAATAGTTAGCTTTTCCACCATAAACTGCAATTCCCTCTTCGGACAAGTGTTTTACAAATCCCAATGAATAGTCATCCTGAACCTTTAAAGGTTGCTTTATTTCGGGCATTATTCCTCCTGAATTGAATTTTCCGGTAAATTGCAGACCATCGGTCACAAAACTATTAAGGCTGTCAATTGTAAAGGGATCGAGCACATAGTTGAAATTTTCGCGTCTGTAAACGCCATTATGCACTTTTTTGCTGTCATAATAAACGTACGACTCATTTTTGCTATTAAAAACCGGATAAATGTAATAAGGCTTCAACCCGGATTTATTTCCGGGCTCGTCAATAAGTAAATCGCCGGAAAGGTTGGAAATTACATTCTTTACCCTTGTCAATACCGGGCGTCCTCTTTCGTCGCGTTTAATGCTATTGACCATAAAACTCATGGAGTCGATCTGCGGAAGATTTATGCGGAACTTATTGTATTCAAATGAACATTTATTGGCATAAAAATCAAAATAGCCGGCATGTACGCGACCGGTGAATTCGAAATCGCGATCTTTCTTCAAAATAATTTCCTTGTTCTGCGGATATATGTATACGCTCTGGGAATCGCTGAGTGAAACCTGATAAACTCCGCGGATAAGCATATCAAAGTTCCTGAGATCAAGTAAAGCATTATTTTTATCCGTAACCTGAGAATTAAGCTGAATAACATCGTAATCGCGTCGTCCGCTGCGCGCAGAAATAAGAGCTTCCAACCTGTCCTTTACATAAACCCTGTCGTTGTTGATATCAAAAACAAGCAGGCCATAATTTGCAAGCCTGATCAGTTGCGCCCTCACCTGGTCATCTGGTTTGCGCATAAATTCAGAAAGTTCATAAACATAGAATTCCCTGGTATTGTATTTACGCACATAATTTAATACAATGTTTACCGGATTCACCTCATCAATGCCCTGCAATTTATCGATACGGTTTTCGCTGTAATAATCCATCGATTCGAAAATAGCTTCGCTGGTCTTATTCAACCCGCGAATCGCTTCCATGCTCAGGAGATCAGAATCCAGCGCCCAGTATACTGCTTCTGTATAAATATTTACCTTGTGATAGGAATCGAAGTATGGACTTTGGGATAATCCTTCCTCGCCTCGCATAAGTACAATTTCGCGGTTTACGTCCGAATATTTTATCTGTAATCCGGGATGATAAATAGAATCGCCTTCAAAAAACAATGCAACCGAGGCACGCTGCGATACTATCCGATCGGGTCGGATAATAAAATCCTTTGAACGCAAAATCATTTGAAGCCGGCCTTTTCGTTTAATAGAAATCCTGGCAACGGTATTATTTATTCCCGAGCCAATCACTCTCGCTCCTTCAATGGAAAATCCTCCTTCATAGTCAATGCCCTTGAACACATTTTCGATGATGAGATTCGGAAGATAAGAAGTAAATTGCGGATAAGAGGCCTTCTCGATGGGGACATCCACCATAATTCTTTCACTTAATTTCCCTGGCAAAGGCCGTTTGAAGAATTTCTTATAATGAAAGGTCACAGAATCGGCCATGTAACTGGTCTTACTAAGCAATATTGAATACTCCGATAGTTCGACAAAAGCATCTTCATGCGAAAGTCCGGCCTGATCCCAATAAACAATGCCTCCATTCCCACTCCAGCGGTCGAGTGCAGGAAAATAATGACCCCTGGTTTTATAGATATTTATGCTGTCCTTATTAAGTTTGCAAACAAGGTTGGCCGACGAAAAAACTACTTCAGGAATTGTATCGAAACTGAATATAAAAACGGCATCACGGTATTCCCATGAGTTGGTATGAGCAGAAAACAGGGCATAGTCTTCAAGAAGTTCGCGGCTTCGCTTCAAATAGTTGGCCAGCTGGCTGGTGCCTTTCACCTTCAGGTAAAAATCCACACCTTTGTTAAATGCATTCAGGTTCTTCTTGTCCAGATTGCGTCGCACAAGCAGCGTAACAGTTGCAAAGTAATTGGTATAGAAAGGTACTACATTCAACTTTTGTTTCAGCAACATGTTGCAGGTTTGATTAACTGCCATGCGCTGATCAGTAGCGAGCAGACCAGCATTCCAGTCAAATGCAAATGTGGCAAGGATTTCCTTTGCTTCTTTGGCATCTCTTTCGCCAATTTTCTGAAAAACTGTAGCTAGTTCCTGCAGGAATATTATTGAATCCGGCGAGAATGTTTTAAGTTCCTGAGCATTACTAAGCTGTGATGAGAAGAAAATGGCCAGGAAAAGCACTATAATTGATCTTTTCATCTGTATATTTTTAACTTTTTACGGGTCAGATGGAATAATTGTTAATCGTGCATTTTTTTAGTCAGCACGCGTGAACCTGGCTGCCGTCCAGGAATTTTTCTCTTTATACCCATCAGCAACAAGTCCAAGTTCATTCGCTTTATGCGTTACCATTTCTAAATCATCAACATAAAATCCACTTAATATTAAAACCCCGGCAGGCAATAAACTTGCAGTATAAGCAGGCATATCGTTCAAAAGGATATTCCTGCTTATATTGGCCAGGATAAAGTCAAACTTTCGACCTTCCAGTACTTCAGCGTCTCCATGTATAACGACAATATCATTGGTATTATTTCGGATGATATTTTCGCATGAATTTTCGTAGGCCCATTTATCGTTATCCACTGCTAAAACGGGATTGGCACCCCTGATCCTTGCCAGTATCGCCAGTACTGCTGTGCCACAGCCCATATCCAACAGCGATTTACCGGTAAATTCTTCGCTAAGGCAATAACTGATCATCATGTATGTAGTGGCATGGTGAGCAGTGCCAAATGACATTTTGGGCTCTATCAGAAGTTCGTAAGCCACATCAGGGCGATGCGGGTGAAATGGAGCCCTGATATAACATTGTTCTTCGATGACAACCGGTTCATAATTACTTTCCCACACTTCATTCCAGTTGGTATCGGCTATTTCGGTTATTGTATAAGGCATTCCTTTAAGGATATCATTATCCAGCAATGGCAACAGGTGCTTACCATAAAGATAAGCCGGAATGTAAGCTTTTAACGCGCAATTTTGGAGGTCGAAACTCTCAAAACCAATTTCGGCAAGCCGGGCAACAAGAATTTCAGATTGTTCCTCATCATATGTTGTAGTGCATAATAACTCAAAATATACCATTGGTATTATTTAGTGATATAAAATTTAAAACTGTTTTATCTTATATTTTGGATTGGAAAAGAGAGTAGGACGAAGCTTACCTGCTTCAGACAGAAATAAACCAAGTAATGCAAATTTCATCATTCTCACCACTCCTTTCGCGCAGCAATACCTGAAAAAATTCCAGGGGCAAAGCTAAAAGATTAATGTGGACAGTTTCTTAAAATGAGTGAATGATAGTAACAAAATCTTCGGCTTTTAATGAAGCGCCGCCAATAAGTCCACCATCCACATCGGTTTGTGAGAAAAGTTCTTTCGCATTCTTTGCATTGCAACTTCCGCCATAAAGGATGGTAGAACCAGCTGCAACAGTTTCACTATATTTCTGACTGACAAGACCACGGATATAAGCGTGCATTTCCTGGGCCTGTTCGGGTGTGGCTGTTAAGCCGGTGCCAATAGCCCATACAGGTTCGTAAGCTATTATAAGATTTCCGACTTGTTCTGCTGTCAAATGAAAAATCCCTTCCGAGATTTGAGTTTTTACAACATCGAAATGGATGCCTGATTCGCGCTCAGCCTTCACTTCACCACAACAGAAGATAGGAATCAGTTCGGAGCGCAGGGCGGCATCTACCTTGGCGGCTACTATCTGGTTGGTTTCACCAAAATAAGCCCGGCGTTCTGAATGCCCAAGGATTACATGCGTTGCACCGACAGAGTTGATCATACCGGCTGAAATCTCGCCTGTATAAGCTCCCGAATCAAACTCGCTGCAATTCTGAGCGCCAACCAGGAAATCATTCTCAACAGCTATATCGGTGGCCATTTCGAGGTATAAAACCGGAGGACAAGCAATAACAATTGTCTCGCCCCTGCCTTTTTCGCGCAACAGGTCGGCAATATCGAATAACAGATCTTCCGCTTTCTGAAAATCATAATTCATTTTCCAGTTTCCGGCAACAATTTTTTGTCTCATTTTATCAGTTTATAAAGGTGTATAAATTCGTATTATTTTAATTAAAAATACTTTTGTAATATATTTCAGGTCATGCGAACCCGCGGATCGATTAATCCATATAAAAGATCGACAAAAATATTAATAATGATCAAGATGATGGAAATAAACAGCACGGCACCCATAATAACCGGAAGATCGTATTTTTCCAGTGCATCTACTATCACAACGCCAACGCCTTTCCAGTCGAAAACATATTCGATAAAAACGGCTCCGGCCATCAGAGAAGCAAACCATCCGGAGATGGCTGTTATTACAGGGTTCATCGCGTTTTTCATCGCATGATGTGTAATTATCCTGAAACTGCTTGCTCCTTTTGCTTTTGCAGTGCGGATGTAATCCTGCGAGAGGACATCGAGCAGTGAACTGCGCATAAGTTCAATGATGATGGCCAGCGGCCGGATGCCAAGTGTAATGGCCGGGAGTATGAGGTTGCGCAGATTAAGGTATTCGCCACGGCCGAAATCGTCAACAGAATAAAGACTTCCAAACATACTTAAACCTGTATAATCGGCGAGCACAAAAGCGAATAGCCATGCAAAAAGTATAGCCGCAAAAAAAGAAGGTAAAGACATGCCGATGGCTGCAAACAGCAGCGCCAGCCTATCAAACCAACTATCCTTGTGCACGGCACAGATAATTCCCAGTCCTATTCCTATAACCGTCGCCAGCAGCATAGAAACCGAAGCCAACAGCATTGTAACAGGAAAGGCTTCTGTCAGAATTTCTGAGACCTTACGTTTGCTTTGATACGATCGCCGCAGATAGGGCTCCTTAAGAACAAGTACATTTCCTTTTCCCCATCCAGCCAATTGAATCGTTTTTCCATACTTATATGCATCCAGGTACCAGTAAGTACCAACATCTTCCTTGGTATGAAAAGAAACTGGAGAAAGGTCGTTCAGAAAATTGAGGTATTGCAGACCAAGTGGTTTATCGCGCCCAAGATCGCGGTTGATGGCTTCTACCGAAGTGATATCAGCGCGTTGGCCCAGCATCATGCGCGCCGGATCGCCGGGAAGGACATTGAACAGCAGAAAAATTACAGTAACAACGCCAAGCAGGACCAGCATTCCATAAAGTAACTTTTTGTAAATGTACCTGGCCATGTCGGGAATAAACTATTTAGTGGTTTTGAGTTTGCTGTTTAACGAAATAGTGTACAGCAATTTTCTCATAGTCAGGAAAATCACGGTAATGCCACTTCTTCACGATAACACCATTGTGCAGCAGCATAAGACCAGGATTGGAACGCACCATAGTCTTCAGCACAATATCATCGGCATAATACACCGGATAAGTTAGATGAGTTTGCCTTCTGATCTGATTTGCTTCTTCGGGCGTATTGCTAACAAGCAGTATAAAAAAACCACCTCCTTCAGCAACCTGTTCAGCAAACCTGTTCATAGCAATAAGTGTATGTTGTTCCGCTTTACGCAAATCTGAGGAAATCATTAAAAATACATAACCAGGGTCGCGGATAAATTGGTCGGTAAAGTTAGTACCTGCTGAATCTTCTATCTGCAGATTGCGTCCGAAATATACATTAGGGTCATCCACCCGCTGCGAAACAAATTTCCATTGCGACATCCAAACAGAGTCAAGATAAGGATAATTGGGCGAGAGGTACTCTTTTTGTTCCCCCGTTTTCATATTCTTATAGGTAAGATAATATTTTTGCGGAAGCGGATTTTCGATATATAACCTGTTCCCTTGTTTCCATTCAGTAAAATCGATCAAGGGCAGGTGCATGTAGCAATACACTGAGAAATAAATAAAAACGGCCGAAATCACGATGGTAAGATTCCACTGACGCCTTGCCGGAAGTGAAGAATCCTGTTTGCGGCGGTAAGTAAAAATAAGACCGGCAAAAACAATCAACACCACATTTTTATAGAAGGTCTGCCAGTTGGTTAGCTTTATGGCATCACCAAAGCAGCCGCAGTCGGGCACCAGGCTAGAAAGAGCATCAAAAAACGTGAGCACGGTAAAGAACGACATCATAACAAGGAGCACCCATGCCGTAAATCGCGCGCGCAGATTAAAGACAAGCATCGCCCCAAGTACAAATTCGACAGTGCACAAGGTAATCGATAATACGAGTACCAGCGGCATCAGCCAGGTAAGGTGGTATACAATAAAATAATCTTCGAACCGGTATGCAGTCCCCAGTGGATCCACGCCCTTAACGAACCCCGAAAGCATAAAAACCAGCCCGGTGATAATGCGGATAATCTTTACTGAGTTTTTCATTGGGATGAAATCAGTTGCTTTCAGACAATGACGGATCGGATTCGGAAAGCTTTATGATGCGCATATTCTTAGTACTTTTGCTTTACCGGTAAGCCATTCACCGGCCATTATGTATATGAATTCGGCGCATAAAGGTACGGAGTTTTATTTAAAGCAATCCCTGGTTTGCGGCAACAAAATGTTCAATATTGCTAAGCCATTGGTAATGGGAATATTGAATATTACGCCCGATTCATTTTATGCCGGAAGCCGCTTCGCCATGCGCGAATCATGGATGGCAGCAGCCAGGCAAATGCTTGCTGAAGGTGCAGCAATATTGGACGTCGGTGCAGTTTCATCCCGGCCTGGAGCAGACACTGTTTCTGAAGATGAAGAACTCCGTCGCCTTATTCCGGTAGTGGAAGAATTAGTACGTACTTTTCCCTGTGCGGTGTTTTCAATAGATACATATCATGCTTCTGTTGCAGCAAGAGCAGTAGAAAGCGGTGCGCATATTATCAATGATATTTCAGCCGGAGAACTTGATCCTGCGATGTTCGAAACCATTTCCGGACTTGGCGTTCCTTACATTATGATGCACATGAAGGGTACACCAAACCACATGCAGTCCAATCCTGTTTATACCGATGTGGTGAATGATATTAAAACTTATTTTGAACGCCGCCTGGAAAAATTGTGTCACTACGGTGCCGCGGATGTATTGCTCGATCCGGGTTTTGGTTTCGGAAAAACAATTTTTCATAATTATGAGATACTTCGGCGTTTAAATGAATTTACCAGCATCGGATTGCCCATTGTAGCAGGTATTTCACGGAAATCAATGATTTATAAAGTGCTGGACTCCACACCGGAAGAGGCACTCACAGGCACTACAGTTCTTCATACGCTGGCATTGTTGAATGGTGCTGATATACTAAGGGTACACGATGTCCGCGAAGCTGTTGAAACTATAAAACTGATAGAAGTTTACAAGAACAAGCCCGTTTAACTAATTTTGCATCTTATTCCTTTACTGATTAACCTTTATAATTTCTCTTAATCCCCCTGAACGGTATGAATGATTTTATTTTCCCGGCATTGAACACTATACGTTTGCTCGATGTGATAGATGTGTTTTTGGTTGCTTTGCTACTTTACGAATTGTATAACCTGGTAAAAGGCACTGCTGCCATCAATATCCTGATTGGTATCGTGGCGGTTTTCATCATGTGGAGGCTGGTAAAAGCGCTCGAGATGGAATTGCTTACTGAAATTCTGGGGGCATTTATCAGCGTAGGTTTTATCGCGCTCATCGTGGTATTTCAACCCGAAATCAGGAAATTCCTGCTTTTTGTTGGTTCGCCGGTGCTACGCCGGAAAAAACGTACCCGTTTTCTTTTCTGGCGCATGAGTTTGTCCAATGAAGTACTGCTCGATGTAGATCCGCTGGTGCAGGCATGTCTCAAATTTTGTACCTCCAAAACAGGAGCGCTCATTGTTGTTGCGTGTCGTCACGAACTCACGGAATATATTGAAACAGGATTGATGATTGATGGGCGGATTTCCGACCAACTGATCGAGAACATTTTTTATAAGAACAACCCGCTGCACGATGGGGCTGTGATTATCACAAGCAACCGCATTACGGCTGCACGTTGTATCCTTCCTGTAACGATAAACACTGAATTACCAATCTCTCTTGGACTGCGGCATCGTGCTGCCATTGGGCTTACCGAACGCACTGATGCTGTATGTATCGTGGTTTCGGAACAAACGGGGCAAATTTCGCATTGCAAAAATGGTATACTGAAAAACAATATCCTGCCTGCGGAATTAAAAAATCTGCTGGAAGAAGAAATCAAATCCTTCTAAGTCGCCCAGTCTTAAGAAAGCTTGAAAAGACCCTCGTGATAAATGAATCAGACTACGGTCTGCGTTTTAGCAAAGGAAATACCATTTTGTAGGCCACATCAATATCGCCCTTAGTAATATCCTGCAATTTTCGTTTCAGCAACAGGCGGCGCAGCGGATTTATTTTATCAACAAACAAAATGCCTTCGAGGTGGTCGTACTCATGCTGGATAATCCTGGCGATGAAACCATCGTACGTTTCGTCATGAAAAACGAACGATTCATCATAATAGGTAATCCGCACCTTCGGCTTCCGCTCCACGGTCTCATGAATATCCGGGATACTCAGGCAACCTTCGCTGAAAGTCCATGGTTCACCTTCTTCTTTAAGAATGTGGGCATTGATGAATACATTTTTAAAGGCTTCCTTATCCGGATTCTCTTCGCTGTAGGGTTTGGCATCGATGATGAAAAGCCGTATCTGCAGGTTCACCTGCGGCGCTGCCAGGCCCACACCCGAAGAAGCATACATGGTTTCGAACATGTCGGCGATGAGCTTTTCAAGTTCAGGATAGTCCTTCCCGATATCAACGCAAATCTTGCGGAGGTTAGGATGACCATATGCAACAATTGGCAATAGCATGAATTTTGAAATTTATTTAAGGTAGTTTAGGCTGTTTGCTGTCGACTCTCATTTATCTTGTTTGTTGTTGAATTTTCTATTTATTCCGTAAAATACCGATTATCAATAAAATGATTCTACCCTCAGCCTAATAGCCTGGAGCCTATCTACCTTTATTTCAGATTCCGGATAAAATTCCTGCCCTCCATATACGATTGTAAAATAAGCGTAGCACTTATTGTATCAACCAACGCCTTGTCCTGCCGCCGTTTGCGGTTAACGCCCGATTCGCGGATGCTGCTGGTAGCCATAAGTGAAGTAAATCGTTCATCAACACGCTCCACCTTCATTTCCGGGAATTCCTTTCGCAGGCGCTTCACGAAAGGATCGATGAATAAAACAGAACCCGATGGTGTATTGTTCATCTGCCGGGGCTCTCCTACCACGATACAATCCACCGGTTCGCAGGAGATATATTCGTGCAGGAAACTGAAAATATCTTTCGCAGGCACCGTCGTCAAAGGATTGGCTATCAGCTGTAAATCATCGGTAACGGCTAAGCCAACGCGTTTCGATCCATAGTCAATTGACAGTATTCTTCCCATTTCCTGTGAACTTTAAAATGTCGCAAAATTAACAATTAAGGCTCACATGGCTGAATTATACCTATTTTTGACTGTAAATTTTTTGCGCGTGTCCACCGAACAATTAAAAGCTGAAATCGAAGAAGCCTGGCTCGACAGGTCATCGCTAAGCAATCCTGCTACCTGTAGCGCTATAGAACAAGTGATTGAATTACTTGATAAAGGAAAACTCCGAGTGGCCGAACCTGCTGCCGGGCAATGGCTCGTGAACGAATGGGTGAAGAAAGCCGTGATCCTTTATTTTCCTATCCGCAAAATGACCGTAACAGAAGTTGGTCCTTTCGAGTTTCACGATAAAATGGATTTGAAAAGAAACTATGCAGCGCTAGGTGTGCGTGTGGTTCCTCATGCCATTGCCCGCTATGGTGCTTACCTTGCGCCGGGCGTGATTATGATGCCTTCGTACGTGAATATCGGTGCATGGATAGGTAGCGGAACAATGGTTGATACCTGGGCTACTGTAGGATCATGCGCCCAGATTGGTGCGAACGTTCACCTGAGCGGAGGCGTGGGTGTTGGCGGCGTGCTCGAACCTGTTCAGGCAGCACCGGTAATCATCGAAGACAATTGTTTTATCGGGTCGCGATGTATTGTGGTGGAAGGTGTGCACATTGAGCGTGAAGCCGTGCTTGGTGCCAATGTAGTTATCACAAATTCCACCCGTATTATTGATGTATCGGGGACAGAACCCGTGGAATATCAGGGCAGGATTCCTGCCCGCTCGGTAGTTATTCCCGGTTCTTACGCCAAACAATTCCCGGCAGGAGAATATCAGGTGCCTTGCGCACTTATTATTGGCAAACGTAAAGCATCAACCGATCTAAAAACATCGCTGAACGAAGCATTACGGGATTTCAGCGTTTCAGTATAGCGTCATTTATTATGACTAAACGCAGCTTATAAAGCAGAACATGCATAATATTGTATGTTTAAAAATAACTAAACCTTTTATACTGATCTGAAAGGAAGGTTGTTGAACTATACCTAGCGTGGATGAATTCTTTTGAAAACAAATTATGCGCTTCCTGATTATCCAGACGGCTTCAATCGGAGATGTGATCCTGGCTACACCGATCATCGAAAAATTACACCGTTTCTTCCCGGGATCTAAAATTGATTTCCTGCTCAAAGCCGGCAACGAATCGCTTTTTGCCGGACATCCTTTTCTGAACAGGATTATTGTTTGGGATAAAAAAGAAGCTAAATACAGCCAGTTTTTCGGTATACTTAAAGACATAAGAACTGGGTGTTACGACCGCGTTGTAAACGTGCAACGCTTTGGCAGCACAGGCTTGCTTACTTGCTTATCGAATGCTTATTACACGGTTGGTTTTAATAAAAACCCTTTCTCACGCTTCTTCACACTTCGCATCAAACATCTGATAGGAGTTGCTGGAACGCCAACTCATGAAACCGAGCGCAACTTGTCGCTGATCTCGGCTTTCACAGATAAGTCGGTTGTTAAACCTTGTCTTTACCCTTCGAACGGCGACCGGCTGGCTGTGGAGAGTTATAAACATACATCCTATTTCTGCATAGCACCGGCATCACTCTGGTTCACCAAACAATACCCTGATGATGCCTGGGCCGACTTCCTGGCCAGCGCAAACCAGCGTCTGGCAGTGTATCTGCTTGGATCACCTTCGGATACCGGTCTTTGCGAATTAATCATCCGTAAATCAGGAAATACACAAGCCTTAAACCTGGCCGGTAAGCTTACGCTTCTGCAAACTGCGGCCCTCATGCAGGATGCTGTGATGAATTTCGTGAACGATTCGGCGCCCTTGCATCTTGCCTCGGCGGTGAATGCGCCGGTGACTGCTATTTATTGTTCGACTGTTCCATCCTTTGGTTTTGGTCCGCTAAGCGATAACTCAAGTATAGTGGAAACCGAAACTCCGCTTTCGTGCAAACCATGCGGATTACATGGTTTCCGTGCCTGCCCCGAAAAACATTTTCACTGCGCAACTACAATCAAAACCGAACAATTATTGTTTAAATTACCTTATGACAACGTTTAGTTTTGAAGAAGACATTGTGCGATCAATTGTTGTGCTTAAGAATGGTGGCACTATCCTCTACCCTACCGATACCATATGGGGAATAGGCTGTGATGCCACTAACCCGAAAGCTGTAGAGAAGGTTTACGCGCTCAAACGAAGGACTGAATCAAAAAGTATGATCATTCTGCTGGATTCCTTTGATAAAATCGCCCGCTATGTAGATAAAGTCCCCGATGTGGCATACGACCTCGTTAGCAACATGGAAACTCCTTTGACAATCATTTATTCTGCAGCAAAGAATCTGGCACCTAACGTAATTGCGTCCGATGGCACAATTGCCATTCGTGTGGTGAATGAAGAATTTTGCCGGCAACTTATCGCTTACTTTGGCAAACCGATCGTTTCTTCATCCGCCAATATTGCAGGTGACTCAGCTCCGGTCATATTCAGCAGTATTGCTGAAGAAATAGTTAAAAATGCTGATTACGTAGTCAATTATAAACGCGACATATTCACCAGGTCGAAACCGTCAACCATTATCAGGCTGCTCGAAAACGGAGAGTTTACGATCGTCAGGCAATGATCCGGACTGATTGCATGTACTCCGGGAGTTCAACCTGTAACTTTTTTGTTTTCAATCATCTGACAATATAACCAATTGAAAGAAATGGTATAAGGTTTGTAAGATCATTGTTGAACAAAGGTTGTACAGCCTTGTTTATAATGCGGAATTTATCAATCAGTAGAAATAATTTTCAGAATGGAAGAACGTAAGCAGTTCAAAATAAGCACAGTTGATAAAGAAACTCTCCGGAATTGGTACTACCTCATGTCGCTCGGACGCAAACTCGACGAGCGGGCCCCGAACTACCTCAAGCAAGCTTTAGGATGGTCCTACCACGCACCTTACGCGGGTCACGATGGCATACAATTAGCCATAGGGCAGGTATTTAACAGGGAAACCGATCATTTATTCCCCTATTACCGCGATATGCTTACTGTTATCTCTGCAGGGGTAACTGCAGAAGAGATAATTCTTAACGGAATTTCCAAAGCAACAGATGTAGCTGGTGGTGGAAGGCATATGTCCAATCACTTTGCCAAACCCGAATGGAACATCCATAATGTATCTTCGGCTACAGGTAACCATACACTCCATGCAGTGGGTGTGGCAAGAGCTATTAAAAAATACGGAAGCAAAGGCGTAGCAATCAGTTCACAGGGAGAATCGTCTACTTCAGAAGGATATGTATATGAAGCTATCAACGGCGCCAGCAATGAGAAATTACCTGTTATCTTTGTAGTTCAGGACAACCGCTACGGTATTTCTGTTCCAAAACGTGATCAAACAGCGAATCATTTTGCATCCGACAATTTCCGGGGATTCAAGAATCTGAGGATTATCCACTGCGATGGAAAAAATATATTCGATTCCATGGCAGCCATGACAGAAGCCAGGCGCCATGCCACCGAAAAAAGTGAACCGGTGATCGTACATGCCAGCGTTGTACGTATTCTCTCGCACTCCAATTCAGATAAGCAAGAACTATACCGCGATGATAATGAACTGCACTGCGCCAGGGCTGCTGACCCACTGGACCGGTTTACCAGGCAAATCCTCCATGCAGGTATATTCACCGAAGCTGAATTACAGGAAATAGACAATCAGGCTAAGGATGAGGTCTCGGCAGCTCACAAAAAGGCTATGGCAGCTCCCGATCCCGATCCGGCATCAATTTTTGATTTTGTAATTGCTGAACCGTATATTTCAGAGAAATATCCCGATGGCACGCACAACCTGGCCGAAGGTAAAAAAACGCGGCTCATAAAAGCGCTGAACGATACGCTGAAAGCTGAATTCAGACACAATCCTGATACATTTATCTGGGGGCAGGATATGGCTAACCGTGACAAAGGAGGCATATTTAACGTGAGTAAAGGTTTACAGCAGGAATTTGGCAGCGATCGTGTATTTAACGCCCCACTTGCCGAAGATTATATTGTAGGTACTGCAAATGGAATGAGCCGCTACGATGAAAAGATCCGTATTGTGATCGAAGGCGCTGAATTTGCCGATTATTTTTGGCCGGCAATGGAACAACTGGTTGAACTTTCGCACGATTACTGGAGGAGCAATGGCGCATTCTGCCCTAATGTAACCATCAGGCTTGCATCGGGTGGTTATATCGGTGGAGGGCTTTACCACTCTCAGAACATAGAAGGAGCGCTGACTACTTTCCCGGGACTGCGAATTGCTTACCCGGCATATGCCGATGATGCCGCAGGTTTATTGCGCACAAGCATCCGCTCGAAAGGACCGACCATATTTATGGAACCTAAAGCGCTGTACAACGATCCTGCAGCTGAGACCTATGTTCCTGACGATTTCGAAGTGCCTTTTGGTAAGGCACGTATTCGCCGGGAAGGAACCGACCTGAGCATAATCACATACGGAAATACCGTGCACATGTGTGTGGCTGTGGCTGAGCGCATTGCAAAAGAAGAAAACAAACAGGTGGAGGTGATGGATATTCGTTCACTTTTGCCGCTCGACAAGGATTCTATACTTGCTTCGGTACGCAAGACCGGGCGTGCACTCGTAGTGCATGAGGATAAGGTGTTTGCAGGTTTCGGGGGTGAGTTGGTTTCGCTTATCGCCGCGGAAGCTTTCGAGTCGCTGGATGCTCCTGTTAAACGAATAGGTTCAACATTTACGCCAGTCGGATTTAACAGCATTCTCGAGAAAGCAATCCTCCCGGACAACGATAAAATTTATGCAGCTGTAATTGAGATGTTGCGTTATTGATTTTCAAAAATTTCCTTCTATGACTTATTATTTCACAACACTTCAAACTATGAAAAAAATATTATTAATTCCTACAGTAGTAATGAATCTGATTGCTCTTAACTTTCATGCCCAATGTGGCGGAAATATAACTGCTGCAGCTAAACCAACAAGTATTGGCATAGTAATCTATTCAAACGATACAGAGACAGTCTGGAATGCAATGCGGTTTGCAAATTCTCCTCAATGAAGGACCTTTACGATCTTGCACGTAAAAATAAAATTGTAATGACATTTTAGCCTGCATTATTCATGCAGAAGATAAAAGACAAAAGTAAAAAGATAAAAGTCAGGCATTTGCAAACCATTTTCAATATTTTTTTTTGTAAAGTTGATTCTATATTTTTTTTCATAATGTTTTGAACCTTTTATCTTTAACCTTTTATCTTTTGTCTTTATTGAAGTTTATACTATTGCTCATGTTAGATTTTTGAGACTGTTTATCCTGTATTTAAAAACTAATCTTCACCGCCATATTAAACGTTCGTCCCAGCGTCCAGAAACCCTGGAAGGAATCCAGGTCGTGCGTGGCACCATCGTCGCCACGCATAATGCTTTCAGTATTCAACACATTGAAACAACTTAAATTGGCATACACCGGCAATTCCCCAATGCTAAAGGAATAACCGAGGTACAGGTCCAGCAGTCCATAAGCCGGTATGCGGTATGGCTGATTACGGTCATTAGGATCATCCCTCAGGGCCGGATCGAAATTAGCGTATAACCTTTCGCTATAAATGTAATTTGCCGACACATCAAAATCTCCGGGCAACTTATAATTCACACGCATGGTAGCCTGGGTCTGCGGGGCGTCGCCAACATAAAGCCCATCAGCGTATACTTGCATGGTATCCACCAATACCTGGTTATCATTGTAAAGACTGGCGAAGACATCATTCTTCCATCGCCAATCGGCTAATGAAAAACTTAATTCCACATTCAGGCCCGGCAGGAGTTGAAGGGAATATTCGCATTCGATACCTTTATGAATGGCATCCAGCCCGCGGATTAAAGCACGTGTTTGCGAGCTATCCGCCAACTGAATATTCTCGTCCGAAAGTATCGACTTATCCTGCCATAGAGTATAATAGGCATTCAGGCGGAGCTTGCTTTTCTCTCCGGTATATCCATAACCGATTTCGACCGCTTTTATCTTTTCATTTTTAAGATCGCGGGCCACTGCATTCGAGAAATTAACAAAAACAAACTTGAAATAAGGCTCGCGGGAGTATATACCTGCATTCAGGTAAAAGTTGTGGCGGGCATTAATATTGTAATTTGCCCCTGTTTTAATGTCGAAACCTGTTTTGGAAACCAACGCGCTACGATCATTTGTAACATAATTATAAGGATCAGTGCGACGATACCAGGTATTACTAAGCGAAGCTGCGGCAAAAACGCTCCAGGCACCTTTGGTATATTCAGCCTGCGAAAATGCACTTGCTACATCCACTTCCGAATAATTATCCACATTCACCACATCGCCAATTCCTTTAATCTGGTTCCGGCCGCTAACACCAGCCAATGAATAGGCATAGTCATCAATCCAATTTTTACCGCCCATCAGGTCGGCTACTTCTTCGCGAAGATGTGATTTAAAATAGCGTGCATGAACACCCGAAACAAACTTCAGCTTGTCGTTTGCCTTCCAGGTTAACGACGAAAGAATACCCGTCCATACATGGCTAGCAAGGTAATTGGTGAGGATATTTAAAGAATAGTTTTTTACATGACTGCCATTGGCCAATTGTGCAGAATCGCTGTTTGCAGCATTATTCAGATATACAGCATCCCAATCAATCTGGTTATTCTTCCGGTACTGGTTAGATTGTTTCCCGAAATTATATGCCTCCGTCCATGCTCCACCGCCTGAACCAAAGGAAACATAAGCTGAAGTGGACAAGAATGCAACTGGTGAAATGGCCCAATAATCATTAAGACTAATCTGGGGTTTGTGATAAAAGTTTTCGGATAGATTCAGTATTTTTCCATTATACATCCCCCAGTTATCGTTGTATTTATTTCCAAAGGCATCAATTCCGGCCTGAGTCATGCCATAGTTTCGTTGCCCATGCCGCTCAGGTGCGCCCATAGCCGTGAATACCATTTTGTGCTTCGTACTGAATTCCTTGCTCACCGAAAGGAAATAAGCCCATGCATCCACATAGGTTGCATCAACATAACCGGGTCCTTTGGTATGTGAACCCAGGAAAGTAACCGCATAACCATTTTTCATTTTACCTGTTGAGAGGCTGATTGTAACTTTCGAATTGCCATAATCAGAAATGCCATAACGGAATGTGCCTCCTTTAACTGCTTCGGTGGTTTTGGTTATGATATTAACTGTCCCTCCTACCGAATTGAGTGATACCTGCGAAGCGCCAAGTCCGCGCTGCACCTGAATTGCCTGTGTAGCATCCGAAAGGCCAACCCAATTGGACCAGTAAACCAGCCCATTCTCCACACTGCTTACAGGCACTCCGTTGAGCAACAACGCAATATTTTCCTGCTGAAACCCCCTGATGGTAAGCCTTGCATCGCCATTTCCGCCACCTTCCTTAGTTGCATACACGCCAGGCACGTTTTTCATAATCTCCGGAAAATCCTGGTTTCCCATGTGCCTCTCAATCAGTTGAGCCGGCAACGTTGTCGCCGCCACAGGCGTTCTGCGATCGGCAGCATAGGACGACATCACACGCACTTCGCCCAGACCGATGATATTGGTTTCCAGCTCAATATTTACTTTGATTACATTACCATTTACCGGGAACGCAACACTGATTTCTTTAGGTATATATGCAACATGTGTTATTAATATACGCTTTGCCCCGGGTGAAATATCCATTGAAAATGTGCCCGATCCGGAAGTACTGGTTCCCGCCTGAGAACCCTCTATGCTCACCGCAGCAGCAGCAACAGGGAGCCCGGTTTGCTTATCGGTTACCAGCCCGGTAAGTTTTACAACTGCCTGAGCTTGCACGATGTCTTGCCATGAGAATAAGGCAAGGCTCGCGATAAAAAATAATTTTCTAATCATTGTTATTGGGATTAACACAAAAAAAACCTGAAGTAATACTCCTCAGGGTTTAATATCGTGATGCCCCCAATCAGGAGTGTGTAACCCCTGTGGTTTTGCTTCGCTTTCTTCTTCCATCCAGACTTTAACTGTCGGTACCGGAGTTTAAACGGTTCAATCCCTATTACTCGGGAGTCGCGGACTATACCGCCGATCGGGAATTACACCCTGCCCTGAAGAAATGAAACGTTAAAAAGCAGAAAAAAGCTTTAAAACTTTTCGTGTCAAAGTTAAACAAATATTCATAATTTTATGATCACAATTTCTTACTTTCACGACCCGGAGAAAGTTGTACTGTTTTTGACCAAACTATCGCTGTGTTCTTAGTTATAAGAACCTCAATATCCTGACTTTACAAAGTAAAATTGAAGGATATGCATTAATTTAAGAACAGGCTGTTTTTGAAGCCGACAGGATATTATATTTATAATTTTCGTCACCGACATGACAAAGGAAGAAAACCAAGGCAGGCAAAACGATAAAAAGAAAATTCAATTATCATTGGATACTAAAGATTCGTATGGCGTTGCCAGTGGCGACACTGAGCTGCAATCCGATATGCATCTTACACTGATCAAGCTTCAGAAGGAAAACCTTGAATTGCGTAAGATGCATAATGATATGGAACGTTCCTTATTGAACTTCAATAATCTGTTCGATTTTGCCCCGACTGCTTATTTCACGCTCGATCATAAATTTTGCATAACAGAGGTTAATCATGCAGCCTGCAAATTATTTGCCCGCAAACATGAAGACCTTATCGATATGTCTTTCATCAGGCTTATTGCTCCCGAATATCAGGAGAACTTTCTTCGTCACCTCAAGGATTTAGGTATTCATACAGGGCGAAATAACTGCGATTTACACATAAATAAACCTGGAGGAGAAAAGATATTACTGCATCTTGAGTCCGTAGTCACTGCAACACCTAAAGGAAAAACCGTGTACCGGCACACAGCCACTGACATTTCGAAAAGTAATGTTTTGCCTGAACCCATAGCTCATTCGCACGATCCCCAACAAGCACTCCTGGATGAAAATACAACTCAGCAGCAGAATGTATTTTTAAATAGCGTTCTGGAATCGCTTCCACACCCATTCTGCGTTATCGATGTAAAAGATTACAGCATTATCAAAGCTAATGTATCTTCGGTTGAAATATTTGGTAAGCGGGACAAAGCATATTGTTACACCGTTATGCATGGGTTAAAACAACCCTGTGATTCATCAAGTCACCTTTGCCCGATGAACCTGGTAAGGAAAACAAATCAATCTGCCAGGGTAGAGCACACTCACTTCGATAAAAACGGCAATGCCAGGATAATGGATGTTTACTGTTACCCCATATTCGGTGAAGATGGAAAATTATCGCAGGTCATCGAATATGCGCTCGACATTACCGAACGAAAAACTGCCGAAGATGCCCTGAGAGTGGAACTGGAGATGAGCAAGGCTCTTGCCGAAATTGCATTCGATACACTTTCCTCCCCCATGTCCATGGACCAAACAATTCAGGCTGTTCATCGTAATGCGCTTTCGCTGACAGGTTGTAAACAAGGATTTACGGGAGCCCTCTTTACGGATAGGTCAGTGAAGTATGCTTTGGGTAATTCATCTGCCGCATTGTCGGAAAGCTTACGCATAGAAGAGTTACCTTATGGACTATCCGAAGTTTGGT
>Ga0315283_10001369_pt1 | contig 19570 bp, 14 predicted proteins | sample YL17G09_0_MG_FD_204541 | JGI IMG/M metagenome (GOLD analysis project Ga0315283, IMG submission 204541) | Sediment microbial communities from Yellowstone Lake, YNP, Wyoming, USA - YL17G09_0 | ecosystem: Environmental > Aquatic > Freshwater > Lake > Sediment | place: USA: Wyoming | collected... | reverse complement strand
CTCACAGCTGTGCTAGCAGCTGCGATGCTCGTCGTTCTCGGCTTCGCCGGGGCCTACCAGTTCCTCAAACCCGAGTTGCCGGACGCCGCGAGCCTGCGTGAAGTTCGCAGCCAGCTGCCGCTCAGCGTCTATTCACACGACGGCAGGCTGATCGCGCAGGTCGGCGAGCAACGGCGTATCCCGGTGGCCTACGAGGAGATCCCGCAGGTCGTGATCGACGCCTTCCTCGCCGCCGAGGACGATCGCTTTTTCGAGCACCCGGGCGTGGACTGGCAAGGCCTGGTGCGCGCCGTTGCGAGCAATGTCTCGGCCGGTGGCGTGCGCGAAGGTGGTGGCACCATCACGATGCAGCTTGCCCGCAATACGATCCTCACGTCGGAGCGCACGGTGCGGCGCAAGCTGAAGGAGGTCTTCACGGCGTTGCGTCTCGAGCGGGCATTCTCCAAGCAGGAGATCCTCACGCTCTACCTCAACCGGATCTTCCTCGGGCAGCGCGCGTACGGCGTCGGGGCCGCCGCGGAGGTCTATTTCGACAAGAAGGTTGGCGGCCTGGGCCTCGCCGAAGCGGCGCTCATTGCCGGCCTGCCGCGCTCGCCTTCGCGCGACAACCCGGTGGCCAGCGTCGAGCGAGCAAGCCAGCGGCGCGCGTACGTGCTGCGACGCATGGTGGAGACCGGTAAGATCGATCGCACCGCGCAAGAGACCGCGGCAGCTGCGCCGATTCCGCGGCGCATCCATGGCCCAAGCGTCGAACTCGAAGCGCCGCATGTCGCGGAGATGGTCCGCGCTGAAATGGTTCGCCAGCACGGTCCGGCGGCCTTGACCGACGGGTACCGGGTCACGACGACAGTGGACAGCCGCCTGCAGGCAGCGGCCAACGCAGCCGCCTGGCGTGCGATTCTCGAATACGACCGACGCCACGGTTATCGCGGGGCGCTCGAACACCTGGCAGGCGCGGCGGCCGACGCGGTGGCCATCAACGCTGCATTCAAGCGACACGCCAACCGCGGCAACCTCATCCCGGCGCTGGTGCAGTCGGTCGGGGATCGTGACGCGCTTGCGCGCAGCCGCGACGGCGCCGACCTGGCACTCGCCTGGGAAGACCTTTCCTGGGCGCGACCCGCACTGCCAGTCGATGCGCTCGGCCCTGCGCCCAAGACGGCCGGCGACGTGCTGCAGGTGGGCGACATCGTGTACCTCGAGCCGACCGGAGGGGGACGGTATCGGCTGGCGCAATTGCCCGTCGTCTCCGGTGCCCTGGTGGGGCTCGACCCGCGCGACGGCGCAATCGTCGCGCTGGTCGGCGGCTTCGACTTCGGCGCGAGCAAGTACAACCGCGTCACCCAGGCCAGGCGGCAACCTGGATCGGCGTTCAAGCCGTTCCTGTATTCCGCAGCGCTGGAAAGGGGCTTTACTCCCGCCACGCTGGTCAACGACGCACCCATCGTTCTGCCTGGCGGCGGTGGCGCCGACGGCGACGAGGAGTGGCGCCCGCAGAACATCACCAGGCGTTTCTACGGGCCGACACCGATGCGCGAAGGGCTGGTGCGTTCGCGCAACCTGGTGTCGATTCGCCTGCTGCGCGGCACCGGCATCGGCTACGCGATGAAGCACATCGCGGGCTTCGGCTTCGGGCCAGACGCCCTCCCCGCCAACCTGACCCTCGCCCTTGGCACCGGGCAGGTCACGCCCCTCGACATGGCCCGCGGTTTCGCGGTGTTCGCCAATGGCGGCTTCCGCGTCACCCCGTACTTCATTCAACAGGTGGCGGACTCGACGGGCCGCGTCGTTTTTACCGCGATGCCCCCGCTCGCCTGTCCCGAGTGCGCGCCGGCGTCGCCCACCGCCGACCCGTCGGCAGTGTCCGATGCCCCAGCCGAGAGCGCGCCGGCACCCGTACCGGCCGAGCAGCGGGCGCCACAGGCGATCAGCCCGGCCAATGCCTTCGTGATGACCGACATGATGACGGACGTCATCCAACGCGGTACGGCGCAGCGCGCGAAGACGCTCGGCCGGACGGACATCGCCGGCAAGACCGGTACCACGAGCGACCGCCGCGACACCTGGTTCGCAGGTTTCAACGCGGATATCGCGGCGGCCGTATGGATCGGCTTCGACCAGGAACGCTCCCTCGGCGAGAACGAAGAAGGCGGCAAGACGGCCCTGCCGATGTGGATCTACTTCATGGAGGAAGCGCTGCGCGACAAGCCCCCGCACCGCCAGCCGGAGCCGCCGGGCGTGGTACGCATGTGGGTTTCCCGCGAGACCGGCCAGCCGGCACGCGCTGGAGCGCCAGGCGCGTTGTTCGAAGCGTTCCTCGAGCAATACGCGCCGCAGCCGGGCTCGATCGACTACAGTGAGGAAGTCGGCGCCGAGACCGTGCAACCGGCGAGCGGCGACGAGTCCTTGTTCTGAAGGGGCTGGGTTCTGAAGGGGCTGGCGATGAGCCGACGACCGAATCCGCGCGCAGAACTGATGCGGCTGGCCGTGGCGGAAGAAGCTGCCCGCATCATGGGTGAGCAGGGCGTCGACGATTTCCTGCAGGCGAAACGCAAGGCCGCCGAACGCCTCGGTGTCACCGATGCATCGATCCTGCCGCGCAACACCGAGATCGAAGCGGCACTCGTTGCGCGACAGCGACTGTTCTCGGCCGAGCGTCACGAAGCTGAGCTCGCGGTCCTGCGCCGCTCCGCGCTCGAGGCCATGCGGCTGATGGCAGAGTTCGACCCGCGGCTGGTGGGCCCCGTGCTGGCAGGAACTGCCTCCGCGCATTCCGAGATCAATCTGCACCTGTTTTCCGAGTCGGCCGAGGCCGTCTCGCTGCGGCTCGAGGAACGCGGCGTGCCGCACGAGGTACTCGAGCGGCGGTTGCGGTTCGAGCGCGATCGCATGGTGGCCTATCCGGCGCTGCGCTTCGTCGCCGGTCGCCAGGCGGTGGAGGCGGTGGTGTTTCCGCTCGACGGCATCCGCCAGTCGCCCTGCAGTCCGGTGGACGGCAAACCGATGCGGCGCGCCAGCACTGCCGAGGTTGCTGCTCTGCTTTAAAGCTGGCGCTACTCGGAGCGGACCACGCCCGCTTCCTTGCCCGTCCGCGGGAACGCCGGCATGCCCGGAACGAGCATGCGTCGGTTCTGACTATTGGGCCTTCTCTTGCTCCTCAGCCGAGCGCAGACGACGTCGCCTCAACCACGCTTGTCGAGCTCGACGTAGTCACGCTGCACCGGTCCGGTGTAGAGCTGCCGCGGGCGGCCGATTCTCATTGCCGGGTCCGCGATCATTTCCTGCCAGTGTGCGACCCAGCCCGCCGTGCGGGCGATCGCGAACATGACCGTGAACATCGAGCGTGGGACGCCGAGCGCGCTGTAGATCACGCCCGAATAGAAATCCACGTTCGGGTAGAGCTTGCGAGCGATGAAATATTCGTCCTTCAGCGCGATCTCTTCGAGCCGCAGGGCGAGTTCGAACAACGGATTGTCGTTCTGGCCGAGCCGTGCGAGCACCTTGTGGCACATCTCACGGATGATCTTGGCGCGCGGGTCGAAGTTCTTGTAGACGCGGTGGCCAAAGCCCATCAGGCGCTTGCCGCCGTCCTTGTCCTTCACGCGGTCGAGGAATTTCGGAATGTTGTCGACCGTACCGATGTCCTCGAGCATGGCGAGCACGGCTTCGTTCGCGCCGCCGTGTGCCGGGCCCCAGAGTGCGGAAACACCGGCCGAGATCGCGGCATAAGGATTCGTGCCGGTGCTGCCGGCGAGCCGCACCGTGGAAGTGCTGGCATTCTGCTCGTGATCCGCGTGCAGGATGAGGAGCAGGTCGAGCGCCTGTGCCGCGACCGGGTCCACCACGTAGTCCTCGGCCGGCACGGCGAAGAACATGTGCAGCATGTTCGCGCAGTAGTCCAGGTCGTTGCGCGGGTACACGAACGGCTGGCCGAGCATGTGCTTGTAGGCAGCGGCCGAGATCGTCGGGATCTTGGCGAGGATGCGGTGCGCGAAAATCTCGCGGTGGCGCGGGTTATGGATGTCCATGGAGTCGTGATAGAAGGCCGCCATGGACGAGACGACCGCGGACACCATCGCCATCGGGTGTGCGTCGTAGTGGAAGCCGTTGAAGAAGCGCAGCAGCGTTTCGTTGATCATCGTGTGGTAGCGGATCGAGCGGTCGAATTGCTCGAGCTGGCCGCCGGCCGGCAGGTCGCCGTTGATGATCAGGTAAGCGACTTCGAGGAAGTTCGACTTGGTGGCGATCTGCTCGATCGGATAGCCCCGGTAGAGCAGGACCCCGTTGTCGCCGTCGATGTAGGTGATCTTGCTTTCGCAGGCTGCCGTGGCCATGAAACCCGGGTCGAAGGTGAAGACCCCGTGATCTTTCCCCAGGTTGGCGACACTCAGGCAGTCAGGACCGACCGTGCCGCTCAGGGCCTCCAGGACCGACTTCTTGCCCGACTCCAGGTTGACCAGTTCGTATTTCTTGCCGCTCATCCGCGCCTGCCTATTGACGGTGCGCCTCGGCAATCCGAGGTTGGCCAGTCAGGTTTGCACGCCGGGGCGGATTGATCAAGACAGGACTAGTCCACGATCTTGAGCTTCTGGCCGGGAACCGGCTCCTTGTCGGGGTAGAGGTCGTTCAGCAAGCGCAGCCGCTCGACCGGAAACTTCTTGAGCGGCGAGGACTTGGCGAGGTCCGCGAAGCGGGTTTGCGCAGTGGCCTGGATGATCTCGATGCGGTTCGGCTCGGCCAGCTGGAACTCGTTGTCCTTCAGCCGGCGGAACGTCTTGATGCTGGAGAGGAAGACCGGGTCCGACGCGGGCAGTGCCGACCCGACCCGGGTAGCCCCGCGGAACACATAGGCGAGGTTGTTGTAGTAGACGACGGCAAGGCGCATCGGCCCCTGGTTCCCCCAGGGCAGCTTGGCACTGGAGGGGATGGCCGTGTAACCCTCCAGCCCATTGACCGTCAACGGTTCCAGCTGGGTCGCGGCTGCACCATTCAGCGTGCGGGTGACGAACTGCTGCGGGTTGGTGTCATTCGGGATCGGCTTGGCTGTGACGGCCAGCATGGCGTCCTTCTGGGCGGTGAACGCCAGGACCTGGCTCTGCTGGTTATCGACCGTCCAGCCGGCAGGGAAGGCCAGCGTGAAGCCGAGATCCGCGTGATAGAAACGAGAGCCGCGGACGACGCCCTGCGCCCGGCTCGGCCCGACCGGCAGCCCGGTCACGTGCCGCAAGTACGCGTCGCGGTTGTCGGGCCGTGGCTGGCCGGTCTCGATCTTGCCCGCTGCGGCCACGACTTCCGTCAAGCGCGTGTCGTTGTCGGGGTGGCTCGCGAAGACGCCGTGATAGATGTGCGGCTCGCGACCCTCCTGCCGCGCCATCTGCACTTCGAGCATTTCCTGATTCTTGAGCAGCCGGACGACGTCGATCATGGCCTTCGGGTCGTAACCGAGTCGGTTCAGGTATTCGGCGCCGAGGGAGTCCGCCTCGAGTTCCATGTCGCGCCCATAACCGCTGATCAACGCGGAACCCGCCATGTTGGCCACGCTGGCGAGATCACCGCTGCCGGTCAGGATGCCGATCAAGGTTGCTCCGACTCCTGCCGCCGTCGCGCCCGTCTGCTGCCGGACCGCGTGGCGGGCAGTGACGTGACCCACCTCGTGCCCGAGGACCGCGACCAGTTCGGCCTCATTGTTGAGGTAGGCCATGATGCCGCGAGTAATGTAGACGTAGCCGCCGGGCAGCGCGAAGGCGTTGACGTCGTCGCTGTCGAGAACCGTAAATGTGTACTGCAGGTTGGGCCGATGGCTGTTGGCGGCGATGCGCTGCCCGATCTCGTTCACGTAGGCCTGCAAGGCCTCGTCGTCATAACGCCCGTACTGCTGCAGGATCTGCGGGTGGGTTTTCTGCCCGATCTCGATTTCCTGCGCCTCGCTGATCGTGACGATGTCATGGCCGCCGGTCACCGGATTGGTGGCGCAGCCGCCGAGCGCGAGCACGGCCAGGGCGATCAGGGTTCTGCGGGTGCGGACGATGCATGTCATGGCGACGACCCTCGGATCACGGGTACACAGAGTCTAGAGTGGGGCGGCGGGGGCACAAAGTTCCCGGGAGCCGACGGACCCGCCCCCCCGGGAGTGCTGCGGAAGGCACCAACGAAACGGGGCGCCAGAGGCGCCCCGCATGCAATCGTCGAGCGTCTCGCCCGATCAGCCGCGCGCGTACTTCTTCCGGAAGCGATCGACGCGGCCGCCGGTGTCGACCATCTTCTGCTTGCCCGTGTAGAACGGGTGGCAGTTCGAGCAGACTTCTATCTGCAGGTCCTGGCCGAGGGTCGAACGGGTTTCGAACGCGTTCCCGCAACTGCAGGTGACGTTGATCGTCTTGTAGTTCGGGTGAATTCCGCTCTTCATGGCCGTGGCCCTTGGCACATCTCGACAGTGGGTCGCGAAGTATAGGGACGAGCGGTCCCAGTGACAAGTTTCGGCGGCGATTCAGGGTCCACGGGGCCGCAGCAGCCTTCCGCTTCCGCTGCAGAGCCCGTCCCGGCAGCGGTTATCCACAAAACCTGTGGATAACTTTGTGGATGAGTGGTCTCTACCTCGGTTGCCCTGCGAGCGGAATGCGCTGATTTCTGCATTGGTCAATTTTTGACCACGCCTATATCCGTTTAATAATCATGTTGTTATAGGTACCGCCTAATGTTTCACTTCGACTACGGCCCGTAACGTGCCGAATCTCAATCTCCCTGACCGCCGTGTGCATAAGTGCCGATGCCCCTGGCTCATCCTCAAACACTTCGCGAAGCTGTCGAACCCCTGGCCGGCAGAGGCCTGGCGGTGGCGGCCGGCCCGGCCGGTCAGCATCCGCTCATTCAGGTAGAAAGAGGCCCTGCAAGTCGTTGAGGAAGCGACGACCGAGGGCCGTAGGTATCCAACCGCCGCCCGGGCGATCGAGCAGGAGCCCCCGGGCGCAGGCCTCCGCAACAGGCTGTTTGATGGCCGAATGCGACAGGCCCGTGCGCGCTTCGAACAGTTCAAGGTCGAAGCCCTCCAGCAGGCGCAGGGCGTTCAGGCAGAACTCGAAAGGGCGTTCGCGGTCCCCGACTGCGCGTGAGTCCGCGACGCGCATGGCTGGCGTCGCTGCCGACAGGTAAGTCGCCGGATGCCGTACGCGCGCCGTGCGCTGGATCTCGCCGCGATCGGCTCGCGTGATCTTCCCGTGCGCGCCGGCACCGATCCCCAGATAGTCGCCGTAGCGCCAATAGTTCAGGTTGTGCGCGCATTGCCGCAACGGCTGCGCATAGGCCGAGACTTCATATTGTGCAAACCCTGCCGTCGCGAGGCGCTCCTGGCAGGCGATCTGCATCTCGTCGCCGACGTCTTCATCGGGCAATGGCGGCGGCCTCCGGGCGAAGGGTGTCCCGGGCTCGAGCGTCAGCTGGTAGTGCGAAATGTGGCTGGGTGCGAGTTCGATCGCCCTTTCGACGTCGCGCAGGGCCTCATCGAGCGTCTGCTGCGGCAGGGCGTACATCAGGTCGAGGTTGAAATTGTCGATGCCCGACGCGCGCAGGTCCGCCACCGCGGCCTCGATTTCGCGACTCGCATGGATGCGCCCGAGCTGTTCGAGCTTGCTGTCGTCGAAGCTTTGCGCGCCCAGGGAGACCCGGTTCACGCCCGCCGCCGCGTAAGCGGCGAAGCGGCCGCGCTCCAGCGTGCCGGGATTCGCCTCGAGCGTGACCTCTGCCTGCGTCGAAAACGGCAGCAGGTCGCGAGCAGCGCGCAGCACCTGCGCGATCGCCCCCGGCGCGAAGAGACTCGGCGTGCCGCCGCCGAAGAAGACCGATACGATCTCGCGCCCGGCGCAAGCAGCGGCGGCGAACTCGAGATCGTCGAGCAACGCAGCGACGTAGGATTGCTGGGGCACGCCCGCACTCGGCACGGCATGCGAGTTGAAGTCGCAATAGGGGCACTTGCGCACGCACCACGGCAGGTGGACGTAGAGCGCCAGCGGCGCTTCGCGCAGCGGGCTCATGCGCCGATTGCGGCGGCAGCGCCCAACGCAACAACGAGAGCGCGCAGCGCCTGTCCGCGATGACTGACCTGGTTCTTCTCGGCCACGTCGAACTCGGCGGCCACTCGGTCGCCCCCTGCGACGATGAATAGCGGGTCGTAACCGAAGCCGCAGGTGCCGCGTGGCGACCGCGCGATGCGGCCCTCCCAAGCGGCTTGCGCGATGACGGGCGACGGATCGGTGGGCCAGCGCAGGAATGCCATCGCGCAGCGGTAGCGTGCGGTGCGAAGGTCGTCGGGTATCGCCGACAGTTGGCTGAGCAGCTCGAGGTTATTGGCTGCGTCGTCGGCACCTGGTCCGGCGAAACGCGCCGAATAGATGCCCGGCGCCCCGTGCAGCGCATCCACCTCGAGGCCGGAATCATCGGCAATCGCGGGCAACCCGGCGGCTGCGGCCGCGAAGCGTGCCTTGAGGATCGCGTTCTCGACGAAACTCGACCCCGTCTCGTCGGCGGCACGCGCGGTGAATTCGGACAGGGGCCGCACATCCACCTGCCACGGCGCCAGGATCGCCCGCATCTCGCGCAATTTGCCGGGGTTGCCCGTCGCGAGGACCACCCGCGCCGGGCAGGCGGGGCGGTCCGTCATCACCGCCCTCGCCCTTTGTATGCCGAACCTTGTCCGTCGGGAAACGGCGCCTGCAGGGCTTCGAGCTGGACGGCGAAAAGCAGCTGGCACGCGCCCGCGGCCAGATCGAGCAACCCGTCGAGTTCGTGCCGGCGGAACGCATGGCCTTCGGCCGTGCCCTGCACCTCGATGAATCCGCCGCCGTTGTTCATCACGATGTTCATGTCGGTCTCTGCCGTCGAGTCTTCGGCGTAGTCGAGATCGAGGACCGGCGCGCCGCTGACGATGCCGACCGAGACGGCGGCGACCTGCCCGTGCAGCGGGTTCACCTTGACGCCCTGCCGGCGCGAGAGCGTCTCCATCGCGTCGGCCAGCGCCACGTACGCGCCCGTGATGGCAGCAGTGCGCGTGCCGCCGTCGGCCTGCAGCACGTCGCAATCGAGGGTCACGGTTCGCTCACCGAGCGCGCGCATGTCCATCACCGCGCGCAGCGAGCGTCCGATGAGCCGCTGAATCTCGAGCGTGCGCCCGCCCTGCTTGCCACGTGCCGCCTCGCGGGCGCTGCGAGTGTGGGTTGCGCGTGGCAACATGCCGTATTCGGCGGTCACCCAGCCCTCGCCCCTGCCGCGCAGGAAGGAAGGCACGCCATCCTCGACCGAAGCGGTGACCAGCACGCGGGTGTCGCCGAACTCGACGAGAACGGAGCCCTCCGCGTGCCGCGTGAATCCGCGGGTGATGCGTATCTTGCGCAACTCGTCCGGTGCGCGTCCGCTCGGTCTCACGATGGCGACTCCAGTCCAGGATTCAGGGGCCGAGCCAGCGAATCGCGGCGGCGGTGGTGTTGTCGGCGAAAGGCGCGGAGGTGAGCACCGCGCGAGCGCCGATCTCCGCCAGTGATTCCCGGAGACTCTGCTCGGGATCGCGACCGAGCGAGGCAACCTGCTCTTCGGTGAGGCCCGACCAGAACCCGTCCGAGCACAGCAGCAGGACGTCGCCCGGCTTGAGCGAGCGCCGGCCGCTCAGGGTCATCTCAGGCAGCACCGGATCACCGCCGATGCAGCACTCGACGTAGTTGCGCATGGGGTGAACGAGCGCCTGCCGCTCGGTGATACGCCCGGCGCGCAGCAGCAATTCGACGTGGCTGTGATCGCGCGTGCGATCGAAGACCTGGCGGCCGCGCAGCTGGTAGACGCGGCTGTCGCCAACGTGCGCCCAGTACGCGCTCGACCCCTGCACTAGACAGATCACGCAGGTGGCGCGGGGGCGAATCTCCGGGGGCAGGTCCTGTCCGAGCCGCACCACGGCATCGTGGGCGCGGCCGATCGTCAGGTGCAGAAACCCGTCCGGGTCGAACAGCGGCCGGCTGGCGTCCCAGAACTCTCCCACCATCGTGCGGATGGCCACCTCGGCGGCTCGCGCTCCATCCGCGTGGCCTCCCATGCCGTCCACGACGGCAAGGAACGCCGAGCCATCACCGACGGCGATGGCGACACGGTCCTGGTTTTCCTCGCGATTCCCGAGAAGGCTCAGATCCGCGTGCTCGATCTGCAAGGCTGGCTCCGGCACGCCTGTTCTCATGTAAACTCCAGCTGGACTTATAGCATCCCGCGCCGCATTCCCGTAAGAGGCTCGCGCGCCGGAATCCCTTGTTTCAAGGCGCTTTTTCCCGGAACACTCGCATGATCCGCAGCATGACCGGCTTTGCTCGGCGCGAGCGCCAGGGCCCCTGGGGCACCCTCACCTGCGAACTGCGCGCGGTCAATCACCGCTACCTCGAGCTGTCGCTGCGCATGCCGGAGGAGCTGCGCGGCCTCGAGAACGACGCGCGGCAGCTGCTCGCGGCAAGCTTGCGCCGGGGCAAGGTCGACGGTGGCCTGTACCTGCGCAACGCTGCGGCCACCTCGAGCACGCTGGAGATCAACCGTTCGTTGCTTGAGCAACTCGTGCAGCGCGCGACCGAGGTGGCCGAGATCACGGGTCAAGCCCGCGGCTCGGTCAATCCATTCGATCTGCTGCGCTGGCCCGGTGTCGTTCGCGAGGCCGACCGCGACCTCGCGCCGGTACTGGCGGAAGCCATGGATCTCGTGCGCGAGACGGCCGCGGACCTCAACGAGGCCCGTGCTCGCGAGGGTTCGCGCATCCACGAAATGTTGCGCACCCGGTGCGAGACGCTGCAGCAGAGCGTTGCCCTCGTCAGGGCCCGGCTGCCCGAACTGAGCGCCCGCATCCGCGCGCGCGTCACCGAGCGTATCGCGCTGCTCGGCACGCAGGTGGACCCGGAGCGCCTCGAGCAGGAGCTGGTGCTGCTCGCGTACAAAATGGATTTCGAGGAAGAACTCGACCGCCTCGGGAGCCACCTCACCGAGGCCTTGCAGGTGCTCGAGTCGAAGGAGCCGGCGGGCCGCCGCCTCGACTTCCTGATGCAGGAGCTGAACCGCGAGGCGAATACGCTGTCGTCGAAGTCGCAGGACGTCGATACGACGCGCACCGCGGTGGACATCAAGGTCCTCATCGAGCAGATGCGCGAGCAGGTGCAGAACGTCGAGTGAGTGGCGCCGTGCGCGCCCGCTAGCCCCGTTCAAGAATGGACGCGATGCTCGTGAGCCCCCTGGCTTTCGCCGCATCCGCCGCAGCCACGCCGTCGCGATTTCGCAGCGTCGTGCTGGCGCCGGCATCGAGCAGCGCCTTGACGACTTCAGCCTTGCCGGACTGGCATGCCAGGATCAGAGCGGTATCGCCGTAGCGGTTTTGCGCGTTCGTGTCGGCATGGGATGCGAGCAGGCGACGCACGACATCCGCATGGCCGGCGCCGGCAGCCAGCATTAACGCCGTGTCCCCTCCTTTGGTGCGCGCCTTGACGTTCGCGCCGCTGCGAATCAGACGATCCACCGTCGCCGCGTGGCCTCTCGCCGCCGCGCAGGCGAGGGGGGTCAGGCCCTCAGCGTCGGCAGCATCGACCGCGGCGCCCGACTGGAGTAGAACCGAGACGATTTCCGCACGATCGTTGCAGGCGGCGTGCCAGAGCGCCAGACGACCCGACGCATCGGCGACACCGGTGTCGGCTTTCGCCTGCAGCAGCTGGCCAACGATCTGCGTCTGGTTGCGTATCGACGCGAGGACCAGCGCCGAATTGCCCCGGTCGTCCCTGGCGTTCGGATTCGCGCCGGCGTTCAGCAGCTGCAGCACGATGACCGGGCTGCCCTCCGACACGGCTGCGATCAGTGGCGGCAACTCCGTTGCAGCGTGAGCATTCACATCCGCCTTGCGACTCAGCAACGCCTGCACGGTCGGCGGATCGCCGCGACGTACGGCAGCCACGAGTGGCGTCGTGCCTCCCGGACCGGCGCGTGAAGAACTTGCGCCGGCGTCGAGCAACGCTGCGACGCTCTGGGCCGAGCCCGCCTCAATCGCCACGAGCAGAGCGGTCTGCCCATCGGGCGTGACGGCATTTGCATCCGCCCCGCGAGCGAGCAAAGCCTTCAGCTGAACGGGGTCGTTGCGGCTGGCGGCCACGGCAACGTCCGGCCAGCCGGCATAAGCGTCAAGGGTCCCGGGGGCGGGCCGCGGAATATCGCCTGCGGGCCGCGCTGCGACCGACGTCGCGCGCCGCGAGGGCACCGCGCCTTTGCCACGCAACAGGTCGGCGACGTCGCGCTCATCGGACTGAAGCGCGTAATCCACGGCAGACCAGTCGCCGGCATTGCGCAGGCGGAGGTCCGATCCGGCATCCAGCAACTGTTGAGCCTGCTGCAAACGGCCATAGCGAGCGGCGTAGAAGAGCGCGGTGCTGCCCGACTTGTCGATCGCGCCCACGGCAGCCTTTGCCTGCAACAACGCAGCACACGCCCCGGGCGCCTCCGCCGTTGCAGCGAGCATCAAAGGCGTCACGTCGTAGCGGTCGACCGCGGAGACTCTTGCGCCGTGCGCGAGCAGCAGGCTCACCGACTCGGCAGCGCCGTGCTCGGCGGCGTGGTGCAGGGGCGTGCGGCCGAACTGGTCGGTGGCCGCAACGAGTTCGGGGGCCAGGAGCGCGGCCAGGGTCGCGGCGTCATTGCGATCCGCGGCCTCCAGGAATGCCGTGAGCCGCGAGGCCGCGTCCTTCAATTCGTCCTGCGGCCGAAACTCGAACGGGAGCACGCCGCGCTGCAACAGCTCGCGGGCCTGCGGATCGCCTGCCGCCGCAGCGTGCTCGAGCCAGGTGCGCGCATTCTTCGGATCCGGCGGCTCGCCGGTCGCGAGCAGGGCGGCCAGCGCATACGCTGCTCGTGCGTCCCCTTTCCCGGCCGCCGTCTCGAACAGTTGCCGGGCCTTCACGACGTCAGGCGCCGCGCCGAGGCCGGCGAGATACAAGGTGCCGAGCAGGTATTGCGCGCGCGGATTGCCAGCCTGTGACAGGCTCGTCAGCCACGCCGTGGCGGCACCGTAGTCCTTCAGCCGGATCGCAGCCTTGGCCGGCTCCAGCGGATCTGCGGCGGGTGCGACCTGTTCCGCGGCGAACGCACCCTGGACCGCAATGAGAGTGGCGACAAGGAGAATCTGCCGCGCCCTCGGCAGCCAGGGATCAAGCAGTGCCATATTTCATCTCGACATTCACGCCGGTCTTGCGCAGGAATTCCGACGGCAGGATCCCGCCCGCACTGACGATCACCACGTCGTTGGCGATCTGCAGCTCGCGGCCCGCGTGCTCCATGAGTACGGTCGCGGACTCGATGCGACGCACGCTCGACTGCAGCAGCACGCGCAGTTTGCCGGCCTTCTCCACCGCGGCAACGCGCTCGCGATTGCGCGGCTTCGCGCGCGCGAACGCGTCACCTCGATACGAGAGCGTCACGCTCTTGCTGCCACTTTCGGCGATGCTCACGGCGGCCTCGAGTGCGCTGTCGCCGCCCCCCACGACCAGCACGTCCTGCCGCGCGTACTGGTCGGGATCGAGCAGGCGGTACACGACCTTCGGCAGATCCTCCCCCGGCACGTCGAGCTTGCGCGGCGTGCCGCGCCGGCCGATGGCGAGCAGCACGCTCGCCGTGCGGTATTCCGCTTTCGAGCTGCGAACAACGAAACCCCCGGCGCCGTCGGGGTCGATGGAATCGACGCGCTCCCGGTAACGCATGTGCGTGCCCACGCCGGTCTTCTGCTCCACGCCCGTCCAGAACTCGAGCAGTTCTTCCTTCGATGTCTGCGTAAAGCGCACCTTACCGACCAGCGCGATTTCCGCAGGCGCCGTCATCACCAGCTTCGCGCGGGGGTATTGGAAGACGCAGCCGCCGAGCGATTCCTGCTCGATGGTGATGAACTTCATGCCGTGCGACTTGGCGGAGAGGGAAGCTGAGAAGCCCGCGGGACCGGCGCCGACGATCACGAGGTCGAGTTTCTCGCGTGCCTTCGGCCGGCGCTTCTGAATGGCGTCCACCGCCTGGCGGCCTTGGGCGAGGGCATTGCGAATGAGCCCCATTCCACCCAGCTCCCCCGCGATGAACATGCCGGGGACGGAGCTCTCGAAATTCGGGCTGAGCAGCGGGATCTCGACGCCACGCCGTTCCGTACCGAACACCAGGGTGATCGCATCTGCCGGGCAGGCGGCCCGGCAAGCCCCATGACCAATGCAGTCCGAGGCGCCGATGAGCTGCGCCCTGCCCCCGATCAGGCCGAGGACGTGATGCTCCGGCTGCTCGGGACACGCCCTGACGCAGGAACCGCAGCCGATGCACTTGGACTGATCGATGACCGGATGGAGCGACGCCGGCTCGGCCAGACCCGATGCGGTCACGCGCTCCAGGGCGGCCGAGTTATGCTGGTGGCGGCGGTTCCGGCGCCCGAGGTACCAGACCCAGATCGCCACCAGTGGCACCGCATAGACGAGTAGCAGCGAATTACCCATGGGCGCGATCGTGACGCGCTGTCGGCAGTGCTTGCCGAGTCGTGGGTCGGGTCATCGGGAAGGTGTCAGTCATGGCAGCCTAAAGATACCTAAGATCCGGGCCGCGGCTCATCGTTCCCTCCGGTTTGAACTGATCAATCCTGCCAACCCCATCACGAATATTGAAAACGTGCTCCATTTAGCGGAATATTGCTTCCCAGCGCGGCTAGTCTTGCGACCGAAGCCGTACGTAAGAGCATAAGAACAAGAACAGGATCCTGAAGACAGGATCCAGCGAGTCCCGGGGTAACTGTCACGACGCGTCGGCCTGAGCCGGCGCCGGTTACTTTTGGAGACGTCAAGATGGTGGATGCTGAGGTCGCAACGAATTCGCTGGGCTGGTTCGGCCTGGGGCTGAGCGGTGGACTCCTGATCGCGCTGCTGGCGCGGCGGTGGAGCCAGCGCCTGCTCGCTGCGGTCAACCCCTGGGTCCTGCGGGGCTCGATCGCCGGCATTGCCGCAGTTTCCGTTGCTTTGCTGCTGGCCCATCGTCCGGGAGCAGCGGTCGCAACCCTGGCACCCGGCGCCACGGCCGAGCCGCATGCAATGGCCGGCGACTCCGCCGCCGCGCCGGCCGGCTCCATGGAGGCCGCGACCGAGGCCCTGGCCGCAAGGCTCGGCGCCAGGGGCGGCAGCGATGCGGACTGGGAACTGCTCGCGCAGTCCTATGATTTCCTGGGACGCACCGCAGACGCGAAACTCGCCCGTGAACACAAGGTGTCGGCGCAGCGCAGCCTGCAGGACGCCATGATCTCCAGTGCGAGGATGCTGGGCGGCTCGACGTCGTCGTCCGCCGAGGCGCCGGGCGCCGCGTTGCTCGCCCAGGCCGAGGAGCACCGGCGCAAGCGCGAATTCAAGCAGGCCTGCGACGCTTATCGCGCCGTCATCGCGGCCGGTGGCATGACCGCCGACGCGTGGGCCGATTATGCGGATGCGCAGGCATCGGCGTCGCCTTCGGGCAGCCTGAGTGGTGCACCCGCGGACGCCATCGCGAAGGCGCTCGCGCTCGACCCGAAACACACCAAGGCTTTGTGGCTCAAGGCGAGCCTTGCGCATGAAGAACACCGCTATCAGGACGCGCTCGACACCTGGCGCTCGCTGCTGGCGCTGATCCCGCCCGGCTCGTCCGACGCCCGGATCGTCGAAGCGAACATTGCCGAGGCCAAGCGCCTCGCCGGTTCGAAGGGTTGAGGCCCGCCATGACCGCCCAACATACGCTACGCGACTCGACCACGCAGACACTGCAGCGCGAAGCGCCCAGCATCGCGCGGCCCCACCTCCTGCCGGTCCGCGCACGGCGCGACCAGGAAGCATCGACCGCACCGCGGCGGCGTTGGATCACGCCGACGCGGGTCTCCTTCCTTGTGGTCGCCGCACTGCTCTACTGGGGCTATCACTTCCAGACAGCGCAATACATCACGCCGCGGGCGGGCTTCGGCTACGCGCTCGGCATCATCGGCGGCAGCGCGATGCTGCTGCTCATGATCTACCCCGCGCGCAAGCGCATCCCGGGATTGCGCCTGATCGGCACGACCAAGCTGTGGTTCCAGATCCACATGGCGCTCGGCGTCCTCGGCCCGGTGCTGATCCTGTTCCACGCCAATTTCCGCCTCGGCGCGACCAACAGCAACGTGGCGCTGTTCTGCATGCTCGTGGTCGCGGGCAGCGGCCTTTTCGGGCGCTATTTCTACGCCCACATCCATCACGGACTGCACGGCCGCAAGGCGACGCTGGCCGAGTTGCAGGATTACGCGGAGCGGCTGCGGCACGTCTCGACGGAAGTTGCCTTCCTGCCGGAACTCGTGAACCGCATCGGCTCCGAGGAGCAAGCCATCATCCGCCGTTGCGAGAAGACGTTCGTGCTGGCGCGGCCGATCGCGGGCGCATTCGGCGCCCTGCTGGCTCGCCGCCGCTTGCGGCGTTACGTGCGGCGGGAGATCCGCGTCGAGGGCGGCAGCAGTTCGTCGTCACCCGCCCAGGTCGAGCGGCTGAATGGCGTGGCGAGCGGTTACATCGATTCGCGCCTCACGGCCACCCGCCGCGTCGTCGAGTTCTCTGCTTTCGAGCAACTCTTTTCGCTCTGGCACGCATTGCACATGCCGCTGTTCCTGATGCTGCTCGTCGCGGGCACGGTGCATGTCGTTGCCGTGCACGTGTATTGAGCGCGCTACGGGTCGGCAATGCGCCATGATCACGCCGGGTACGCAGCCATCGTCGCCCTGCTGGCGATCATGGGCCCGGCGACGACCCTGGCCGCCGGGATCGAAACCCTGCTGATGCCGGGCAAGGTCTCCGCAGCGCATGCCAAGCTCGAGCAGGAGTGCGCGCAGTGCCACGACCGCGCCGACCGCGACCGTCAGGCGCAACTCTGCATGGCTTGCCACAAGGAAGTCGGCGCCGATGTTCGCGCCCACACGGGTTTTCACGGCCGGTTGCCTGGCATCGACGGCGCCCAATGCAAGGCGTGTCACTCGGAGCACAAAGGCCGGGACGCGGAGATCGTCAAGCTGGGCCGGACATCCTTCGACCACGTACACACCGACTTTCCGTTGCTGGGGGCCCATGCATCGGCGGCCTGCGCCGGGTGCCACAAGACGGGACGCAAGTTCCGCGAAGCCCCGGGCGCCTGCGTCGATTGCCATCGCGACAACGATCCCCATGCCGGCAAGTTCGGCAAGGATTGCGGCGCCTGCCACGAGGTCACCGGCTGGGCGAACGCCCGCTTCGACCACGGCAAGACGCACTTCGCGTTGCGCGACCGCCATCAGCAGGCGCCCTGTGCGGCCTGCCACTTCGGCAAGCGTTACGCGGGGACGCCGACCAAGTGCGTCTCCTGTCACGCCCCGGACGATGTGCATGACGGGAGCCGCGGCCCGGACTGCGCCAGCTGCCACAACACGGCTGGCTGGAAGACCAACCAGTTCGACCACTCCAGGACGGCCTTCCCGCTGACGGGCGCGCACACGGGCATTGACTGCAAGGTCTGCCACAAGACGGCCAACATCAAGGACCCGCTGCCGAAAGACTGCGCGGGCTGCCACCGTGCCGAGGACGCGCACGCCACGCGCTTCGGCGCTGCCTGCGACAAGTGCCACGCGACGAGCGGCTGGAAGCCGGCGATCTTCGATCACACGCGCGACGGCAAGTTCGAGCTCATCGGCTCGCACTCGCGTCTCGACTGCCATGCCTGTCATACGGCCCCGGTCGCGGAGCAGAAGCTCGGCACCGACTGCAATGCCTGCCACCGCACGCGCGACGTGCACTCGGGACGACTCGGCACCGACTGCTCGCGTTGCCACGGCACGGAAACCTGGCGCCAGGACGTCGTCTTCGACCACGACCTGACGAATTTCACGCTGGTCGGACTGCACGTTGCGGTGCCGTGTCACCGGTGTCACGTCGCACCGTCGTTCAAGGGCGCGCCGACCGGCTGCAACGATTGCCACCAGCGCGACGACCGCCACCAGGGTTCCCTCGGCAAGGACTGCGAGAGTTGCCATACCCCGAACGGCTGGGGCATCTGGGAGTTCGACCACGCCAAGACGGGCTTCGCGCTGCTCGGCGCGCACGCCCGCGCAACCTGTGAGGGCTGTCACAAACAGCCACCGGAAGTCGTCAAGCTCGCCGGCGATTGCGCATCCTGTCACATGCAGGACGATGTGCACCTCGGGCAGTTCGGGCGGCAGTGCCAGCGCTGCCACAACAGCTCGACCTTCAAGGGCGCGCGCCTGCAGTGACGAGGGAGCGACCCATGCGAAAACAGCTCGCAAGCTGCCTCCTCCTGCTCACTCTGGTGTGCGGGACCGCCTTTGCGCAGGCTCCTGGCAAGACGTTCGATCACCTGACGACCGGCTACGAGCTGACCGGCGCGCACCGGCTGCAGCCTTGCGAGTCGTGCCACGTCGACGCGGTGTTCAAGGGCACGCCCCGCTTGTGCGCCACGTGCCATTCGCCCGGCTCGCGCATCGGCGCCACGCCGAAGACGGCCGATCACATCATGAGCGCGGAGAACTGCGGCGGGTGCCACACCACCGCCGCGTGGGTGCCGGCCAGCCGCTTCGATCACGACCTGACGCGCGGCAGCTGCGCAAGCTGTCACAACAACGTCGAAGCCCCGGGCATGCCGCCGGGCCACATCCAGACCAGCCAGGACTGCGGCGCCTGCCACAACAACACCGCCTGGTCGCCCGCGAAATTCGATCACGCGAGCATCACGAGCGGCTGCGCTTCGTGCCACAACGGGTCGCAGGCCACCGGCAAGGACCCCAGCCACGTGCCGACGCGCCTCGGTTGCGAGAGCTGCCACTCGACCTCCGCGTGGGTACCGGCGCGCTTCTCGCACGATGGGATCGTGGACGGCTGCGCCACCTGCCACGACGGCGCGAAGGCCACCGGCAAGAACGCCACGCACATCCAGTCCACGGCGAGCTGCCAGGCCTGCCACTCGACGACGGCCTGGAAGCCGGCGACGAAGGTCGACCACACGAACGTGCTGGGCAGCTGCTCGTCCTGCCACGATGGCGTCAAGGCCACCGGCAAGAAGGCCGACCACATTCCGACCAATGGCGAGTGCGACAACTGTCACTCGACCCAGGCCTGGCTGCCGGCCAAGTTCGATCACACGGGCATCGTGAGCAACTGCGTCTCCTGCCACGACGGCACGAAGGCCGCCGGCAAGGACATCACCCATATCCAGTCGACGAATACCTGCGAATCCTGCCACGTGGTCGCGGCCTGGAAGCCGGCGTCGAAGGTCGACCATCTCCAGGTGCTCGGCACCTGCTTCTCGTGCCATAACGGCACGGTTGCCGACGGCAAGAACACCTCGCACATACCGAGCGACGACACCTGCGATCGCTGCCACGCGACGATCGCCTGGAAGCCCGCGACGTTCTCGCACGCTGGCATCTCGACCAACTGCGTCTCCTGCCATGACGGCGTAAAGGCCAACGGCAAGAGCGTCACCCACATCCTGTCGACCAACAGCTGTGAATCGTGCCACTCCACGGTGTCGTGGAAGC